>Ga0206679_10000141_pt1 | contig 54949 bp, 48 predicted proteins | sample M110012015metaG_FD_155464 | JGI IMG/M metagenome (GOLD analysis project Ga0206679, IMG submission 155464) | Ammonia-oxidizing marine archaeal communities from Monterey Bay, California, United States - M1 100m 12015 | ecosystem: Environmental > Aquatic > Marine > Intertidal zone | place: USA...
TTGTAGTTGTATTAATTCGCTTTGAATGCCAGATGATAAAAACATCTTATGAAGTTCATTTTGACATTCAAAAGGAAAAATATAATCTGAATCAACACCAATAATTTTTATTTTCTTCAAAGTAGTATGGTTAAATTCTTTAGGCAAAGCATTACTGTCATTCATTAGATCAAATAAATCAATAGCTCTTGAAAGATATAAATATGAATTGGGATCAAAATGTTTAATAAAATCATCTGAACGATTATGTAAGTAACTCTCTACTTTAAATGTGTTATCAAATAGGTTCGCATTTGTATCAATATCCTCTATCAGATCTCTACCAAATCTCTGATTCCATTCTTCAGGTGAACGATAAGTGACCATACCTAGGAATCTAGCTAACCGCATCCCTTCCAAAGGCAGATCAGTAAGATCATAGTTGCCATTTTTCCAAGCTGGGTCTGAGGTAATCATCTTTCTTTGTAATGATCTTAAGGCTATAGAAAAAGGTCTTGATGAAGCTGAAGTAGATATAAGTATCATTTCTTTAGTGATTTCTGGTGCTTGCTGGACAATACTCAATGCTGTCATTCCTCCCATAGAAGGGCCAACAATTGTCTGTAATTGATTAATACCTAAATGTTTTATGAGACTTATTAAACTAGAAGCAATATCTTCAATTGATAATCTAGGAAATAACAATTGATAGGGCTGATTTGTTTGAGGATTTTTGCTCGAAGGCCCAGTGGAACCAAAACAACTACCTAATGAATTCGCACAGATTACGAAAAATCGATTTGTATCAATAGCCTTATTTGGTCCAATTATATTTTCCCACCAACCTTGTTCAATATTGAGTTCGTTTGATGCAATATGTGATGAAGGAGATAAGCCAGTAGTCACTAAAACTGCATTGGAAAAATCCTTATTTAAATTACCCCAAGTTTCATAGGCAATATTTGGAGAAATAAGAATCTCTCCACTTTTTAATTGAAGCCCCTCTTCTATTAAATAGTTCCTTACTGATGTTTTCTTCATGATGAAGGTAATATTATCCGACAGAGATCAATTAATTGACCAAATAAATGGTTATATATTTAGATCCAAAAAGTGTAAGGAGAGGATTAAATTAATATTAAAATATATGAAAACTATTAATTACATTAAAAAATAATATGATCTATAACAATATTCTTGAAACAATTGGAAGTACGCCGATTGTAAAAATTAATTCAATGGGGCCGCAAGATCAAAATATCTTTGTCAAGTGTGAAGCTTTCAACCCACTAGCATCGGTTAAGGACAGACTCGCAATAGCCATCATAGAAGATGCAGAAGAAAATGGTAAATTACAACCAGGACAGACTGTAGTTGAAGCAACTTCAGGAAATACAGGGATAGCATTGGCAATGGTTTGTGCTGCAAAAGGCTACCCTTTTGTTGCGACGATGGTGGAAACCTTTTCCATTGAAAGAAGAAAAATTATGAAAGCACTAGGTGCAAAAGTAATCCTAACGCCAGCAGCAGAGCGAGGAACAGGCATGGTCAAAAAAGCTGAAGATTTGGCAAATAAATATGGTTGGTTTCTAGCCAGTCAATTCCAAAATCCAGCTAATCCTGCATATCACAGGAATACCACAGCCCCTGAAATATTAAATGATTTTGCAGGCAAAGACCTAGACTACTTTGTTAGTGGTTGGGGTACGGGTGGAACAATTACTGGTACGGGTGAAGTTTTAAAAATTGCTAGACCTAATATCAATATCATTGCAATTGAACCTGATAAGGCATCGCTCCTTTCTGGGAAAGAATGGCAACCCCATAAAATACAAGGTTGGACTCCAGATTTTATCCCTGGTGTACTGAATGAAAAAATAATTGATGAAATAATTACTGTTGATGATGATGAATCGATTTCTACAGCTCAAGAACTTGCAAAAAAAGAAGGTATATTTTGTGGTATCTCGGGTGGAGCAACAATGAATGGTGCATTAAGGGTTGCAGAAAAGGCACCTAAAAATAGTTCCATCTGTGCAATGCTACCAGATACAGGTGAAAGATATTTATCCTCACCATTATTCTCAGCCATTACTGAGGAAAGTGACGATGCTTGGCTAGACAAACAATGAAAGAGATAAGATCTTTATAAAATAGCCTAGAGTTATAGCAAGCCCAATATCTTAAGATCCTAAGATATGATTTAATATGAATCATGAAAAAACTATTCAAATTCATTTTAAAATTAGTATTGCTTGCGATAATTTCTCTGATTCTTTATATCAGCTACCTTTATATACAAAACCCATTAGTAATCAGTAGATTGGGTGGAGTGATTATTGGTAAAAGTCCAGGTATACCAGAAACAATTGAGTCCGGTATTGGTATACCATTGAAAAATTTTTCAGAAAGAAAGTCCATCAATCAAAATTCTATAGACCAAGCCATAAAATTCTCTCAAGATAATAATTCACATGCTTTGCTAATTTTTCATCAAGGTAGCCTACAACTTGAACATTATTTTGAGGGTTATTCAAAAAATTATAATTCAAGCACGGCCTCCATGCATAAAACAGTTCTAGCTATTCTTATTGGTATAGCAATAGATCAAGGCCATATAAAAAATGTTGATGACTTTGCTTTCAATTATATTACTGAGTGGGCTAATGATGATCGAAAAAATATCACTATCAGGCAAATGCTACAACAAGTAAGTGGTATTGATTATCCTACATTTTCCTTTCATCCTTTAAGCGAATGGAATCAATTAGTGGTTGGTGATCAAATTACACTATCAACAATTAATCAAATGAGTATTCAGCGACCTGATCATGAATTTGCTTATAATGGGGTTAATCCTCAGAATCTTGGATTACTCCTAGAGCGTTCAACTGGATTGCGATATGCAGAATACCTCTCACAAAACTTATGGAAAAAAATTGCAGAAAGTGATGCTTATATATTCCTAGATTCTGAATTAACAAAAATGCCTAGAATGTTCTGCTGTCTGAATGCAACGGCAAGAGATTGGCTGAGAGTCGGTTTACTTATTCTTAATAAAGGTACAATTAATAACCAACAAATTGTATCTGATACATGGATAGATCAAATGATCACACCATCTTCACTCAACCCAAACTATGGTTATCTAACTTGGTTAGGTACAGAACATCAAGAAAGAAGAGCTTACAATAAAAAAAGTACGGCGACTGCCTTACATAAAGAGCCTTTTATCGATGATGATGTTATATATCTTGATGGCTTTGGTGGCCAAAGAGTATATATTATCCCATCCAAAAAACTGGTAATCGTTAGAACAGGGGACATACAAATGGAATGGGATGACTCATTTTTGGTAAACACAATCAGCAAAGGAATTAATTAAAAATACTCTATGATTAAATTCCTATTAAAAAAGGTTTTAAAATGGATTATTATTATTTTAGGTATTAGTTGGGCTATCGGGTTTTTTTGAATTCTTATGAAATTTATTAGAAACTGAATATATATGAAAAAAAATCTTATAAAAATTTCTATAGTAATAATTATTGCATTCGCAACTATCAATTATTTCAATGAAAATGATGAACCAGTTTATGGTCTTGTTGTTAATGGCAATACAATTGATGTAATTGATATGCATCTTCACACCGGAACTTGGGATGCACTCACAGAACCCTATAAGGAAAGATACTCAGAAAGAGTACCAAAACCATTGAAGTTCTTAATGAGCTCTTTATTAGGAAATGGATTAACCTCTGAAGGTATTTTAAAACAATTGGATAATGCTGGGATTAAAAGAGCCGGAGTTTTTGCTGTTTACAGTCCAGATACTACAGGTAATGCATCCAATGAATTTCTTTACGAGCAAATTAAGAATCATCCAGAGAGAATGTTTGGCTTCTATAGTATCCGAACTGACTATTGGAATATTAATCGAGATATAGAGCTTAAGAAGTTGGAAGATGATCTAGTAAAATATAATTCTTACGGTATAAAACTTGCTCATGCTCATCAACAAATGAGACTTGATGACAAAAGGTTTGATGGGATTTATGAGATAGCCGGTAGATTGAGTAAACCCGTATATATTCATACAGGTACAAGCCCTAACCCATATACTAGAAGAGAGCCGCCTTATGTGGATCCACTCTATTTGGAAGAATCAATAAAAAAATACCCTCAAACAAAATTTATCCTCGGTCACTCTGGTTATGATAGCTATAATATTGCACTTACATATTTAGATTCATGTATTGAATTGGTTAAGAAATATGAAAATGTTTATCTTGAACCTGGTGCATTGGGAGCAAGAAAAGCTGAAGATGTACTTCCCCAATATCTCTCAATTATTAAGGAAAATAATTTGATAGACAGAGTGATTTATGGCTCAGATGGGCCTCAGTTTCCTGGCTATACAAAAAGTCACTTAAATCGTTTTGGTGATGCAATGCAAGAAGTAAATTACACAAATAAAGAAATGGAATTACTATTAGGAAAGAATTTTGAATCTTTATTTGGTCTCTAATTAAAAATACACAAAATTAGAATAAGAAAAATTCATTTCAAAGTCAGAGATGCTTTGTCATTAGTAGCTTTTTTCATATCTCCAAATCTCATTGAGATCAATGCATTCCTATCATTCTTTATATAAGCATTCAAAAAAACAACACTTGATTTAGCAGCTATATCTAATGCCTCATATTGAGGAGGTCCTGGAACATCAATTCTACAAATTAGGCCTCCTAGATAGTGGTCAGCTTTATCTATTAGGAGGTAATGATGGGGCGCAAAAGAACGTTTAAGAGATAATGGTACTTCATACTTAAATGGTGACTTCATTCGTGTTGAGCCAACATCACTAAAATCTTCAGTGCCTGTAGAAATTAATGTAGGAATTCTAACTCCTTTCCAAGGATCTTTTGGCATTAATGTCATTGTTCCAGGGTCACTGATCATCAATAATGCTTTGAACCTATTTTCCTCTGAACTTTCTTCAGTTCCATCCATTGGATTTACCAATTTCATTCCTGAAACAAGCATCGCTGTAGCTGCTCCCATTGAATGCCCTGCTGCAATTAATTTTGATCTATCCAATCGATTTTTTAAATCAGGGATCATTTCTTCTATTAAATCCAATGAATCAATAATGAAACTCATATCTTGTCTTCGAGTATCAGTTACATTAAGCATCTGCTTATACATTTCTCGCATATTATCGCGCTTGGTCACAAAGCCAAGAGAAGTTGAATCAATATGGGTCGGCTGAATTACTACATAGCCATGACTGGCCCAATAATCAGTAAAACCTTGATACATATCGCCTTTTGAGCCATTACCATGAGAGAAAACAATGACGGGTAGATTACCTGTTGTCGCTGGATAAGAAATTCGTATGGGTAATTGCTTATTGAGTTTTTTAAAATCTAAGAACAGATTATCCATTGTTTTAACTTCAAACTGAGGGTTAAAAAAATTGAAATCTGTTTTAAAAAGACTACAAGATTGTATGCAAATGAGTGTGATTAATACCAATAATTGATTTGATGAAACCAGTTTCTTGAATACAGCCATTATTAAATTATAAACATATTTTTGAACTTCATCGTCTAAATTTATTACAATATAATAGGATGTTAAAAAAAATTACAATTTGTTTGGTCTTAATTGCATTGATTGGTATTGGAATGCAATCCTGTAATAATATGGATTCGGAATTGATCAAAGATGAAATTACCATCTCCGGTGAAGTAGTCATTGATTCGAATTTAAGCTTCAGTAAAATTAATTTTAGTATTTTTCATGCAATCTCAGGAATTGGGTTCCAAGAACACCCTCTATATGAGATTGAATCCTTTACCTCAAATGATACAAGTTTTAGCCACACCTTCGGTTATGATTCATTGGGTAATACTGGCTTAGTAGTCTATGCTTGGATAGATCTTGATGAAGATGGAATACTATGCACGCCAGCATCTAGAATTGATCTTGCTGGTGTAGATGTCAATGAAAGCTTCCCAACAACTAATTCATTATTTTCAGTAAAAATCAATACGCCTTGTGTTGGACCTGACTGGTTTTATCCAAGTAGCGAATAAAGATTTTTATCAGTAGGGGTAGTCAATGATTAAATTAATCTTCAAAAAAACATTTAAATGGTTTGGCATCATTCTATTAGTAAGTATCATTTCAGGATTTATTCCTGCTGCTTTGGGCTTTTATGGTTTATTTTGGGAGCGATGGACAACTTCACTCCTAGGTAATCCACTCAATCCAAGACTTTCTTGGTATCAACCCCTAGAAATGACTAAAGGAGATTATACAAACCCTCTTGAAATCCTTGATTCTAATAAAAGTGAGATACCTCTAGAGGCTTTTCAAAAAGCCAGTGATTATGCAGAGTCACATAATAGCAATAGTTTAGTGATACAACACAAAGGGAAAATTGTTTTTGAAAACTATTGGAATGATACTAATTTTGATTCACTTTTTGGACTGCATTCATTAACTAAAACTATGAATGGAATTCTTATGGGTCATGCCATTGAAGATGGGTTTATAGAATCAGTGGATGTTTCAGCTTCAGTCTTCATTAATGAATGGCAAGAAACGGAAAAAGAATCAATCACCATAAGAAACCTTCTCAATATGGCTGGAGGACTAAAAGAAGATTATGATTTTTCACCTAGCTCTCAAAGAATCCAAAGAATAATGGGTTTGGATATAACATCTGCAAACATCAATGTCTCAAGTGATAGCCCTCCTGGTACAGTTTTTTCTCATGTAAATCCTAATAGTCAAATGCTAGGAATTATCATCGAGAGAGCAACAGGTCAAAGGTATAGTGAGTACTTCTCTGAAAAAATTTGGAAACCTTTGGGAGCAAAAGATGCTTATTTTTTCGTAGATAATCCAGGAGGCATGGTGCATACAGATTGCTGTATGTGGACCACTGTTGGTGACATGATTAGATTGGGTGAAATGTTATTAAATAAGGGAATATTCCAAGGAAAAGAGATACTTCCATCTGGATGGGTTGATCAAATGACCAAGCCCTCTAAGACAAATATTAATTATGGTATGCAAATCTGGCTGGGCAATAATTTTGAGCCAAAAAGGCCATATGACTCAAGAATGGAAACCTTTGCAAATATTCATAGTGAGGCTTTTAAAGCAGATGATCTTTTCTTCATGGACGGTTTGGGAAAACAACGAATATATATGATTCCTTCAGAATCATTAGTGATTCTAAGAACTGGAAGCCAAGATTCAGAATGGGATGATTCACGACTGCCTAATATCATTCTTGAAGCCCTAAATAATAAATAAGAAATAAGACATGAATATTGCAATATTAGGAGCTGCTTACACGGGTTTTGCAGCATGTCGTTATTTCAAAAATTTAGGGCATAACATCACAGTCACTACCACTAAAGAATCTAGAAAACAAGAATTGGAAACTGTTTCAGATAAAGTGATTGTCATGTATGGAAGTGATCAAAAAAAGATGGAAGAACTATTGGAAAATCAAGATATTCTGATTTTGACAGTTGCTGGGGGCATGGTTGAACGAGATGGTAAAACAGTAATGGACCCTGATCTCTATAGAGATTCCTATGTAGGTACTGCTGAAAGTATTGTTGCTGCATGTAAATCGAATAAAACGTTGAGTCGTATAATTTTTACTAGTTCATTAAACGCCTATGGAGATGGAAACAATGAATCAGAAATCACAGAAGAGACAAAAGCAAACCCCTTAAACCCATTCCAAAAAGTCTATATCGAAACAGAAGAATTACTAAATAATATTCAAAACCCTGCTATTCAGAGCTGTATATTCAGAACGGGCACGATACATGGACCTGGAAGAGAATGGAAAAATCAATTAAAACAGATATCTGGACAGAAAGTCCCTTTTGATGGCCAATCAGATGCAATGATTATCCATCGAGATGATGTTATTAAAGCAATTGAGCTTGCAATAAATAAAAAACTCAATGGACTTTATAACCTTTTTAACGAAGTAAAAATAACTAAATCAGAGTTCTTTGCCTCCGTATGCGATCGGGAGAAATTAGACCATGTAGAATGGTTAAATCTCAGCCCCGGCCCAAAAAATGTATCCAATCAAAAAGTAAAAGAGGCAGGTTTAGACTTTCTTGATCCTGATGCAACACTAGATGCTGTCGATTTATTGGATTAAATTTTTTGGCAACGCATAAGCAATAATTTCATCACTGATACCATCTCTGTAATTCCACATATGCCCGCCCGTAGCAATCACTACATATTGTCTTCCATTAGCCATGTAAGTCATTGGAGTAGCCATAGCAGAAGTTGACGCTTTCAATTCTAGAAGTTTTTCACCTGTTTCAATATCAAATGCTCTGAATCGTTCATCAGCTGTGGCTCCAATAAAAATTAATCCTCCTGCAGTAGTAATAGCTCCACCTGCAAATGGTGTTCCCCATTCAAAGCCGATTGGTAATGGACTAAGCTTGTCTATTTTTCCAAAAGGTTTTTTCCATAAAATTTTACCTTCGATCATATCGACTGCAACTAACGAAGACCATGGGGGCTTGGTACATGGCGTATATAAAGGTGAAAGTAATGGAGCCTGCTCTAAGCCATATTCAGTTCCTTTAATTAATCCTGGTGGTCCCATTGGATTTCCAGCCATTGGTGACTTAGCTAATTTCTTGTCTATATTCTCTTGTGGAATCAAACGAACGTAAAAAGGAACCTCTGCTACAGGAACAACTAGTATATTTCTCTCTGAGTCAAATGAACCACCTCCCCAATTAGCTCCGCCTCCAACTTGTGGGTACATAATTGTGCCTTTCGTAGACATAGGGGTGAACATTTCTCCATATCTAGCCCCAGCAATTTTCTCACGGCAACCTTCTCTTTCTATAGGCGTAACACCCCATGCATCATCTGGAGTAATTCCCTGTCTTATCAGTGGAGGTGGTTTCACAGGAAATGGTTGGGTTGGCGATAACTGATCTCCTAAAATACCATCAGTTGAAACGGATCTTTCTTCTATCTCAAAATAAGGTTCACCCGTTTCACGATGAAAAGTATAGACCATGCCAGTTTTACCTAACTGAATAACAATAGGCTCCTTTCCCTTTTTTGTAGTGATATCTACTAAGAGCGGATGAGTAGGTAAATCCCAATCCCATATATCGTGATGAATCGTTTGGTAATGCCAGACTAATTCTCCGGTTGATGCTTTAATTGCTAGAACAGAATTAGCATAACGATTATCTCCAGGGCGTAAACCACCATAAAAATTTGGAGATGCGCTTGCAGTAGGCACGAATACTAAATCTCTATCACTATCAACAGACATAGTCGTCCATACATTTGCACCCCCTACATTATATGGGAGAGACTCGGGATTCGTAACATCACGTATCAATGTATCAAAAGCCCATAAAAAAGATCCATCAATAGCACTAAAACCACGAACTGCCCCATTGACTGAACTAGCATCTTTGAACTTATTGCCTGTACCACCGATAATCACCACTCCATTAACAACTGCTGGAGGTGATTTTAACTGCATCGCCCTAATCTGGTTTGTTGGTTCTAAAGTTTTTATAATTGGTGTAACATCAACAATACCTTCCTCTCCAAATTTTGGACAAGGTATGCCTGTTTTCGCATCGACTGCTATTAATCTCTTATCATTAGCAGCCAAAAAAAGACTATGAGCACATACCTCTGACAGTTGTAGATCTGGATTTCTCCATTGAGCCAAGCCTCTGCAACTGAAGCGACCTGCAAATGGTCTTAAATCAATCTTAGGATCATAGGACCATTGCTTTGTTCCATTATTAGGATCAAGAGCAATAATTTCATTGAAAGGTGTGCATAAAATTAGTAAGCCTCCTACATCATCAGGAAGCATAATAGGTGTCACCTGAAACCCCACCATTTTTTTCAAAAAAGAAAGTTTTTCTGGCACACCATCCAAATGACCCGTTTTATACTTCCAAGCAACTTCTAATTGTCCAACATTATCACGATTAATTTGTGATAAAGCTGAATAACGACCTCCTCCTTCATCTCCTCCGTATTGCATCCAATCACTTTCTGAGGCTAATGCATGCATGGTTAAGAGCAAGAGTATTAACAATAAAAAAGGTACTTGTTTAATCAAAGTGATAACTTTCATGTGCATAGTATATATGTTTTTAATGATCATATGGTCCAGGGGCTACACGGCACAAAGCAACTCCATAATTCTCTCCTTCATAAAGACTAGCTAGAGAATCTGGCATGGAAAGAAATCCATTGAATATATACTCAACTGGCTTGATTTTTTCTGAAGAAATCCAATCTTTCATTTCCTTTTCAGCTTCATCAAGATCATCCATATGGTTGTAAATAAAAAAACCCTGCATTGTAGAATTAGTTTTCCTAAGATTAGTATAATTTTTTAGTCCATAAGGTTCAGAAGAGAGATATTCTGATATTGAACCACATAAAACTACTCTTGAGTTTTGTGCAAGATTATTCAAACAAGCTGATAGTATTTCACCACCAACATTGTCAAAATATAAATCAATACCATCAGGGGTAGCATCCTTAATCTTTTCAGCAATATCACCACTTTTATAATCCAGTGCAATATCACAACCTAAATCTTTTATAAACCTGCATTTCTCGTGACCTCCCGCAATACCGATAACTTGACAACCTAGATTCTTAGCTAGTTGTACAACAATTGATCCTACCCCTCCAGCAGCACCAGAAATTACAACGGTATCTTCTTGGCGGGGAGCGCCACTATTAAAAAAACCAAAGTAAGCAGAAAATCCAGTCATTCCAAATAAACTCAAACCAATGGAATATGAAATTCCAGTATCTGGAACTTTTCTAAATTTCTCACTGCTTGTAATTGAGGACACTTTATAAGTTTGCCAACCCATTTGACCTTGTAATATATCTCCTACTTTATAATCATTATGACGACTCTCCACTACTTCAGCTACACCTCTGCCATGAATCAAGTCGCCTATATTTAATGCAGACTCTCCAGCAATAGATTTCCCAGACATATACATTCTCATGACTGGAGCTAGGTTCAAATAAAGGGTCTTGAGTAAAACTTGGCCATCCTTTATTTTTGGTATATCAACTTCTCTATATTCAAAATCATCATTCACTACATTCCCTGAAGGTCTCCTAGCTATTCTCCATTGACAATTCTTATTCTTTTTCACTATGATTTTTGGTCCTGTCGTAAAGTTATTGATCGGATAATCAATATATCATTATGATAAAATATCATCATTATATTATCGCTATCGAAACTATTTAGAATTGAGATCATAAGCTAATGTTTTTAAACTGTTTAATTATCCTTACTGTTTTTTGCATAATGGAAGCAGTTGCGTTCTATACACATAAGTATGTTATGCATGGATTTTTATGGAATCTGCATAAATCACATCATAGGCCTAGAGAAGGTATGTTTGAAAAGAATGATTGGTTTGCAGTCTTATTTGCTATCCCTTCGATACTCTGTATTTATTTTGGCTATCATAATGATACAGCTCTACTTTGGGTCGGTGTTGGTATTGCCTCTTACTGTCCTGCATATTTTATCTTTCACGATATAATCGTACATCGAAGAATTAAAATTAAATATAAATTCAAGAGTCGTTATATGAAAAGAATGATTCGTGCTCATCATCTTCATCACTCTACGTCTGAAAAAAATTTTGCATCTTCATTTGGCTTCCTCTATGTACCAAAAGACTTGAAATTAGGGGTTTAGTTTTTTTTCCAAAGTAAAGGATCTCTTTCTAGCTCTTGTGCAGTGTTGTTTTTATTCCATAAGTAATATCTTAAAAAATACTTCACTGCTAAAAATAGTTTATAAGGACGTTTTACATAAACCCTCTGATTCCATGCATTGGAACCCAATGTTCTAATCTTAATGCCTATTTGTCGATATACCGATAAAGCCACTTTAATCCCCCATCTTATTCTCAATGGTAGATGGGTGATTCCAATGTTTGCAGATTCATAATATTGTTCTGATACATCCAAAAGCTTTTTGATAACTAGAAAAAGCTTCACTCTATTGTTAGTTTCTAGAATTGACCCAGGCTTTATATCATACTCTGCTAGCCATTCGCTTGGTAGATAGACTCTTCCCATTTTGGCATCCTCAATAACATCTCTTGCAATATTAGTGAGTTGAAAAGCAATACCCAAATCTGCTGCTCTTTCTATTATCTTTGAATCCCTTATACCAAAAATATAAGCCATCATTATTCCTACTACACCTGCAACATGGTAACAATATTCAAGTGTGTCTGTAATGCTATGATATTGCTTTTTCTTTGCATCCATTCTGAAACCTTGCAAATGCTCCAATGGGTATTGCTGTGGAATACCATGTTTTTGAAGCACTCTTCTTAATGCTTCAAATTCAATTGCTTCTGATGGGATATCATTGATAGCATCCTGAGTTTTCTTCTCCATTATTTTAACAATCTCAACTGCATCCAAATTATCTTCATTACTCTGTTGATTGATACCTAGAATTTGATTATCAATTTGATCGTCGCAGTAACGACACCAGGAATACAATAATATTGCAGACTCTTTGCTGCTTGAATCAAGAAGCTTAGATGCTCCTGAAAAACTCTTGGAACCCTCTCTGATCATTGCAGCACTATGCGAAAGCACTTTATCCATGATCTAACCTGTCCATTATGATTTTTGCAGTGGCTTTCGCAGAATTAACCACTCCAGGAACTCCTGCACCCGGATGTGTGCCAGCTCCTGTAAAATAGAGACCTTTAATTTTCTGATCACTATTATGTATTCTAAAATAAGCACTTTGAACAAGTAAAGGTTCCATGGAAAAGGCGGCACCTTTATAAGCATTGAGCTCTTTTTTAAAATCAAAAGGTGTAAAGACTCGATCTACAACTAGGTCCTCTCTCAAATTAGGCAAACAAGTCTCCTCAAGCTGTTGATAGATAATATTCTTATATCTGTCCTGTTCCATTGACCAATCAATATCTAATTTACCTAAATTAGGAACAACGGCAAGAGCGTAATAAGTTGAACAACCCTCAGGTGCCATAGAAGAATCAGTCACTGAAGGCGAGTGCAAATAAAGGGCGTTATCCTCGGGTAAGACCCCATTCTTATATATATCCTTGAGTAATTCTTTCCATCTCGGACCAAAGAATATTGTGTGATGTGCTAGCTTTGGATGTTTTTTTCGTAGACCAAAATGCAACACAAATAGAGAAGGGCTAAATTTTTTTCTCTTTAGTATCTTTGTTTTCCTCTGAGCTATTTTATTCTCAGAAAGCAATTCATTATAAGTGTGGTAGATATCAGCGTTGCTTGCTACAGCAGACACCTTAATTTCTTCTCCATTGTGAATAATAATAGATTGTATTTCATTATTTTTATTTGTCTTAATACTTTTTACTTCACAATTGAGATGTAAAGTGCCGCCCAAATCTTTATATAACTGAGTCAAGCCTGCAATGAGTGTGCTTGTTCCTCCTTTTGAAAACCATACTCCCCACTTATGCTCTAGTGCATGAATCAAAGAATAAATAGCAGAGCTAGAATAAGGGCTGCCACCTAATAATAAAGTGTGGTAACTGAAAGCTTGTCTTAGTTTTGGATGCTTAATATATTTAGACACCATTGAATAGACTGATCTAAAGCTTTGCAGAAGAATCAATTGAGGGGCAACTTTAATCATGCTCCAGATGGATTGAAATGGGTGATCAACCATTTTTATATAGCCTTCCTCGAAGACTGCATTTGAATATTTTAAAAATTTCTTATAACCATAAACATCTTTTGGATTCAGTTTATGGATTTGAGAATTTAGTTCATCCATATCAGAGTTATAATTAAACACTTCGCCATCAGGCCAAATCAATCGATAGAAAGGATCAATTGGAATAAGCTCTATGTAGTCTTGCATTTTTTTATTGGTTAAATCAAAGAGCTCTTGAAAAATATGAGGCGCTGTAATAACTGTAGGTCCAGCATCGAAATGGAAACCCTTTTCTTTGTAAAAATATGCTCTGCCTCCTGGTTTATCCCTCTTTTCATAAATTACAGTATCCAGACCTGAAGCTTGAAGCCTGATAGCTAGTGCCAAACCACCAAACCCGCTTCCTATAATAGCAACCTTCTTATTCATTCCTATATAATGCCTTTAGTGCTTTACTAATTTTTATGGGTGGCTTAAAGCCATCCATCATTCCAATCATCATTTTTATTTTCTCGATAAATAAATACTCTCTGGAATAAAACTTAGCTATCAAAGATTCAGGTAATGTATAAAAACGCTGGAAGACTTTATATCTAGAGCTAGGCTCGCATGCCCAAAAGAGCATTCTATTTAATACTCTAAAAAATTCGTCTTTTTTCCATGATTGGATTGAATATTGCTTAATATCATCATTAATCTTATTACTTTTATTGTAAATTTTACTGGAAATAAGATCAGCAATCTTAACAGCATGAGGCAATGAGTAACCTGTCGTTGGATGACATAAGAGTGCTTTCATTCCAATCATTCCAATTTCCTTATTAAACACATTAGAATAATTACCATTCAAGATGATGGGCAGCACTCCTTTTTCTTTTTTTATAATTTTACAGTCTTGCCAGCCTTTCATATCAAGATACTTCATAATCTGAGCTTGGTATTCTTCTTCGTTTATTTGCGAACTATCGCTGTATCTTGTGTCCTCGACTAATAATTTCTTTTCAGAAAAAGGTAGCGTATACATAAATCGGTAACCATCAATTTGCTCAACTGCAGCATCCATCAATATAGGTCTTTCTATGTTATGAGTTTTATTTAGCTCAATCTCAATTCCTAAAAATTTTTGATACGCAATAGTAATACCTTTAGAAGGTGAGTTGCCCATTGCATCGATAACTATATCCGCTTCAATTACTGTGCCATCATCCAGCTTTGCTACTTTATTATCTAAATAATTGATAGCGTTATCAAAAAGAACATGATTGCCAATGAGAGGCATCAATTTTTCATGCATATCGATGGAAGTAATAGTGTTATATCCTCCCTTAATAGTTCTAGAGTACTGGGGAAAAACAACATCGTGTTCATTCCAACGAAAGGTTATTAAAGGGGAGAGCCATTCAAATTGAGAATTACTAATATCGGTGGTGTGAAAGGACCAATTATGATTACCTCCCAACTGATGATCTTTCTCAACTACTAAAAAATCGATATCAGATGACAATGATTTAATTCTATAAGCGAGTATGCAAGAAGCGAGTCCGCCTCCTGCTATTAGTAGATTGGTCTTAATTGTCTTCACTATAGCTAATACGCCATATTTTCCCGCCTACATCATCTGCAATAAGAATAGAGCCATCATTCATTTCGGTTATACCAACAGGCCTACCATGAATTTCCCCTTTGGCCATATCGGCAATAAAACCTGAAAGAAAAACCTCTATCTCTCCTGTGGGATAACCATCTTCAAACGGTATAAATATAACATCGTATCCAACTAACTTGGATGTAGAAACGCCACCCCTCCTTGCAATAAAAGCTCCATTTTTGTATTTAGGGTTAATATTTTTTCCACTATGAAACAACAAGCCCAAAGGAACCGTATGAGAACCCACAGGTAAATCTGGTACTCTTGAATGTGTTAGTGCTTTTTCTACTTTTAAGGGGTTGAGTTTTAACTGACTTGGGTCAGGATAAATTCCATAATAAACATATGGCCAACCATAGAATTCACCTTCAACCACTTCAGTGAAATAATCAGGTGGCAAAAATTCGCCCAACCCATCTCTTTCATTCACTGTTGTCCAAAGCTTTTCACTAATTGGTTCAAAGGCCATTCCTACTGGATTTCTGAGTCCAGTTGCAAACAATTTTTTTCCAGTTCCATCTAGATTTATTTCCCAGATGGATGCACGTTCATTATTATCCGTTCCTTCTTCATTTACATTCGTTCCAGAACCAACTGAGATTAATATTTTATCAAAATCTTTATTTAAGATAATATTTCGAGTCCAATGATTATTAGGAGGTCCTGCTGGTATATCTATAATTTTCTGAGGTGCTGAGTTAATCTTAAAATCTTCATAATCAAATTTTAAAATTGAATCGGTATTAGCAATATAGAGATGTTCTTGAAAATAAATCATTCCAAAAGGTTGGTTTAAGTCAGTGATTATAGATTTTGACTGATACTTGCCTTCGCTATAATTGACTTCTATTATATTATTAGGTGAAGGGCCAAAAAGATTCATTTTTGATAGTATCTTCAATGTCTCAAGAGGCAAACCTGGTAACGATTCTGTTCTTGATTGTGCTACCAAAATATTGTCATTAGGAAGCACTAGCAACCATCTTGGTGAACTCAAGTTATCTACAAGTAGATCTACTTTAAAACCTTTTGGTACTTTTAAATTAATGGGTGATTGTTTAAGTAATGTTGGTAATCTCATGACCGTTGGTCCCACATCGGGTAATTTTGGCGGCATAGGCTGACTTAACAGATACTCATTACTGAATACCAAGCAGATCATGACAGTTAAATAAAGAAGCTTATTTTTCATGGGTTTTTTTTCATGGGTAGTCTATAAACTACCCATGTTTATTGTACTAAGTCCAAATAAACTTGGACTTTTTTGTTTACATATATTGTGCTCTATACCAATCATTGATGTCATCGCCGGTTGTAAGCAATACATCATCATGGCTAGCAATATATTCAAAGGCTCTTTTCAGATGTTTGAATTTATTAGGCTGACCAACATGAAAGGTATGCAAACAAATTGGCATACATCTAGCATTGGTAGCACCTTCTTCATAAAGAACATCAAACTGGTCAACGATCATATCTCCAAAAGCTTCAGAAGAAACACCAACTCCGGAGTGTCCTAGGAAAGCAGGTATATCGTTCAATTCAACTGTATAAGGAACTGCAATGAGGTTGTTATTTGGTGTATTAAACTTAAAAGGATGATCATCAGCTGTGTAATCACATAAATATTCAACCCCATTTTCTTCAAGAATTCTGGGGGTATTATCGGTGTGTGTTAAAAAAGGACTTAACCAACCCTTTGTTTTCCTTCCAATGGCTTCTTCCATTGAATTACAAACCGTGCTAATAATTTCTCTTTCCCTATCTTCACTTAATGGAGTATGGCCTCCTTGGCCATCAGGAGCATTTCCAATAAAATTTGCTGGTGCATTATTGATACCATGACCAATAAAAGCCCAATTACTGGCTAATGCTTCTTCAACAATTCTAGGATACTCTCTAATAATTTCTGAATTTAAGCAAACCGTTGCTCTCATCCCCAGTTTATCCATAAGTTCTTTCATTCTCCATAACCCTACTCTATTGCCATAGTCTCTCCAACCATAATTTAAAGGATCTGGAGAAAAACCAGCTGTGCCAGGTATTAAGGATGTTCCAGCTATTGCTGCTGGAAAATGCTCAATATTAAGATAAGGCATCACTGCAACTCTTGCCCCATCAGGCAACTTGAAAGGTTCACGATCGATGATCGGAATATAATCATAATGTTTACTTTGTGTTAAATCGCTCATTCTAAATTCCTCTTACTTAATTAATTAAAAACAGTTTATAAATTATTGAGATAATCCATTGCTACATCCTTACCTATTACATCTCCATACTTGGCATTGATGTCAAATAAATTAGCTTCATGCGGTCCCTCAGCCCTATCTCCGATACACTCTCTTACACAAATGGGTCTAAATCCATGTTGAACGCAATCAACAGCTGTAGCTCTAATGCAACCAGAAGTTGTGCAGCCTGTAATAATAAGTGTGTCAACATCTAATCCATTTAGTGTTGCAACCAATGAAGTTCCAAAAAAGGCACTGGCATATTGCTTAACAATTACTAGTTCACCTTCAGCAGGTTCGACGCCTTCACAAAACTCTGCATAAGGATTACCCAAAACAAGATCTTTGAGTACAGGGGCTTTTTTAATCCAAATACCGCCTTCTGGATAATCAGGTGGTGTATACAAAACTCTTGTATGTATGACTGGAACCTCTTTAGATCTTGCTAAAGCTAATATGTCTGGCATCTGTGCTACACAATCGATGACTCCTGGTGCATACAATGCAGAACCCTCGGTCGTATAACCTTGCAATAGATCTATAACAATAAGTGCTGACTTTTTCCCAAAACCTAGACCTGTGTCCCAAACACCAGCATAGTTTTCTTGTGTTGATTCATCTGACATATTCAAAATCTCCTCTTTCGTTATTATTAAGCCCGCTCAATTTCTTTAAAGGCTAGCCATTAATCATAGTAGATATTTACTCTTTTGTTAATGTTTTGTTGTAATGAAATAAACCATAAGATAGAGCCAAAAAAGCAACAGGGGCAGAAACAATATTAACAATCATAATAGACTGCCCCACATCTAAAGGATTTTCAAAAATATAATCGGTAATAAAACCAATCCCTGAAGTAGCAATAGCTGCTGTCAATAAATTCATAAATAACATATAAATTGCACCTGTTTGTGCTCTCAATTGATTAGGTGAAATAATTTGAAGTACAATTGGACCAATAGCAAGAGGCATACTGGCAAGGAAAATAAATGGGCACAATAGGATTATCGTAGCATCTATATCTGACATTGATGACACAAAAAGAGTAAACGGTACTGGAGTGATTGCTGCAATCAAACCCACTCGAAAAAAACTATCTTGATAATTTCTTCGTTTTAAAAAATCAACTAACCAACCACCAAAAAAGACTCCTGAACTTGAAAGAAAAAATAGAATTAATCCTAGTATTTTTCCACTCTCGCCTATTGTAAGATCATGAATTCTTTGTAGATAAGTTGGATACCAAGTAAAAATAGTCGTAATAGGAATTGCAAGCATACTGAATCCTATAAAAACTGAAAGATACACTTTCGAATTTTTAACCATATATCTGACTGCATCTTTTATAGTAACCGATGTCCCAAGATCCTTTTTAATTCCTGTTCTTTTGGGCTCCTTCACACTTAACATTACAAGAGCCATTAAAACACCAGGAAGTCCTACTATAATGAATGCCAATTGCCAAGGTTGAAGCTCTCCTAAGAAAGGCAATGATGTAGCACTGGAATTGACAATCAAACCAACAATCGCTCCTCCAATAATAAAGGCAATACCGCTACCAAAGAGTGCTCCAGACTGATAAACGGCAATGGCTTTGCCTAACTTATTTTCAGGAAAATAGTCAGCAATCATAGAATAAGCCGCCGGTGAGAGTGTTGCTTCACCCACACCAACTCCTATTCTTGCTAAAAATAACTCCAAAAAGCTTCTAGCAAGCCCGCAAACAGCTGTCATAATACTCCATAGAAAAATACCTATAGAGACAATAATTTTCCTACTTTTTACATCAGATAATCTAGCTATTGGTATACCTACTACAGTATAAAATATTGCAAAAGCAAGGCCCATAAGAAGTCCCATCTGAGTATCTGAAATATCTAAATCTTTTTGAATAGGAATCACAAGAAGACTCATAATTATTCTATCTACAAACGATAAAACGTAGGCAAATAGCAATACGATGACTGCATACCATGCCGATAATGCACTGGGTTTATTCTCAACAGAAATAAGGCTCATTCAGAGTTACTGCTAGCCGATTTTATAAAAACTGCAATGTCTTTAATCTCTTCATCAGGCAACCATGAAAAACCAGGCATTACGCCGCCAGATATGCTATCAGTAGAATTAGACATTCGCCCTTCTTTTAAAAAAATTATAATTTCATCTACATTCATTTTCTTTAGAAACATAGAGTCTTTGATAGAGACTCCTAAACCGGGTATACCCTCCAAATTAGAACCATGACAAAAAACACATCGACTGTCATAATTAACATTGCTTGTATTGTTGTCAGTTTGATCATTTTTTTCAGCATTGGCAGTGGTGATAATTTTGAATGATCTGGATGACATTCCAAAAGGACTGATTGGATTTTTATCATTATTAGTAAGATTTGCTGAGAGGTCATCTTTCTTAAGATAGCCAGGTGCATTTAAACTAAATACAGCGATGGATAGAAAAGCAATAAGCAGTGAAGAAGCAACTATAAGAGAATGTTTAGCAATATTGAGTTGAATTTTCGGTAGTGAATTAATGAATGTAATAATAAGTATACTTGTGCACAATAAAACCCCAATATGCAAAATAAAAACAAGCATTTCAGGAGACCATTGACTGCCTTGATGATAGATATCAGTAATGCTTAACGCTGAGCTTTGAGACATGGGATCTATTGAAGAATAAGCCCATTGAAGATCAAAATAATTTTGAATAGCAGTAAAAAGACTGGCAGTAATAGCAAAGCCTAGAGCATAACCTGATTGTCTTAGAACACCAAAAAGTCCGGACACCATTCCTGCCCTTTCTGGAGGAGCGCTCGATAACATTAAATTATTATTAGGAGAAAAGAATAAACCTGTTCCAGCTCCAATTAATGCCATAGCTGGCAATATTGAAAACACCGTTGAATCAGCTGATACTAGAAAAAGACAAAGATAGCCGATAGCAGTAATTAAAGCACCCATCATACATAATTTACCAGGTCCAATTTTATCAGACTGATTTCCAGCAACTGGACTAATTAGCAAAGTTGCTAAAGCTGCCAAGCCTAAAGCAAGGCCTGCATCCCAAGCTTTCATCTCTAGACCACTAATCATAATAATTGGGAGTATAAAAAGGTAGACAGGAAAACTAGCAAAAACAGAGGCAAAAGCTATTGAAGCTTTTGAAAAATCATTACTATTTGAAAAAAGAGTCAGATCAATTAATGGATCACTATGCTTGCTTTCCTGTTTGATAAAGAAAACAAAAAAAATAAAACCAAGTGCAAATATAATCCAAGTTGAAAGATCTAGATGATTATCCTCTACTGGCAATTTATTACATCCATAAAGTATGCCAAATAATGCAACCGTTAAATAAACTGCTCCAAGATAATCGTATGTCTTCTTTCTTTCAGAGAACTGAAAAGGATGCTTAAAACCAAGGGCAAAAAAAGCCAATAAAATAGCCAGAATAGCGAAAGGTATGCGAGACCAGAATATTGCTGTCCAGTCATAAGCATCAATTAACCAGCCAGCAAAAACAGGTCCCATAACAAAGCCAACTGCATTGGCTGCTTGAAGAATTCCAAGTGCGCTTCCTCTTTTCTCTGGCCCATACATGGCAGTAGCAATTGCAAATGTAGTGGGTAAAAATAAGGCCATACCAAAACCTTGGATAAAGCGGATTGCAATAAGTGTGTTTGCATCAGGAGCCCAGGCACATGCAATCATTGCAAGACTATAAATCAATGTGCCTATCTGGAAAAATCTTGCATGGCCAATACCATCTGCCATTTTTGCAGCTAGTAACATTGGTCCACTTGCAGCAATTAAGTATCCCAGGGCAACCCAAACCACCTCACTGGTGCTTGAGTCAAGTTTATCGATCATGTCTGGGATGGCAATGGGAGTAAAACTCGAGTCTAGACTTGCCATTACTGAAGACAAGACCAGCGATGTCATAATTAAAAAAATTCGGCCTTTTGAAAGCTCCATTTGAAGTTTCCTTAAGAGTTATTCACTAATTAATAAATCTTCACATCAGGAATGCTGAACAATGATTTCCATTCTTTTGCTATTAAGATATCCATTAATCTAGATTCTTTACCTTCTTGTTTTTTCTCCATCTCATACTGCATCGTAATCAATGCTTCATCAACATTTTCTCCGAAAAGACTTCTAAGATATTCCGTTGGAACTCGAGGCTCATCAGCAAATTCACCTTTTTCATCAAACGTTGGAGGCAACATTGGAGGTACATAAAAAACATTAGGATCGGTTCCATATTCTGGATGTAAAGGCAGAGCAACCTTCCATTGATAAACTAATTCATTGATTGGTCCATTTTCATCTTCAAGATAACCAACAAATCTTAATCTTCCTGGACACTGTCTTGCACACGCTGGTGCGACTCCTTCTTCCAATCTAGGAAAACAAAAAATGCATTTCTGAGATTTTCCAGTGACATAATTAAAGTATATTTTGTCGTAAGGACATGCTTTATTGCATTCTCTAATGCCTTGACATTTATCCTGATCAATAAGCACAACCCCATCTTCTTCTCTTTTATAAATAGCTCTTACAGGACAAGCTTCTAGACATGCTGGCTTAGTACAATGATTACACATTCTTGGTAAATAGAAATGGTAATTATTAGGGTAATCTCCTGAACTTGTATCTTCATCCCAATTTGCACCCTTACCTTTAGCCATGGGCTCTTCTTGTTGCAATCTTACCTCAAGGCCCTTGAAATACACTTCATCATGATTCAAAGGAACTTCTCCACCATGATCTTCCTTCTTAGGCATCAGACCATCTCGATTGAGATTGCCTTGTTCATCCCAACCTCCTCCTCCTTCTTCCCAATAACGTGGATACCCAGGACCAGGCTTAGTTTCAACATTATTCCAGAGCATATATTCTTGACCAGGTTCATCTGTCCATAAAGACTTGCAAGCAGTAGTGCAGGTTTGGCAACCTATACACTTATTTAAATCAATCACCATTGCAACTTGACCCATACTTAACTCCCCGTTTTATGAATACTATTAATTGTTTCTTTTTGCCAATTATTATCGATTAAAAGAAAGTTGTTTAATTCTACAACAATTTTAGAATAGATATCACCACTGCCTAGACGATTAATTGTAGCAGACAAGTCAGGTATCCAATTCACTAGATGCTTCTCTGAAAAATCTAACTGGCCAAGCTGGAATGATAATTTATTATCGTTTGACTCTAGTTCTTGAAAAATAAGAAAATGCATGAATTCAATCTCAATCGACAGATGGTCCATCTGCCATTGAAACTCATCGTTTAAAGTGTATCCAAAATAATCATAAAAACGCACCAAATCTTCTCTTAATTTTGCTGGTTGTGATAGAAATAGATCTTCTCTGATTGGCGCTGGAGGCCCTTCATCGCCTACTTCAAATAAAGCACTATACTGACGCTTCAAATCAATGATTTCAGTCTCACTATATTCCTTAATTAAGTCACTGATTTCAAAAGTATACGGCAACCCTTTCAAAATTGAGTCATTGAATTTTATCTTAGATTCTAATACTAATTCATGAGGTGAACCCAACAAAAGAGAAAAATAAGTATATAGATTACTTCTGGGTTTAGCGGTTTCTTCTACTTTTCTTAAAGATTGATCGCATACTCTTTCGTAATTGATTGCTGTCGATAAATCATTCATGCTGACTTTTCAAAATCACAAGTAAAATCTTTATAAGTTTGATTGGGTGCGAATGCAAGTGGTTGATAACCTAAATGCCCATAATCTCCGGCCATTGAAGTGGGCTTAATCAATCCCCCAGTTGGAATAACTTCACCAAAATTTTTCCCATTTTGAAATAATTTAGGATCCCATCCATGGTACATAAAGAGCATACCAGGCTGGATCGATGAACTGACATGCGCCATAGCAAAAAATTCACCTGCTATATTAAATACTCTCACCATGTCTCCATCAAGAACATCTCTTGCTTTTGCATCATCTGGATTAATATAAATATCAGGTTCGCCTCGCTGCAAACTTAAAAGTAAAGAGTCATCCCTCCACATACTATGGATACCATGACGTGCATGTCCCATCATCATTCTCATAGGAAAATCTTTGATTTCAAGAGGCTCCTTATAGGTTGGTAATGTCTCTTCAAATTCAATAAACCATTCGTGATCAATATAAAACTGTTGCCTGCCTGTAAATGTTTCATAGGGATGTTTGTCTCTAACACTCTTTGCTACTTCAGTATGGTAAGGTGAGTCCTCATTATCCCACATTGTGTTATCCGAACCATCCACTCTGACAATACCTTTTTCGGATAACTCTTCAAATGAAATTTTTGGAAGTCCATGACTAGTATTGATGATAAATTGAGCAACATCGGTTGAATTTTTAAGTCTTCCATTCATTGTATATAACTCTAGCGTCTTGGTGTAATCTCTTCTAACCGTCCTTCCATCAACCACATCTCTAATTGGCCTTATACCTCTTTCTTTAGCTCTAATGCTGATAGCTTCAGCCAGTCTCCTGTTTGCTTCCCAGTCATCTACAGATTCACCGAGTGGTCTCACTGCTTCATTAAGGACCTGCAAGTAAGGCACTCTTGATTGCAACATTAAATCATTTCTTTCGTAGTGATGAGCTATTGGCAAAACATAATCTGAGGTAAGTGCTGTTATTCCCATGTCGGGTGCCAACGAAACAATAACCTCAAGGGATTCCAAAGCATTTTTTCTCCAATGACTTCCAGTAGCTCTCCAGTTGGCTCCATTGTTTCCAGCAAATATTCCCATTTTATAGCCATTTTGGCTGTAATCTGGGAACCAATCTTCGCTGATACTTTTTTTATAATATTGATCGAATGTTTCAGCAAGATCCTTTCCGTATATCTTCTCATTCAACTGCTTCATATTCCCGTGATCATAATCCCATGTGGTAGCAGAAATTAGTCGAAGTGCAGGACCAATATCAGAAAAACCAAATTGATTTATTCCTCTAGAAACGGGTGCATTTGCTATTTGTAGCCCGCCACCTTCTTTACCCGTACTTCCACTTAGAGCTAACATTAATAGCATTGCTCTTTGTAAGAGATCACCATGAAGCCATTTACATGAAGCATAGCCTGCATAAATCATAGCTGGTTGAGCATCTGCAAAAACTCGAGCTGTTTTTTTGATGACGCCAGGATTAACCCCAGTGATCTCGGAAGATTTTTCAGGTGTATACTGTTTGCATTCTTCTTTTAATAATTCGAAAACTGTGGTGATTTCAACTTCACCATCCAATGTTTTAATCTTCCATCTTCCTTCTAAAATTGGCTTTATGTTTCCAAGATCTAATGTTCCATGCTTACGCCTATCTCTCCCCATAGGTTTATCAGCTCTCCCTGTCCCAGGTGCCTGTACAATGGCATCTGTCTCCTCATCCCACATATAATAAACATTATCATCAACAGCCAGTAAACCATAGAGTGATAGATCTTCTCTTCTTAAAAATTCTTTTGTATCAGTTCTTACTAAAAGCGGTAAATCAGTTTGCTCTTTTATATAATCTGATTGATAGAGTTTCTCATCGATCATCACACCGACCATTGACATAGCTAGGGCTGCATCTGTCCCTGGTTTCGGGTTGAGCCACATACTGGAATGCATTGCTGTAGGAGTAAATTCAGGAGAAATTGAAATGACCTGGGTACCATTATAACGAGCCTCCCAAAAGAAGTGTGCATCAGGTATTCGTGTCACAGCTGGATTACTCATCCAGACTAAAACACATTTTGCTTTATACACAGAAGCAAATGTATCGCCTGTGTAGACTTGGCCTAAGGTCATATATGAACCGGTGGGAAGATCTCCAACACCTGAAAAGAATTCAGGAACAGTAACACCCGTAATATTGCCAAATCGTAAATGTGAAGAAAAGGAAGCCATTTTCACAGACATCTGTGTACCGCTTCCATAAGAAATACATTCAGGATTATATTCTATTGCGTAATCAAGAAACTTATCTGCAATCTCTGTGGTAGCCTGTTCCCAACTAATCCTTTCCCACTTACCTTCACCTCTTTTACCAGTTCTTTTTAATGGATAAAGTATGCGTTGCTTGCCATACATATATTTATGATGACGCATACCTTTTTGACAACCTCTGGGTCCAAAGTCAGGAACATCTCCCAATTGTTCATATTGTCCTTGTTGCTCTTCTCGCCAAACAACACCATTCTTAATATATACGTTAAAGGCACAAGTGCCAGCACAGTTAGTACCATGCGTTCCTCTTACAACTCTATCCCAAGTCCATTTTTTTCTATAGAGATCCTCGAAACCGCGATAAGTTTCGCTTGAAAATGTTTTTTCCATAGATCCATATTGCAATCCAAGACTAAGTCCAGCTGCTGCTGAGCCTTGTAAGAAATTTCTTCTATTAATCTTAGTCAATACGGTTACCTAATTATTAATTAATTCTATCTTAAAAAGGTCTTATGCTTTAAATTTAAAAATTTTTCCATCCCTCATTAAAACAATGCACAATAAGCTTAGACTCCAAATAAAATATATATAAATCATGATCAATTATAAAGAAGCATTAAATATTATAGAAAAAAATGTGACTTCGCTAGCAGTAAAAGATACTGATGTTAAACAGGCTTTTGGCATTAATGCAAAAACCTTAGTATCCAAATCGCCTGTGCCTGCTCTCTCTAACTCTGCAATGGATGGTGTAGCAATTCAAACCAAAGAAACAATTGAGATAACAAAAGATAATCCTAAACGCTTTGAAATTAAAAATACTATCTACGCTGGAGATAAATTTATTGCTTCGGATGAAAATGATGTTAGTTTTGAAATCATGACAGGAGCATTGATGCCCAAAAGTTTTGATGCGGTCATTCCCATAGAGCAAGCCAAAATTATTACTGAGAATAATAAAAGATTTCTAATTCTTGATGAAGGAATAAAAAAAGATAGAAATGTTCGCCTAGCTGGAGAAGATTTCTTACCTGGGGATATTATTTTAGAAAAAGGAAGTTCCATCAACCCATATAACTTGATGGCAATATTGATGAATGGTATTGATAAGGTGCAAATATTCCAATCACCTAAGATTGGCATTATTGCAACTGGAAGTGAATTAGATGGGAATAATGAATCAAGCATACCCAATACTAATGGGCCTTATATTGAAGCTTGCGTCAAAAGATTAGGGCTACAATGCACCAATCAGCTCCATGCAAAAGATGACCCTTGTGAAATCAAAAATAAAATCAAAAAATGTATAGATTCTGGATCAGACATTATTATTACAAGTGGTGGTGTCTCTGCTGGAAAAGCTGACTTTGTGCCATCTGTATTACTTGATATGGGTGCAGAAATATTATTCCATAAAGTCTGGATCAGACCTGGAAAGCCAATATTAATGGCAAAATTACCAGATGGAAAAATTCTCTTTGGTTTACCTGGAAACCCAGTATCAGTAGCAGTCGGCTTTCGTTTTTTTGTCAACAATGCCATACGATTAATGCAAGGACAGGCAAAAGAAAACTATCTAGTTGCAGTAAATCAATTGGAATTTAAAAAATCAAGAAAGTTCTGTTTTTTTGCTAAAGCAAAAACAACAGTAAATGATCAAGGTAAGTTAGAGGTCATAATTTTAGAAGGACAAGAATCCTTCAAACTGAACCCTTTCAGGGAAGCAAATTCTTGGGCAATTATTCCAGAAGGTTTGGAGGCAATTAATAAAGATCAAGAGATAGAGATAGTGCCACTTAATATCGGAGAAGCGATCAATCTTTGACTTCAATTATTCAAGAATTAGAAGCTATTCGTTCTTCATTTTTATTTCCAAATTTGATAGCTGCAAGTGTAACTGCAAAAGTAAAAATTGGCTCACCGGCATTGCTAAGTATAGGACCAATTGACGTTGGTTGAGCTGCAAGCAACATAATTGAACAACCTACAGCAAGCCAAGGCCATTTATGTTTTATCCATATTGCTATTCCTGATAACAGAAGTATAACTGTCAAGAGTATCGCTGCTGCTGGAGATGTACCCATACCCATGCCTTCCATTCCTGTAGTACATGCTTGCCCGGTTGGAACCTTTGTTGCATATCTGAGAGTATCGCCATAACAAGCAGGATAAAAATCTACAATAAAAATATGCCTAAAGTCTTCAATAATAAAAAACAGGGTCAAAAAATAAAATAGACCCATAATGTATTTATTTGATGCAAATTTAAAACCCGCCCCTCTCAAAATCATTCCTGATGCTATAAAAAGTAGTGGCAACATCAACCAATGCGCTGAGTAGCGAATATATGTTGCACCTAAAAGGAGATTGCCTTCACCCACAAATTGTCCCATCGCGATCACAAAGGAATCAAACCAGAGTAATGAGGTTGGACAAAGTATTAAAAGAAGTATGTTATTGGGTTGCTTTAAGTAGGCATTTGCAACATAAACTAAGCATGCTGCAGCTAGAAATGCTATAAAGATATATCCAATTGTGATCATTTAGTTAATTATGTTTTTGTATCAAAATATTCTATCTTTAATTTATCTTCAGTTTATTAGATGATTGTATAAAGTCAGAGAACCAAATTAATTTATATTAAATTATTAGTCAAAAAAAATTATGTTCCCAGATTACATACAGCTTTATTTCACAAACCACCAAGATCTACTCTATGGAATTACTCTAATTCTTGATCTTAGCTTTACTATATTAATGTATAGGTTTTTTGGGCAAAAAGGTCTTTTAGCTTGTATTGTCTTATCTATTTTATTAGCTAATTTACAAGGCCCAAAATTAACAGTTATTCTAGGTATGCAAACCAGTTTAGGAGTAATTTTTTATTCTAGTATTTTCTTTGCAACAGATTTATTAAGTGAAAAATTCGGCAAAAAGGCAGCGGATAATGCTGTAATGATGGGATTTAGTATAAGCATTATTATTTTGGTCATGCTTAGCATCTCACTTCTGTTCTTACCATCCACTCAAGGCAATCAAACCTTTTCAACAGAAGTTCATCAATCGTTTGTTAGAATTCTAGATTTCACACCTCGGTTTATTTTTGGTTCACTTTTAGCTTATTTTATTAGTCAGCGTTTTGATGTGTGGTGTTTTCACAGAATTAAAACCTGGACTAATGGAAAACATCTATGGTTAAGAAATAATCTCTCCACCATAGCTTCACAAACCATTGACACTTCTATCTACTCCTTAGTTGTTTGGTGGGGCGTGGTTGATTTCAATACAGCCATTCAATTGGGCTTAGCAAAAATGATTTTTAAAGTAGCAATAGCCGCATTTGATACCCCATTTATATATTGGGCAAGAAGCTGGAAAATTAACTAAAAAACATCAAATCAATGACAAGCTTTTCCATATTTTTTCAACCGAAAGTAGTTATAAGGTAAAGGTGTAATAAAGCCTGCCAATAACATTATTGGAATCACCCACCAAGTAAGCATTGCACCACCCGTTAGTAAGACATCAACGATATTCATGGCAACTTCCATAGAGATCATTGAAATAAGAGACATCCCGATGGCTACTTTAAACGCTTCTTTTAAGATCATCTGTCGAGAAAGAATAAATGTCTCCAACATTATCGAAGTAATTAATCCGTTCATTATCGCAAGACTCATAATTAGGAAAACTGAAAATTCCCATGGGTTACCCGTTATTTGAAAGAAGTAGATCGTACCAAAGTCACCAATGGAGCAACCAAGAAGGCACCACAATGTGTTGATAGATGCTCTTTTCCAAGTATGCTTGCATTTCCATGAAATTGAAGTCGAGTTAGCAGCTGCACTTTCCATAATTACCTCTATACTGTTTTAGTTAATAAGAATATTAAGCCAATTATTTAAAAGATCAATTAATAAGATTAATTCTGACCGTTACAAGTCTCATAACTATGAACTCATTTAACGATTGGGTTCTCACTTGTTCCCAGAAATGTTTCGCATCTGGTTTCAGCAAATACTAAGCATTCACTCTCATCGAGATTGTCACATCTGTTTTTAGCTCTTTCTACACAATCATTGAATTTAGTTTGAAAGTTTTGATTGAATTCTTCAGGTGTTTGCCCTTCGCAAGAAATTAGTAAAAATAGATAGCTGTGTTTAAATAATTTTTTCAATTGATATAAGATCATTTAGATCCACCTTCTAGTTTTCTTTTTATAATTGAGGTATTCCTCTCCAAAGGTCTTCTTCAGTTTGGCTTCTTCGTAATCAATCCATATTATTTTAACTAACACTGCAAATAAAATCGGAATTATAAAAACAGACAAGCAGTTATATAGCATAGAAGAGCCAATCAAAATTACAGTCATAGAAAGATAAATTGGGTTTCTTGAAAAACTATAAGGACCTTGAGTGAGCAATACCTCAGGATCACCATCTGGGAGTATTGCTGTTTCTTTTTTCTTAAAAACATCAAGAAGAAAAACAATTGAACACAACCCTATGAAGATAAAAGCAATGCTTAGAATGAGAGGAAAATAGTCAAAAATGTATAAAGGAAAGTAAGCACTTAATAAGCTTTGGACAATAAGACCAAAAAGGACTAGAAACGGGGGGTATTTGAATCTTTTCATAAATTATTCTTCAATATAGACCTAATTATAGCCTTATAGATATCGAAGTTGAAGTGTAATGCCAGAAAGGCACTACACTTCAATCATGAAAAAAAGAATAAAAAAAAAGCTAGATTTAGCTTCTGTCTTCTCTTGGTTTTGCTTGATTCACTTTAAGCGCTCTTCCTGATTGCTCAGAATCGTTAAGTGCCTCAATAGCTGCTTCTGCAGCAGCATCATCTTCCATTTCTACAAATCCAAATCCTCTAGATCGACCAGAATATTTGTCTGTGATTATATTTGCTGATACAACAGTTCCGTGTTCTGCAAAAAGTGCTTCTAGGTCATCTTCTGTCATGGACCAAGCTATATTTCCAACGTAGATATTCAATGTAATAACTCCTAATTAAAATTTACAAGTGGCATCTTATAGGTTTCTACACAAATGTATAACCTTTTTTTACATTTTTTTTATAAAATCCACAATTGAATCAACCCATTCATTTGTTTGCTCATCCACAATATCGTGAGTACCATCAATTAAAGCGGTGAAAACAAAATCAGATCTGAGCTCTTTTGCCCTTATTGCAGCGAAGTAAATGTCATCCCCTGTGTTTGTTAATATCATCGTTGGTTGTTTAATTTTTGTTATTGCATTCTCCAAATCATATTCAAAAGCGGCTATGAATCCAAAATGATCATTCGCTCCTGCTCTAAGCATTTGAATGACTCCATTATGCATGGCATTTATGTCTGTCCAACCAGGAGTAAAGCTTATTCTTTTTTCCCATAAATTTTTCAAATGACTGCCATCTTTTTTTGGAATAACTTTAGGCGCATTTTTTATAGCATTCATAATTTGATTTTTTTCTTGAGTGGTCATTACTGGTGGACCATTGAGTATGACTCTGGAAATAAGATCAGGCCTTAAAAGAGACAACTCAGCTGCAATACATGCACCCGTATGATGACCCAAGATACTTACAGGCTCGCACCCAAGATGGTTTATTACTTCAGCAATACATTCAGCATAATCTTTGATGGATGGTTGAGTATCTGGTTCATCGGATTGTCCATAACCTGGAGTATCAATTCCAATAGCTTGAATACCATTGTTTTCTAATAAAGAATAAGCTGGAGCAAACATCTCCAAGGAACTTGGAGACTGATGACATAGGACTAATGGCTGTCCACTGCCATAGGATTGAAAATGTATTTGTCCATATTTACATTCAACATAACCTTTTATTTTTTTTGTTTTCATCTTTGATTCTTGTAAAAAAAATTTTCAAATAATTTAACATGCAACTTATCCAAAGGATATAATCATTCCTTTGAAAAAAATATTAATAAGGAAAAAAATGAGTTCAGTTGAAATTGCATTCAACCAAATTTCTGACATCGTTGGTAAAGATAATTTTATTCAAGATGAACATACACTATCTTTTTACTCTACTGATGTCTTTGTATCATCTATAGAAAAACCACTCGCAGTAGTCAGACCAAATGACTCCAATGAACTTATAAAAGTTGTTAAAACCTGCATTGCAAATGATGTCTCCATTATCGTAAGAGGTGGAGGAGCTTCTTACACGGGTGGTTATCTTCCTATCAATAATAATACGATTATTGTTGATAGTCAGAACCTTAAAAAAATTGAAATCAATGAAGAAGATATGTTTGTTACAGTTGAGCCTGGTGTCACTTGGCTTGAGCTATATGAAGCACTAAACCCCTTAGGCCTGAGAACTCCTTTCTGGGGACCATTTTCAGGAAGAGTAGCAACGATTGCTGGCTCTATGTCATATCATGCGCTGAGTCATGGAACAAATAATGCAGTATCAGCAGATTCGCTTTCAAGTCTTCAAGTGATCATTGGGACTGGAGAAGTCATTGAAACTGGCTCCCAAGGAGACAATGATAATAGCTCAAGATTCTTCAGACATTATGGACCCGATACTGGTGGTCTATTCCTTGGCGACTCAGGTGCTTTGGGTATAAAAACAAAAATTACTTTAAAGCTAAAAAAGAAGCCTTCTGGCTTTGCAGCAATCTCATTTGGTTTCCCAGATTTTAAAAATTTATTTCTAGCAATGAGAGATATATCAAAAATTGGAATAGTATCTGATAACCACGGACTTGACCCTAGAAAACAAAAAACAGCCATCATGGAAATGGAAAATGCAAACCCATTAATGGCCGCAAAATCCGTTTTTCTCTCCTCTAAAAATCCAATTGATGGTTTATTACAAATAGTAAAAATGGGTTTTGCTGGCAGAGGTTTTCTAAAGCATGCCGCATTCTCTGGACATTTTACAACTGAGGGCATCAATAATAAGGAAGCTAAAATTAAAATAGCTGAAGCAAGAAGAATTGCTCAAAAATACGGGAAGGAAGTAGCCAATTCTATTCCTGTTTATCTCCATGCTAACCCTTTTATGGAGCTTACCCCTATACTTGGTCCTAATGGTGAAAGATGGAAACCTACACATGGTGTTTTGCCTTTCTCAAAAGTACTAAAACACGATAATGATTTTGAATCCTTAATGTTGGAATACAAAGATAGAATGAAAGAACATGGTGTTGCAATGAATCGAATGTTCTCATTTATAGACAGTAATGCATTCTTATATGAACCGACTTTTTTATGGAAAGATGAGCAAACTATTTATCATAAAAATGTCTACCCGCTAAACTTAGATGATGTGCCTGTTCATGAGCCAAATCCTCAAGGCATGGAATTGGTTTATGAAATTAAACAAAGAATAGAGGATATGTGTATCAATAACGGCGCTATTCATTTTCAGATAGGAAAGGATTATCCATATCTAAAAACAAGAACAAAAGAAACAAGAAATTTTCTCTGTACATTAAAAAAACAATTGGATCCCAAAAACCTCATCAATCCAGGTGCATTGGGATTCGATGAAATAATATAATATTAAAAGGAAGTTCAATGAGTGAAGAAAAAAAATATGATCTACTTATAAAAAATATTCGAGTAGTCAAACCCAGCTCCGATGAAGTAGAAGTATCTGATATCGCTATTAAGGATGGTCTGTTTAAAGAAATTAAACCTAATATCGACTCAAATGAAGCTAAAAATACTTACGATGGTCAAAATAAACTAGCTTTTCCAGGATTGGTTGATGCTCATATGCACACTGGCATATATAATCCTTTAAATGAAGATGCCATCATTGAAAGCAGAGCTGCTGCAATGGGCGGCGTTACCTCGAGTCTTAATTATATGAGAACCGGTGGTTATTATTTAAACAAGGGTGGACCTTATAAAGATTTTCTTCCTGAAGTCTTGGAGTTATCAGAAAATAATTTCTTTGTTGATTATGCCTATCATATAGCACCAATGGATCGATCACACATTGATGAAATACCCAATATCATCGATGAATTTGGTATTACTTCTTTTAAAATTTTCATGTTTTATGGTGGACATGGTTTGCATGGTGCATCTTCCAGTCAACATGAATTCTTAATGATTGATGAAAATGAGAAATACGATATTGCTCATTTTGAATTTGTAATGAGAGGGATACAAAAAGCCATTGAAATGTATCCTGACAAGAAAGATGATATTAGTTTAAGTCTTCATTGTGAAACTGCTGAAATAATGGCTGCGTATCAGAAATTAGTACAAGAAGAGAATAAATTGGAAGGACTGCATGCCTACAGTGCTTCAAGACCTCCACATTCAGAAGGTTTAGCTATTTTCATAGCATCCTATCTTGCTAATGAAACACAACTACCGAATGTTAATTTACTTCACCTTTCTTCGAAGAAAGCGGTAGATGCAGCTATGCAAATGCAAGCTGTCTTTCCTCATATTAATTTTAGAAGGGAAGTAACAATTGGTCATTTAATACTAGATGTCGATGCAGAAACAGGCAATTTAGCAAAAGTTAATCCTCCGATAAGACCAAGAGAAGATGTGGAATTTCTATGGGAAAGCGTTCTAAATGGTGATATAGATTGGATTGTTAGTGACCACGCATGTTGCAAACATGAAGACAAAGTTGATAACGATAATGCTGATGATATTTGGTTGGCAAAATCAGGTTTTGGAGGAACGGAATACTTATTATCAGCACTGGTAAGCGAAGGCTCTAAAAGAGGCTTATCATTGAATAAAATGGCTGAATTAACCAGTTTAAAACCAGCTAGAAGATATGGGCTTCCTAGTAAAGGTGATATTGAAATAGGTTTGGATGCTGATTTAGTCTTAGTTGATCCAAATCAAACTTGGACGATTAGAGCTGAAGAATCTGAATCAGGTCAAGGTTATACCCCTTTTGAAGGACAAGAATTGAATGCAAAAGTGACTACAACCTTCCTAAGAGGCAATAGAATCTATGACGAAGGTCAAGTTCTGGGAGAACCCAAAGGTCATTATCTTAAAAGACCTTATTAAAAAAAAGCCCCTATTAAGGGGCTTTTAATTTATTCAAACTACCAAATTAGAATTGATAAGTAATCTCTAGTCCTAATCTTCTTTGAGGTCCAGGATGTGCAAACACACCACCAAACTCAGGAGCAGGAATTACCTCAGCTAAATAATCTTCATCAGTTAGGTTTTTAGCAAAAGCAACAATAGTCATATTATCACGCTCTATTCCCAATCTTAGATTAACCGTATCGTATCTTGCACGATCTGTTTTATCATAAGCCATAGGAACCCCAAATAAGGTATTTCTGGTATTTTTAGTTTGCATCAAATGAAACCATGTTGGTCCAACAACAGCGTAATCAAGCTGTGCAAAGAAATTCATACCATTGGACATTGGGTAATCTAGAGAAAGTCCTGAATTAAAGGTGTAATCAGCATGGTAAGGTACATTATTACCAACACTATCCGTTCTAACTGAATTCTTAAGAACCTCACTATCAACCGCAGCTGCTGATGCATAGACACTGATATTATCATTGATAATGGCTGTGACAGCTATTTCTCCACCAGACAATTCTGATTCATCAATATTCTCAACAATTCTTAAAAGACCAAAAGGCCCTACTATGAATTCAAAGAATTGAAGATTCTTGGCATTTGTTTTATAAACTGATAAATCAACACTAACTCTATTATCAGCCAACAAAGCTTTAAAGCCTGCTTCTAAGGATCTATTAACTTCTTTATCATAAGAATCCATTAAATTAATAGGTGAGCTTGGATTAAGAGGATTGATAAAGGTATCAATAGTTTGTCGAGCACCGGAGTTATTAAATCCTCCACTCTTAAACCCTTCGCCCCAACTCACATAAAATGAAGCATTATCATCAACTGCCCAAGATAAACTGATCTTAGGTTGAAAATGTTCAAATGTCTTTTCTTGATCAGGAATTGAACTCGCACTACAAAGACCAGTATTCAATGGCCCACCTGTATATGGAGGTCCATCACAATCAATATAAGTTGAAGTCACATTGGTTGGTACTAAGTTATGCACTTTTCTTTTCTCTTTGTCATAACGACCAGCAAGAGAAAGTTCAAGAGTATCTGTTATATCAATATCAACAGATCCAAAGAATGCATGAACATTATTGGAGAAATCATCCCAAACCATTTGTTCTGTTGGATTTAATCCGCCTTTAGGATCATACATAGCCATTACAACGCCATTACCTAAATCCGTTCCTTGGTTAACGCCTACTTCTCGATTTACATCAAGGACATAAGCTCCCATACTCCATCGAATTGGTTGATCACCTGGAGAATTCAGTCTAACTTCAAAACTTAAATCATCTTGATTTCTTCTTTGATACTGTGTCCCATCACATCGAGTGGGAGTGTATGGTCCTAATAACAAGCCATTAGGAACTGTTGGATCGGATGTAGCAATATATTGCGGTGAAGGTAATGAAAATCCTTTTCCAGCTGATACGATTTCATCCAATGATGCCAAACACGATGCATCAGCAAAGAAGAATCCAAAAGCACCACTGGTTCCATCAGCTGCAAATTCATTTTCAATATCACTATATAAAGTCCAAGCAGTCAAATTAGCCCACCCCAAATCTTTTTCCATCTTCAAAGAAAACTCTAATGATTCTTGATCATTGGTATGTGGAAAATTACTCACAAAATCAAATTTATGAGTATTAACATCTTCATAGAGTGTAGGAATTCCTAGGAATGCCTCAAATGCTGGCAACTGAAATACTGCATTAAAGACAATGGATGTTGTATCAACTTCACCATATCTCAATTTTGCATCCCATGATGTATTCTCATCAGTATCCCAAGTCATTCTTGCGTAGACATCAGTTGACTCATAGTTATCAACACAATCATCACAATTAAGCCATGTGTTCTCTCTGAAGCCATCGGTGGAATTGTGATTAGCAATAATACTTAGATTATGATTTTCCATAGGGATATCTGCACGTGCAGTAATTGCATAAGTAGAATCATCGCCTACACTTGCTTTAATAGCTCCACCCCTTTCTTCTCCTGGCTTAGCTGTTTTGATAATGATTGCACCCGCTGATGCATTCCGTCCATAAAGAGCTCCTTGAGGTCCTTTTAGAACTTCAATTTGAGACAAGCCTAGATACTCTCTATTGAGTGCTGCCGGATTGGTCATAGTAATACCATCAATCACTAATCCAAAACTGGTTTCAGCATCTCTTGCACCATTCAAGCCTCTAATACTAACCTGTGTATCACCAACTTCAGCGGTATCAACAATAGTCACACCTGGTGTTAACGCAATAAAATCTGTTGCTCTCTGGATCCCAGATCTTTGAATTTGACTTTCTGTCAGAACAGTAATTGCAGCAGGTACTTCTCTCAGTGATTCCTCTCTTTGACGAGCTGTAACAGTAATCTCTTCGATAACAGATTGTGAAGACACCAGTTCAAGCGGCAATGATATAAGAAGAGCCAAAGCTATCCCTGTATATATTTTGAAATGTTTGTACATTATTTTTTCCTCATGTATTTTCAATTAAGATTAAGTATTTGAATTAGGTCTAGCACTTAAGTAAATCACCATTAAGCACTGTAAATCTTATTGTTATATATATTAATTGGATTTTTCTTTCAATAAAAGTCATTAATGTTAAAGTTCATCTTACAGAGATAGATATTTGTTGCTTAAATACAACTTTTCACAATATTTCAGAAGATTTTATTAAGGTATCTTTTTCTTTTCTTCTCATTTTTTAAAGGTTAGATCATATGCTTGTAATATTTTTAGTCACTTTTATAGGTTTAATGGGATTTGGCATTATATTGCCTTTGTTTCCTTTTTATGCTGAAAGATTAGGTGCCGGCCCAGAAATTATTACCCTCAGTATGGCATTTTTTTCAGTTGGTCAATTCATTGCAGCTCCTTTTTGGGGAAGGGTCAGTGACTCCATAGGCAGAAAAAAAGTTCTTATATTAACTCTCTTTGGATCCGCAGTTTCCTATGTCATTCTCGCTTTTGCACCAACCATCACGACTGTAATATTAAGTCGGATTCTTTCAGGCTTTATGGCTGGAAATATCTCCATTGCTTTTGCCTATGTCACCGATATTACAGATAATGAAAATCGATCAGCAGGTCTTGGTAAGGTAAGTGCCGGACTTGGTCTAGGCTTTATGACTGGACCAGCAATTGGAGGTTTCTTAGCTGGCAATGATGTTGCAAATGCAAATTATATACTAGTCGCTCTTTCAGGAGCAGGAATCAATGTGTTAGCTATATTAGCTACCATATTTTTCTTAAAAGAAAGTTTAGTAATAGAAAATAGAAAACCATTTGGATCAATTCTAAATTTATTTGAAAAAGGGACATTTTCTCCTGAGAAGATCATTCTTCCTCTTTTTATTTGTGGTCTAGTCTTCTATACAGCAATGTCATTAATGGAAGCTATTTTCCCTCTATGGTCGAACAGTATTTTTGATTACGGTCCAACAAACATAGGCACTGTTTTTTTTATGCTTGGTTTTATTGGTGTTGTCGTTCAAGGAGGTCTTATTGGTCCTATGACTAAGATTGCTGGAGAGATAAAACTTGTTCAAATCGCTGCATTTTTTGTAGCCTTAGGACTCATGCTGATTGGTCTTTCCAAAGAGACATCAATATTATGGATGGGTTTATTTTTCTATGGCCTTGGTGCTGCAATTTTTAACCCTTGCCTATCAAGCCTAGTATCAAAATGTGCCAAACCTTATGAAAGAGGAAAATTTTTAGGACAATACCAATCAGCATCAGCCATGGGTAGAATTATAGGTCCAACATTCTCGGGAGTCCTATACACCAATTTCATAGCATCAGCACCACTGTATGTTGGTGCACTAGTAATACTACCTATTATCGTCGTTATCGCTAACTTTACTTTAAGAAAGCCTATCTAAGTAATAGAATAATAAAGATTAATTATTGATGGAGTTGAATATGAAGACAGTTGTAATTACTGGAAGTTCTCGTGGAATTGGATTAGGCATGGCGAAAGAATTTCTAAACCGAGGTCATCAAGTAATCATTTCAGGAACCAGTGATTCCTCAGTTGCCAAAGCTCTCGATTCAATACAAATTATGAAAGATAATGTAATTGGTGTTCCTTGCATGGTTCAAGATATTGATTCAGTCAAAAATCTATGGCAAAAAGGATTTGATCGCTTTGGTAAAATAGACATCTGGATTAATAATGCTGGGGTTTCAACTTCAAGATTGGGTATTGAGAATCTTGAATTGGATGAGATTCTTACTACAGTTAATACAAACTTAGTTGGTAGCATACTCTGCACAAAAGTAGTTGCTAAAGAAATGTTAAAACAAGGCTCTGGGCAGATTTATATGTTTGAAGGTTTTGGAAGTAATGGGCAGCTACAAAAAGGAATATCTGTTTATGGCTCTACCAAGCGAGCTTTGAGATATTTCACAGCAGCAGCAGCAAATGAATATAAAGACACACCCATTATTATTGGTTCGATCAGTCCAGGTATAGTGGCTACAGATCTATTAGTGAGATCATCAAAAGAAAGCGGGGACAACTGGGAAAAATCTAAAAAAATTCTCAACGTTCTAGCTGACAGAGTTGAGGTTGTCACTCCTTGGCTGGTTGAACAAACCTTAAAAAATAACAAAAATGGTGCTCAAATTGCCTGGCTTACAAAAACTAAAGTGATAGGAAGATTGCTATTTGGCAGACTCTTTTGCAAAAAGACAACTGTGGATGATTGGGAAGCTGAAACAAAACAACTAAATTCATGAGTATTGATTCCAAAAATAAAGGTAAAGACTTTATCAGGCATATTATTGATGCCGATTTAGAACAAAATAAGAATAATTCTCGGGTATGCACCCGTTTTCCGCCTGAACCCAATGGTTTTCTTCATATTGGGCATGCTCAATCTATTTGTTTAAATTTTGGCATAGCGAAAGAATACAATGGGAAGTGTTATTTACGATTTGATGACACAAATCCTGCTAAAGAAAAAGAAGACTATGTCAGAGCTATAAAAGAAGACATTGATTGGTTGGGCTTTAATTACGATGATTGTTTAACTTATGCCTCTGATTATTTTGAAGAATTCTATCAATATGCCATGCAATTAATTGCTGATGGCAAAGCATATGTCGACAGTCAACATTCTGATGACATTAAAAATACAAGAGGAACACTAAGCACTCCAGGAATTGATAGTCCTTATCGAGAGCGTTCTATTAGTGAAAATGAAGGGCTGTTTGAAAGAATGAGAAGCGGTGAGTTTGAAAATGGTGAGAATGTCTTAAGAGCAAAAATAGATATGTCTTCGCCCAATATGAATCTAAGAGATCCAATCATCTATCGCATACTTCATTTAGAACATCAACGGACAGGCAATCAATGGTGCATATATCCAATGTATGATTTTGCTCATACGCTCTCAGATGCGATTGAGGGTATTACTCATTCATTGTGCACTCTAGAATTTGAAGACCATAGACCACTCTATGAATGGTTCTTAGATCAACTAGTATTACCTAGTCAACCTAGACAAATCGAGTTCTCTAGGTTGAATATTGAGCACACAATTACCAGTAAAAGAAAATTAGCAAAATTAGTCTCTGATAACACAGTCAATGGTTGGGATGATCCAAGAATGCCAACAATATCTGGGATGAGAAACAGAGGTTACACGCCTTCATCAATTAAAGACTTTTGTAAGAGAGTTGGCATTACAAAGAAAGATAAATCAATCCAAATGGCACTTCTTGAAAATTCCGTAAGAGAAGATTTAGATGTTAATACACATAGACGTATGGCTGTTCTTGACCCACTGAAAATTGTTATTAGAAACTACGATTCTAATAAAGTGGAATGGTTGGAAGCGGTAAATCACCCAAAAAATCCAGATATGGGAAAAAGAGAAATGGCTTTTGGTAAAGAAATTTATATTGAGAGGACTGACTTTATGGAAGACCCTCCATCAAAATTCTTTCGATTAAAACCTGGCGGTGAAGTGAGGCTTCGTTTTGCCTATATCATTAAATGCGAAGAAATTATCAAAGATGCTTCCGGAAATATTACAGAAGTTCACTGCAGCTATGATCCTGATACAAAAAGTGGAACTGGAACATCAGAGAAAAAAGTCAAAGGCACTATCCATTGGGTTTCAGCAAAAGAAAATCAGCCTGCTCAAGTTAATCTATTTGAAGCACTGTTTAACAGTCCTGAGCCAGAAATAGAAACAGATCTTAATCCTCACTCATTAATTACCTGTAAAAATGCTGTCATTGAAAAATGTATTAATGAAGCTAATTGTGGAGATAGCTTTCAATTTGAAAGAAACGGATACTTTGTTCTTGCTCAGAATGAGGATGATGGAAACCTACATTTCAATAGAATTATAACTCTGAGAGACAGTTGGAAAAAAATAAAAAAGAATTAAGACCGTTCTTTTTTGTCGAACAAAATATTTAACCAGTTTCTATACAATACTCTTCCAGACTCTTGCCAATTTGCCTCAATAGTACTCAGTAGTTCGTTCTCAGGTATAACTGGTTTCTCCATCGTTTCGATTGTACGCTTCTTAATATCATCAAGAAGTTGTAGTGATTCTTTAGAAAAATATTCAGTAGGTAATGGAGGATAATCGGACCTTAATCCATTAACAAAATTCTCAATCTCTCTTTGATACTCTTTCAACAAACTTTTTTTATCGTATTCTGGATGGCCTTGAAAAAGAACTAAATCTGAATTCTCTGTAGAAGCTAAGAAAAAACCTGCCTCATCATTTTCAGCCAATATTTGCAATTCAGTTTTTTCAATCTCTTCTCTAGGTATATCATAGTAATGAGAATGAGGACCTTCAAAATCATTGGTTAAATCTTGGGTCAATGCATGATTGGTATTTAATAAATTATGAGAAAAAACACCCCAAGATTTACTGTCTCTTATTTTACGATCAATATTAAATTTTGCTTTCATCAAAGCATGGGTTGCTAAACATGAACATAAGATTGAATTTACTTCTTGATCGGCCCAATTCATGACCTCAATCAAAGGAGACCAAAAAGATTCTTCTGAGATATTGGGTTTAGAAGGATTAGCTCCTGAAATGATTAGACCATCAATTGGCATACCATAGATTGATTGAATATCATTGTAATAATCTTGAATATACTTTTGGTATTCCTGACCTCTCGATCCAATATCAATAGAAGTTGGATAAACATGAACCAAAAACTCATTACTAGAACCTAGCAAACTTATAAATTGTCTCTCTGTCGCCTGCAAAGCTGCATCGGGCATTAAATTTAATAAAGCCACATGGAGCTCTTGATAAGAATTATTAGAATTAGATGAATGATCAACCTGAAGCATTTCTTTTAATTCAGGTCTATCAAGCGAAGGAAGCTTTGGGTGAGCAACGACTGGCATAACTAAAAGGTAGTCAACTAGATTAGAGTAACTAAGGCATCCAACATTTCATTTGGTGCTTCATTGACAATTGCATGACCACAATTTGGAAGAATAACTGTTCTTGATTCAGGGATTGCATCTGCCAATGCTTTTGCATTTTTTACAGGAGTCATCATATCGTCCTCTCCTAAAATAAGTAAGGTGGGAGCTTTTACATCCTGGCTTCTTTCCATACCTTTTGTATATTCTGCACAAGCCAAGAGATCATTATGAATAACTCCTGGACCTGCCCGTTCGAGCAGTCTATTTAATTTACCAATCATCCAAGTACCTGGCACTTGTGATCCACCCAAATGACCAGCTTGACTGTGTGACCAAAAATTAATCATATCTTTCGCTAAAGGACTGTCCTCTTTTGCACTGTTAAGTAAAACTTCACCCACAGGCATGGGTAATGCGGTACCCACCATCGCAAGTGCAGTTATTCGATCAGGATATCTGGCTGCTACATCAAAGGCCACTAATGAGCCCATACTGTGCCCCACTATAATAGATTGTTCCTGGCCAGCAGCATCCATAGCCTTAATAACCCAATCTGCCATTCCTTCAATCGATGGAATCAAATCGCCATCAGAGTGGCCATGAGCGGGCAAATCAACTGCTAAAATATTTAAATCTCGTCTGGCAAAATGCCTGCCTGCTAATGTCCATACGGTATGGTCCATTCCTGTGCCATGAATAAAAGTCATTCCTATTCGACCTTTTACATGTTCCTTACTTCCAGTCGCAATATAAGTTTTTTGATTTTCAATATTGATATACATAATTCTATATTTATCCTTATCTAGAGAGCCTTAGCAGCTGCTCTAAATCCTTTTTCAAGATCTTCAATTAAGTCATCAGCAGATTCAATACCAATCGACAAACGAATCAAACCTTCGGATATCCCTGCTGCTTCAAGATCTTCTACTGACATTCTTTGATGTGTTGTACTGGCTGGATGAATAACTAACGATTTGGAATCACCAATGTTAGCTAGATTGGAAAATAAATCCAAACGATCAATAAAAATTTGCCCAACCTTTCTGCCTCCTTTGATGCCAAAACTGAAAACGGCTGTTGATCCTTTGGGTAGAAGAGTTTTTGCTAACTCATGATTTGGATGATCCTCAAGATCAGGATGACTCACCCACTCCACTACCTCATGATTTTTCAGATACGCTACAACTTTTTTCGTATTACTAATGTGCTTATCCATTCTTACAGAAAGTGTTTCGGTACCATTTAGAACCAAAAAGGAAGAGTTAGGAGCTAGACAGGCTCCAAAATCCCGAGCAGCCTCATTTCTAACTCTTGCAATATAGGCAGCAGGTCCAAATTCCTCAACAAAAGACAAGTTATGAAACCCTGCGTATTTCTCGGTCATTTGAGGAAACTTATCCGTTGATTCCCAATCAAAGGTACCCCCATCAACAATCAAGCCTGCCATTACTGTGCCATGACCACTGAGAAATTTAGTGGCTGAATGAACGACAATATCAGCACCTAAATCAAAGGGCCGAATCAAATAAGGAGTTGTTGTTGTTGAATCCACTATTAGGGGTATGTGATGCTCATGAGCAATCTCAGCTACTTTTGGAATATCCAGCACTTCTGTTCTTGGATTGGCAACCGTTTCTCCAAAAATCAGTCTTGTTTCTGGTTTGATTGCATTACGAAAAGCTTCGATATCATTAGGGTCTACAAACGTTGTATTGATCCCAAAACGTGGCAAAGTATATTCCATTAAATTATGAGTTCCACCATAGAGTGCGTGCGAGGATACAATATGTCCTCCTTGATCTACTAGAGTAGCAATGGCATTAAAGACAGCCGCTTGACCACTGGATGTTGCCACAGCACCAACGCCACCTTCAAGTGCAGAAATCCTCTCTTCTAAGACCGCATTAGTTGGATTGGAGATTCTTGAATACACATGACCGCCACGCTCAATGTTAAACATGGCTGCACCGGCATCAGAGTCTCTAAAAACAAACGAAGCACTCTGGTAAATAGGAACTGCTCTTGCACCAGTTTCCTTATCCGGTCTTTGCCCAGCATGATTGGACAATGTATCGAAATCAAATGTTTTTACTTTAGCCATAAATTCTCAACCTATTTTTTCAAGACAAACGTTTTTCTAAATCGTTCATCCATGATTTTTCATTGTCTGATATTGTATCGTATTTCTGTAAAATCATAAGCCAAAACATATTAATATATTGTGACATGAGTTGCCAAGACTGCAGCAGCTTGTGATCAATAGGAGCTAATCCTTGCTCATAATGAGACAAAAATAGTTCAACTTCACCCTCATTCAAATTATGAAACTCGATCACTGTAGACAAGTCAAAATAGGGATTATTTAAAGACGAGTACTCCCAATCTAGAATTTTTAGGCTGTTCGAAATCAAAACATTCGTATGATTAAGATCATTATGACAAAAACATAAACTTTGTTGATCTTGATTCAATTCCCTGAATAGATCAAAACCTCGACTAAGGATTTTAGAATTCCTTAGATCTCTCAATTCCGCTTGATAGTTTAGAATGAAATCATTGAACTGAGTCAACTCAATAGACGGTTTTAATTGATGAATGGATCGCATTGCTTCTGCCAATAGCTTTAAATAATCAGCCTGTCGAATCGACTGTTGTGTTAAAAGCTGGCCTTCAATTAATCGTGTGATGAGTAATCCACCCTTTGGTTTGGAGTACAGTATCTCAGGGGCATAGGCTTGATCCTGAATCAATTGTAGTATTTCTGTCTCTTGAATTCGATTTAGATTGAAGTGCTGTCTTAGTGATTTATCAATCCGAATTATGCCTGGGTCACCCTTGAAGAAACAAGAATATATTTGTGAAACAGGTCCATCTTTAATTAAAGAACCAATTTCAATTAACCCTTCAATGGGTTTAAGTTTGTATAAATTATCAGACATCTCTTAATCGAGCCTGATTCCAAGATCGATAGCCTATGACAATAATAAAAAGATAGAAAAAGAATAGAAAAGCGGTTAAGTAAAGCTCTCTTGAAGCAAAAAGAAAAACAGATATTAAATCAATAGCAAACCAATAGAGCCAATTTTCTAAAACTTTTTTAGCAACCATATAAGTTGCCATTATGGCACCCCAAGTTGTCAGAGCATCCCAAAATGGAAGGAGCGCTTGGGTAAACTGGTCCAATAAATAGCCTGAAGCAATGGTTAGAAATAAGATCAGAAGAATTGAAAAACAATGCTGAATCGGAGTCCATGTAAACACTTCAAAAACTGTATCTGATTTGGATTGCTTCCATTGGGACCAACCATAAATACCCATAACGATATAAAAGACTTGCAAACCTGACTCCATATAAAGTCCTACGCTATACATGATGTAGCAATAAAGACAAGAACTCAGAATCCAAGCTAACCAACACCAAATGTTTTGCTTCACTGCTAATAGTAAATAGACAATCGCCAAAATCACCGCAATGATCTCGGGTAAGTTTGTTAATAGAGTCTTAAAACTCATATCGGACTAGGACGCCCATGTGCCTCGGATCACCTTGTCGTTGAAATAGAGTTGCTGGAAAACTGGGAGGTTCATTACCAAAATAAAAACCTCGAACAGAATAATATCGATCAAAGATATTTCTTGCCCAGAATTCATAGCTCCATTGATCTTGTTGATAGCCAATAACAAGATTAGTTAAAGCGTAAGATTTGGATTTATTGTTATGGGAATCCGAATAATAGAATCCGCTTTTTCCAGTAACATCAAGGGAAGCATAGATCTGCTTCGTTGGTTTCCATTTCACACCCACTGCATAAGTGGTTCGAGGAGCATGCGCTTGATCTCTTCCCTCCAAATCACTCTGGGAGCCGTATTTCGTGACCTTGGTTCGCAACAAGCCTAGGGATGCAAAAAGATTAAAATTATCATCAAGAATTGCGGTCCAATTCATTTCAAGACCATAGTTCTCACCGGCTGCCGCATTTTGAGTTAAGAACAAAAAAGTATTGGGATCATTAGGATCGACTTGGGTAGAAGACAAGATCTGTTGATTGTCTCGATCGGAATAAAAAAACACAGTATCCAAACTCATATTAGACTCAGGATAACGAATATTCATTCCCATTTCATAATTCCAAAGATATTCAGGATCGTACATTAAATTGGCATCCGATGTGATTCCCTGCAATCCTGTGCCTAAATTAAATCCACCAGATTTATAACCCCGACTGACACTCACATAGATATTGCTATACTCACTCCATTCATTCAATAAAGAGAGTTTACCACCCAGCATTTGGTCCTCAGGTGCGAATACCTCACCATATGTATCATTATAATTCGCTTGCCAGTCTTCCCAACGCAAACCAAAACTTAGGGTTGTTGAGGATGAGATTAAATAATCAAAGCTAGCAAAAAAAGCAGTATTTTCTGAATCGTAATTATTCGTAGAAGCAGAGTCCGCTACATAGGGAGAGCGACTGCTGAAAGGATTGCTATAGAGTCCAAGATCCATAGAATCATTTTGCTCATCCAATCTCAGATAGTACATTCCCAACACCCATTCCAATCGGTTGCCTAAATTGTAATCAGCTGGATTGGATAGCCATCTAAATTCTTGATTAAACGATCGTCTGGACCTTTTGGTTTCAGAGAAAAAATCATAAATGTAAGGTGCGCTAGACTCTGGATTACTCCAATCGGCATCATAACTGACTGTAATATCAGAATCGGTAGTACTGCTCAGACTTTCAAAACGATAGTCATCAGCCACATGTTTGATCTTTAAACCCAAAGCATTAGTATCTTGAGAATCCACACCGGGTTTATCCGATAAAGTATTCAAACTGCCATCGATGGTCCACATATCAGAACTGGCATCCGCATCAACATTGAGTATAAGAAGATCCACAATCGTCTTGTCATTGGCTTGCCAATTAATCTTTAATCGTCCTGTGAATTCATCCTTGCCAGTTGTATCATTTCTCTTTAAATACAAATTGTCTCTAAATCCATCGCTGTCATCTTGCCTTAATGAAAAACGGTATTTCACTGCTGAATTGCCTTGCATCGGTCCGCCCATAGCAAAACCAATGCTTGCAATGCCATCCGAACCGACATTGAGTTCGGTCAATCCTTCCAATGTTTCGGTCGGTTCTTTGGATCGAATATAAATCATACCAGCCAATGCATTGGCTCCCATTCTTGATCCTTGGGGACCACGATGCACCTCAACCTGTTCCAAATCAAAACTGGTGGCGATGCCGCCTTGTCCTGAGAAATCGATATCATCAATCATAAAACCAACGGAAGAATTAGGCGTTCCCTCATAACCGGATCGCTCACCAATCCCTCGTATCTGAAAGTATCGAGGTCTGGAATCACTGGCTGAGAAATTCAGATTGGGTATTAAAAAAGAAAGCTGCTCAAAATGCTTCATTGGCTCGCCATCGAGGCGATCTTCATCAATCACCAAAATACTGCCATCATTTTGATTCAATGCGGTATCACGATAACTCGCTCGAACTACGATCTCTTCGATATCTTTAGCATGCAAAGGTATGCATGCACACAAGATCATGAGAGCAATTAAATAATATGAAAACTCAATAGGATAAAAATAGTCTTTAAAAGACTTAGTCATGGTACACCTCCGCCATTTGCATGGAACAGAACCAGTGCGGTATTGCACTTAGTCCTTCACCCTTTTTTTCAATTGTAAAAATAGCATGCTATTCCTCCGCCATAATTAGATGGTTCAGGTTCAAAGGGTTCCTTAATCGAGATCTCAGGCTTTTGCCACCCCTTGCACGTCGGCGATATCATAGTATATTTGGGGAATATTTGCTATTGTCTAACTTCGAAATTTATCAAAAAATAACTATGTCTGATCAAATAGAGAATGAATACAAAGCCATCGATGCGGTGGTGAATATTTGGACCGATGAAGCACTGTCTCATCGACCCGATTGGGGCGATGAATTTTTCGTCGATAAAATGAATGCACAAAGTGGTTTAATGGCTGGTTTGAGCTTGGAGCAAATGATTGAAAAAATGGAAGAAGCCGGCATTGAAAAGGCTTTTCTGATTGCTGCACATTCAGGTCGGATTGGCATGCCTGGTTGTTATCACATGCCCTATGAAGTAGTAGCGCGAGCTTGTGAACAATACCCCGATCGATTCTATGGTCTGGCTGGTATTGATCCCTTCGATGGCATGGATGGGGTTCGAGCCTTTGAAGATGCAGTGACTAATATGGGCTTTATAGGCGCACATCTCTACCCACATTGGTATGAGTTGGCTCCTGACCATGCTAAGTATTACCCTTTTTATATGAAGTGTTGTGAGCTGGATGTTCCCATACAAATGCAAGTTGGACAATCCATGGTTTACTCCAAGGAATATCGCACACGAAGTGTGGGCCAACCGATCACATTGGATACGGTGGCTTGCGATTTTCCTGAATTAAAATTAATTGGCATTCATGTGGGTATTCCTTGGCATGAGGAAATGATCTCGATGGCTTGGAAACATGAGAACATCTACATTGGTAGTGATGCTCATAGACCGAAGTATTGGCCAAAAAGTTTTATTCATTACCTTAATAGTTATGGGCAAGACAAAGTCATTTTTGGAACGGATTTCCCTGTCTTGGAGTTTAAAAAATCAATCGATGATATCGATGGACTGAATCTCAAACCACAAGTGAGAAAAAAACTACTGAGAGACAATGTGATTAGAATCTACGGACTCGATATTGACTAACCCGATTGACATCACCACCTTTGAGGTGCAAAAAGATCAATGGACTAACACCCGAGTCAACACCACAACTTTTGACGGCAATCTTGAAACTGATCAAGTGCTCTTTGCTATCGATCGGTTTGCCCTCACTGCTAATAATATTTCATATTGCCTAGCCGGTGACACGCTCGGTTATTGGCAATTTTTTCCAACCACCGATGGATTTGGGCGTGTGCCAGCCATGGGTTATGCCAATGTAGCGGCTTCTAATCATCCAGATATCAGGGTTGGAGATCGTTATTGGGGATTCTACCCAATGTCGAATTATCTCATTGCAAAAGCCGGTAATGTCACCTCCTCCGGGTTTAGTGATGTGGTGCCACATCGGCAACAATTAGCCCCTATCTATTCACGATTTGACAACACCAAAGCCAACCCGTTATACGAAGAGGCAAGAGAAGACCAAGATTTATTGCTGCGTGGATTATTTTTAACCTCCTGGCTGGTTGATGATTTTATGTTTGATAATAATTATTTTGGAGCCAACGCTTATGTCATTACCTGTGCATCGTCTAAAACCAGTATTGCACTAGCTTTTACTGTAAAGCAACGAGGCGGCAAGAAAACCATTGGCATGACTTCAGAAAAGAACGTGGAGTTTTGCCAAAGTCTGGGGTGCTATGATGAAATCATTACTTACGATCAAGCCCAAACACTTGATAAAAATGAACCCATCATGATTGTTGATATGGCTGGGAATTTTCCAGCAATGCAAGACCTTCATGAACATTTTCAAGACAATGTGAAGTACTCCTGTAGCGTGGGTGCAACTCATCAGGCTGAACAAAAAGATTTCAATGTAGGTGACATGAGTTCTTTTCCGGGTGCCAAACCTACGTTTTTTTTCGCACCAACACAGGCACAAAAAAGAACCGAAGAATGGGGGCCAGGTGAAGTGCAAAAACGAATTGGCCTTAGCTTAATTGACTTCCAACAATACAGTCATCAATGGATGAGTATCACCAGAGGTCATGGAATTGAAGCAATAGAAGATAATTTCACCAAGGTTGTCCAAGACAAAATTGCCCCAACTGAAGGTCTGATTCTCTCAGTCTAGGTGCTCAGCTAGAAATCGAATAGTTTTCTGCCAAGAATCTTCAGCAGCAACAGGCTCATAAGCTGTACCTGATGCATTGGCAAAAGCATGTCTAGCGCCATCATAAAAATGAATGCTGGCATTTTTATCTAATGCTTTAAGATCCTTATCAAAGGCGATAAATTGTTTTTGCAAACGGTCCTTTGTTCCGACAAAACCAATAATGGGCATCTCAAGGGTTGCTAATTTCTCTTTATCATCTATCAAACTGCCATAATAAATAACGGCAGCATCAATGTCTTTGGGCAACATTAAAGCACCTCTTAAAGACCATTTTCCACCCAAGCACCAGCCAATAATGCCAATCTTTCCAGCACCCACTTCATTTTTCAGATAATCATAAGCTGTTTTTAAATTTGCCAATGCGATTGCTTCATTATTAGATAGATTGGTACTTAGTTGATATGCATCTTTTGGCTTGGTTGCTGTTTGCCCATCATAGAGATCCACTGCCAATGCGGTGTAACCCAATCCAGCCAATTGATTTGCCATTAAATGGATGTCTTCATTCAATCCCCACCATTCATGAATCACGATCAATGCTGACTTAGGTTGACTACTACTTGGTTTTGCTAAGTAACCCTTATGAGACTGATCATTGGTTTGTCCGTATAAAATCTCAGACGAAACGATCTTATTAATAGGTGAGCGATTGGCACCTTCTGAAGTCACAGGCATATCATGTCTATGATCCTCAAACTCACCGAAACTTTCACCAAAAGCAAAACTTGGATTTAAAAACCCAAGCATTAATATAAATAAACTAAATTTTTTGACTAATTTCATTGATTCCATCCTATCTCATTGCTCATTCATTATATGATGATAAGATTAAAACGTGAATCTTGAAATAATTTTAGCTCTTATTATTGGCATCCTTATCGGAGGACTAGCTACATTCAAAATTATGCCTGGCTTCCTTAAATCTATTTTTAGAGAAACAGCTCGGGATGAACTTTCAGAAATACAACAAGAAGTCACTGACGATCAACAACAGAATGAAGATGACATTACAAAAAAACTAGAAGCACTAAATACTGCCATCATCAAAGCAACATCCACATGGAATACTAATACTCAGAATCTTTCTCAAGAAGTTGGAAATCTAACTAAATCACATACGCAATGGGCAGAATCCTTATCAAACCCTGGAGAACAAGGAGCATTGGCTGAAGAAGGATTAAAAGTGATGCTGGAAACAGCAGGATTTGTTAAAGGAGTTAACTTCAGTGAACAACAATCAGAAAAAACTGATGCAGGTGATTTCAGACCAGATGTTTATGTCAATACTCCAGATAAAGGGACGATAATAATTGACTCTAAAGCCCCGATGAAACTTTATAAAGAAGCTGTAGAAATTGATGACAAAAAGCTTAAAAAACAAAAACTCAAAGAGCATGCAAAAAATGTGCTTGATCATGCAAAAAAACTGGGCAAGAAAGATTACTCAGGTGTCATAGAAAAGAAGACACCAGATTTTGTAATCATGTATGTACCCAATGTCTCAATATACATGTCAGCGATTGAACAAATACCTGATCTTGTAGAACAAGCAGCAAAGCATCGAGTTATGGTTTGTCCACCCTCTTTGGTTTATGCGGCATTAAAAACAATCATGCTTACTTGGCAACAGCAAGAAGTCTATGAAAATGCAGAAGAAATAAAGAATCAAGCACTCGAGATGCATACAAGACTCAAAAAATTCTATGATGATTTCTTTAAAAAAATTGGAACTGATCTTGGTCGTGCCGTTAAAGCCTATAGCAATGGAGTAAGATCTTGGGAAAGTAGAGTTATGCCGTCAATTAGGAAAATTGAAGACATGGGAATTGCTGACTCAACAAGAAAGATAGAAAGTGCAAAAATTTTAGAAGAAGACTCAAACCTAATAGATAACAATAATGATGTCTAATTCTATTCTATTGTTCTTTTCTTAGCAGTCACAAGTATCGGTTGTATATGTGGAGATAGATCTACTGATGTTTCTTTTACTATTACTTCTTCTTCAAGAACTAATGCATTATAAACATCATCAGCGAAACCCCAAAACATCCATAAAAAACTTAATACTATTATCCCCGCTGATGCAGAAATTAGAACTGATAAAGCTACTCTAGTGAACATAAAGATTGGAAGATTCATTACTCGTTCGATCATATTCGCCTCCTATCACCTGATTCATTAAGATAGAAATCTATATTCTTATCTCTTAAAGAATTACAGTATGGCTTTAAAGTTCCATGCAGAGAACCATAGAAGTTATAGTCCATTATGTCTTCATTATTTTTCATAAAATCTAAATAAAGTTGTCCAAATTCTCGATGACTGAGACCTCCAATATTACAACCCGTTAGTTCATAAACATCTGCAAAATCAACCATCTCCTTATCTTCTTTCTCAGTAAAGTATTCAATAAAATGTTGATGATATTGATTCTGCTCCTGCACCATACCTAAATAGACTCCACAGATGAATTTGTGTAATTGAATGGATGTTTCATCTTGGTCTTTATCAGGGTTTAACCAACCAGTACAAGCATAAACAACTTCATGGTTATAAATGAGCTCACCGACTTTTTCTTCATCTGTGTTTTCATTAGCCGATATGGAAGGTTGACTGACTATTAGTGGGAGGATAAAAATAGATGTACATATAAGGCAGTGGATCAGTGTGTTTAAAGTTTTTTTTGGCATAGCTTCGCTCTCCTAAATAAATATAGACGTATATATTTGATATATATTGTTTTTTTGGATTATTTGGAAATCTGTCTAGATCAGAAAGGCATTTAATCTATTATTTAGAATACTCTTATTTAATATAAAAAACAAGCACTTACGTGAGTTAGTTAATGTTTTATTTTTTTTCTATATAAATCAACAACTTATGATTTATAAATCCCTATTGTTATGGGCTTTTATCAAAAATTTGACTCTCATCAAAGGTTCTTCCTAGCCTTAGGGCAACGTATGACCATAGGGTAGCAATGAAACCTCCGACTATTGCTATACCTCCTAAACCTAACCCCATCACTTGAGTAAGGCCAGTGAAAGACCAGGCCCAGAAAATATCTCCTCCTCGATAAATCACGACATCAATAACACTTTTTGCTTTGAATCTTGATTCACGATCCACCAGTGTAAATAACATTTCACGGGCTGGTTTGGTAATGGAGTATTCCCCTGCTCTTCTGATAATCTGCAATCCAACGACTGCCCAAAGTATAGGTGAGAGAGCCAGAAGAAACAGCAATCCTGCAATGATGATAGGTACTAAAGGTAGAGTGACTTTAAGACCAAATTTTGTCGCCAAACGACTGGTACCAAACATACCTGTAATCACCGCTAATACATTCACTGCTAAATCAATTCCAGCCCAAATTTGAGTTCGGCTGTCTGGGTCAACATCAATAAGTATATTTTTGATCTCAAAGTAAACAAATGTGGAAATCCCTGTATAGATAAAAATAAACAAACCAATACCCAATAGGATAGGCTTGAGAGCAAATTCTTTAAACCCAGCTAATATTCCACTGCCTATGGCTTGTTCGTTATATTCAGCTGCAGACGTATTGGCAAGTTCCGTTTCTTTGATTTTTTGCAAGTATAGAACTATGAATATAGGCACTAATAACATTGTTGCTGATATGAGAATCAATTCATTGGAACCGACTTTTTCAGCTAGAAAAAAAGAAACAGCTGGCCCGAATATAGCCCCTAAACTACTGCCTGATGCTATAAAACCAAACAGTCGTCTGGATTGTTCCTGCTTATAGGTATCCGCCATAAAACTCCAAAAAACAGAAATATTAAGTAAGCTAAAAACACTCACCCAAACGTAGAACATTTGATTGATTAAATTAAGATCTGGAAAAGCATTAGTAAAAAAGTACAGCAGATAAAAAGTAGCTGCGAAAAATCCATAAACACCTGGAACTAAATTTTTGAATTTAACTTTTGAACAAACGTATCCATAAATTGACACTACTAAAAAACTAATGAGAAATGTTAGAGTCCAAATCGTACTGAGTTCAACATCAGTCCAGTCACTTGCCATGGCGTCACGCACAGGCCTAATGATGTAATAACTAGCCAATATAGTAAAAATAAAAGAAAAAGAGACGAGCACAGCTTTGACTTCATTGGCTTCTATCTTGGTTGCTTTATTCAGTAGCCTTAAAATAAATCCTGAATTCATAAGTAATTATTCCTATCGATTTTTAATGTTGAGCTAATACTTCCAATGCATCGAGTGTACCATTTTTAACAAACTCTAAAAACGCCCCGCCTCCGGTTGATACATAACTAATCGAATCACTAATGCCATATTTTTCAATGACAGCGACAGTATCACCACCACCAACAATTTTATACCCAGAGTTGGCTGCTATCGCCTTGGCAATTTCTGCAGTGCCTTGACTGAATTGTTCAATTTCAAATACACCCACGGGTCCATTCCATATAATGGTTCGTGCTGAGGCAATCAATTCATTATAAGCATTAGTGGTCTCAGGTCCGATGTCTAAAATCAAATCGTCCTCTTCCACTTGATCCATTGATTTTGTTAAAGCTGTCGCTTCGTTTGAAAATTCCTTAGCTACCACTACATCGGTTGGCAAAGGGACATAAACCTGATCCAACTTTAATATTCTTTTAGCCGCTTCAATCATTTCAGTTTCTATCAAAGAATTACCCACCAAGTTTCCATTAGCTAGAAGGAACGTGTTGGCAATGCCGCCACCGACAATAATTGAATCACAACTATTAGCCAAAGACTCAATGACTCCCAATTTGGATGAAACTTTAGCTCCACCAATAATTGCCACCAAGGGTTTCTCGGGAGCACTCATCGCTTTTTTTAAGGATTCGATTTCACTCGATAATAATGGACCGGCACATGCTTTATTTGAAAATTTTATAGCGCCATAAGTGCTTGCGTGTTTGCGATGT
>Ga0206679_10000143_pt1 | contig 54839 bp, 45 predicted proteins | sample M110012015metaG_FD_155464 | JGI IMG/M metagenome (GOLD analysis project Ga0206679, IMG submission 155464) | Ammonia-oxidizing marine archaeal communities from Monterey Bay, California, United States - M1 100m 12015 | ecosystem: Environmental > Aquatic > Marine > Intertidal zone | place: USA...
GCTATTGTCAAAGTCATTCATATCGATATCCTGTTGGCTTCCGATGAATACTAGCAGCATCATTGCGTCACTAAAACCGCGAATTTTCTCCCAGCTCGATCCTGGTATCAGGTCAGTTTCCAGTGGCCGATGTTGATAGCCCTCCTTAATGGAGACGTCAGTCAACGGGTATCAACCATCAAGAACAAAGGCCGGCTCAGGTAGTCGGTTTTTTAGGTGCCATGACCCGACGATGTTCAATAAGTAGTTTGATATGTTATTGCGGTGGTGGTGTACTAGTCAGGTATGCGGTGGTGGGTAAGTGACCGTTGATAACAGCGGCATATCGATTCGTGACAGGTTATTCTGTACTGCTGGATTCATCTAATTGATTAGGCTGATAGGGCACGGAACATTGACCAAGCGAAACATAATTTGCTTCAAGTGGGGAACGAAATACTCCGCCCGATATGTCAACCATTTGTACGGCATGGTTGCACGGCAGATCTCAAGTCCATTTGATCTGCATTGTTTTACCGATGACAGGAAAGGCATCCAGTCGGCAGTGGTTTGTCACGATTTACCGGAATTAGGCGTCGAACATCCCAGGAATGTTCCCGGTATGTGGCGCAAGACGGCGGTCTGGGGTGCTGAGCTCGGTGGCATTACCGGACCCGCTTTATTTGTCGACCTGGATTCGGTGATTGTCGGAAATCTGGATTGCTTTTTTGACTATGGCCATGAGAACGATGTTATTTTAGCGCGAAACTGGCTTAAACCCTTCAGAAGATTAGGCCAGACGACCTTGTTTCGGTTCAAGGTGGGGGCGCACCCCTATCTTCTTGAAGAGTTTCGAACGGCGCCCCAGGCAATAGCAGAACGCTATCAGTTTGAGCAGCATTACGTCACTGCAGCGGTTCGCAGCGGAATTAAGTTCTGGCCATCAACCTGGGTCCGGCATTACCGGGTGCATTGTTTGCCCGGGTATATTGGCCGGTATCTAAAACCGGCAAAAATACCTCGGGGTGCACGGGTGATCGCGTTTCCAGGAGAACCCAAGCCAGAAGATGCCATGCGGGGTTGCTGGACTGGAGCAGAACCGGTGACGGCAGGAGAGCATCTCGCTAATTTGTTCTCAAAGGAAAAGCGACTTCACAGTACTATTAAAGGCCACTTGAGCCGTTTCCAGTTGCCCTGTCCGTGGGTTGCAGAGTATTGGAAGGAATAATCCCCCTATGCAATTTGGAGCTTCAGTTGAAGCAAGGTAAGTCGATGACGGAGAAAATTCATTTAAGCCAACCTGACTCACTGGACGATTTTGATTGCCAGGTTCTGAGTTTCCTGGGTAAGCAAAAACCAGTTTATATTGCTGGAGAAGGCCCTGCAGTGATCATCATGTCAGAAATGCCAGGCATTTATGATCGAGTTGCCGATTTCGCCAGGCAAGTCCGAGATTCGGGTTTTACTGTCCTGATGCCGAGTTTGTTTGGTGAACCCGGGCGGTCGCCCACGCCGGGTTACACGGTGCGCAGCCTGGTCAGGGCTTGTATCAGTCGCGAGTTTCGGGTGTTGTCTTCGAATCAATCCAGTCCGATTGTGGATTGGCTTAGAGCGTTAGCTCGCTATGGGTATGAACGCTGTGGTGAGAAAGGGGTTGGTGCCATTGGCATGTGTTTTACCGGTAATTTTGCCATTAACCTGATGCTGGAACCCTGTGTTCTGGCCCCCGTGTTGTCGCAGCCGTCATTACCATTGGGGCGGGCTGCCGGATTGCACATTTCAGAGGAGGAATTGGCGCAAGTTAAAGCTAGGCTTAACGAAGATAATCTAACGGTAAGGGCGTATCGATTTTCCGGTGACCCTCTGTGCCGGGCGGCGCGTTTCTCTGCGTACCAGCAAGCGCTGGGCGATCGTTTTTGTGGCAAAGTACTGGCAGATGAGGCGGCCAGGCAAGACACGGGTATGGCGCCGCATAGTGTTGTCACTCTGCATTTGATTGACGAAGAAGGTGAGCCCACCCGTCAGGCTCTGGATGAAATAATTGAGTTTTTTTGCCACCGACTGAAACCCTAGAACCAGTCCGGTCACAGTCCTCACCCGGCAGAGGTTGGTGATACTGCAGATCAGGTTATTTTTTCTTGATATAGTCCGTGAGGAACTCGCGGGTAGCCAGGTGTTCGTCTTTGCTGGTCGAAAATATCGATGCTGCAAAATCAGTCACGCCAGCTAGTTCAAGACCACCTAGCTGATCTTCAAGTTGCGATTTTGAGCCTACCAGGGCCACATCGCCAGGTTGATTGACACCTTCTCGTTCAAACATGGCTTTATAGGAGGGCAGTTGTGCGTACAGGGCCATCGTCTCGGAAATGCGGAATTTTACTTTATCGGGTTGGTCACTTACGCATACCGGTAGCGTGGCAATAATTCTTGGCTGCTGGCTTCTTCCCGCTTTACTTGCTGCAGCACCAATGGTGGGCACGATATGGTCCTTGATGGTCTTGCTGCCGACCCAGGCCAAAGTGGTGCCATCGGTTCTCGCGCCGGCCACGCGCAAGGCCTGAGGACCAAGCGCAGCTACCACGACACAAGGCCTTTTATCAGGCGTTTGGAATAGTTGTGCATCACAGCTGAGCGTATCACCCTTGAAGGATACTTTTCCTGTTTCCAGTAGGGGCATCAGGATTGACAAGTATTCTCGGAGATGGCGAATGGGCTTGTCAAAGCTAATGCCTAACTGTGCCATCATGACCTGGTGTGAGAGTCCGATTCCCAGGGTGAATCTATCTCCTGTGGCAGACTGGGTGGTGAGAGCTTGCCCTGCCAATACCATTGGGTGGCGCGGGAAGGTGGGTATGATGGCGGTACCCAGTTCGATATTTTTGACTGATTGGGCCACCACAGCCAGAACGGTAAGGGCGTCGAAACCGCCGCTGGGGTGTTCAGCCAGCCAATAGCTGGCAAACCCTTCCTGATGAGCCTGGTAGACATCTTTTTGAATGAGGTCGATTGATGCCTTTTGGACTAATCCTGTTCCGTTAAGACCGATTTTCATGGCTTTTCCTTATCAATTTTCATGACTTTTCTTTATCGTGTTCAAGGCTTTTCCGTATAGGATAGTTGACCAATAGAGCATTGGCGAATAGTTAGTGGATGAAGAGAGAGTTGACAAGATTATCGCGGAGATTTTAAGTTCAGCACCAAGGCATGACTTAAAGCTCCAGGTGTTTATCTCGACTGATTTTCTAGCAGGCAGTTGACCTAGAAGCCCCTATTCTATGCTGTTGCGCTATAATCTGGTGCTGAGATGAGTGATAGGGCCTGCTATTGTCAGCGCCAATGGCGGACCGTTGGGGTGGGGTGCATTAAATTTATTGGCTTAATGAAGTGTAGGTGTTATGGCGTTTGATCATGCTTTGCTGGATTCTTTCGAAAATCTCAATATTCTTTTGGTAGATGATGACGCCTTTGTGATCAGAGTGCTTGAGAAGACGTTAAAATTGTTGGGTTTTTCCCACCTATACCAGGCTGAAGATGGGGTTCAGGCGCTGGAGATACTCAATGAAGTCGCTATTGACCTGCTGATTACTGACGTCGTCATGCCCAATATGAACGGACTGGCTTTACTGAAGGCGGTTCGAATCGGCCAGTCTAAGGCCATACCCGAACTTGCTGCCATTGTGGTCACGGCACTGACCGATTCTGAAACCCTGTCGACAGCCATGGCTTTAGATTGTAATGGCTTTCTCACCAAGCCATTTAGCCCGGCTATTGTCATTAAGAAATTGTTGTTAGCGCTGGCAGAAGAGGAATTTAAGACTGAGCGCTCAGATTATCAGGCGATCGTAACGGATTTAGATCATCTGTCTGAAAACCATAATTTCAAGGAAAACCATTCGGTTCAATTTGATCCCGGGGATGATGATAGAGGGCAGAGGTCATCCTTGGTCACGTTGTTTCAGCTACGTCCGGAAATGCAGTTAGCAGAAGACATAAGGACCCGAAACAATACGGTTTTATTGTCAGCAGGTTTTACCCTGAACCAGAAAAGAATTCATCGTATATGGGAATTGGAAGATAACCTGGAAAAGAAAAACTTCTTAATCTATGGCGGCTGGTAGTTGGCCCCCGGTCTGCTTCTCTGCCATTTATTAAAGTCTTTACTGGCCAGGATTGAGTCGTTTCCCGAGGTAGGCGACCTAAAGGGTTTTCCACTTCACCCGTAGGCTGCCATTACGGCAGTCTGGTATTTAAGTTTATTCACGTTATCTCGAATGTAACGGGAGCCGTGCTATAAAAGGAAGCATTATGGTGGTTGATGAAAAGTTAAAGTTACTGAGTCTGGCGGACAAGGTGAAGTTGGTATCCGGGGAAAGTATGTGGCGAACTTTTCCCATCGAGCAGGCTGGCATCCCGGTACTGAAAGTCAGCGATGGCCCTAACGGAGTTCGTGGTGATGGCGGTCGAGCTGCGGCTTGTTTTCCTGTGGGGATTTGTATGGCATCCACTTGGAATACCGCTTTAATCGAACAGGTTGGCGCTGATATTGCAGATGAAGCCAGAAGCAAGGATGTGCAGGTTGTTTTAGGGCCAACTATCAATATACATAGAACGCCCTTAGCTGGCCGTAATTTTGAGTGTTATTCAGAAGACCCTTACCTGTCAGGGATTCTAGCGTCTGCTTTCACCATTGGCCTCCAGAACAAGGGCGTTGGTGCCTGCCTGAAACACTTCGTCTGCAATGATTCTGAATTTGAGCGGCATACGATTTCCGTTGAAGTTGACGAACGCACCCTCAGAGAGATATATCTCCGGCCGTTTGAAATTGCCATAAAGAAAAGTCGGCCCTGGACGCTGATGGCGGCCTATAACCGCATAAATGGCATTTATGCCTGTTCGCACCAGTATTTGATTAATGAAGTGCTTAAATCCGAATGGGGGTTTGAAGGTTTGGTGATTTCAGACTGGTTTGCAGCCAAAGAAACCGTCGATAATGCGAAGGGTGGACTGGATCTCGAGATGCCGGGCCCAGCTTTGGCCTGGGGAAAACCCTTGCTGGAGAGTGTCAGTGCGGGTGAGCTTGATGAAGGTGTGATCGATGATAAGGTTTCTCGATTATTGAAGGTTCTTGAATGGAGTGGTCGTTTTGACCAGCCAGATGAGAAAAATGAAAGCGCCATAGACCAGCAGCAACACCGGGATACTGCCTATCAGGCCGCAGCAGAAGGTATGGTCCTATTAAAGAACACCGGTCTGCTGCCATTGCAGGCGAAGCAGCTAAGCAAATTGGCTTTGATCGGCCCGAATACGCATAGTTTTAGAATTATGGGGGGGGGGTCCTCGGCTGTTCGGCCGCACTATATATCAACGCCAATGGAGGCGCTTGCCGAGAGATTACCCCAAACCGAACTGGTTTCACTGGCAGGGTGTTTGACCCATAAATTCATTCCAGAGCCACCGCGGCAATGGTTGTCACCGACAGCAGGAGATGCTGGTTCTGTTGCCGGACTCCTGGGCCGTTTTTATGCTGACATCCAGTGTGAACAACTCATTCTGGAAAGAGCTATCGGGGCAGCGACGGTTCATGCCAGAGACAACATCAGGGCAGTCGTGCTTGAAGGCTGGCTCTCGTGTGAAAGTGCAGGAGTCCACACCTTTGGATTACTGTCAACGGGGAAGGCAAGGCTGTATGTTGATGGTGAACTATTAATAGATAATTGGCGTCATGTACTGCCAGGGGAGGCTTTTTTCAGTCAGGGTTCGGCGGAACAGCGGGCTGAGTTGGATATGAGTCAGGGGCAGTCTGTGCAATTGAAGATCGAATATGAAGTCGACCCGGATAAGAATTTCAAAGCAGTGCGTTATGGTATTCTCGGCCCGCAACCGATGGATGGAATTAGCGATGCTGCAGACCTGGCCCGGGATGCTGACGCTGTTTTATTGATGGTGGGGACCAATGATGACTGGGAAACGGAAGGTAATGATCGTTTATCGTTGGCGCTTCCTGGTGATCAGGACGAGCTCATCAGTAAGGTGCTGGAGGCTAATCCGAATACCATCGTTGTTAATAACAGTGGTTCGCCTATCAGTATGCCCTGGCTGGCTGACGCTCCGGCGGTGATACAGACATGGTTTGCGGGTCAGGAATTCGGGTGTGCTCTGGCGGATATCCTGCTCGGTGAAGTTAACCCTTCGGGTAAACTACCGATTACCTTTCCAGTTGCGCTGGAAGATACTCCGGCGTTTACCAACTATCCAGGCGAATTTGGCAAAGTCCATTATGGTGAGGGACTGTATGTAGGCTATCGCTGGTATTGCAGTCGAAGTATTGAGCCTTTGTTTTGTTTTGGTCACGGCCTTTCCTACACATCGTTTGAATACAGTGGGCTCAGTATCGTTGAGCAGAATGTTGACGGTTCGGTCAACGTTGAGTTCGAATTGCTCAATAGTGGTGAACGTCTGGGTAAGGAAACAGTCCAGGTTTATCTGCAGGCGCTGCAGAGCTCTGTGGCGAAGCCGAGGTTGCAGTTAGCCTGTTTTACCAAGGTGAGTCTGCAGCCAGGCGAAAGAAGCAGAATAAGCTTGGTTTTGGAAGCTGAATGCTTCGCTCATTGGGATGTGGATAAGGGCAATTGGCAACGAGAGGCTGCTGCCTATTTGATCCACGTGGGCGCATCATCGAACGACTTGAGGTTGGAGGTCGACCTTAATTATCACCAAGGTACGGTTGATTGAAAGGCCGTGCTAGCTTGGCGCTGTGTTTCTTGACTAGAAGTTATTCGGTAAGGTCTGTCCAGAGGCAGTCCAGTTAAGACGGAGTTGACTACTAATCACTGGCGATGACCGGCTCCAGAGGCGCGAGGAAAGGTCCGTCTACGCAAAGGCGTTGCCCATCTGGGGTGGCGCAGGCGCCGCAGATACCGACACCGCATTTCGTTAAATAATCGATGGCACTGAAAATCTGCTTATCCGAACAGTATTGGCGCTGAACCTCTATGGCAGCGTGTACCATGGGCTCTGGGCCGCAGTTGTAAAAGGTAATGTTGGCATGTTCGGCAGGGCTCATTTTACTGAGTCGTTGGTTTAGCAATTCCGTCACGGTTCCTGAATAGCCGCTGGAACCATCGTCGGTGGCTACATGCACGGCGGCTATACTCTTGCACTCATCAACGAAGTAGAGCCTTTCCGCGGTTCTTGCGCCTGTAAAAATTTCTGCTGTCTGGGCATCTCTGGCTACCTGGTAAACGGCTGCCAGGCCTGTGCCGCCGGCAACAGCCATGACATGGTTGTTTTCTTCAACTGCTACGGATTGACCGTAGGGACCGCGGATGTAGATTTCACTGCCGGGCTCCAGGTCCATTAAATGGTGTGTGAAAGTACCGACATCAATCGCAATCAGTCTGAAAGGGTCATCAGTGAGGGCTGAAAAAGGTTTCTCTCCGATTCCCGGAATCCAGACAAAGTAGAACTCACCGGCTTTAACGTTGATCTTTTCCGCAAAGGTCAGGAGCGTAATGTCATTGCAGACCGGTTCATTTGCGACCAGCGTGACGGGCCAGAAATCCATATCTAGGTGGTACTGGATGTGGCTTTCTGCGAGATTTTGCTGGTTGCTGCTATCCTGGCTGAGAGCATCGAAATAAGTTTTTACCTGCTGCGTGGTCATCCCCGTTAGGGCAGATCCTATACCGACTATATTGGCACCGGATTTGAGTATTGCTGTTACATCCCGCGCTGAGCTGGCACCGCCACAGCCGATGATGGGTAACTCAGTGACCTCGCGAATTTCGCTAATACATTTTAAAGCGATGGGTAAGATCCCCTTGCCCGATAATCCACCTGAGCCATTACTGAGTACCGCATGGCCAAAAGAACTACTATGCCCAGGCCCCAGGGTATTGATGGCACAAAGGGCATCGGCTCCAGCGCGCTCAGCAGCTAAAGCTATACTGGCTATATTGTCAGTGTTGGGCGTTAATTTGGGAATCACGGGAATGCTAACGGCTGCCTTGACAGCGGATACGATCTCATAGACTAGGTCGGGGTCCTGGCCCATCGCCATACCGTAACCGGCCGCATGAGGGCAGGAGAGGTTCAGTTCCAGGCCGTCAGAATAGGGTGCCAGCATTTGCGCCACGATGACAAATTCTTCTACGCTTCCACCGAAAATGGAGGTCAGCAGGAAACGGTTCTCGGGAATGGACAATCTGGACAGTAAGTCTGCAGACACCTCAGCGCCGGGGTTGGTTAAACCCACCGCATTAACAAAACAGCCGGGTGCATACTGACTATAGACTGGTTCACGGTTGCCGAGCCGGGCATCCAGGCCAATACTTTTAGTGGTTATAACACCGACCTGTGGAATTTCATTCAGGAAATATTGAATAATTGAAGGTGCTGTAGTCACAATACCCGAGGGAATGGTGAAGGGGCCGGAAAGTGTTTTGCCAAGAAAAGGGTAAGTCAACGAAGCATCTCAATAGTTGTGCAGGGGGAGGCTATGATGGTGAGTAAATTATACGGGTCTTGGCAGGGTTTATACAAATAAGTTGCAACACTTTGTTGTTGCAGGCAGGCTGCTAGTGAATGTGGTCGGTGTATTAGCCTGGCTTCAAGCCGAATAAATTGGACAGCGGGAAGGCATAGAAAAGTCCTGGCAATATAGATAGAACTCAGGAATCCATTAGCAAAAGGGTCTATTGAAGTATGCGGGCTCTGGCTGCGATCAAAAGCGATGACCTGGAGTAATAAGATTTTAGTTTGTGACCAAGCAGGAGTCGGTAATGATGAAGAGTTTATATCAGGGTATCGTGTGCTTGTTTTTGATAGGGGGTTCGGGCGTGGCAATGTCATTAGAAACGGTAGAAGAGGCCCGAATCACGTTAGCGCAAGCTGCACTTCCTGAAGTACTAAACCAGCTTGCCCCACAACTGGATTTATTGAGGAATCGGCTTGCCGACATCGTTACAAAAGCAGAGTTGCATGAGGTTGTTCGTGACGCTGGTCAGGGTCTTTGGTTAAGTGCACGGCAGCAAGTAGATGCTGGAAGGACCTATGACGATCGCAGTCTCTATTGGAATCGATTAAAGGCGACTTATCTGCTGCGTAATTATGCCCCTGATTTTGACCTGACAGAAACTCAAAGAATGCACGTTATCGAGGAATTTGAATTGGCCAGTCGTGGCTATGATGACTTGGTTTACAGCGGTACAAGTGATTTACAGATTTTTATTACCGGGTTCGATCCTTTTCATCTGGATCGGCGCATCGCCCAGAGTAATCCGTCGGGCGTTGCCGTCTTAAAGCTGAGTGGCCGGACTATCCAGCAGGGTGGCTTGAGAGCGGAAATTCGCGGCGTGACCATCCCGGTTCGTTATACTGATTTTGATGATGGAGAGATTGAGGCGCTGCTCAATCAGGTTTATGACGAAGACGTCGTCGATATGCTGGTTACTATTTCCATGGGGCGAAACCAGTTCGATTTAGAGCGATTTCCAGGGCGTCGAAGAAGTTCGTCTGCGCTGGGCAATTTGAATGAACATACCGGTGCAAGCGAGATGAAACCACAGATTCCATTGCTGGAGGGGCGACCCTTGGCTGGGCCCGAATTCGTTGAATTTAGTTTGCCTGCAGCAGCAATGACCCGGGCTGCTGGGGCCTATACAGTTCGCGACAACAGAAAGGTGGCAACGCTAGAAGGCGCTATGTCAGCAGCCTCACTGGCAGAATTGGCTGATCATATTGCTGTGAGAGGTAGCGGTGGCGGTTATTTATCCAACGAGATTTCCTATCGCAGTATCAGGCTGAGGAATGAGCTAGGCTCGGGTATTCCCACCGGCCATATTCATACGCCAAGTATCTCGGAATTTTCAGCAGAAGACCTAAAGCAGGTCGTAGACCAGATTGAAGCTATGCTAGCGCAGGCTCTGCCGGTGCTGTAAAGCATTATGGATCGGGTAAGCAGATTGTTGTGAGCCCAGTACCTGGATAACCTGGATGAATGAGTTCTCAGATACAAAGCAGCTCTGAATCAGGCGAGAAGTCCAGGCAAGGGTGTGCAGACGACGCCAGTCAGGCTCCGCTGAGCAGGGAGCTCTCTGGTGCAGTAACTCGGTTCGTTTAGAACCTTATAGTGCCTTCCGGCTCTGCTATCACGGTATTTTCGATATGGCCAAGACCCTCTATTTCTATTCTGATGGTATCACCTACCACTAGCATTGCTCGTGGCTTCTGGGCAAAGCCAACGCCGCTGGGGGTGCCAGTGGCTATGATGTCTCCCGCTTCGAGAGTGAAAGCGGTCGATAGAAACTCAATTAGGTGATAACAATCGAAGATCAGGTCATTGGTATTAGTGTCCTGTCTCAGCTCTCCGTTAACATAGGTTTTCAATTGAAGATTGTGAGGGTCAACCTCATCGGCTGTCACCAGTGCGGGGCCGATAGGGCAATGCGTGTCCCAGGATTTGCCCATAGTGAAAGAGGGTGGCGTGCCGCGCATTTGCCAGTCACGGACGCTGACATCGTTTAAGACACAGAATCCAGCGATGACACTACGGGCTTTTTCCTTAGGTACCCGACGGCAGTTCTTGCCGATCACAATGGCTAGTTCACCCTCATAGTCCAGAGCTTTGGAGTCTTCTGACCAGTGTATGGGGTCATAGGGGCCATGGCTGGAGGTTGACTGTTTGGTGAAGACCAGTGGTACCTCGGGAATGGCCATGTTGCTTTCCAGGGCATGGGCGCGATAGTTCAGGCCGATGGCTATGATTTTGGGCGGACGTTTTATGATGGCTTCAAGTTTTACATCATTAATGGAGAAGTGAGGCGAGTTGTCCTGGCTGGCTTTGGCCGTCGCCATGGCGGTCTCTCCTTGTTGCAGGAATGACAGCATATCGGTTTCAAGGCCTGGGCTGGTTTGGGATAAATCGATAATGCCATTATCCTGCAGCAGACCTATCCTGGTATGGCCATTTTCTGTGAAGCTGACAATTTTCATAAAACCTCCTGAGTTTCCGGTCCGGCAAGGAATGTAAGCACTAATGTCCCTGGTCAGTCAAACCAGGGTGGACAGGCTTCGCGGTTATAGTGGATGTGCTATCGCTCATGGCTAAGTAATCACGGTCTAGCCTGTCATTGAGTCTGCTTGGCCTTCACCTTTAACCTTAGCGGAATCAGCGGCTGATTCATTAAGGCTCAGTTGCCTTCAGCAGCGAGCAGGTTTCTACTAAATGGGATGCGTGCAATGCCAGTATTGCTTTAACGGTCTCGTTTTCAGCGCGCTGGTTGATTCGCCACCAGTTCAGCAGGCGTAATGCTGCGAGGCAGGTTCTCACGCTATGGTTTATCTCTCTAGGGTTTATCTCTCTAGGGTTTATCTCTCTAAGGTTTATCTATGATCCTATCGAGATGATCGTGAAAATGCTGAATACGGACCTCGTCATCACTGAGAAAGACCCGATCAAAGCCTTTCGATGCCATGCCTTGTTGGACACCTGCCAACAAAGCAACATCCTGGTTAATTGTATCCGTCATATCCTTCTCGCCGTTGATGACTTGGTCATATTTAAAGACATCTGTTTCAGGTCGTTGGCGCTCGCCATTTGTCTTGTCTGAAGGATTGCGAAGTGTAGAAGTTTTGCCCGGTCCTAGAATTTCTTTGCTCGGATCAGTGTTGTTAGCAAATTTCACCAGGCTGATTTTATCGAATTCACATCTTTGGGGATCAGTTGGATGGGGGCGAGGCCTTAGAATCCAGCAATGTTCGGGGGTGAAGGAGAGGATCGCATTGGGGAACAGGTTGTATTGCCAGACATCGGATAACTGATCGTCACTGAATCTGTGATAGTTCATGCCCAACTCTGCGTCAATCAACTTTTTTTGTTTTTGGACAGCCTGGCGGATATCGAGGACACGTCCTTTGAAATCTTCGGGGTCCAGCCCAAGACTGTTCAACTGGCTGGATTGAATGTCTGTGGGATAATCAGGAATAGGGTATCGGGGGTTGACAGTTGCACCGGGTACTTCGACGCCGGTATGGCCATTTTCAAATAATCGAACGGTATCATTGCGGCAGTCGACCATGCGCTTGTGCTGCGGGTGGAGAAAATCGACATGATAGAGTTCGCCAAAATTGTCAACCACGGCTTTCCAGTTGCAGTCCAGGTGCACGGTCTGATCCTGGACCAGGGTCATTTCGTCGAAGTGATAGGGTTCGAGTAGGTCAGCGACGGGCCCAAGATAGTTTTCAAGCGCTTCTGTCTGTTCGGACAGGTTGATGAAGACCAGGCCGTTCCAGCAGGCGCAGTGTACTTTTCGCAGGTCTAGGTTTTCACAGCTGGGATCAAGTTTAAATTTATCTTTCGAAGGTACAGATTTGAGATTTCCATCGTGATCATAGGTCCAGGCATGGTAAGCACAGCGGAAGCTTTTTGCATGGCCTCTCTGGCTGGTGACCAGCTGATTGCCACGATGCTGGCAGACATTGTAAAAGGCTTCAATAGCGCCTTTGCTGGTTTTGCTGATGAGAATTTGCTCAGTGCCGATACTGAAAACAAAGTAGTCGCCGGATGTTTCAAGATCGCTGGTCAAACCTGCCAGTAGCCAGGTACCCTGCCAGATACTGTTCCATTCCTGTTCCATAATATCGGAACTGATGTACCTTGCTTTGGAGTAATTAGTGATCGTTGTTTGTGACGGCGTATAGTCAACTACTTTGGCGGTCATGCCTTCTCCCTGGCAAACGTTTCTAACGGAGCTGCTGGTCGTTTGTCATCCACTTGGTACGAATGCTATCAGATTACCTGCTGGCTGCGATTAATTGGCTGAATATTTGCTGCATCAAGGTTGTCTTCTAGAGGTTGCTTCCCATTATCGAAATGATGGGCCGAGATAGACCCACTAACCTGATTTAACTTTATCCTACTAGATTATGGCATGAACGCGAGCCCCTGGGGTGTTGGATACCGGTGGCTGGCTTAACCACTGTTGTCAGCCAGGAAATCGAGGATGGTTTGATAAAGTTCAAGCTGGTTTTCCTCCTTATAGAAACCGTGTTCCTCCCCCCTTTTTGTTAGCCAGCGATAAGGATGGCCTTTTGTATCGAGCGCTTTTTTCAGTTTTAAGGCATGCCCATAGTGGGCTTGTTCATCTTCTTCACCATGAATAATAAACACGGGGATGGTGAGTTTATCCACATTTCTCGCCGGAGATTGAGCAATTAATTCATCTGGGTCAGTCCCTAAAGTTTGGTGCAGGTAGGCTATGCCGCCTCTGTAGTGTTTTACATTACCTTTTGCGGTCATGAAAGGTAGGTCGTACACGCCGACATAACCAATGGCAGATCTGAATAGTTCGGGAGCAAGGATTGGGCTCTGCAACGCGGAATAACCTCCAAAGCTGGCACCATAGATATGGATATTTTCTGGATCTGCTAGTCCTGCTTTAATGGTCCAGCGAGTTGCATCGATAATATCAAATTGGGTGGTCCCGCCCCATTGGCCGTATCCAGCAGCCTGGAAGGCTCGGCCGTAACCGCTTGAACCGCGGAAGTTGACGCTGAGCACTCCAAATCCGTGAGCAGCAAAGATCTGGTGCTCTCTATTAAAAGACCAACTGTCACGGGCGTGGGGGCCACCATGGGGAATAACAATCAAAGGATAGGGCCTGGCTGCGTCTGCAGCAGGTTCGGTCAGGTAGCCGGTAATGGCGTGGCCATCTCTGGAGAGAAATTCGATGGCTTCCATGGGATAGAAATCCTGCTCCGCTAACCAAGGTGCGGAATCAAATAACTTGCTGAGTTTGTTTTTTGATTTGTCAAAAAGGTAAAATTGTGCCGGTAATCTATCTGACTGGACGACGAGAACAGTTTCACTGTAGTCATCTGTACTGCTCAGTCCTCCAACCCAGGAACCTTCGAACGCTTGTGATACTGCGGCTCTAATCTGGCTCTTCGTGTTTGTGCTGTCGAGCGTGGTGTATTCGGGATAAAATTCTTCAGTCCAGGCTCCAATCAGATGACCCTGGTCATAAACAGGACTGGGGTCTACCCTGGCATGTTCAAATATTTTGGTGATTTCCCCAGATGCCAGGGATAGCTGCCAAATCGCCGCGATTCCTTCTGTGTTTTCCTTTTTATGTCCTAGAAGATAAACACCATCATTGTCTTTGTTGAACCCCAGTGGCATCAGGTCTTTGTAGAATGGCGTCGTGAGTCGTTGCCATTGGTCCTCATTATCGAGGTAAGCAATGACGGTATCTTGCAGGTTATCTCCAGAGCCCACTTCGATACGGGGTTTATTGTTGTGATCAACCAGTATGCTTGAGCCTCTCAGGCTGCCCTTGCGAATTTTCTTGATTTTGCCACTGATGGTATCAACTTGAACCAGGGTGTTGTAATTTTGTTTACCGCGAACGTTACCCCATGGCCTGGACAGGACAAGAATTTTCCGGTCATCCAGTGCTCGTATGAAGCTCCCATAGGCACTTTGTTTATCCCGTTTTGCTGTGGGTCCAAATATGTCAATAGCTTGTTTGCCATTGGCATTAACAGCCCACAATTGACCAGTGCCGCGCGGTGCTTCAAAGCCTGGTACAAATATGGCTTTTGCAATGAGGAGTCGTTTCGGGCTAACCCAGTGAAAATCAGCCACCATGGTGCGACCACTGAAATGGATAAAATTGATGGCTTTATTGCCTTTTTTTCGATCCAGTACAACGACGGCTCTTTTTTCTTCGTGTGTCACCAAAACAGCAAAGTAATCGCCTTTAGGGGAGATTTTTACGGACTGGAATTGAGGTTTTTTAATCAGCTTTTCTATCAACTCGGTTTGTACTATGAGTTCAGCTGAGGAAATAGAAGTCAGGCATAATAAAAATGTGCAAACCAAAGTATTAACAAGGTTACAATGAGTTTTTTTCTGGTGTGCTGAATGCGCTTTCATATTGGAAATCCGAAATGGTAAATCAGATTCAGAGTTTAGGTGGTTTTTTTGGTAAATTCGACTGTTTAACGAGTGTTGAGAAGCAAGTTGGCAGTGAGTCTGTCATTTGCAGCAAAAAGTGACAATGGTGCAGATCTGCCTTGCTTCATTTTCGAGGAAAAATTCTAGGATATTGAGCCCATGGCAGTAGGTGATAATGAGACAGTAACGCCCATTCTCCGTGAAGCGGTGTTGGCGATGAAAGGAGCACAGTTTGCGCTGGCTGCGGATAAACTTGATTCTATTGCATCAGAAATGCAGGCAGATGCTAAGTTTCTGGGATTGGCTGCCGAAGCAAATATTAAGGCCAAGCGGCCTGAATTCGCGGTACCATTTCTCGTCTCGTTATTAAAGCAACGTCCCAATAGCCACGAAGTCCTGAATAGCATTGGCGATTGTCTGCGAAAAGTGGGTCGTTATCATGACGCCGTTAAGTATTTTGATCGCAGTATAGCCCTTGCTTCAGCCAAGCCAGAGTACTTGTATAATTTCGGGCTATGCCTGATAGAAATGCAAGAGTTCAGTCGAGCAGAGTCGATTTTCAGGCGTTCCCTGGAACTCAGGAGCAATTACGTAAAAGGTGCGCTGGGGTTGGTGAAAGCACTTGAAGGCCAATATAATTGGAATGCGGCTCAACGGGTTCTTGAGAGCATGCTGATTGATCAAACGTCGAATCCAGTCGTTTGGTTTCGAATGGCTAAGGTCAACCAAGAGTTAGGCGACAAGCAAGGGTCGATCAGTTGTCTCTCGAAAGCTTTTTCGTTGCAGCCAACAGAATCAGGTCTTTATAGCGAGGCCGCTGTAGTCGCTGTGGCGCTTCAGGAAAATGATCTGGCTATTGAATGGCTTGAAGTCGGAATGCAGCGGTATCCTGAAGATGCAACCATCAACTGGATTTATGCGATAGTCCGCTATGAACTTGATGATGAAGATTACTTGAGCCATTATCAGAATCGTTCACTTGAGAATCAGAATCCTCGATTAGTAAGTGATTACGCTACTCTTTTGGTTAGTTTGGATCGACCGGAAGAAGCCGCCCAGCTCTTGGCTAGCTCAGACTATGGTGAAGCCTATGAGAACGCGGACATTCTAAATGCGCACCTTAGACTATTATTGAAAAAAGCCAGCTACCAACGGATTATTGATCTGGCTTCCTTTATTGATAGGCCATTGTCTAGAAGAATGCTTGTTGAGGCTTATCTAGGTCTCGGGCTGATGACCGAAGCTGATTCTCTGGTTGATACGCTGTTGGCAGATGATCCTGACAATCAGTATCTGATTGCGCTAAAAGGCAGTGTCCTAAAAGGGATTGAGATGAACCCTGCCGAAGCCGTTTATTATGACCGGGAATACGGGCTTGAGCGATTTGTTGTTGAGATTGATCTGCATGAGTATTGCGATCAAGCGGAGCTGTTTAAAATGAATACGCTTGTCAGTGGCTTTGTTTCGGATTTGCATGTATTCAAGCGTAATCCTCTCCATCAGAGTGTCATAGGAGGAACCCAGTCAGCAGGGAACCTGTTTTCACAACCCAGCCATGCCCTGCATAAGTTGAAGAGTCATCTGCTTGCTGCTCTCGGTAAAGTGATGGATAAGAAATACTTTGATGAAATAGCTCCGGTCCAGGTCTCGAGGAGGCACTTGGGAGAATTCCGAGTTGAGAGTTCATGGTCTATCCAGCTAAAGGGCAGTGGGCACCATAAGCCCCATGTCCACAGCAAGGGTTGGTTGAGTTGCGTCTATTATCTTGAGGTGCCCGATGAGATAGAAACTCCTTCGAATAGTGCCGATAAATCAGGCTGGTTGGCCCTTGGAAGACCAGGGGTGGGCGTGCCCTATTCGGCTGTGCCAGAGCTGTATATAGCGCCAGCTGTCGGCAAACTGATTATTTTTCCGAGTTATGTCTGGCACGAAACTCTGCCATTTAAGTCAAACCAGCCGAGAATCACAGTGGCATTCGATCTTATTCCATCTAAATAACCAGTTTGCGGTTGGCGTTGATAAAAATGGCTTCGCTCTGGCGGGTGCTCTAGATTCCTCTCGGGTACCGGTGCAAAACAGAACATGGGTAGGATGAGCAATAGGAAGTGCTCAATAACGGTCTGTCGGAAACCCATCCATTCGGAAAACGATCTATAAGCAGAGACATAACGATGAAGATAAGTTTTGATTTATGGGTTTTGTTAATCTAAGATTAAGATTCTCGAGGCCGGGGGAGTAAGCCGTGAGTAAGCGATATCTCACTTATGATAGTGAGGTGCGCTTTAAACAGTCGAATAAAGGATTTTAAACTATGTCAAAAAACTATAAATTGCGGTCTGGAGTTAGGTTAGCTCTAGGCCTGTCATCTGGACTTGCAATGCTAGCAGGTTCAGCAGCCTTTGCTGCTGATGAAGAGTCAGCTGAGAGCATGGAAGAAGTCGTTGTTACTGGTTCGCGAATTAAGCGAACGTTGAAAACGGCTTCGCAGGAAACGCTGGTTATTACTGCCGAAGATATGGAAATCTCTGGTGATGTTAGTGTGGCTGATGCACTTAGAACCTCTAATCTGAACTCTTTGGGCTCGTTCCGGGAATCTTCAGGAAGTAGTGCGCAGTCAAATGCCACCATTAACCTGCGCGGTGTAGGTTCATCTCGGTCATTGATTTTGATCAATGGACGAAGAATGACTGGTTCGCCGTCACTAGGCGGTGGTGGTTCCGTTAACCTTAATATGATTCCGTTTAGTGCCTTGGATAGAATCGAGGTTGTTGCAGATGGTGGTTCGGCAGTTTACGGTTCTGATGCTGTTGCCGGTGTTGTTAATATCATCCTCAAAAAGAACTATGACGGTTTCAGAATGAAGGCACGTTATGGCGACCGGGAACGGGATAGCGGAGTCGAGGAAAGCTTCTCGATTCTAACTGGTGCCAGTTCAGACCGCGGTAGTGTCACATTCGCTCTGGAGTTTGATTCTCGCGATGAGATTTATGATAAGGACAGAGATTTTACTAAGGCACGAAAGAGTGATTTGAACGGAAACGGGCAGATTGACGGTTACCAAGAGACAGAAGGTATATCAATCTATGGTTACACTTTAATTAACCCGGGTTATGCCGGTGGTGCCGTCGATCCTAATGATACCAGCACCTGGTATTTCCACCCTGGTGATAATTGTACTGAGGAAAATGGTTTCCAAGGACCCATGAGCTATTATGGTTATGGTTATTACTGTGGTTACGCCTACGCCCTAGTTTCAGCTAACAGAGCTAGCCTCAAAAGGGTTAACTCCTGGGTTAGTGCTGAATATGAACTCACTGATGATGTTGACGCTTTTGTAGATGTCGTTATTTCAGATAACCAGTCTTTTGGCCGTTACGCGCCGCCAGCGGCTCCAGGGCCGGTTATTCCAGGTGATCCCAGGAATACAATTGGGGCAACTTATGGTTATTTCCGTTGGACTGACATTGGTACGCGAGATAACGTCGTCAATGATACATTGATCGATATTAATGTAGGATTTAAAGGGGATATTTCTGACGATGTTAGTTTTGAATTAACTGCTTCGAACTCTGAATATACCTCAGCTTCAATCGGATCATATTATCTGAGTTATGCAGGACTGGCATACAATATTGCCTATGGTGTTAATGACTTTGATGAATTTGTCTCCAACTTAAAAACGACTACACTGCAGGACGAGAGTCAGTCGGTTACTCGATACTTCGCCGGGTTGCAATGGGATATGTTTGATATGGCAGGTGGTACGGCCTCAACATACTTCGCCGCAGAGTATTATGAGGTTGATTATGCAGCGTTAGTGGACGCACAGTCTGAAGCAGGGTTAGTCGGTGGTTCGGCAGGTAATTCAGCCGAAGGCTATCGTGACGTCAAGGCGTTTACTGCCGAAGCAATATTGCCCGTAACGGATTGGTTTGAAATAGATGCAGCTGTCAGGGTCGATGAGTATTCAGACTTTGGTAATGCAACTTCACCCAGGGTGGGGGCCGTAATGACCGTGCCTGGATTTGAGCAGGTCACTATCAAAACATCTTGGGGTCAAGGGTTCCGCGCGCCTGATTTGTCAGACATGTATGGATTAACTACGTTCTCTGCTGAGGGTGCTACGGACTACTGGGGCTGTCAACAAAATGGTGTAGATCCTTGTCCGACAGAGCAGTTCAGTACCTATATTGGTTCCAACCCAGACCTCGAGGCAGAAGAATCAGAAACCTTTTCTTTTGGCGTCGACTATGAGTTTATCGATAACTGGGTTGTTGGTATTAACTACTTTAATCTGAAAATCGATAATGCGATTGAGTACACGTCTGCTCAGGACCAGTTGAATGTTGATTATCAGACATCAGGTGGTAACCCCGCTGTTGTCCGGAACTCTGCCGGTAAGGTAGAGGAAATCTCTGCTGGATACCAGAATGGTTATACCGAGTTTGAATATAACGGTGTCGACTATGCCTTACGTGGTACCTTGGACACTAATTTCGGTGAATTCCGATTCTCTTTTGACGCGTCACAGTACTTAGAGTATTCATATGAAATAACCTATGGAACTGGTGAGCTAGGTGATGGCGTTGGTGATTTGGGCTTCCCAGAATGGCGTTCCAATGCCTACGTAGCTTGGTCCATGGATAAGTGGTCGGCTAGTATAGCGATGGACTTCATTGGCGAATCCAAGGAAAGAAATGGTGACGAGAAGTATGACAGCTGGGAACAGTTGAATGCATCAGTGAGTTACGATTTGGATGGCTATGGACGGATCAAAGTCGGTGCAAATAACCTAACGGATGAAGATCCTTTGTTAAATGCTGCTGGCAGTATGGCTGATGAATACCAGTACCCGCTTACGGGTCGGGTTGTCTACGCTGAATATACATTAGAGTTCTAAGCGGACTTGGAGGTAACCAAGGCCCATCTCCTATCAGGAGATGGGCCTTTTTTTAACTATGAAAAATCATTGGTCAGATTTTTGGAGAAGCGGCCATACGACAACCTTCGGTGCTTATTACGAAAAAGGTTATGAAGGCTCCATAGGTGAATGGTGGCAGCAAATCTTGTCTGGAATGGAAGAAGGCCAGACGATACTGGACGTTGGTTGTGGCAATACAGCGCTATTGACTAATCTGCTCCAGGACGGCAAAGCCCTTAAATATATTGGCTTGGATGTGGCCGATATCCAGATAAATTCAATTGCCCAAGATCTTTTATGGCAAGCCGTCTATCCGCCTGAAATTCTCTCTGGTACGGCTGCTGAGGAAATTCCCCTTGCTTCTGCTCAAGTTGACCAAGTTGTTTCTATCTTTGGTCTCGAGTATTCGGATCTAAGTCGGTCTGTTCCTGAATTATTTCGTGTCCTGAAAGCGGGTGGTGGGATTAGTTTGCTATTGCACCATAGCGCGTCCATCGTCACTCGGATGTCCAAGAAAGCAGTAGATGAATATATTGAAGCGGATATAAATCAAGCCATTCAGAGCCTGCAGGTAATAGAAGATGTTCAGCGACATGAGGGCAAAGCCGGATTGAAACAAAGCCCGGAGGCTGAAGGAGCGAGAGGTCAGGTTAACCATTTAGCTTCTAAATACCTTTCTGATACGAATCCCGCAACCGCTAATGCGACCATGTTTGAGTTCATGACCCAAGTGTTGAAATATTTTCGGGTTATTAATCACGACCAAGAACAACGCCAGGCTTTTATTGATAATTTAGCAAGGGAATTTGTTTCCTATCGATTACGTTTCGAGGAAATGGTTTCGGTTGCTAAAGATAATACCGGAATCAGCGAATTTCAGCAGCTCTTTCAGCAAGTAGGCCTAGAGATGTTAGAATGTAAGGAAATCTATGATGAAAAAGGATTGTTGGCATGGAGCGTAACTGGAAAAAAATAGCGCTTGGATTATTATTGCTGTGTCTGGCTATTCCTTCAGCCTTTTCTGCTAGCCTGCTTGAATGTGCAGCCCTAGAGGACGTAGATAAGCGCCTTAAATGTTATGACAAGATGGCCAATAGAGTGCGGACTGAAATAACCGAAGTTGAAGAAGTGCGTGCGTCAACCGAGGTTAAGCAAGCGCTTAGGCAAGAGGTCGTTGAAACCGTTATTTCAGTAGAGCCTGATGTCGATGAATTCAAGATTGTTGAGGTCTTTCGTAATCGATTTATGCGAGTGACTTTTATTGCTGAGGATGGGCGTCGCTTCTCTAAGGGGTCAACGACACCCAGTGTATTTAGGAAAGACGATCTAGTCCGGCTTGAAAAAGGTTTTATGGGATCGAAGGTTTTGGTCAGGTCAGACGGATTACGAATTAAAGTCAAAGAAATATCCGCAAATTAGTAGTCAACCGGGAATGCACTGTGCAGACCAGGAAGGTTTTCAATCGCTACTCAATTGAAATAGTGAACCCATGAATAATCCATCGAAATTGCTTCTGGTAACCGGTGTAGGCCCAGGTACAGGCAGCGCTATCGTCCGGCATTTTGCTGCTCAGGGTTACCTTGTCGCTATGATGGCGAGGAACGAGCAGCGTCTTCAGCAACTGAATGAAACGATTCCAGGTACGTTTGCCTTCCCATGTGATGTCAGTGATATCGAGCAGTTAACTCATCAGTTATCGCTCATCGAGCGTGATATTGGATTTCCTGACGTATTAATTCATAACGCAGTAGGCGGTGCATTCGGTAGCTTTATGGATATCGATCCGGCCGTACTTGAGCGGAACTTTAAGGTGAATACCATGGCTTTGCTGCACCTTGCGCGCTGGCTTAGCCCTGCCATGATTGAGCGGGGTAGCGGTAGCATTCTGGCAACGGGAAACACTTCTGCCTATAGAGGCAAGGCCGGGTTTGCCGGATTTGCGCCGACTAAAGCGGCTCAAAGAATTTTATTGGAAAGCATGGCCAGGTCTCTTGGGCCGGAAGGTGTCCACGTCGCCTATTGCGCAATTGATGCTGTTATTGATCTTCCCTGGACTCGCAAGCGGTATGCAGACAAACCTCGCGAATTTTTCTGTCAACCCAGGGATATCGCGGCCGAGTGTCACAGGTTGGTGAGCCAGCCGCGGTCCGCATGGAGTTTTGAAAGTGTCATCAGGCCCTACGGCGAGACATGGTGACCTGCAGGCTAGTGCTGACTTGCACTGGGTGAATTTGATACTCCTGAATGACTCGATTTGAAATCTATCCATGTTATATTAATGGCTGAATGGCAGAACATTTTATAGTTCTGGCAGAGTTTGAATCGAATTATAAAGGAGTTTTAGATGGCCCGGACCCATGACCATGAAATTGTATCGGTTTACCCGTTCACAGAAGAACAGGTAGACCAGTTGATGTTTAACTCGATGGAATGTGTCCTGATGTGGGCAACCCGAGACTCCTGGCCGGTGGGCGTCACCCATGCGTTTGTTTGGGAAGGAGGTAAAATATGGATCACCTTTGCCGAGCACCGTCATCGTACTTCTGCCATAAAACGTAATCCCAAGGTTTCTGTTAATGTCAGCAGTATGGGCTATGGGCAGGGTGGTGCACCGGATCTGCCAGGTGGGGCGATTACATTTAAGGGAACCGGCGAGTTTCATGACGATAAGGAAACCAAGCATTGGTTCTATCAGCTACTGGCTAAAAAACTAAATCCAGGTAACCCTGATGGAGAAGCCTATTGGGTGGATTTTCTTGATTCACCACTCCGTACGGTGCTATCTGTTACGCCAGTTAAGAAAATCATGTACAACAGTAAGTTGGCTGGTCAACATATGGCTGGTACAGTTGATGAGAAGGATCTTGGCGAAAGACTCGGCGTTGATAAAGACCGAATGAATAAAGTTCGGGCTGAAAAAGGCCTGGAGCCGCGTTAGAAATGGAATAGAGCGATTTAGTATTCAAGCTGAGTATAAACCGTTCTGTTAGTTCCAGTTAACTGTGTGTTTAGGGCTCCTGCTGGTCGGTGAGGAAGCTACTTTTTTGTGGTTGCAGAGGCGACGATGTCTTGCATGCCTTCCCATTCGTCCCACATATTACACATGGCTCGTTTGGATCTCTCCCACGGGTCATTACCTTTTTCATATTTAAGCCATTCCCCAAGCCATCCCCGGTCCGGATGATCTGATATCCCTGTGAGTACTTTGGTTGGTTGTCGGCGTTTATTGCGGATTCGGAAAATAATGTTTTTCCGGGATTCTGTGCCATTTTCGTTGCGTGAACCAGAATGTGGAATATGGTAAGTAGCAATACAGGCATCACCGGGTTCCATAAGAATTTGCAGGGGCTTTGGCCATTTTCTGCCATCCGGTGTAGACAGAGATTTTTCATCGACACAAGCATTTATAATGACATCTGGAAGGTAATTCATGCCAGAACGGTTCTCGGAATTGGTGTTCAGTCGAGGCCAATCTGGGCCTTCAGGTCCGATATGCCCGTTTTGAGCATACTGCCATTGAAAAAATTTCTCGGTGAGATGATGGGCACCGGGCAATAGTGACGTCTGACCACATCCGGGTTGGCTCTGGTCATTAAGGCAAACAAAGACAAACGCAGTAAAGCTACCGAGTCCGAGGGTCATTTCTGGATCCTGGAATAAAGGCGTGTAGTTGTGACCCATTACCTCGGCAGTACGGCCCAAATCACCTTTGGGGCCAGAGCGAATATAGCGATTATAGATTTCTTCTAGGCTACCCTGCTGGATTTCCTGAGGCTGGGCGATAGTAATGTTACCGTCCATATGCAGTTCAGCCCCGTAGTAGGGCATGTCCTTGTCTTTGTAGCCAAGGTTATTGTAGTGGTTGCCGGGGGGCCTTTTTTTTAAGATGCCAATCTGAGCAGCCTGGGGTGGGTCGAATGGGCCCATCGCTTCATTGAGAACTGAGGTGACCGAAGAAGCATTGACCAAATCGGTCATGGCCTTTTCGTTTGCCAGGCTTTCGCCTTTTTTTGCTGATTTGATGCGGGCTAAAGCGCGATCGACAAGATGCTCTGAAACGGCCTTTTTGATGACGATGAAGCCTTGATGATACAGAAATTCTTTTTGTTCCAGGCTTAGATGATGCATTGGAATCTCCTGCTAGACTGCTCTTGTATCTGATGAAATAGCCAGTTTTACGGTTAGTTTTACCTCTAGTTGCACTGTATTCGTTAGTGATGGTTTATAAGTGAATGGAATCTGTTAAAGACTAGCCTAAAACTACGAGTCGTTATAGTGCTGGGCATCTGCTGGTAACCGGCACATCCAGCGGTGTATTCCAGTCTAAGGCATGTCGGTATCAGGTCTAGATACCGCCTTTGAGTCTTTCAGCCATATCAGGTCCAGGGCCCGGGCTGTTCTCTCGTTCAAAACGAAGGCCATCTCGGTAGTTTCTTTCAAGCCCGCCGTTGACCAACATTTTATCGGCTCTCAAAGTATGCCAGGAGTTGCCGGTGATAGTCATAGCAAGTTCCATGCAATGATCCATGAGGGACTCATCTGTGACCACTTCATTAACCAGGCCAAGTTCGACGGCGTCAGCTCCTCGATAAACCTTGCCGGTATACATCATCATTTTCGCGTTATTAAGTCCGATACGTCTAGGTAGGCGCTGGGTCATTCCCCAGGTTGGCGTCATCGCCCACTTGCCATGAGTGTCTGCAAATCTGGCTGACTCAGCAGCGATAAGTAAATCACAGGCTAGGGCTAGTTCAAGCGAGCCGGTATAACAATGCCCCTGAATGGCAGCAATAACGACTTGAGGTAGGGCTTCTATGGCTTCAAGGGTTTCTGCCTGGAAGTATCGGCTGGGCGCTCTCTCACCTGTTTGTATTGCCTTCAGGTCATTACCGGCAGAAAAAGAACGACCTTTACCACAGAGGATCACGCAGCCTATTTCATCGGGCTTTGCCTTAATAGCATCGATATGTTCTCTTAATTCGATGAAGAGTGCCGGGCTCAGCGCATTGAGGGTGTCAGGTCGATTCAGGGTTAAGGTGCTGATGCCCTGTGAGTCATGTCTAAGGACTAGTGGCATATTAAACTCCTTCTCAGGCGGTTATATTGTTGGTTTTAGTAAAGATTAGTCTCATTGTTAAGTCTGCTGGCGGTCTGAGCGGTTTCAATCACGGTCATCTCAGTGACGACCCGAGCAATTCTCTGGCGATGACATGACGCTGTACCTCGCTGGGTCCTTCACCGATGCGGCGGATACGCATCTCCCGGAACCATCGCTCAAGGGGAAGGTCTTTAGCCACACCCAGTCCACCAAACATCTGCATGCAACGATCTACAACCCTCCCACCGGCTTCGCTAGCCACCAATTTAGCCATAGCGGCCTCCTTGCGAAAGGGTAGGCCTTGGTTGGCTTTATGGGCTGCCTCGAGGGTAATCCAGATAGATTGTTTAATGTCGATCTCGTTATCGACCAGCATCCATTGGATGGCTTGTCGTGAAGACAAAGGAGCGCCAAAGGTTTCTCGTTGGGGTACATATTCAAGGGCCATTTCATTGGCTTTGATGGCGACACCAATACAGCCAGCAGCATAGGGTATTCTCTGTCGGGTGAGTCGGTCATTGGCAATAGCAAAGCCCTTATTGACCTCACCCAGGATGTTGCTGCTGGGAACGCGCATATCAGTAAATTGTAACTCAGTTGCGTAGTGTGCAGACCTTAAGGTGTGAACCACCCGCCTGACATGGAATCCAGGCGTGTCAGTATCGACGATAAAGCAGGTTACACCATTGCGGCCTTTGTCTTGGTCGGTGCGCGCAAACACAAGACCAAAGTCGGCTTTATCGGCACCACTGATCCAGAGTTTGCTGCCATTGATAATCCAGTCTTTACCATCAGCGACGGCCTTGGTTTGAATGGCTCGGGCGGGATCAGAACCTCCGGAAGGTTCTGATAAGCCAAAAAAACCGCGTTTTTCACCGCGCAGGGTTGGGTAGAGATAGCGTTCCTTTTGGTCATCAGTTGCTTCAAAGAGTTGCGCCAGACCGGCACCACCAAAGGTACCATAGCAGGGTGCATATAAGCCGGCGCGATGCTGCGACATCTCGATTGCCAGCAGGGTGCGGGTAACCAGGTCGATTTCGGGCCCCCCGTATTCGGGCGGAATATCCAGTCCGTATAAGCCCATGGATTTGGTTTTTTTGACCAGGCGAGCTTTGTCCTCGGAGCTGATTTCATCAGCATCAGGGTCAAGGTTTAATTCCAGAGGAAGAATCTCTTCACGCACATACCGACGTACCATGCCGACGATGAGTTCCTGTTCGTGGGTTAAATCCAGGTTCATTAATTTGGGCTCAATTTGCCGATGTTGATATCGGCATTGCAGACAGGTAATTCATCATAATCTGCTTTATGGACCATGAGTAATTCCTTGAAGCGACTGTGATAGGCGCTGGTCACTTCGATCCTGACTTTTGCTGCTGTTGGGATGTCGCTGGTTGCCTGGTTTATAGCAGAACGTAGGCCAAACAGGCTGTTACCGCCGGCATAACCAATGTAAATAATGTTATCGTCTTCGTCGGCTAGTTGAAAAACACCGAGTTGGCCGCCTAGCTTGGCTAGCGTCGGTGCCAATGGTAGCCAGGGTTTGGTCAGTCTAACGGCTGGCATATCAGCGGCTCAGGCCGACTTCTTTTTTGTTCTTGGGCATGATGGAGATTTCCATGGGCGCAAAGTGTTCCATGTCGATATCAATGAGGTAAGGTCCGCTGGCCGCCATAGCCTGATCGAATGCGGCCTCAAATTCGGGCACGGAGGCGACACGCTGGCCCGGGACACCCATGCTTTTGGCCATGTCGGCAAAGGCGACTTTACCCAGATCAGTCTCGTTGATTCTTCCAAATCGAGTCGTTTGTAGCCAGCGGAGCACGCCATAGCCTGAGTCATTGAACAGGCAGATAATCAGAGGCACTTGGTATTGCGCTGCCGTCGCCAGTTCCGTGGCGTGGAACATAAAACCACCGTCACCGTGTACGATAACGGTCTTTTTCCCGGTGGCTATAGCGGCCCCAATACTCATTGGAAACCCAGGTCCGATCGCGCCTGAAGTAGGATTGATTGAGGTACGAGGTTCGTAAATAGGGAATTGTTGGTTGCCCCAGTTGTAAGCGGAAATGGTTTGATCCCGGACGAACACTGAATCAGCAGGTAATTTAGCCCTGATGCTGTCCATTACCTGCGGCCAGTCTTCGCCCAGGCGATTTCGCATGGCGCTTCTGACCCCATCACGGGCTTCCCATATGGACTGGTTGAATTGGTTATCATTTGCTGTGACCTCAGTCAGGGCGGTGTTCAGCGTAGTCAGTGCAGCACGGGCATCGGCTAAGACCGGAAATTTTGCAGCATGGGTTCGGCCAATCATGGTACCGTCAATATCGATTTGGATCAGGTCTCCTGGCGGCGTCTGTGCCTGGAACTGGCCATCAACCCCCACAGCAAAACGGGTACCCACTGCGATGGTCAAGTCAGCGCTTTGAATCGCATTGTAAATGCCGGCACTATTGTAGTAATTACCAACACACAGGGGATCATCCTCAGCGATGACCCCCCGGCCGTCGACCGTGGTCAGAACCGGGCAGTCTAACTGTCTGGCGAGTTGTTGCAGTGCCTCACTGGCCCCTGAGGCAATAACGCCACCGCCAGCCACGATAATGCGTTTGTTGCTTTCCGCAATTCGTTCGGCTGCCGCATCGAGTTGGGCTGAGTCAGGTTGGGCCTGGTCGGGCTGCGGATAACCAAAATCCATGGTGGCTGTCTCAGCATATTGCAGGTCTATCGGTATCTCCAGTGCACCCGGAGCAGGCCTGCCGGTAAACAGGTCCGTGACCAGCGTTTGCAGACAAGGCCCAAGCTGGTTAATGTGGCGTGGGCTCTCGACCCGTCGACAGACACTCCTGAGCATGGCGACTTGATTTTCTGCTTCATGCACATAACCAACGCCTCGACCATAAAAGGCCGTTTCAGCCTGCCCCGTGATGACTAATACCCGGGATGATCCATATTGTGCTTCATAAAGGCCAGTCACCGTATTTGAAGTTCCCGGTCCGGTTGAGGCGATCATGACGCCTAGTTTGCCAGTGGCGCGAGCATAGCCATCAGCGGCATGCGTACCAGCCTGTTCGTGACGTACATCGATGATCTTAGTTTTACCCAGCCTGTTGATGGCATCCAGTAACGGCATATTGTGAATGCTAACGATGCCAAAAACGTGTTGAATCTCAAGTTGTGCTAAAGCATCTGCGATCAGATCTGCGCCAGTGAAAGTTGACATGGGTATCCCTTACCGTTTGTGTTGTTGTGGGTTTGTATCCTGTTTAAGTCTGCCAGTGGTAGCAAGCTAGTTGCAATCGCCCGGTCCCAGTGTTGACTAGACTGTCTGTTTGACTAAAACATCTAATGCAGCGCAGGTCAACGCGTCGTATGGTCGCAATCAACCGATGATGACTTTTTTGTGTCTGCTTGGTGGTTTAGCTGGATGTGTTAGATCCAGCTAAACCACTCAGCTTATCGGTCAGGCGGTAAATTCATGGCTGGATTACCGTTAAAAAAGTCAAATGGCCTCAGTTCAAAACTGTGCCACATGACCGGCATAACAGGCCAGTCTTCTGCTCTCACCAGATGATGCATGCCAATGGTATGCCACAGGACGAGATCGGTTTCTTTAATGGATTCGTTGTCTCGGGTGAATTCCGGTAGGCCTTTGCCCGGCTGGCTCAGGGTTGGAAACTCGCCTGCCGCATAACGCTCGTTCGGATCATATGGGGTAATCCAGAGATGGTAATCGATAAATCCAGCCCGTCTTCTTGGGTAATCATCCTCGCTGAGTAAGGTAAGAGCGTTGCGTCCAGGTTTTAGCTGGTAGCTGGTTGGATAACCCACATGGTTTTTTCGGTTATCACTGAATACTCGCCATAATGCAGGCTTGTGTAGGTTGATATTTAGTTTGGCCGTGGCCTCTGAGGTCAATGCGGTGGATTGTTTAACCCAGATGCTTTTACGTCTGTCTCCTTCGAGTTTCTTTTGCACCAGCCTATCCAGGACGAAATTGTTTTTCGGACCATCAACATCAAGGTCGACGTAAAAACTGAAATAATGGTCATGGTTAACCCCAATCACATGAGGGTCAATGAATCGACCATAGGCATCCGCAGCGGCTTCTCCGCGCGAACCCTTTGCTTTAATCGAGGCATTTTTCTGGGGACTCATTTTTACTTCGACGATGCCGGTGGCGCCCACGCTTGCCTCAATAGAGCCATCTTGTCTGAAGACCCAGTCAAACAGGTAGTCGTAATTGCCAATAACCGCGGCACTGCGCACGACCAGATCTCTTTTAGGTCGACTCGCAGTGTTATTGGCTTCCAGATGACGCCATGCCGGGTCACCCTGGTCCCGTTCAAATATACACAGGCTGTCAATGACGGTCGTTGGACGGCCGTTACTTCCGATATTGAGGCTGTCTCTATAAAGCGCATAATCCGGGCAGTCCTGGCCTCTTAATAAAGGCTTGAAAATACCGCCACCGGAGAACTCACCGGCATCGATAAAATTGCGGGCATGCCAGGCAAAACCAGGATCCATATAGGGAACAAAAATTTCGGATAAATAAGCCTGGTACATAATGGGGCGGTCTTCACCCTGATCGGTATAGCGGACCACTGAAATATTAGTTCCTGTTCTTTGGTCCACTCGAACATGGAACTTCCAGTTTTGCCAGGAAACCTGATGCCCATTGACCTTAAATCCAGGGCCGTCGGGCTGGCTGATGCGAATGGGACCTGGCACCTCTCTTAAAGGTCCAATGGAACTTAAATCAAAATCTGCGGTTGTATCGTGAAGTTTGCTTGCGCCTTCATCGATCACTTCAAGCACTTCCCCACTATCGACATCAACCACAACGGTGAGTCCTTCAATCTGTCTTGGCCAGGTATTATGGACCCCGGTCGGGACATTGCAGCGAAGATGACCGAGGCGCTTGCCGGCTTCTTTTTTGGTTCCGAAATATCCTGGCGGAATGGTGACACAGTTCAGGAAAGTGAAGTCTTCAATACCGCGGTTTTCCATGGCTTTGATGAAGTCTGGGTGCGCCATGGCTGCAGCAACTCCTGCACCAAAGTCCTGCGCTACCCACATTGTGTGCGCGTCTTTAATGGGTTGAATGGAGCGGAGCTTTCGCTGGGTTAAATCTATGATGGCTTTATAACTACCGCTTTGATTTCTGATGGCTACAAAGGCCTTGCGATTGGTTTGTTGGCCGGGTTGCCAATCCCATACCTTATTTTTGGCGGGTTGCTCAAGGCGAATCTGGGAAAAAGAGGTGCTATGGTCTACGTGGCCGGCATCGCGGAGGACTTCAAGCGTAATCCAGTGTTCTTGCCAGGTAAGCGGATCAAGGGGGTGGGTATCGGTGCTTGCCAGGCAGCTTGCGATTGACGAAATTATTAGAACTGCAACTGTCAGCAAATATCTCATACATCTTCTCCTCAGATTTAATACGCTCTAAACGTTAGATAAACGGCATCTGTTTTATTTACGATTGATCAAGATTAACGCAATGATTATGCTTAAGACAGCATACTGATTTCATCGGAGTAATTCAGCATGGCAGCACGCCCGCAGAATTCCTGTTCAGTCATGGCCTGCACAAGGTCTGGATCATGGCAGTTTACCCAGACTCGCTGATGGGATTCGTTAATACACGATAGGTGCGCAACGGCCGGTTGCGCTTGATTAAACATGACGGTGTAAGACTCTATTGTCACCCGACCCCGGTATTCGGGTAGGCATTGTCGTCCCGGCAGGGCATCAAGCTGCTTCTGCACATTGTCTCGCTTAAATCCCCTAACAGGTGGAACCCCTGAATAAATTGCCATGGCCTGTTTGTAAAGATTTCCACCGTTGGCGGTGACGAGTGCTGTCTTGTTGGGCTCTTTTCTTAGTAAGTTCACAGTCCGGGCGATGCTATGCATGACATAGTTATTCAGAGGCCCACCTCCGAAAGTTAAGCCTCCGGTAACGCTAAGAGGAGTTGCTTCAGGAATGCCGAGTTCTTGTGCTGCTATCTGGACAGCCGCAGGGAAACAGCTGTAAAGGTCTATATAATCGAAATCTCCTGGTTGCATTCCTGTCAATTCGAACAGCCGTTGGCCAACTAACTTTATTGCCGGGGAAGAGTGGAAGTTGTTTCTGACCGAGGCAGAGAAATGATCATTACCCTCGACACCCGCATACGGATAAACCCATTTTGATTCAGGTATACCCAGAGTCTTGGCTTTAGCCGTTGAGCACATGATTAAAGCAGCACCCATATCAACTGCGTTATTGGAATTCATCAGCTTTGTATAAGGAATGCTGACACGGCGGTTTTTACTGGATGCTGTTCGGATTGTTTCTGCAGAGACGGGCTTCTTTAACCAGGCATCCGGATTACTAGAGGCAATCTGGCTGAAACTTGCCCACAGCGCCGATATTCTTTCCTGGTGTGCCGGGATGGATTCAGCGCGGTGATAGCGGATGGCATTTTCATACATGGGGTAGATCTGAATGGCTTGTCGTATTCCTTTGCTTCTTTCAAAATCGTGATGTTCTGGTAGTTGTGAGCGGCCCTCAACGGTATCGTAATCTCCCGGTAGGTTTCGATACGATAGTTTTTTATTGAGTCTGTTTGCCTTTGCACTTGAATAGCCGACTTCGGCACCAGTGATCAAGACTAGATCGAATTCACCGCGGGTAATCGCTTCCGCGGTGTCGTTGACTACGACTTGGTTGTAATTACCACCGAACATGGTGCCCATACACTGAGCCCCGGGCGCATTTATCTGCTCTGCTATATATCTGGCTGGGTTTTTGTAGGGCCACATGCCTCGTATCACGCGCACCGATTGTACCTGGCTAAGCAACCGAGTCTGAGTATCGGCCTCTGCCTGACGACAAGCGCTCATCATCAGGTCGATGGGTTCAATGAACTCGTTAACGTTGGCGATACGATTTTGGTTTTGTCCAACGCCGACGAGAATGGGTGTGTTTATGGTCATTTCTCAGGAACTGACGGCGTTAAGTTTATGTCGATGCGGGTGCATTTACTGCTTGGGCCGTTTGTGCGCGCTGGAAGCCGTCTCGGCTTTTTAGCCGCGCCAGATAGTCCAGGGTCTGGGGTTTATAGTCCTGGTCTATGTCCAAGCTTTCGCCGAGCAAGAGGGCGTAGCCACACGCAATATCGGCAATGGTAAACCGGTCCGCAACCAGGAACTCGTGGTCCTTTACCCTGTTGTTTAGCATTCGCAATCTCGCTAGATACCACTTCCGATAATCGTTACCGACCTCTGCTTTGGTTTCGTCCGGTTCCAGGCGGGTATAGCGAAGGAATAGTGTCTGTGGGAAAGTAAGGGTCGCGTCACTATGATAGAGCCAGTTAAGGTATGCCCCATACTGTTCATGGTCGGGTTTTAAGCCAATCTCATAGTTTTTATATTTCTCGACCAGATAGTGGCAGATCCCGGATGATTCGGTCATATGTGTTTCGCCATCAACGAAATAGGGTACCGTTCCCAGGACATTAATATCCAGATATCCATCCTGTAGAAAACGCGGGGGGAAAGGGATCACTTCCAGGTCGTATTCAAGATTCATTTCTTCCAGAGCCCAAAGCGCACGAAGTGATCTTGCGTTGTGACAGTGCCAAAGTTTCATGCCGTTTGTTTCCATATGACTTTCAGAACTTTTCACTTAACCACCTGCAGGGATTAAGATCAATCGGGTTAGGTAAATTTATCTTCGGTAGTCGTTTATTACATGTTCTTTGAATAGATAGCGTTTTGAATACCTGGTTCTTTGATTACATCGCTGCTTGTCTCAGCCTTAAGGTTTATCGCATTCACTGGGTTAGGGGTGATAGCTGATGGCGCTTGCATAGCAGGAGTAAATGGAATCACTAGCAAAACCGGGTCGGATTGCCTCGATGGCCGTGAAATGGCAGGATGCTGGTTATGACTGATCTTTTGAAGAGGATAAAGTAATGCCTGTATCCGCTGGAACCAATGAAGTTATAAAAAGTTTTGGGTTGGAGAAATACCTGCTGGAACTTGAGGTGGATGGTTTGACAGTGGTTCCCCCTCAAGTACATGGCGTTTCGCTAAAGGTAATTGATCAGATGGTTGGACTGCTATTGGGTTATGCCGAGAGCATGACGGGCTCACCGTTTTCGTTGGATAACGGGCCGGAAAAACGGTTGCATTTTCCACAAAATCCAACTGGTTTGACGGCGGGTGCCGAAGAGCCAGGACAGTTCCTTATCCAGCAGTTGGCACATAAGGATCGTTTGTTCAGAGATTTAGCGGTTAACCCAGTTGCAGTCGGGCTTATGGGTTGCCTGGTAGGACATAAGGCGGTGCGCTTCAGTAGCCATAATTCCTTCATAAAATGGCAGGGCGACTATGGCTATGGGCCTAGTCTGGGTATGCATGCAGATCAGACCGCGCAGCCGTTGCCGTGGGGGCGTACCGCTTTGACTGCAAATACAAACTGGTGCCTGACAGAATATTCCAGCGATGGTGGTTGCCTTGCCTACGTGCCAGGGTCGCATCGATTTTGTACCCCAGCACAGTTTCCTCAGGCAGTTCGTCAAGCAGTGCCGGTAGAGGCTAGCAAGGGATCCATGATTGTTTTTCATGGGGCTACCTGGCATGGTGCTTTCCCGAGGAAGACACCAGGATTGCGCTTATCCATTGCTAATTATTATCGGCATCAGGCGGTGACCTCACAGGAAGATTTTTCAGGGAGATTCCCCAAGGAACTGGCCGAAGATTGCGATGATGTGGAACTGTTTAAAGCGTTATGTGGTTTTAGTGACATTTTTCCGTATCAGAAACAATCGGAAAAAGTACCCACGGTTTTAGGCTAGATTGGCCGAATACTGCATCTACTGACCCGGTATTGGTCTTATCGAGATCATCTGTAATGGCGATTTAGGTTAGAATGGGGTGTGTGAGGCACTATTGTGAAAGATGTTAGCGATGGCATTATAGCCAGGCTCTTACAGTTGTATTATTTTAGCTCTTCGAGTGAGATCTCTTGGAGTTGCTGGGTTTATGTCCGGATTAAAAGGAGATGTGTTTTATTATGTTGAAAGTAATGATCCGTTGGCTGCTGCTGATACTCGTCGCTATGACGATTGGCCTGGCTGGCTTTTTTTTAAGTATGCGGTTTGCAGATGGGCCCATGGGAATTGTATCCGGTGGTGCTTTTAGTACCGGGGTTGTTGCTGCTTCGCCATCTGATTGGTCTTTTCTGGATGGTCGAGAGGTCATAGAGTTCCAGACAGTGGCGCCGGAGACGTCAAGAACAGTCTGGTTGGTGGTTTTTGAAGGCAAGCTGTATCTGGTGAGCGGTTACATGAATACCGACTTTGGAAAAATCTGGAAGCAGTGGCCACATTACATTGAAGAGAATAATCGAGTTATCCTGCGAATTGATGGGAAACTCTATCAACAGCAGTTACACAGGCTGATGACAGGGGATGTAATAGCACCGGTTATGCTTAAATTTTCGGAAAAGTATCAATTGTCAGGAGGCAGTGGCGAGGATTTGGCGGCTATGATTGCCAGGGGTGATACCTGGTTGTATCAGGTGACGCCATGACAGGAAGTGGGGGTAGGTGAAGCATCTGACTATGAATCGTTCGGGTTTTCTCGCCGATGAGAAAAAATTGACCTAGAAGCTCCGGAAGGACTGGGGCGAACCAAAGTGGTTTGAGCCTGTTGATTCGCTTAGGCTGACAAATGGTCAGCAGCCAGCCTGGGCAGATGTGATTAATATGCCGCTGTATGTTTTAGCTGGGATGTTTGTGCAGCGGCGGAATACAGAAGGTAATACCGATTCAGTCAGCAGTTTAAGGAATTTTTGATGGATGCGGTGCGATGAATCAACACAGGTACAGACTGGGCTGGCTCTTGTCAAACGAAGCTAGTAAGCGGTGGTTACCTTGGGCATCGGCGATGGTGCTCGTGTATTTTGTTGTTTATGCCTTCCTGGGCCTGCAGGGCTGGGGTGATCCGGCCAGTTACGAGCAGGCAATCGGTGAAGCATCTCGCTGGTGCGAAAGAGTCAGTGGAGGGTTATTGCGTGAACCCGTTAATGCCTTGAGTAATATTGGGTTTATGGTAGCTGGCTTAATGATGTTGTTCTGGCTTCGTCGGGATGTCAGTGCAGGTAAGGACGCAACGCAGTTTCATGGGGCAAGTCCAGTGGCGTTGCTGTATGCCGGTGCAACTATTTGGTTGGGCCCAGGATCAATGCTGATGCACGGAACTCATACGGTATGGGGGGCCTGGGCTGATAACCTCAGTATGGTGATGTATATCCTGATTCCCTGGCTGGTAAATGTATCCGAAATGGGTCGCTGGCGCTTACGTTCATTTTTCATGGTCTATGGGGCGCTGGTTGTGGGTTATGGCCTAGGGCGCGCGCTGCTCGGTGGTGATCTGGGAATTCATCTGGACTTGTTCAGTATATCCATTGGATTGTGGGGGATTTCTGAGCTGCTATATCGGTTCTGGTCGCCGCATTTCCGTTGGCTATCTGGTTTTTTTGGCTTTGCCATTGCGGCCCTATTTGGAATTACTCCTGTTGAGATGTTAGATAAGCCAAGTGAATTCTGGTGGGTGGTACTTTTCTGGTTGCCTGGATTGCTGGCACGGCACCCTCCACGCGGCAGGCGGGCCTATGCTCCCTGGTATTTTGCCGGAATCACCTGTTATCTAATTGCTTTTTCCATCTGGTTAACGGGTCGACCTGGCCATGAGTGGTGCCAACCGGATTCCTGGCTGCAGGCGCATGCTATCTGGCATCTGCTTTCAGCAGTGGCGACAGGATGTTTTTTCCTATTCTTGAGAACTGAAAAAGCGAAGTGAATGTACGTGCATGACGGTTCTGCTTGCCGGCGCGTTAAACCCAGTCCCAGGGTTGGCTATGGATGTCTGAATCTCGACCTTTCCATGCTTGTTTTACTGATCTGGAGTATTCTCAGAACTAGCGCTGACTAGCGCTTAGTAAAGGAGTCCAATGTGGATTATTCATTGCCCGTCATCTCATGGATAGATATTGGTGTGATATTCCTGCCCATGGTGATCGTGTTTGTGTTGATGTTCAGATGGTCCCTGCAAGCTTGGACAGCCGTTTACTCGACCGCTCGAATGCTGCTTCAACTGATTTTGATCGGTTATTTCCTGGTGTATATTTTTGAAGCTCGTCATGCCTGGATTATCTGCCTGGTTTTGGCGGTGATGTTGATCGTTGCCAGTTGGATTTCCCTTAACCCGGTTCAGGTAAAGCGTCGTTACCTCTATCCCTATGTGCTGGTAGCTCTGGCAGGGGGGGGAGGGTTGGTACTGTTTCTAGTGGTTTGGGGTGTGCTGCATATCGAACCGTGGTATAGACCGCAATATACGGTTCCGCTGGCGGGTATGATTTTTGCCAATTCAATGAATACGGTGTCCCTGTCCGCGGAGCGTTTTGAGTCAGAGATCAGCCATGGACGAACACCCGAAGAAGCAAAAAAGGTGGCGTTTCAGACCGGTATGATCCCGGTTGTCAATTCAATGTTTGCTGTCGGCCTAGTGGCTCTTCCAGGTATGATGACGGGCCAGATTCTATCCGGAGTGTCACCTCTGATCGCTGTTCGCTACCAGATCGTGGTGATGTGTATGTTGTTTGCCGCATCGGGTATTTGTGCGGCTATTTATCTTGTGTTGGTTAGTCGCCGGATTGCCTTCGAGGACTCAGTACTTGGGCCACCGCAATGATCTCTCCGGAAAATCGCTGACATTGAAGCGTTAAAGAAGGGCATTTGTCGGTAGCAGGATCACCACCTGATTTAATATTACTGGTACCTGGTCGGCAGGATAATGAACCCCGATTACCGGAGAGTTTTTACCCGTTAGGTCATGAAGCCAAGGTTTCGTAGATTAAATGCGGGTAGGCTGGGAGCGATCTCATTCAGGGCAGATTCTGGTACACCGAACCAGGTTGCCAGGGTAGCTGCGTATTGGTCAGCTGATTGGGTGGGAATAATTCTGCCGCCGGCAACATCATCAGGGCCGTCAATTTCCAGGACGGGCATGGTGCCATAAATCTGCCGTCCCATCACAGCCCCGCCAGCGACTAATTGGTGTGCTCCCCAGCCGTGGTCAGTGCCATCACCGTTACTGCTCAGGGTGCGACCAAAATCTGACTGGGTGAAGCTGGTCACCTGGTTTTCCAGGCCGATTTCAGCCATGGCGGTCTGGAAGGCCTGCATACAATCACCTAGATCCTGGAGCAAGTCGGGTTGATCCTGATTCTGGGTATCGTGGGTATCAAATCCACCTGTAGTGATATAAAAAATCTGCCGGTTAACCTCAAATTCATCTTTTACGGCCAGTAACCGGGCGACAATTCTCAGTCGCCTGCCCAGCCTGGTTTCAGGAAACGGCGTATTCAGTTCTGGTACCAGCGTCAGCGCTTCATTGATCAGGTCTGCATACTGCAATGACCGGGTATGTACCTCAGCTAAAGCCCTGCTGTGGATGTTGCCATAGCCGTTAGCTAGCAATTGCTCAAACGCCGCTCGCCGCTCGGGACCATATTCGGCGGCGCGGCGAAATGCGGCATAGCTGCTGGCACCGCTGTTATTAACGGTATAAGGACTACTGGTATCACCGGATTGAAAGCGAGAATTGCCAGAAGTAGAAATATTGGTGGGCAGCAATTGCCCGGAAAGATCCTCGGCCAGCAAGTCAGCGATTCGGCCTGCCCAACCGGTAGATAAAGCGCTAGTACCCCTTAAGCTCTGCCATTGATTCTGTTGATTGTTATGGGAGAAAAGCTGCGGTGGTAGGGTAGCATTGCCATTAAGGTAATCGTCCTTGCTGGTGGGTTCCAGTAGCGGGCCAACATTGCTGACGATGGCAAGATCTCCGGTTTCGAATAAACCCTGCAGGCCTGTAGCCATGGGGTGAAAGCCATATAAAGCGCCATCCGAGTTCAGCGGTGAAATCGGTAACAGGTCTTCCTGGGGAATGGCGAGGTTCTGTCGTGAAGCGGCATAGATGCTGTATTCAGCATCACTGCGTGGTACCAGCATATTAAAGGAATCATTACCTCCGAGCAGAAACACATTCACCAGGCACTTGTAATCGCTGAAGTCAGCGCTCCTGGCCGAGGGGATCATTCCTGGGCCTCCGATTAAGCCGAGAGCGGAAAGGGCGGCGCTAAGTTTGAGGAAATCTCTTCTGTGCATGATTCTGCTCATTGTAGTGTCGCAAATTCGGGTGAAGCGGCGATCATATAAATGGCCTCAACGACTTTGCCTTCCAGGGAATCCCAGCGCTGCATCATAGCGAGGGTTTCGGCGCGTAACTCGTCCGAGAGGTTGCCCCCCAAAAGTTTTTCTGCCACATGATCGACCAGGTCTTCGGGTTGGTTGGCTATGGCGAGTTCGGGTTCAATATCAATATAAATGGTATCGACTTCTTTTTCGGCCACAGCCGAATGTTGCAGGAATATGGCCAGGGCCAGGTAGTTATTGACCAAGACTGATGTGGTTTCATTGGTGATTTGCATCTCCGGTGACACCAGGCCCAGTTTGCCTATCTCTCCGGTTGGGGCGAATTCGGGTCTGAAAAAGTTAAACACCGAGTCGGCTCGTAGTGGTGCCTGAGAAAATGAATATTCGGGGTAGGCGAAAAGGTAGCGGTCATTTTCTGCGGAGGCATTAAAGGCACGCCAGATGCTAGTCAACCGTAGTAGCGGTTCGGTTAACTTGCCGCTGGTGTCACTGGTTGGCTCTGCCCGCGCTTCGGGGTCGAGCAATATGGTTTTTACGACGGCACCCAGGTTGCCTCTTGTTCCAGAACCATCATCAATGAATACCTCAGAAACCCGTTCGATATAGTCTGGAGAGGGATTGGCAGTAACCAGGCGTTGAATCAGTTGCCGACTGATAAAGGGTGGCACATTGGCATGGTTGGAGATATTTTCCAGAGCCGCATCCAGGTCATCTTCTGCGGACTGTCCCGCCGGTAAAATGACATCGTTTAATAGAAATTTCTCTCCTTCATCGTGATATTCCTGGAATGCGATCATGGGCCGGCGGAAGATGTAGGAAGGCTGGTTGAAAGTTTCCGAGCCGTAGAATGTCCAACCTGTAAAAACATGCGCAAATGCCTCAATCACATCCTGGTCATAGGTTGGTATAGGTTGGTCATTTTGAGCCAGTATGATTGAGCCATCGTTGTTGAGCATGACCAGGCCAATGCTGAACAGTTGCATCACTTCCCGGGCATAATTCTCATCCGGTCGGATATTCAGGGTCTTGTCGGGTTTCTGGTTTCCCAGCATGGAAAGATAACGGCCCATGGCAGGCGTTAGGGTGACGGTTTTAAGCAGATCCGGGTAGTTTGCAAACGCGTTCAGCGCCAGTTTGTCATAGTAATCGGCCATTCCGTTCGGGAAGTTGAATAAATTGCCTTGATCTGAGATCACCATGATCTCGGATAAAGCGAAGGCGACCCGCTGTCGCAGCTGGTCTTCGCCGTTTAAGACATTCTGGAACCAGGCATCAAGACGATTAGTTTGGCCCTCGCGGCTGTTTTCTGGTTCTGGCAGGTCGTCCATATAAGGGAGTTGCAAAGAGGCTTGTTCGAGCAATTGCTGATCAATCCAGGCTTCAAAGCCAATGTCACGGACATTTGCGACTTCAGTTGGAGTCGGACCAAAGCTGGCCTGCCTTAGGAATCGGTGTGCTTCAGCTACCGAAATGACAGGGTCTGTCGATCCTCCACCTCCTCCTCCGGGTGGGGGTGGGGTACCTGAGCCTGACGAACCGCCACCGCCACAGCTGGTGAGCAGCAGCAGGCTGATGGTTAAAATAGGTGCCAGCTTGAGATCCAATGCACTTCCCCATTATAACAAACGTTTATTCGGCTACAGGGACCTGGATTTAGATCTCTATCCCCTGACCCTAGTATCTTGATCTTACAAGGACAGCGAAAATAGTAAAGATCAGGTTTTATACTGCGGTCGAGCCTTTATCTGTCGCTTGGATGCAAAAATAATTTTCCTGGCGCCTAGCCATCCCGCTTGAAAACTGACCATGCGCTGGTTGTCCTGGTTTCCCAGTTATCAGGTTGGTTTCACCGCGACCCTAGTGGGTTTGTTGCTGATTTAATCCTCAGGAGCGCGGAATTGATCTAGCGCCTCAACGGATTCAGGGACCACAAGAGCAGAATGCTCGGAGCAGGTCCGTCATGAAGCGATTGCTAATCCTCTCGAGCTTGTCCATGATTAGCTTTTTTGCATCCCAGATTAATATGACCGTCAAAAATCTCCAAGTGTATGTGAACATGATCTGGCGTTTAGAGTCTGTCCTGTTCATTGGTTTGTTGCTATCGAGCTCAGCCTGGGCGATTGTAGATGTCAATGACCAGTACTTTGCTGAGCCAGATGCCAGCGTATTCTCGTCGCTTTCTTTCGACCTGAATGGTGCCAGCGGTAATGACAACAGAAGCGCATTTGGTATTGATAGCCACACGCTGTTGCGTAGCGATAAGGCGACCTGGTTGTTCATTGGCAGTTACCAGGCAGAAGAATCAGAAGGCCGTGATACCGTTGATAATGCGTTTGTTCATGTTCGCTATGTCCGCAAGCTGGCAACCGGTGGTCTGGAGTTTTATGTTCAGGGACAGCGTGATCGGTTCCAGAAACTGGATTCTCGGAGGTTGTTTGGGACCGGTTATCGATTTGATTGGCAGAGTAGCCAGGGAAACATCGATGCGCTAGTCGGTATTGGGATTATGCAGGAGCGGGAACAATTTGTGGATGTTGCGACGCAGTCATCAGAGAGTCGGGCTAATGTTTACCTGACACTGTCAATGCCCATTGGAAAAACCCGGCAAACGAGGTGGAGCCTATCGGCGTTTGCCCAACCCGGTTTATCTGCGGGGGGCATGCGTAGTATCGCCGTGACCAAAATTGTGACCAAATTAACGGATAAATTGTCCCTGGATTTCAGTCTGGCTTATGATCATGACAGTCAGCCGATTTCTGGGGTTGATTCTGATAATTTCAGGTATACCTCTGGGCTCACTTATACCTTTCGTAAATCCACGGAGTAATGGTTTGTTCTAGGCTTTGCCCAAGCTTCTGACCCCATGTTCCCTGGACGGCTCACCCGTCGCACCGTAGAAGGCACTGGGTAGGCCTTCGCCTCGCAAAATGTTCAAAGCAGTATGAACGTGCTGGCTTTGCCTGCGAACTTGGATCCCATTACGATTATTCTCTGACTGACAACGGCGGGTGATATCACTGATTCTGTCTCGAAGCTGGTTCAGCCCGCCACTGGGGTCACACCAGCTCAGTATGGCTTCCTGCGAGTGCTCTGGCATGGTTTTTTTCAGATGCGTCAGCAATGTTTTGCTTTGCTGGACGTTTTCTTCTACTGATCTCATCAGGCTTTGCTTCTGCGCTGCTGCTTTTTCGATTTCTTCAACCAGATTGCCGCTCAGCGCATCTCGCTCGTTGACAATGGTGGTCAGAAGTTCCTCGAGGTGGGCCACTTTATTGTTAAATATATTTTCGAAGGCCACTTTAAACTGCAGCGGGTCGTCTTTACTCATGATGCTCTCCTGGGTTCAGAGAGCCAATAACGCTGAATTGAGCTAGAGGAGGTCTAATTCCTGTTCAATCAGTTTTGCAGCAATTTTACCGGCATCGATATGGAACTGACCTTCGTAGATAAGCTGCTTGATGGCAGCGACTCTCTCATCGTTACTGGATGGAAGGTTAGACAGGGTTTTCTCCATTTCGAGCATTCCTTCAGCAGCGCTGGTGACCGTTACGGTATCCGTACTGGTGGCGCGATTGGACAGGTCATCCGCTGCATTTGCCTGCAAAGGCTTTTGCATCGAACCAGGGGCTGGCCCTGTTTGAGTTGGCTTTATTTCCATGGCCATTTCAAAAATGTCCTATAAAGGTTGATCGGTCTACTGTAGTTATCGGCAGTATCTCATAAAACTTTAGTTTTTTTTACCATCGATCTATCTCGATGGACCCATCGGCCCGCACTCTTCCCTGAACCGTTCGTTTTGAGGTCAGGTTTTGGACACGAATGAATTCTCCTTCAGCGCCATCTTGCAGCGCTTTACCACTCATACGGACTTCCAAGCCGTTTCTACCGGCGAGGATGATGGTCTGTTCACCTCTCTTTAGTATCAAAGGTGCTTCAAGCATGGATTGGGTTAATTCTGTTCCCCTGGCGAGCGCGCGTCGCAGTGCAGCACCCTGGGCTTCTTTAATGGAATTGATTAAAGGTTTGGTGGTCGAGCTTCGTCGGCTTTGGGTCAGACTGAGATCAGACGCACTTAAAATCGCGCCTCTCGGTAGGGAGCGCGTTAATTTCACGGTATCGATGGTGGACTCAATCTTGGCGGGAACATAGAGTTTCCAGGGCTGAGTGCCATAGCAGTGTACCGCAATGGTGGTTTTCCCTGATCTCACGCCACCGGGAGAGGGTACCGCCTGTAATGGCTCGCTGCATTTTTTGAGTCGCAGACGCGAATCTAACCGGTCCATACTGACAAAGGGTTGATGCAGGTTAGCGATTTCCGGAAGTTTTAAGACCTGCTTCTCGGCTGTTGTTAAAATATCATCATGATCGTGGAATTCAACTGCGAATGATGGAAAGCAAACGAGCTGAATCGTCATCGCCAGCAATAAAGGCAGCCAACGTGTCAAAGAAACAGGCCAATCCAGTGTCAATTCTTTGTCTGGTTGATCGCTATTCATTTCAGTGTTTCCGTTTCGGTATTGATTGTTTCTCTTAAATACTTGATTTAAAAGGGTTTAATTTTTTTACTGTTTATAATCAGTCAGCTTGCTCCGGCAATTACCTAATTTACTAACAATATACGTGCCAAGATTTTGTGAGGACTGGTTTTACATTCGTGTCTGGCTTGGCAATCTACTGGAAGCCGGTCGGGCCGGGTTAAGGTGCCAGAGCAGGGGCTATACCGGTCAAGGTGGGGCCTTAGGGGCCCGCCAGGTGATTAAATGAGAATCTGCCTGAGAGGAGGTTTTCGCTTGGGCAAACCTCGTTAGTCTCGCTTAAACGGTATGGTGGCCGGAGAGTCAGCCCTAATAGGCGCTCACAGCCTGCGGTTCGCTTGTGAAGTCCCGACGGGTTGGTTCCAGGCTTGGCCGTATTTGCGGATTGTTCAGGTCGGGCTCTGGATCTAGGATTGCAACAGCGCGGGTTGGAGCTGTGCACTGGTTTCCCGGGGAAAAGCCAGGACTAGCCTCGTCCTGCTGAATCTGTCTACCAGGTTCAGGCTCAAAATGACCCGATGGCTTAATCAGCCAGTTAATCAAAACCCGATAAAAAGCTGGAAAGCGGCAAGAGTGATGATGTGTCGCGGCAATGTTTGTCCGCTGACCTTGCCGCTTTAAGTGGCTGATGTGCCATTAAATCCGGTAACTAACTGAAATTAAACAGAAAATTAATTTGGCATGGTGGTTGCAATGTAAATCGTAACCATCGCGACTGGCCGCATCAGCCTGACCGGAGAGCCGCGTTGAAAACTAGAACCAGGATAGTGGATAGATAAATGAACTGGATTGATAACTCCTTAAATATTCATGCAGCGGCATTGATGAAGCGATCTGAGCGAGCTGAGATTATTGCCTCTAATGTCGCTAATTCGGATACACCTGGATTTAAGGCCAGGGATATGGATTTTAAAATGGAAATGAGCAGGCTAATGCAAGGCGCAGGGCGTTTAGCAACTTCCCATGCTGGTCATATGGAGATGGATGTCACACAGAGTAGTAATTTACTTTACCGGGTGCCAACCCAACCCTCTGAAAATGGCAATACCGTCGAAGGCGAAGCCGAGCAGGCGGCGTTTACTGAAAATGCCATTCGTTATCAGGCCGGTATTCATTTTCTATCGTCAAAGGTAAAGGGTCTTAAGCTGGCCTTGAGAGGAGAATAACGATGAGCCTGATGAATGTGTTTACGTTAAGCCAGTCAGCGTTAGTCGCGCAAACGACTCGGCTTAATTTCGTCGCGGAAAACCTCGCCAATGCCGAAGTCGCGGCAGGCTCTCCAGAGACGGTCTATCGGGCCAAGTATCCGGTTTTTAGATCCTTTATTAATGACGAGTTATCAGATTCTTCAGCTAAGGGTGTACGGGTCGAGGGGGTCTATGAGGATGAGACAGTGCCTCGAAAATTATTCGATCCCGGACATCCGTTAGCCGATGATACGGGCTTTGTTTATTTGTCGAATGTGAATACCGTCGATGAGATGGCGAACATGATGGAAGCCTCAAGGTCATATCAAACTAACGTTGAAATGATGAATACAGCCAAACAATTACTCATGAGGACATTGACCTTAGGTCAATAGATAGCGGAGAAAGACATGCAGACCACAACTGTAATCAGCGATAACTTTGGTGCTTCCCAGGCTATGAATAGCCAAACGGGTAAAACTAAAAATGAGCTTGGCCAGCAGGATTTTTTAGCGCTGATGGTAGCGCAGCTTGAGAACCAGGACCCAACCAAGCCCATGGATAACAACCAGTTCATGGCGCAGATGGCCCAGTTCAGTATGGTCAATGGAATTGACGAGTTAAACGGGAGTTTCGCGACAGTCGCGGATTCTATTATGGGTGCACAGGGTCTGCAGGCTGCAGCCTTGTTGGACCGCCAGGTAATTACCGGTTCTAACCTAGGTCGATACGATGGTGTGCAGCCGCTCGAAGGCATGGTTCCCAATGCCGTATATGCGTCAAATGTTGAAATACAGGTGAGGGATGGCAGTGGTGAACTGGTGCGCTCATTCATGCTTGATTCCAGCGTGCCGGGTAACCGTGACTTCAGCTGGGATGGTTTGAATCAATCAGGACAGCCCGTGGCAGCCGGGGATTACCAGATCAATGCGGTAGGTTCAATCTCAGGTCAGGTCCAGTCGTTACAAGTGGGCGTGGCTAACCGTATAGAGAGTATAAGCCTGAACCAACAGACCCAGCAGATTACGTTGAATTTAGCCAATGGGCAATCAGCTTATCTCTCAGATGTGGCGGAGTACCGCTAAACCGCTCTTGTTTGAGCATCACAACAATCAATAAATTGAAATTAATGTTAAAGGAGTGAAAAAATGGCTTTTGATACTTCCGTCTCAGGAATTCTGGCAGCCTCTGCCGATTTAGGCATCATTGGTAATAATATAGCCAATAGTTCGACCTCGGGTTTTAAGTCTTCCAGGGGTGAGTTTACTGATATTTACGCGTCGAGCTTGCTCGGTACGCCAGGCACCGCCATTGGCCAGGGTGTCCAGCTCAATTCAGTTAAGCAGGATTTCAGCCAGGGAAACATCGAATTTACGACCAATTCGTTAGATCTGGCAATCAATGGTTCCGGTTTTTTCCGACTGAGTAACGACGGGGTTGCCACCTACACTCGAGCCGGTGCTTTTCAACTGGATCGAGAAGGAAACATAGTTAATGGTTCAGGCATGCAGTTGCAGGGCTATCCCCAGGATGTTGAGGGTAATATCACCGGTGAGCTCGGTAATCTGCAGTTGAGCACCGCACTCATTGACCCTAATGCAACCACCACCGCGACGATTACCGCTAACCTAGATTCAAGAAGCGTTTCCCCTGCGGTTCCATGGACCGGGTCTTTTAACGCCTTTGCCGACCCGGCCACAGTCCCAGCACCGACTATGTTCGAGTCGTCCACATCGCTGACAGTGTATGATCAGTTGGGTAATCCCCATGTGATGTCTATTTACTTCAGTAAGGTCCCCGCTGCTGATTTGACTGATCCGGCGCAGCCCAATGAGTGGATAGCAAGAACCCTGATTGATGGGGTTGAAACAGGCGAGGGTCTTCGCATGCCGTTTCAGGCGAATGGCCAGATTGGTAGTGATAGCCTGCCGCTGTCCTACAATATTACGGATTGGACACCGCTGGATTCTAACGGCGTATCCAACGGAGCCAGTGCCCAGTCACTGTCGATTGATCTGTCCAGTTTCACTCAATATGGTGCGCCTTTTGCTGTCAGCACGGTTAATCAGGATGGCTACACCACAGGACAGCTCCGAGGGGTCGAAATTGACAATACCGGGGTGCTATTTACTCGATATACCAATGGTCAGTCCAGGCAGATCGGACAGATAGCGCTGGCTTCATTCACCAACCCGAATGGGCTCCAGCCGTCTGGCGATTCGACCTGGGTAGAAACCTTTAGTGCCGGCCAGCCGACGTTGTCTACACCCGGATTGGGTGGCACAGGTGCAATACAGTCTGGCGCTCTGGAGGGTTCCAATGTTGAGCTGACTTCCCAGCTTGTCCGCATGATTATTGCCCAGAGGAACTTCCAGGCTAACGCTCAGCTGATTCAGACTGAGGATACCGTGACCCAGACGGTAATTAACCTGCGGTAGGCAGATAACCCAAGGACAGGAGTTTAAACCGTGAATCGATTGTTAGAACTGGCCGCTATTGGTGCAAGAGAGACGATGATGGCGCAGGCTGTGAATTCTCATAACCTGGCCAATGCGGGCACACCCGGGTTTCGTAAAGATCTCGCTGTTTATAGCGGCACGGGTGAGTCAGGCGGTTTGAGCACGAGCATTGACTTCTCTCAGGGAACGGTTGTTTCCACGGGACATAGCCTGGATGTGGCCGTGGCTGGCCAGGGTTATATCGCAGTAGGGACACCCGAGGGAGGTGAAGCTTATTCAAGGCGAGGCGACCTCAGGATAGATGCGGTAACCCAAGGGCTTACCAATGGCGCAGGCCAGCCGATTATGGGCAATGGTGGTCCTGTGGTTTTACCGCCCTTTAGCGAGCTGGCTATTGGTAGTGATGGCACGGTTTCGATTCGTCCTCTGGGCGGAGATGTCAATGGCCTGGCGGTGGTGGACCAGATCAAGCTCGTCAACCTAAACGAAGCCGATCTGGAAAAAGGCCTGGATGGTCTGATGCGCCTGGCTAATGGAGGTGTGGCTGATTTTGATACTACAGTGAAGCTGACCTCTGGTGCGCTGGAAGGAAGTAATGTGAATCCGGTTGAAGCGCTGGTTCGTATGATCGACCTGGCGCGTAAGTTTGAGTCCCAGGTCAAGATGATGCAGACGGCCGAGGAAAACCGACAGTCTTTGAATGACATCATGAAGTTCTCCTAAAGGTTGAAATTAATATCGTGAAATCAAGAAATAAAGTAGGAAATAGAAAATGAATCAATCACTTTGGATTGCAAAATCGGGATTGGATGCGCAACAAACCAAGTTGTCGACCATCTCTAATAACCTGGCTAATGCCAGTACGGCGGGTTACAAACGGTCTCGAGCGGTGTTTGAGGATTTGTTGTACCAGAATGTTCGCCAGGTTGGTGCCCAGTCATCCCAGGATACCCAGTTGCCTTCTGGGTTAATGCTGGGTCTGGGTGTTCGTACCGTGGCCACCGAAAAACTGTTTACCCAGGGAAACCTGGTTGAAACCGGCAATGCGTTTGATGTTGCCGTTGAGGGTCGGGGATTTGTAGAGGTGTTATTACCCGATGGGACGTCGGCGTATACTCGCGACGGCTCGTTTCAGGTTGATAATCAGGGCCAGTTGGTTAATTCCAGCGGTTATGTGATTCAGCCGGCCATCACGGTCCCTGAAAATGCCCAGTCCGTTAGTGTAGGTAATGATGGCACCGTGACTGTTTCCACGCCCGGGAGCGCCTCAGTAACCCAGATAGGCACCTTACAACTGGCAGATTTTATCAATGCCACGGGCCTGCAGCCCATGGGTAAGAATCTGTACCTGGAATCCAATGCCAGTGGGTCACCGCAGGTAGGCACACCTGGCTTAAATGGTCTGGGTACGATTGTTCAGGGTTTTATTGAAAGCTCAAATGTCAACGTGGTGGAAGAGCTGGTTAACATGATTGAGACTCAGCGAGCCTACGAAATCAACAGCAAGGCGATCTCTACCAGTGATCAAATGCTGCAGTTCATCACCAATAACACCTAGGATCAGTCACTCATGCAATGCTCTCTTGGTAAGATAATACTCGTCGTCAGCGTATTTCAGCTGATCGCCTGTGCCGGTAATCCGTCCAGCATTCACCCGCAATATGCGGCCACACAGGCACCGACTCTGCCGAAGGTTAGTCCGGCGCAACGGGGTAGTTCACTGTATTCGAGCGCGACGGAAATGACCCTGTTTGAAGATGTGAAGGCGGCTCGTGTCGGCGATATCATCAATGTCATTCTGGCTGAGAACACTAATGCCAAAAAAAGCAGTGATACCAGTATAGCCAAAAGTAATGAAGCCACCATTGCTAACCCGACCTTGGGCGGTGAGCAAAGAGAAGTGTTAGGCAGTCTCTGGGGACGGGACTTTAACCTTGGCTTTGGCCTCGACAGCGAACAGGCGTTTAGCGGCGCCAGTGGCAGCAATCAGAGTAACCAGTTGACCGGTAGCATTGCGGTCACCGTGGTTGAGGAATTACCCAGGGGGAACCTGCTGGTCCAGGGTGAAAAATGGATCAGCCTGAACCAGGGCAATGAGTTTATACGGATTCGCGGCATTGTCCGTAAAGCCGATGTGAGTAGTTTTAACACGGTTTTATCAACCCAGGTTGCCGATGCGCGAATTGCCTACGGTGGCACCGGTGTCACTGCTAATGCGAATTCACTGGGATGGTTATCTCGATTCTTTAATTCGGTACTTCAGCCGTTTTAGTCAGGCCTTATTATGAATAGATATTTACAGACATTTAAACGACACACCGGCAGGGTTATTTTGACCTGTCTGGTGACGTTATTGCCGGCATTAACAGCCTCAGCAGCCCGTGTTAAAGATGTCGCTGACATCGCCGGCGTTCGCAGTAATCAATTAGTAGGCTATGGATTAGTGGTAGGGCTTGCCGGTACTGGAGACCAGACCACCCAGACTCCGTTTACTATCCAAAGCCTTAAGAGCATGCTGCAACAGTTAGGCGTGACCATACCATCTAATGTAAATCCGCAGTTGAAGAATGTAGCAGCTGTAGTCGTTCATGCTGAAATCCCAGCGTTTACAAAACCTGGCCAGTTCATTGATGTGACGGTGTCGTCGATTGGTAACTCCCAAAGTCTGCGTGGCGGAGCACTGCTCATGACGCCGATGAAAGGTGTCGATGGGCTTACCTATGCTATAGCCCAGGGTAATTTGATCGTTGGCGGGTTTGGGGTACAGGGTGAAGATGGCTCGAGTGTCACTGTCAATATACCCAGTGCAGGTAATATTCCTAATGGCGCCCAGATTGAGCGGGAAATCGAAAGTGCCTTTGTAGTATCTGACTTGCTTCAGCTGGATCTTAAAAAACCTGATTTTACTACCGCTCAGCGTCTGGCAGATCGAATTAACAAAGAGTTAGGCCCGGATACAGCGATACCGATGGATGGCTCATCAGTTCGGATCATGGCGTCTCTGGATATCCGTTCGAAGGTCGCGTTGATGTCAACGCTGGAAAATCTTGAATTTGAGCCTGGCAGGGCCTCGGCTCGAGTGATTATTAATTCCCGTACGGGTACGGTCGTTATTGGTGAGGAGGTGCGAATATTTCCCTCAGCCGTGGCCCATGGCAGTTTGACAGTATCGGTGACCGAAAATCTTGAGGTCAGTCAGCCCGGCGCATTTGCCGATGGCGGGCAGACCGTGGTGACGCCAGATACGGCGGTGGATGTGGAAGTCGAAACCAATCCCATGTTTGTGTTTGATCCGGGCGTGAGTCTTGATGAATTAGTCCGTGCCGTCAACCAGGTTGGCGCAGCACCGGGTGATCTGGTGGCGATATTAGAGGCGCTTGAAAGAGCCGGTGCCCTGCAAGCCGAACTGGTGGTGATATGAATGTTGGAGCCCTTGCTGGCGGTCATGCTGAGGCGATGGCTAGCCAGTATCATAATTTGGATTCTTTACGGGACCTGAAAACCCAGGCTAAAAACCGTCCAGATGAAGCGATTGAAAAGGTCGCGCAACAGTTTGAGTCTGTTTTTATTCAAATGATGCTTTCCTCCATGCGTGCTGCAGTTCCCAAAGAAGGCCTATTCAATAGCAATCAGATGGAAACCTATAACGACATGTTAGATCAGCAGATGTCAGTGACCATGGCTGAGCAGGGCGGGATTGGGTTGGCCGAGGTCATTGTCAGGCAGTTAAAGCTGCAGCAACCCCAGGTGAGCAGTTCGGGCAAAGCAGCAATTGAACTCGACCATAACCAACAGCAATGGCTCAAGCTGAAGCCATCGCCGCTATTGACAAGATCGGACCGGTGAACCGGTTGGTGGAGGGATGAGTTATGCCTAGCGTACTGAACATTGCAACGTCCGGATTACTGGCTTTCCAGAAGGGTCTGGCGACCACCGGGCATAACATTGCCAATGCAGGGACCGAGGGTTACAGCCGGCAGGAAGTACGTTTTGGGACTCGAGGTGGCGTACCGGGTGAAGGCGGTTACGTGGGTGATGGCGTTGAAACAGTCGAGGTTCTGCGAGGCTACGATGCTTATCTGGCCAAAGAATATAGAAACAGCACCTCTGCGTATCATCAGTTCGAAGTCTATTCAACCATGGCCGACCGGCTGGATAATCTGGTGGCCGAGCAAGAGCGCGGCCTTGCTTCACAGTTTGAACGTTTTTTTGCGGCCATGCAGGATGTCTCCAACAACCCATCTTCTATTCCTGAACGGCAGGTTTTCCTAGGTGAAGCCAGTGCGTTAGCCGCACAGTTTCGGTACCTGGATGATTCGCTTGAATCATTAAATGATCAGGTTAACGAACAACTTGAATTAATGATTGACGAGATTAATTCAATCGCGATCGGTATCACTGACCTTAATGAGGATATCAGTAACGCGAAATCTGTTGTGGCGGGGCAGGACCCCAATGATCTGTTGGACCAGCGCGACCAATTGCTGCTCAGCCTGGGTGAAAAGATCGGTTTGGTTGCCAGCGAGCAAAATGATGGGGTCATGAACGTCATCATCGGCAATGGCCAGCCCCTTGTCGTCGGTAATCTCGCCGAGTCGCTGTCCGTCGGGATTGGATCGTTTGATTCTGTGCACAAGGAAATCCTGTTTAACCGGGTCAATGGTGGCCAGACTGAAGTCACCAATTACCTCACCGGCGGCGCGGTCCAGGGTCTGCTGAATTTTCGTGATGGTATTTTAAATGGCGCCCGGCAACAGCTTGGCTTGCTGGCAATGGGTGTCGTGGAGACCTTTAATGCCCAGCATCGTCTGGGGGTTGATTTAAATGGCGTTGCTGGTGGCGATGTCTTCGATCCCATTACCGTCAAGGTGGCCGAGAATTATAAGAACGCCGGGTCCAGTAGTATCACCGCGGTGGTCAATGATGTCAGTCAGGTACAGCCAACGGATTATCGTGCTTACTACGATGGAACGAATTGGCAGTTGACCAATCTATTATCGGGAGCGGTGACCCAAGGTGCAGGCCCATTTGATCTCGATGGTTTAAGTATTGATATCTCCGGGGTGGCGATAGAGGGAGATGAGTTTCTCATCCGGCCTAATTTTCGATCAGCGAGCCTGGTTGACATGGCCATGAGTGCACCAGCTGACCTGGCTGCCGCAGCACCCTTAAAATCGGCAGATGCCTTGACTAATACGGGCTCGGGTACATTGGCCAGTGTCGCCGTCACCAGCACTCAAGATTTGCCTTTAGTGGCCGATATTACCTTTACGTTTAATCCTGACGCCGGTGGTGCAGGTGTGCCGGGTTTTAATGTCACAGGTGGACCGGGCGGGGTTCTGCTCTATGATCCTGCGACTGATTTTTCGGGTAAAACATTGACCTTAACCGGTTATGGCGATCCCAGTTTTGTCATGAGCGGCGTTCCTGAGGCAAATGATACCTTTACCTTAACGGGTAATGTGGGTGGGGCGGGAGATAACCGCAATGCCATGTTGCTGGCAGGATTACAGACCAAAAGCACTTTATTGCAGTCAACAGCGAGTTACCAGGATATGTTCGCGACCACGGTATCCGATATTGGTATTCAGACCCGGCAATCACAACAGAGCCTGGCCACGCAAACGGTATTGAATAATCAGGCCGAAGATGCGCACAAGGCGAAATCCGGGGTCAATCTGGATGAGGAAGCAGCGAACCTGCTCCGTTACCAACAATCGTATCAGGCTGCGGCTAAAGTGATTACAGTCGCAGACGAGATGTTTCAAGCGCTACTCAATGCATTCCGCTAGCCGTTTGAGCCGCGAGTGAATCACAGTGGGGCAAAATAGACTGGTAGCGAAGTAGAGATAAGAAATTAAGGCGGGACAGTACCACCGTCAGGTTAACCAGGAAGTAGAGATGCGAATTTCATCAGAGCAGCAGTTTCAGCAGGGGATTGATTCAATCCTGACCCAGCAAGCGAAACTCAACATAACCCAGGAGCAGGTTGCTTCGGGTGATCGTATTTTGACGCCCTCTGATGACCCGGCCGCAGCGACCCAGATCCTCAAACTGTCGGCGTTAGTCGCCAGCAATGAACAGTTTGAACGTAATGTGGTCTTCGCCCAGAACCAGCTGGAGTTGGCCGAGGGCCGTCTGAGTTACGCCGGTAATGTTATCCAGCGGGTTCGTGAATTGGTGGTCCAGGCCAACAATGCCTCGCAGAGCAATGAATCCCGGGCGGCGATTGCGGGTGAAATTCAAAATCGGTTAGATGAACTGATGGGTGTGGCCAATAGCAAAGATGCCTCGGGTGAATATATTTTCGCAGGCTATAACGCCAAGACCATCCCCTTTGTCAAGCAGGGAGCCGGTTACGTCTACCAGGGTGACCAGGGCGAACGATTGTTGCAGATCAGCGAAGATCTGCAGATCAAGGTTCGTAACAGTGGGGCAGATATTTTCCAGAAGGTGCCGGAAGGCGATGGAAGGTTCGTGTTGACCTCGCCTGCTTCTAATTCAGGCAATCTACTGGTGCAAACGAACACCAGCAGTGAATCGGTGGTTGACACCTATACCCTGGTTTTCAGCCAGGCCAGTGCCACTGATCCGGTCAGTTACCAGATCTCCGGTGCCAGCAGTGGTATTGTGGCCAGTGGAACCTACCAGGATGGTGAGAGTGTTAGCTTTAATGGCATCAGTCTGATCCTCCAGGGTCGTCCAGAAGATGGCGATAACTATACAATAGTCCCGGCTGGAAAACAGGATGTGTTCCAGACCCTGAGTGATCTCGCCCAACAGTTAAAGGCACCGAAAACAGGGGGAGCAGACCTGGCTAAACTCAGTAATGATCTAGGCCAGAGCCTTGATGGCCTGGATCAAATGCTGGGCAGTTTTCTCGGCCATCGATCCAGTATGGGCAATCGCCTACAGCAGTTGGATGTGCGGATTACAGAGAACGCTGATGCCAGACTGCGTTATGAACGGTCTATCTCAGAACTAAAGGACCTGGACTATGCGAATGCGGTTGGTAGGCTTAATATGCAGATGACCGCCCTGCAGGCCGCGCAGCAGGCTTATATTAAAGTACAGGGCTTGTCGCTGTTTAACCTGCTGCGTTAGCAGGCTTTTATACGCTTCGTATGCTCTTTGGTAGTTTCTTGCGTTTGCTACCCTGCAACCTGCTTCGCATTTAAAGTAGTATTTCGTACTAAACGTACTATATTTCCTACACGTCCTAAACCTCGCCTTCTCCTTCAAAATCCCCTAATCTTTACAAAGCGGTTAAAACTGCTAAAGGTGTTATAGTCTAGTTAAGAGCAAGAAGTTAAATAGCTGGGCTGGTGACAGCGAGTTTCTTTACCGCGGCCTTATTACAGCCTATACAACATAAAGGCCCATGCAACCCAGGGTCTTTATAGCAGCAGTGGTATAACAGGAATAGCTGTGTCATAAAAACGTGCTCACCACCGTCAATAAAATAAATCTAAATAGATGCTAAAGCTTTGCCCATGGCTGCCGTTAACTAGTGTATCCAGGACATAATTGTCTTAAACCAAGATCAGAGCGTAGTGATCTGGCTGGCAAACGACGAAGATAACTAAGAAAAGGTGAGTTCTCATGGCTTTAACAGTAAATACAAATATTGCGTCCCTAACGGCGCAGAGAAATCTGACGAGTTCACAGAATATGCTCAGCTCTTCATTGGAGCGCTTGTCATCCGGTTTACGGATTAACAGCGCAAAAGATGACGCGGCTGGTTTAGCTATTTCTGAGCGTTTTACAGCGCAGATTCGTGGATTAAACCAGGGTGTACGAAATGCCAACGATGGTATTTCTCTGGCCCAGACAGCAGAAGGCGCATTAAAAGAGGTATCCAATAACTTGCAGCGTATTCGTGAACTGGCGGTACAGTCAGCCAACTCGACTAATAGCGCATCGGACCGAACCGCATTGCAGGAAGAGGTTGCCCAGCTGGTGGCAGAGATTGACCGGGTTGCTGCTAATACCAAGTTTAATGGTACGGCATTGCTCGATGGCACCTTTACCAACAAGGCGTTCCAGGTCGGTGCCGATGCAGGCGAAACCGTCACCATCAGCAGTATTACCAGTGCTCAAACTTCGGCCATTGGTGGTTCGTTTACTGCAACGAACACAGGCGCACTGGCTGCGGGCGTTGGTACAACGGCTTTTGACGGTGCGTCGCAGACGCTGAATGGTGTTGCTATCACAGCGTCGGTAAGTGATGGTGTGTCCACCTCTGGAGCTACTTCTTCAGCTAAAGCTAAAGCAGCTGCAATTAATGCCACTGCGGGTACCAATATTACAGCAACCGCTTCAACTGTTGTAGCTGGCGCAGCTGGTACAGGAGCAACTCTAACAGGCACCATGACAATTAATGGCCAGACAACCGCTTCATTCACCACTGCAGCGGGGGATTTAGTGGCTA
>Ga0206679_10000144_pt1 | contig 54781 bp, 52 predicted proteins | sample M110012015metaG_FD_155464 | JGI IMG/M metagenome (GOLD analysis project Ga0206679, IMG submission 155464) | Ammonia-oxidizing marine archaeal communities from Monterey Bay, California, United States - M1 100m 12015 | ecosystem: Environmental > Aquatic > Marine > Intertidal zone | place: USA...
TATGTGGCAATGATACACTTGAAGTTAAAGGTAATGTTAGAATTTATGTGCGTGGTGATGCGAATATTTTAGTAGCAAAAGATCTAACTACACAAGTTGGTGGCGATATGGTTGCAGATATAAAGGGTAACTCTGAGTCAACTATCACTGGCAATATGACAGCAACTGTTACTGGCAATATGACGGCAGAAATAACTGGTACAACTAGTCTAACCGGCGTGGGTGATATATCGATAACACAATCATCATTAGCTCAGACTGCACAAACTTTAACAATAAAATCAGAATATACTAATGATGTTGGGTCAACATATTCAGGAATAATATCATTAGATGGCGATGTAGCAATTACTAAGAATTTGTCGATTGAAGGTATAACAACTACTAGTAACGCTACTGATAAACTTATATTAGATGGACATGTCCATAATGAGAACAATGTTAACCAAGATAGAACGGGTGGTCCGATTAATTAGTATAAATAAGATATATGGCAGAGATAGCACGACAAGAAACGTATAAAGATTTAGATTTTACTTTTAAGCAAAATCCTAATACCAATGACATTGGAATAAAGAAGAACAATGCAGCGGTAATACAAAGCTGTCTTAATATACTTCGCACTAATCACGGTGAGCGACCATTTGATTATAATTTTGGTGCAAACCTAAGAGCATATCTCTTTGAGAACATGACAAATGTAACAGCATCGAACATGGGAACAAGTGTTAATATAGCTTTAAAGAATTACGAGCCAAGAATAGAGGTACTTAATACTAATATTAACGCAAAGCCCGATGAGAATATGGTATATATTACAGTAACCGGTAGAGTTAAATCAACTAACGAGATATTAGACATCGCTACCACAATAGAGAGAATACGATAATGGCAATAGAACGCAGAATTTCAGCAAGTGAATTAGACTTTGACCAAATAAAATTAAATCTAGTTAATTATATGAAGGCAACAGATACAACCTTCAATGATTATAACTACGATGGCTCAGCGATGAGTACCATCATTGATGTATTAAGTTATATAACACACATCAACTCTATGAATGCGAACTTCGCTTTGAATGAAACATTTCTTGATACAGCTCAGCTACGAACTTCAGTTGTATCTCATGCCAAACTATTAGGATATACTCCAAGATCTATTGCCCCTTCGGTTGCTTATGTCGATGTTAAAATGAATTACGATACTACAGCAACTCCTTTATGGAATCATGATTCTGCTAATGCTCCATTGCCTTTGTCAATGCCAAGAGGTACTACATTCCAAACAATAATTAATGGTGTCACATATCCAATGTTTAATTCAGTTACAGAAAATATTGTATTTGATTCAACAGATGGTTGGAATTTCTCTAATGTTGCAATTGAACAAGGGGTATTAACTAGTATAACATACACATTCCAAAATAATAATTTCGAATCGTATATACTTCCTATGGTAAATGTTAACACAAGCTCGATTAAGGTAACAGTTACCGATTCAAATTCAACATCAGCAGCTAAAGTTTATTCTCTTAATAGTAATATAGTTGACTTAGATGGTTCAAGTGAAGTGTTCTTCTTAGAAGAAGGAAGAGACGGGCATTATGAAGTTAAATTTGGTGATAACATTGTTGGTAAGAGACCAGGCAATGGTAACAGTGTTGAGATAGAATATTCACATATACCTACTGGTGTTAATGTGAATGGTGCTACAGTGTTTAGTATGACAGGAACACTTAACGGCAATACCGATGAGACGATGACACTTGTGACTAAAGCTACTGGTGGTGCAGCAAGAGAAACTAAAGAGGCAATTAAATTTAATGCTCCTCTTGCTCACGTATCTCAAAACAGAGCTGTTACACCAGATGACTATAAAGCTATTATTAAAAACGAATTTGCTGACGTTGAAGCAGTATCAGTATGGGGTGGTGAAGATCATGATGTACCTGATTATGGTAAAGTATATATTAGTATCAAGCCTTTATCGGCTGATGTATTAACCACAGTACAAAAGGAAACAATCATTGGAAATATTCTTAAACCTAAAAATGTTGTAAGTATCACTCCTGTCCTTCTTGACCCTGAGTATACGTATATTAATTTAGAGGTTTTCTTTAAATTTAATCCGAACCTTGCTTCAGTAACTGCAGAAGGTTTGGCAACATCAGTAAGGAGTTCACTTATCTCACATAATACCGACGTACTAAAAAGTTTTGGTGGAGTATTTAGAGCAAGTAATGTTATGAAGAAAATAGACGATACTAATATTGCTATCCTATCTAACATCACTCGTATTAGAATGACAAAGAAGATCATACCAGTGCTTGGTACAGCAACATCATACTCACTTAAGTTTAATCAAAAGTTAGATAGTTTAGATGGTACTACATCAACTCTTGGTTCTTATGTGTCATCAAATTTATTTACATATAGTGGTCAGCAATGTATGTTAAAAGACTTCTATGATACTTCAAGCGGTACAAGAATTATTCAAATCGTTGATGCTAATGGAATAATATATAATACAAATGCTGGTTCGGTAAATGAAACTACTGGAACTGTTACATTAAATGGCTTTAATCCAACTGCACTTCCTACTGGACAAACTACAATCGATGTTAAAGTTAATCCAGCATCGAATGATATTAAACCTATGAGAAATGAATTACTAACTATTGATACATCAGGCGCAACTATAACAGGAACAATTGATACTATGGCTACTGGTGGTACGACTGCTGGAATCGATTACGAAACAGAGGCTAGCTGCTAATGGCCCATATCGGTAAATATAATATATCATCTTATGTTAATGACTTAATACCGGAACATGTAGCTACTTCATATCCTGATCTTATTGAGTTCATTAAGGTATATGCATTATATTTAGAACGTCAAAACAAATCTGGATTCTATCTTAACGCATTAGATATCCAAAGAGATATTGATGAAGTAGAAGAGACATTACTTACAGAGCTTCAGAATGAAATTGGTATTGCTATACCTAGAGACTTTGCTACAGATCCAAGGATGTTCTATAAGCATTTGATTGAGTTCTATAGAAGTAGAGGTACACCTGAATCAATCACATCATTTTTTAGAACTATATATGATGATGAAGTTGAGACATACTTTCCGTATATAGATTTACTTGTTCCATCAGATGGAGACTGGACGGATCAAGCTGCGGATATTAAAATTAATCAATCTAAGTATACCCCTTGGAATACATTTACAATATCCGGTACACCTACAGTCGTAAGTGGAAATAATGATGCAGGTAACTCTGCATTTTTTGATGACGATATTGTATTTGTAAATGATGTATATAAAACTCCAGGTACAGATTATGCTGAAGGAGTATATTCAGAATCAAGTACAACTAAATATAAATTAACATTTACAAGTGCATTAGCAAACAGCGATGTGGTTAAGACATATCCTAAAGGTTTGTTTACTACAGCAAATGGTTTCTTATCAGATAGAAAATATATACAGGACTCTTATTATTATCAAAAGTTTTCATATGTTCTTAAGACTGGTAAAAATATTTCTGATTGGAAGAATGCATTTACAAGACTAATTCACCCTGCAGGATTTATATTCTTCGGGGAAGTATCAATATTTATTCAGCTATTAACTTCAACTAATGATGAAGTACAGCCTGGCTGGTTAGCAGCTGCTGGTCTGATAAATATAAACATAGCACAACTTCAAATTGGTCCAGTTTCATTCCATGAAGTTGGAAGCTATTTAGAGAAAACTTGGACATACTTTGCAAGAGGTAGTTCAGAGTTCAGCATTATTGGAATGCAGAATCATTGGGATAACATGAAGTTTAGATATTTAGGTCCAAATTCAAACTTTGCTCATTATACACTTCAAGATGCTATAAATAACAATATAAGGATACAACATAACCAAGAGGTTATGAAATTAACGTGTGATACCGTTGCCGTACAAGCTGGTGAACCATATACAAGTACATATACTAGACCATATATAGTAAATGGAGTAAACCAAAATAGTGATATAACTTATTACGTGCAAGATTGTACATCAACATATTCATAAACATATAACAGAGGAAATAAAATGTCAGCAATTATTACAAGTAAATTTAGATTAGATACAACGAATAAGTTCGTAGATAGTCTTGCAGCTAACCAATTCTATATGGCACTGGGAAGGCCGAATGCTTGGGCAGACGACACCTCTCCAACGGTTCCATACGAAAATGATTATGCAAACAACACTTTATGGGAAAACATGTTTGCCATGAAGAAACTAGACGCAACAGATATTGTTCATTGCGCAACAAGAAACTTATGGGTATCTGGTACAACATACATCGAGTATGACGATCAAGATACAAATATTGAAAGCAAAAAGTATTTTGTTATTACAGATAATAACAACGTATATATGTGCTTAAAAGCAGGAGCAGGAACAAGCTCAACTAACCCGGATATAATAGGTGTACAAACTTCTGGAGTTTTAAATCACTCAGGATCAGATGGTTACATATGGAAATATATGTTCACTGTCCCAACAGCGGATGTAACAAAATTCTTAACATCTACTTTTATACCAGTTAGACTTATTGAATCAGCTCCGGTAGCTGGATCAGATACTGCATTGACAAATCAATGGAGTGTTCAACAAGCGGCTATCGATGGTGCAATATATAATATGAAGATAACAGCGGGCGGTACAGGTTATACAAGTACTCCTACATTAACTATTACAGGTGACGGCACAGGTGCTACTGCTACGGCAACTCTTACATCAGGTGTTATTACAGACATCACGATGACGGCTGCTGGTACAGGATATACTCACGCGACTGTTGCAGTAAGCGTAAGTGGTGGTTCTGGTGGTGCGGTAAGACCAGTCATTGGTCCTCCAGGTGGATACGGCGCTAGCCCTACTAATGATTTACGTGCACACTATGTAACAATTAATAAAGCATTTACTGGTGATGAATCAGCTTCTATTCCTGATGCAAACGACTTTAGACAAATAGCTATTTTGAAAAACCCAACTACATTAGCCGCTAGCTCAACTGCTATCGGTGGTGCTGGCTCAATGGTTGTTGGTCAATTTTATAAAATCTTAACATTAGGTAATAGCTCAGCTGCAAACTGGGCAACTGCTGGAGCACCAGCTGATTATGTTGTTGGAACTGTATTTAAAGCAATAGCTACTACAAGTACTGGTACAGGTACCGTTGGTGCTATAGCAAGTGCTACAGCATATAATACGTGTTCAAGCTTAACGGTTGCTACGGGTAATACATTCCCGTCAGACCAAGTTGTTGAAGGTACTATAACAGGTGCTAAGGCTTTTGTTGTTGAATATAATGCCACCTCTGGTGTATTACATTATATACAAAACGAAGCTACAGGCTTTGTAGCATTCACTGCTTCAGATTATATTCGTGAAGAAGGCACATCAATTGCAGGACAAGACTGCACAGCAGTAACAGCACCTTTAATTAACCATCATTCAGGTGATGTTATGTTTATCGAGAATAAAACAGCAACTAGCAGGGCAACAGATCAAGTAGAAACAGTACGATTAGTAGTCGCATTTTAAATAGGACAGACACATGGCAATTTCATTTAACGTAGAACCATATTGGGACGATTTTGAAACCGCAGGAGCGGATGGATTATCCCCAAAAGAAAAATACCAAAGAGTATTATTCAGACCCGGTAAGGCTGTACAAGCAAGAGAGTTAACTCAGTTACAAACATCATTACAACATCAACTATCTTCTACGGGAGATCATATATTTAAAGAAGGTTCGGTTGTTGTTCCTGGTGCACTTCACTTGCATAATAAACTTGACTATGTAAGACTATCAGCATGTAACACCGGTTTAGTTGCCGATATAGTTGGTACTGAATATACCGATGGTACAAACGTTGCTAAAGTTATCCATGCAGCTCTAGCTTCGGGTGATGACTCTATAACAATATGGGTACAATATATATCTGGTGCAGTATTTGCATCAGGCGCTTCATTAACAGCAACAGGAAGTAAGACAGCGACTGTTGCAAGTTCTAATGATGCTAATGCAAATACGCCTACAGGCTTTGGCTCTATTGTGTCACTAGAAGATGGCATATATTATATTAAGAAACATATGGTTGTAGCTAAGGCTAAGACAATTATATTATCTAAGTATACAAGCAATGTGTCATTTGATATCGGCTTACTTGTCACTGAAGCTCTTGTTAGTTCAGGTACTGATGCATCGTTAAACGATAATGCTACAGGAACTCCTAACGCATCAGCTCCAGGTGCACATCGTTATTCTATTACAGCAGTATTATCTACTCAAGCAGTTAATGCGACAACAGGTAACTTTGTTCTTATAGCTCGATTAGAAGAAGGCATTGTTATTAAGAATGCTCGCACCGCAGATTATAATCACCTTGAAGATGAATTAGCTCGTAGAACATTTGACGAATCTGGTAACTACTATGTAAATCCATTTAAAGCTCTTGTTAAAACACATCAAGCAGCAAGTCCTGATGCTACTAAATTAACTCTTGCTGTTGAGCCTTCTAAAGCTTATGTAAGAGGTTATGAAATCCAAACATTATCAACTACTAATGTAACCGTTGACAGAGCAAGAACATCAGAAGTTGTTTCAGATAAGCTTACAGAGGTAACACACAATAACTATATTGAAGTCACAGCAATGACCGGCGTTCCTGATATTACTACATTCGGCAAAATCTCTATTGAGAATTCAGGTGGAAATGAAATTGGTACTTGCCGAGCTCGTTCGATTGAACGTGTTTCAGGTGATGGTGCAACGGCTGGATCAAGATATAGAATACATATATTTGAAGTTGTTCTTGATTTAGCAACGTATCCTACTGGTATGGCAGTTGCAACTCAACTAGATGACAAAGAAGGTACAGCGGCAGGTACAGCTTTTGCTGCGACTATTGCAACTTACAACTTTGGTCCAGACTCATTAATATATGAATTACCATATAAAAGAATTAAGACACTTAACGGTGAAGTAGATCCAAACTTATCTGCTGTATATGACTTTAGTTATAATACTAATCGCATCGTTGGTTCGGCTACAGTATCAGGTTCTGGTACCGCAACATTTACTGCGGCAGCTACTGGTGAACAATTTGGATCTAAGTCAGCTAATACAAACTGGATTCTAATAAATGATACTAATGATGGTGATGGCGGTGAAGAAGTTTTAGTTGGTGATATTACAATTGATAATAATGCAACTCCACCGAATGTTGTTATAGATGGCTTACCAACCACTGGAGATTTAGGCGGTGGCGGCAGTGATGGTGCTGTAGGTGATACAGTAAGATTAATTGCACCTATGGTTAGAACTCTAACACATAAGACTAAAACATTATCTGCAAATACATCCGTAGCTTTTGGTGCTGGTGTGACTGGAGGATATGATGGTGCAGCGGCTGGATATGAAAAAGGTCAAGCACTTGGTCATGCTGACGTACACCAATTAGTAACTGTTGTTGAGACTTCAGGTTCTACTGATGTTACTGAACATTTCGAATTAGATACAGGACAAAGAGATGATTACTATGATGTAGGTCATGTTAAATTAAAGAGCACATCAAACTATACTGCGGCTGTAGCACTTACTGTTACATACAAATACTTCTCACATTCAACAGGAGACTTCTTCACAGTTGATTCATACACTGGTCAAATCGATTATGCAGACATTCCTAAGCTTGGTGATTTAGAATTAAGAGCTTGTGTTGACTTTAGACCACGCGTAGCAGATGCTGGTGGTAACTTTACAGGAACAGGTAATTCAATATCAAATGCTCCAGTTAAAGGTACACAATTCTCAACTGATATTCAATTCTATCTACCAAGAATAGATAAAGTTTATTTAAATTCTGCTGGTACATTTGGTGTTGCGCCTGGCGTTCCATCACGTTACCCAGAAAAACCAAATATTCCATCCGATGCAATGCATTTATATACATTAACTATTCCTGCATATACATTAAATCCAGGTGAAGTAGAAGTTGAATACATAGATCAGCGTAGATTTACTATGCGCGATATTGGTCGTATTGAAAAACGAATTAATCAAGTAGAATATTATAGTGTGCTTTCATTCTTAGAAGCTGAAGCACAGAATACACAAATTTTAGATGCATCTAATAATGCAAGATGGAAATCAGGTTATTTAGTAGACGCATTTTCAAATACTAGAATGTCGAGATCTAATTCCTCAGAGTATAAAGCCTCTGTTGATTTAAAGAGTCGTACATTAAGACCTCCATTCTCTCAAGGTAATGCTTCATTAGATTATCATGCGTCATCTACTACAGTTAGAACTGGCGATTTAGTTACATTGCCATATACCTCAGCTGCTATGATAACACAAGGGCAGTACTCTGGTTTAATTAACGTTAACCCTTACGATGTATTTAATTGGACTGGTGGAATGACACTAACTCCTACTACTGATGAATGGCGCGATGTTGATAGAAGGCCTGAAGTAGTAATTAATAACGATGGTGAATTTGATGCGATGGTAGCAAACCTTCAGCCTCAGGTAGGTACTGTATGGGGCGAATGGTCAACTAACTGGACTGGTCAAGAATGGCGTGGAGTCGGTGGTAGAACTAGTGGACTCTTTCAGACTGGTACATCTACACGAACAGGTATTCAACAAACTATTGAGGTTGTAACATCAAGATTTAGTATTGGTGATCGTATTGTTGAAGTTAACTTTGTTCCATTTATGAGAACAAGACTTGTAGAATTTTCCGCAACACGCATGAAACCTGCAACTCAAGTCTATGCATTTTTTGATGGTACATCTGTAGCAGACTATGTATCTACTACATCAACAAGCTATACACCTTTAGTTGGTGTTAATACTGTTACTGCTCACCCCGCTGGGGCCACGACATTAACAACCGATGCGAACGGCGCAATAAGTGGTACATTCTTAATACCTAATAACTCTGCCTTAAATTTCCCAGCTGGTGAAAAAGAATTTAAACTAACTCAAAGATCTGATAATGACGATTCAATAACAACAACATCCGCTACAGCAATGTATACAGCTGCGGGATTAATTGAAACTAGAGAGAATGTTATTATTTCAACAAGAACTCCATTCATTCAGAAAACTTCGGCTGGTACTCAAACACAAAGTGCTAGTAGAGATACAGGACAAAGAACGACGCCGAGGGTTAATTGGGGTGATCCACTTGCTCAATCTATCTTACTTGACCAAGCTGCATTTGTTACTTCAGTAGATCTTAACTTTACTACTAAAGATGATAACATACCAGTTCAAATACAGATTAGAGAAATGGTTAATGGATTCCCAACACAGGTTATTATTCCATTCTCTGATGTAACACTTAATCCAAGTGCTGTTAGTACATCTGCTGCAACAACATTTACATTCCCATCCCCTGTTTATTTACAAGATGGTGTTGAATATGCAATAACAGTTATATCTAACTCAAATAAATACCATGTGCGTTATGCTCAGATTGGTGATGAAGATCAAAATGGTAATAGAATAAGCCAACAGCCATACGCTGGTGTATTATTTAAATCACAGAATGCTTCAACATGGACTCCTGATCAGAATAAAGATTTAATGTTCACATTGAATAGAGCAGTATTTGATATTTCAACTTCACGTAATTGTGTACTTAGAAATGCTGCATTGCCTTCAAGAGCTTTAGAAGCAAATCCATTAACAACTGTAGCATCGGCTGCCGGTGCGGCTAATACATTTAAAGTAACTCATAGAGATCACGGCTTTAAAGTTGGTGACACAGTTACTTTAGCTGGATTTGCAGATACAAATGGTTATGATGCAGACGAATTAAATATAACACACACTATTGTGGCAGTAACTATGGATAGTTATACTATTACAACAGCGGCTGGTTCTCCTGGTGGTCATGTTCTTGCGATTACTGCTGGTAATGGTGGTGGTACTGCATGTACTGCAACTCAACATCTAGCTTGGAATACAATACATCCAGTTGTACAAGGGATTGTATTACCTGATACTACAGCAACATGGACAGTTAAAGATGCATTAATGTCAAGTGGAACTATTACTGCTACTGGAGCGGCTATAGTACTTAACGAAGACTATACTCCTTTATATCCTAAAGTAATTAAATCTGGGGCCACGCAAACATTACAGTTTGATGGTACATTCGCTTCAACGAATGCTTACCTATCACCTGTTATTGATATGGAACGTTGTTCAGTAATTACTATTGGTAATAGAATTGATAATAATGCTGGTGTATTTAATGCAGGGTTAACTGCATTAACTGCTACTGCTGAGACAACGGCGGCATTAGGATCTAACTTAGCAAAGTATGTAACTAAAACAATTGAATTACAAGATACATCAGATGCAATTAAAATATATTTAGATATTAATAGACCAAACGGATCATTTGTTGACGTGTACTATAAGACTGGTAACACGGCTGGAACATTTGATGCTGAGTCATGGGTTGAAGCTACACCTAATGCAACAGTTAAATTCTCGGATGGATCTACATACGATGAAACAGTATATGATATTGCCCCTGCAGCTTCATTTACTATATTTGCAATTAAGATTGTAATGAGATCTACTGGTACAAGTTATATTCCAATGTGTCAAGATCTTAGGGCTATAGCAATGAGAGTGTAATGCATATACCAGTTCAAGGACATCCGGGAATGGTAAGAGATACAAACTCAGGTGCAGTTATAAATATGGGCAGCGAAGGTGATAGACATTCTGCTAATAGAGCAAGGATGGCACGAGAAGCTGAGAGATTAAATAAAGTAGAACAAGATGTATCGGAAATTAAAGATATGTTAAAACAATTAATAGAGAGATAATATGGCAACAGTAAACGTAACAACAGCAAATACATTTGAAGAATGGAGAGTCAAGACCAATGAGTTGGGAACAGCTGTTGGTAACTTAACTAATCTGACTGAGCCATTAGCAGGTGCAACAGATATAGTTTCTGCATTAGCAGACCATGAGACACGAACAGAAGCGCTTGATCTTATTGTTGGTACTGCTGCATTATGGGACACAACTAATTATGGTACTTTGCGTAAAGCTGCAAATAAGAATCATGCAGATATTACGACACTAGCTGCAACAGCCGGTATTGATTTAGCTAACAATAGTTTATCTGGATATAATGGTTCAGAGACAACTCTAGTAGCTATTCTTAATGCTCAATATGCAGTTGACAATACTCAAACAACTAATATAACATCTAACGATACTGATATTGCTGCTATAAATACGAAGCTAGGTACAATCTCGGCAGCTGCGATGGGAACAACTGCGGCAACGGTTGGTCCTGCTATTTTAGAATTACACGGTGAATTAACCACCGCTACTTCAAATATTGCTGCCGTCGGTGCTGCTTATGTAGCTGTTGCTGGTGATACAATGACTGGCACACTTGTTACTGCAAGCTCTGGATTAAGTGGTTCAACAGCGGGTGTAAGTGCTGCAACGCTATTAACATTTGGTACTGGTTCTAGTACAGCAATGCAAATTAACTCAAGCCAACGTATTGGTATTGGTACAAGTGCTCACGCATCGCATAAGGTAGATGTATCTGGTAGCTTGAATGCTACAACATTATCATATGGCGGAACAGATTTAAAATCAGTATTCCATGAACAAGGTGAGTCATTCCAAGATGCGGTAGGTGCAATGCTTGGTGGTACAGAAACTGGTGGAATATCAGTAACATATGATGATGCTAATAACCATATAGACTTCGCAATTGCAGATGATGGACATAATCACGTAGTTGGTAACATTGATAACTTCGCTGAAGAAGTTCAAGATGTTGTTGGCGCTATGGTTGGCTCTAATACTGAGTCAGGCATATCGGTTGTGTATCAAGATGGTGATGGAACTATTGACTTTGATGTTAACGATCCAACCATTACTTTGACAGGTGCGGTTACAGGTTCTGGTACAATAACAAACTTAGGTTCAGTGAGCATAACAACAACAGGTGCGCCATCGCTTAAACTAGATATTTATGATGTTGCTGGCAACCAGTTGTTCTAAATTGACAATAATATAAATAAAGGTATAGGGAAATGGCAGTATTAAGCAATTTAAGTATAGACCAAGGTGCAGACTATAGTGCTGACATCGTGGTAGAAGATGGTAATGGTAACGTTGCAGATTTAACTGGATATACTGTAGCGGGTCAAATGCGAAAAAGCTATGCCTCAAGTACCGCAACAAATTTTGGAGCTACTATAGCTAATGCCGGACAGGGATTAATTACAATAACTCTATCGAATTCGGTTACAAATGGATTGAAGGCCGGAAGATACTTATATGATGTGGAGATAACCAAGACTTCTACAAGTGAGAAGACTAGGGTTGTCGAAGGACAAGTTACGATTAACCCAGGAGTTACACAAACATAATGGCATTACAAGGAAAGATTACAGCAAATAGGGGATACCAATCCGCTGGAATCACAAAGAAAGTTATAATGGCAAGAAATGTAAGTGTCTCGGGGGTAACGTCGCAGCTCGCAGCGTTAACTGATGTTGATGTTTCTGCTAGAGCTGATGGTTCAATTATACAATGGGATGGTTCTGCCGGAACATTTAAAGTTAAGCCGACTATGGAAGATACGAATAGTAATACAAAAATTAATGGAGGGTCATTTTAGTGGCGCTACAACTTAACAAATTAGAGGAGAAATAGGATGGCAGGAACAGTCATTGTAACTAAATATAGTTTAGCCACAGGCTCGCCGGCAACAGATGCATTAGCGGTTGGTGAACAGGCTTACTCATTTAGTTCAGATAAATTATTCATTGGCGAAACATCGGGTTCGGATGTAGTAGCACGAGTAATTGGTGGTCAAGTCTACACAGACATGTTGGACCACACTGCGGGTACGCTAACAGCGTCATCAGCAATTATAACAGACGCATCGAGTAAAATTAGTGCATTAAATGTTGACAACTTAACATTAGATGGTAATGCAATCACATCAACAAATACAAATGGTGATATTACAATCACACCACATGGATCTGGTAAGGTTATCCTTGATGGTTTATCTCATCCAACGGCTGACGGTTCGAATGGTCATGTCTTAACAACTGACGGTTCGGGTAACTTAAGCTTTACTGCACCAGCTTCATCAAGCTTATCGCTTGCTGCTGATTCAGGTTCAAATGATACCTTTAATACTGGTGAGACATTAACCTTTACAGGTGGTGATGGTATTGATACAACAGTATCAGATAATACAATAACAATTGCCGCAGAAGTTGCAACCTCAGCTAATAAGGGTGTTGTAACATTAAACACTGCTGACTTTGATGTAACATCAGGTGATGTAACGGTTAAAGCTTTAGGTATATCGAATGCACAACTTGCTGGTTCAATTGCTAATGGTAAATTAGCAAACTCAACTGTTGCATACGGTGGTGTTACATTATCATTAGGTACTGCAGATACAACTCCTGCATTTGACCTAACTGATGCAACTAACTATCCAACATCTTCATTAACTGGCAGCATTACTAATGCTCAGTTAGCAGGTTCAATTGCTAACGGTAAACTAGCAAATGATGGTATAACAATTGGTTCTACTGACACATCTCTTGGTGATACAATTACAGCATTAGCTGGAATGACAGCAATCGCTGTTGACAATGTATCAATAGATGGTAATGCAATTTCAACAACTGATTCAAACGGTAACCTATCACTTGCACCACATGGTACAGGAACAGTTACGGTTCCTTCAAGTTATGAAGGTCGTGCTGGATTTGGTTCTGATTCACTTACAAATAAAGCATATGTTGACTCTGTTGCAAACGGTTTAGATGTTAAAAAATCTTGTCGTGTTGCTACAACAGCCAACCTTGCTGCAACATATAACAATGGTGCAGGTACACTAACTGCAACTTCAAACGCTGCAATTTCTATCGATGGTGTAACTCTTGTTGCAGATGATAGAATTCTTGTTAAAGACCAAACAGCTGGTTTACAAAATGGTTTCTATAAAGTAACAACTGTTGGTGATGGTTCTACTGCATTTGTTATAACAAGAACACCAGACGCTGATGCAGCCTCTGAATTAACCGCAGGTGCATTTACATTTGCTGAAGAAGGTACTGATAACGGAGACAATGGTTATGTAATGAGCACAAACGGTGCCATCACACTTGGTACAACTGCAATTACATTTGACCAATTCTCAGGTGCTGGTCAAATTAGTGCTGGAAATGGTTTAACTAAGTCTGGTAATACAATCAATGTTGTTGGTACAGCAAACAGATTAAGTGTTGCTGCTGATGCAATTGATATTGATTCAAACTATGTTGGTCAAGCTACAATAACAACATTAGGTAGTATTGCTACAGGTACTTGGGCAGCAACAGATGTTGCAATAGCTCATGGTGGTACAGGTGTAAGTTCACATACTGGTGACGGATATTGGGTATCAAACGCTGGCGGTACAGCATTAAGCTACATAACTGGTACACAATACCAGCATTTAGGATTTAGTTCAACTGGAGTTCCACAAGCAAGTGGAACAATTGATGGTGGAACATTTTAATTAACGTATATATATAAGAAAGAGAGGAAAATAATATGCCAAAACCTTTAAAGTGGAATGGAAGTGCAGGACTTAAGGAAATGTCCGCAGCTGAAATTGATGACAACGTCGATCTAATATTAGACCATTTTTCTGGAATGACATCTAATAATACTGGCCACCTTGCAATGAATGCAGAGTCGGGCTGGACAGACATTGGTACATTCGCAGATACTAGACGTGACCAAGCACAGGGAACTCACCCGGCTAATACAACCATTCATACAGACAACTATGTCTTTAGACAAAACTTAACTGACGTTACTCCTAGCCCAACAGCTAGGCCGTTCGCAGTTAAATATGATGGTGGTTCTTTTGATGGTATGATTGAAATGACAGATGCTGAATGCAGAGCTGACATTGTTGATAGAATCAATATTAAAATTGCTGCAGGTGGTGTAGGTTCATATGTATTACAACCAGCAGCTCCTGGTACAGGAACATGGACTAACGTTGGTACAGTTAATAACAAATTAGCTGTGGATTCAGTTGCTAATAGCACAATACTTTGGAAGAGAACAACTGGTTCGAATACAACTGCAACAAGACCTCTAAAATGGAATTCAAATCAAGTGAAAGAGATGTCTGATGCTGAGATTAATGACTTAGTAGAAATGTATCAAGAATCTATTGTTGATACAGGTATTGGTAAGTACACATTAGCTGCAGCCGCTCCTGGTACAGGAACATGGCAAACAGTAGGTTCGGCCTTTGTTGATACAAGAAAACAAAGAACAGACCAAAACTATTCAGGTGATTATACTGGTGCTTATACCGGTAACTATACTGGAGCTTATACAGGTTATTACTCAACATACTACTCAGGACGTCAAGTAGGTCCATATACTGGATATTACTCAGGCACATATACTGGATATTATTCAGGAACTTATACTGGTTCATATACTGGTGCAACAATTATGGCCGCAACAGACTCAGTAACTACAATGAAACTTTGGTTAAGGACAGCATAATATGGCAAAGCATAAAATAGTTTCATGTTATACCAAATCAGGTGCAGCATTTAATACAATAACAGAAGCAATAGAAACACATATGGCGGCTTCATCTGCTACTGAAACAACAATTGCTGAGTATGAATCATGGGTTGATGGACAAACTAACTTTACTGAAACAAAATCATTAACATCTAATGGTTCAGCTGTTGCCTCTGGTACTGCAGGTAATGGTTATGCATTAACTAGAACTTGGACACAAGCTAAGTTAGCAGCATTGGCAGCAACATGGACTTCTCTTGCTGAAGCTAAAGGTGAACCAACAACTATTGGTACTGGATGGACAGTAACCCATACTGATACTGATCCTGCTAGTGGTAATCCATCACCTGTATGGGGTGGAGATGGAACAGGTGGTCCAGAAGGTTCAACATTTGGAGTAGAAGGCATTTAATAAGCGAGTATAAATAATTATATTATAACTGAAAGGAATATATCATGGCAACTGAGAATAAAAAAATCAATGATCCGTACTACGCGGATGCATCTTCCAATCTAATCGTATGCGACTTCTTATATGAAGATGGCACATCTACAACTGTGTCAATTGGAAATACTCCTAAGGGAGAAAAAGATAATCCGGATTGGAAACAAGTATTTAAAGAGTTTACTCACGAAGAAATTAAAGCAAATACTAAATTAAAAGAAGATTCATATCATGCTAACCAAGCTGGAAGACTGGCCAAAGAAAAAGCTGATCAAGATAAAGCAAAGAATGAAGCATTATTTGCAGCAAAGGTTGATGCCTTTGAAATCGCAGAGGTTAAAGCTTCTAAGAATAGAGTGGCAAAATCTAAAATTCGTAAAGCAAGTAATCTAGTAGAGATCTTTGCTTATAGTGCATCTATTATCTTAGAAGAAAATGCCAAACCAAAAGAAGAAGCTTAATGGGTTCATAATTGTAGCAAGTCAGTTTTACGAGTATTATGAGGCGGCTCATATGCTTATAGATTCACTGCTAGATTATATGCCAGAGGCAAACATTGCCCTATTCGCTCATGACCAATGGACCAAGAATGATTCACGCTGTGATGATCTTTATATGGTTGATGATTGTCCTAATCATGTTCGAGCCAAACTCTATTGCCTATCTAAAACCCCATTTGATAAAACTGTATACTTAGATGCTGATACTTATGTGCAGCATGAAGATGTATCTAAGATGTTTGACTTCGATTCCGATTTAGTATTCACTAATATAAGACCATACGCAGGTAAGATAGCTAAGTTTGTTGGAGGTGAAATGGTATTACATGGTGGCGTATTCGGTTATAAGTCAACGCCTAGAGTATTTCAATTCATGGATGATTGGTGGAATTATTATAATAAGCAAAGAACTAATGAATGGTGGCCAGAAGGGGTTCAACCAAAATCACAATTAATTAGTTGGGATCAGCTAACTTTATGGTGGTTAACTGAAAATACGTATTCTGATTTAGATATAAGTATATACGAAGATGATGCAAGATGGAATTTTGTTTATGTATATAAAGAAGATGAATGCAAAGGACCAATAGTAATATGGCATTATACATTACCATTAAAAAAACCGGCAGATGCGCGAAGTCTTAATTAAAAATAAAGAGATATTAAAAAGACTTGATGGCTTTATTGAAAGTATCAAGGGCCTTGACATGTCTATTTTAGATATTAAAGAGCAAGGAGACAAGGGTAAAATATATGCCACCTCCAAAGAATATCTACAACTCGTATTAAATAAAGCTGAGAATAAACAATTTAGAGGGCCACCTGAAATGATGTGGGGTGTAGACTTATGTAACAATCATAAGTACGGTGGCGAATGGTTAATACTTGCAGAGGATGTAGGATTTAATTTTGCAAGAGAATTAGGTGCACAACAGAATGCATTGTTCATGTATTATCCTAAGGATGGTTATATAGGTTGGCATGATAATAGAGATGCTCCAGGATATACTATATTATTTAATTGGAGTGAGGGTGGAGATGCATTCTATAGATATCGTGATTGGAAAACTGGTAAGGTGCATACTATACATGACAGACCTGGTTGGACCTGTAAGACTGGTTGGTATGGACCAGGTAAAGAGTCAACATTCCATTGCGCTATGACTAATGAACCAAGATGGAGTATAGCATTCTATGCACGTAATGAGACGATGAGAGATCTAATCATTGATGAAATAGAAAATGACTAAAACAAAACTCATAAAATTTATAAAAGACAACAAACATAAATTTGTATTCTTTAATTATAGAGGTGGAATGGGTGGTGAAACCATTTGTAATCATCTAACACTAACAAATGATTACTTCTATAATGAAACTTTTAAGCAAGATATCATAGATAATAAGTCACACATATTCAGTGCCGAGCTAGATGATGGAGGTTCTAAGCCTGTAACAGATGCTTATGATACCGCAAATAGATCTAGGTTTAGAGATTGGATGTTCGGAGATTGGTTTATGCTACATTCATTATACGATAATTATAATTCTAATAATAATAACCTATGGGATGGTGAAAATATATTTCCACAGTATGATGATGTACATGGTGATAATGAATTTTATGATAAACTATATGAGATATCAGATTCAATAGAACATAGAAATTCAAATCTAGGTGATATCAATTGTATTTTTGGTTGGGACAATAGAATTAATGATGGTAAATGGGACCATGAATGGAAAGATGTAGATCATGAATGCGATGAAGTATTAGAAAGATTTGCTGCACAAGATAAACCTTACTTGATTCGAACACATGGTATAACCCCTTTTATGAAATTTTTAGGTGGTGCAAAGTTTATTGATATTGTTTGTAATGAATGGGAAAGGTATTGTACAAGTTTATCCGAAGCAAAAGTATTTGTTAATCCTATTAAAGGCAAAGAAGAAATAGCCGCTATGGTTAAACAGGTAATACATTGTTGGTCAATTGGACTCGAAGCAATTGGTGTAGATAATAAGAATCAACCAGTGGGTGGAGTGTCACCTATTATAACACATAGCGAGATGGAAGCAGAACTTAAAGAAAAATTTGTTTTAGATTATATAGGTGATGCGGAAGAGATATGTCTTAAGACAATAGGTGTTATAATAGATCCTGAAAAATATGAATTAAATTTAAATACTTTTAAAGATGCAACTGAATTAAATAAATTTGTTCATGCGTTACAAATGTTTAGATCATATCCAAAGATGCTACCTTTTTTTATGAGAGATGAACTTACAAAATGGGATATGGGTGGACCATGGGGAACAAAGATTGAAGAGCCAAATCATAAAGGTGCATGGTGGCAAACAATATATAAGCATGAGCGATGGTGGTATGACATAATTAACCCACAATTATATAATATGCAAGATATGTTTGATGGTGATTGGGTAGAAGAACAATTCGGAATGGATCCAAAACCTATAAGAGAAATGATGGCTAAATGGCATGAAGGCAATTGTAAGTTCTTAGACGATATGCATATTACTAATTATCTTCCTAAGGCACCTTCAAAAGAAGCACAAGATATATACCATACACATCGAATAACGCCGTCATGAATATAGTAACAGTTAAATGGGGTGACAAATATTCTGTTGATGATGTTAATAAATTGTATTATAGTTGCGTAGCTACTACTCATGAGAATGATATTCATTTTTATTGTTATACAGATGATTCTATTGGGTTAAATCCTCATATAAATTGGTTACCTCTTATTGATATGGATCTAGATGGGGTATGGAATAAGTTATCATTGTTTAAGCCGGGTATGTTACCAGAAGGTAAGTGGTTATATTTAGACTTAGATGTAATTATACAAGGTAGATTAGATGAGATCTATATGCAAAATCAGTTTACAATGGTTAAATGCTATTGGAAACCTATAGAAGTTCTTCGCCCTGATTGGGTATTTGAAGGCAGAACTATAAGAGATCATGATATAAACTCTTCTGTTATGTTGTTTCATAATGATGAGAACCATCATATATGGGAACACTTTTGGGAATCACCTGATGATTATATGATGGCTTATCCAGGAATAGATGGGTTTATATATTGTGAAGGCTTTGCCCCTAACAATTATTGGAAACAAGGTAGGATATATTCAAAGTACTATGGAATTAAAGAAGAGTCATGGTATAATCCACCTGATGAGCCTTATTATTTAGAAACAGCTGCAATCTGTTTACTTAACGGACCCCTTAAGATATAAATAAAGCTATAAGGATTGAATATTCAATTATTATAAATAAAGACAACGGTGGTTATATAATCATCACAATAAAATTAGAGCATAGATATGGCTGGTACTGTAGTAAAAATCAAGCAGTCCTCTGTTGCAGGTAAAGTACCTTCAGCGAGTGACTTACAACAAGGCGAATTAGCACTTAACACGGCTGATGTCAAGCTATACTCAAAGAACGGATCAGGAGAAGTCATTACGTTAGCGGCGGGGGCTAGTACGTTTACTCAAACATTTGATATGGGTAACCATGCTGGAGATGTAATATTAGACGGCGGTGATTATAATGATTCAATTTATGTAACACAGGGTTCATATGACGGCGGGGGAGCATAAGATATGGCAACAATATTTAAGATAAGAAGAGATACGGCGGCCAATTGGGCGTCTGGCAATCCTACCCTAGCAGCGGGAGAAATGGGTCTTGACCAAACAAATAACTTCATCAAAATGGGTGATGGCTCAACTGCTTGGAATTCGTTAGCCCAATTCACACAAAACATTGAGAACGTAGAGGATTTAGTAGGTGCAATGGTCACCTCAAATACTGAAACATTTATTACAGTAACCTACGATGACTCAGATGGAACACTAGATTTCGTTGTTCCAGTATTAGATGAAGACAACTTATCAACAGATTCCGCAACACATTTAGCTACACAACAAAGTATTAAAGCATACGTGGATGGACAAACCCACTTAAGCTTACTTGACGAAGACAATATGGCATCTAACAGTGCTACGCAAGCCGCTTCTCAACAATCAATCAAAGCTTATGTGGATGCACAAGTAGATACAGAAGATACCCTTGCTGAATTAGATGATGTTACTCTTACAACTCCAGCAGATGGTTCCCTATTACTTTATGATACTGGCAACTCAGTTTGGATTGACAATATCATGTCAGGTGATGCTACTCTATCAGACACTGGTGCTATAACACTTGCAACAGTTAATTCAAATACTGGTGCAATTGGTTCATCAACAGCTATTCCAATTATTACAACTAACGCCAAGGGTTTAGTTACAGCAGTAAGCACGGCAAGTATTACAACATCATTAACGGTTGGAGCTGATTCAGGTTCTAATGATGCAGTAGCTCTAGCCACTGATACATTAGATTTCTCAGGTGGTACAGGTATTGATACAACAGTTTCTGATAATGATATCTCAATTGCTATCGACGCTACTGTTGCTACATTAGCTGGTTCACAAACATTAACAAATAAAACATTAACTAGTCCAGTTCTAAATACGGGTGTTAGTGGTACTGCGGTTAAAGATGAAGATAATATGGCGAGTAATTCTGCCACTCATCTTGCTACTCAACAATCTATTAAAGCATATGTTGATAGCGTAGCGGATGCTCAAGATAATACAGATGAAATAACAGAAGGTTCAACTAACTTATATTTCACTAACGCAAGAGCTAGAGCTGCGGTATCTGTTACAGATGCGGGTGGCGATGGTTCATTAGCATATAACTCTTCAACAGGTGTTATCACATATACAGGCCCAAGTGCTGCAGAAGCCAGAGCACATATTAGTGTTACTGATGCTGGTGGTGATGGTTCAGCTGCATACAATAGTTCAACTGGTGTTATAACTTATACTGGTCCAAGTGCCGCAGAGGTTAGAGCTCATATAAGTGCTGGTACTGGCGTTGCAATTTCAAATGGTGCAATATCTATTGGACAAGCAGTAGCCACAAGTTCTGATGTTCAATTTGCTGACCTAGTATTAAGTGGTGATTTAACTATTAATGGTACTACTACAACAGTTGCCTCAACTAACACTACACATACAGATGCATTAATTGAATATGCTACTGGTACCACAGGTACACCGGCTAATGATGCTGGTATTGTTATTGAACGTGGTGATCAGAATAATGCATTCATCGGTTATGATGAGAGTGCAGACGAATTTACTATGGGTACAGGTTCATTTACAGGTGCTTCAACCGGTAACTTAACAATTACAACTGGTACCCTTAATGTTGGTCAAGTAAAAGCCACATCGATGGCTTTGACAGGAGCTGTTACAACTAATTCCACATTTGATGGACGAGATGTAGCAACCGATGGTGCTAAGCTAGATAATATTGAAGCTTCAGCAACAGCTGACCAAACAGGTGCACAAATTAAAGTATTATATGAAGCAGAATCTTCAGCATTTACAGATGCACAATTTACTAAGCTAGCTAATATTGAAACTGCAGCTGATGTAACCGATGCAACAAATGTTAATGCTGCTGGTGCTCTTATGTTATCAGATACTTCAACCTCTGGTTTGGGTATTGTTGTTGATGAAGATAACTTAGTATCAGATAGTGCTACTAAAGTACCTACTCAACAAAGTGTTAAAGCATATGTCGATGCTGGATTAGCAGCACAAAATCACCTAAATGAAATGTTAGGTAATATGGATGACATAGATAATGGTACAACATTTGTTAAAACAGCAAACAACTTTACAGATGCTTTAAAGACTTCATTAGATACAATGGAAGACAATGCAGATGTCACAGATGCTACTAATGTAGCGGCTGCTGGCGCTGTAATGGAATCAGGTGATACAGCTTCGGCTAAGATACCTGCTGGAACAACGGCACAGAGAGACGGTTCACCGAGTGCAGGTTATTTCAGATGGAATACAACATCCGGTGGTGCTGAGATATTTGACGGCACTTCTTGGGGATTAGTAGGTGGTGGTAACACTACCGGAAAGGCGGTATGGGAACATAGTTATACAGTTGCAGAAGATTATGAAGTAACTTCTGGTAACAACGCATTAACAGCGGGACCAATTACCATTAATACTGGCTATTCAGTCACTGTTCCTTCGGGATCATCGTGGGTGATAGTTTAATTTTTTAGGAGACGATAAATGTCGAAATTAAAACTAAAGGGTGACTCAGGCGGAACTGGTGTATTTACATTAACTTCTCCTAATTCAAACACCGATAGAACAATTACTTTACCAGATGATACTGGTAATATTTTAACTTCAGCACAAACTACGGTAGCTGCATCATCGTGGGTTATTGATGAAGATAACATGGCAAGTGATTTAGCAACAAAAGTACCTACACAGCAATCCGTCAAAGCTTATGTAGATGCTCAAATTAGCGCTGAAAACACACTAGCTGAAGACAACGATGTTAACCTTACCTCACCAGGTGATGGTGCATTATTAATATATGATACAGGTACATCAACATGGCGCGATGGTGCTATGTCTGGTGATGCAACGATTAGTGATACAGGTGCTTTAACAATTGCTAATGATGCTATCGATAGTCAACACTATGCTGCTGATTCAATCGATGCAGAACATTATGCTGCAGGTTCAGTTGATGGAACTGCTATAGCAAACGATGCTGTTGATAGTCAACATATAGCTGCGGATAGTATTGATGCAGAACATTATGCTGCTGGTTCAGTAGATGGCACAGCAATAGGTAATGACCAAGTTGATAGCCAACACTACGTAGCAGGTTCAATTGATAACGAACACTTAGCAGCGAACTCGGTTGATTCCGACAACTATGTTGATGCTTCAATTGATCTAGCCCATATGAGTGTAAACTCAATTGATTCAGATCAATATGTGGACGGTTCAATTGATACAATACATATTGCAGCAAGTAATATAACAAACGCTTTGATGGCAGATGATGCTATTGATTCAGCAGAGATTGCTGATGGTGCGGTTGATCTAGTTCATATGAGTCCAAACTCAGTGGATAGTGACCAATACGTTGACGGATCTATTGATACAGTTCATATTGGAGCAGATCAAATCACTGCAGCTTTGATTGCAGATGATGTAATTAATAGTGAGCACATTGTTGCAGACTCTATTGATGCGGAACATCTAGCACCAAACTCAGTTAACACTGATGCTATTATTGATGCTGCTGTAAGAACAGCTCATATACAAGCTGATAATATTACATCGGCACTTATTGCTGATGACCAAATTGATTCAGAACATATTGTAGATGCTTCAGTCGATCTAGCCCATATGGCGGCTAACTCTGTAGATAGTGACCAATACGTTGATGGTTCAGTGGATAATGTTCACTTAGCTAACTCTGCTATTACAGTTTCAGATGGTTCAAACACAACAGCTATATCACTCGGAGGCACTGCTACTTTCGCCGGTACGGCCAACGAGGTTACAGTTGCTGAAAGTTCAGGAACGATCACTGTAGGTTTACCAGATAATGTAACAATTGCTGGTAACTTAACTGTATCAGGTACAAACACTTCAGTTAGTTCAACAACTATCGAAGTTGCTGATCCATTACTACACTTAGCAACAACCAATAATGCTGCGGACGCAGTTGATATTGGTATGTATGGTTTGTATGATACATCAGGTTCATTAGACCTTTATGGTGGTATCTTTAGGGATGCTTCTGATTCAGGTAAGTGGAATATATTTAAAGACTTACAAGCTGCTCCAACTACAACGGTTAATAAATCGGGTACTGGATATGCAGTTGGTACATTAGTATCAAACCTTGAAGGTGATGTTACTGGTGATGTAACAGGTGACTTAACTGGTACAGCTTCATTAGCAACAAGCATTACGCTTACAGCTAATGACTCAACTGATGAGACCGTTTATCCGGTATTTGTTGATGGTGCTACAGGTACACAGGGTCTTGAAACTGATACTGGATTATCATATAATCCTTCATCAGGTAACTTAGTTATCGGTGGTACGGTTGATGGTCGTGATCTACAAACTGATGGTACTAAATTAGATACTATTGAAACTAGTGCGACAGCAGACCAAACAAATGCAGAGATAAGAACAGCTGTTGAAGCTGCGTCTGATTCAAATGTGTTTACCGATGCTGACCATAGTAAACTGAATGCTATTGAAGCTTCAGCTACTGCGGACCAGTCAAATGCTGAGATTAGAGCGGCAGTAGAAGCGGCAAGTGATTCAAATGTATTCACAGATGCCGACCATACTAAATTAAATGCAATTGAAGCTTCTGCAACGGCTGATCAAACAGCTGCAGAGATTTTAACTGCTATTAAAACAGTTGATGGTGCAGGTTCTGGTTTAGATTCTGACTTGCTAGATGGTCAATCCGGTGCTCATTACCGTGTTGATATCTACAACGCAGCAGGTTCACTACTTAACTAATAAGTAAAATTCTAAGGGCTCTTCGGAGCCCTTTTTTATTATATAAATATTGTTATGAAAACAAGTGATACTTTTTGTGCCCTTCCATGGGTACACCTCTCAACAAGACCGAATGGACATATGCGGGTATGTTGTACAGCAAATGCTTCCGGCGTTCAGAACCCAGACTCTCAAGATAAGATAGAATCAGACATTGGCATTTTAAAGAATGATGATGGTATGCCTTCTAATCTTGCCAACACATCATTAGCTGATGCTTGGAATAATAACTATATGAGAGGAACACGTAAAGCAATGATGCGTGGTGAAAAGCCTGCAAGTTGTATTAAATGTTATAAAGAAGAAGATGCAGGACATAGATCCAAGAGGATGTGGGAGACCGATAAATGGATTAAGAAACTTGGTATAGAGTCAGTATTAGAAGGATATGATCCAGAGACTGGTACAGTGCCACCACAAATCCGATACGTGGATCTTCGCCTTGGGTCTAAGTGTCAGTTAGCTTGTGTTATGTGTTCACCTAATGATTCATCGGGTTGGATAGTAGAACATAAAAAGATACATCCTAAATTAAAGAACGATAATCTAGAAAAAACAATGCGTTGGGAGAAGGAGACAGGTAAATTAGCCTTTGTAGGTGGTAGTTATGCGTGGCATAAAAAGAATCCAATGTTCTTTGATGAACTCTATGAACAGATACCTAAGCTAAAACAATTATATTGGGCAGGTGGTGAACCACTTGTTATGAAAGAACATTACTTTTTATTGCAACAAATCATTGATGATGGTTATGCAAGTGAGATTGAAGTGAGATATAACTCAAACGGAATGGAGTGGGAGCCTGAGCTCTTTGACTTATGGAAGCATTTTAAGGAAGTTATATTTCATTTCTCTATTGATGACATGGAAGATAGGTTACATTATATAAGATATCCTGCAACATTCGACCATCTCACTATGAAAATGAGGGAGTTAGATAATTATCCTCATGGAAACCTTAGGCTAACTACTGCTTATACTATACAGCTACTTAATATATGGTCTATACCAGATTTTGTTAGGTGGAAATTAACAAACAAATGGAAACTATTAAATCAATGGCCGCAAGGTGGAGGTATGATTGATAATCATTTGGCATATTGGCCGCCCCAATTAAATTGTAAAGCATTGCCATTAGACTTTAAAAAGAAAGTAACTGAAAAGTATGAGGCTTTCTATCCATGGTTAGAAGAGAACTGGGAATTATCTGGCGCACCTAGCAAAGAATTATTCATGGAAAACAATTATACAATAAACCGTCTTAAAGGGATTGCATCATTTATGAATGCAGAAGATTGGTCAGTACGATTGCCTGAAACTGCTGAATGGTGTTATAGAGTTGCAGAAGAAAGAAGTCTAGACTTTGATAAGATCTTTCCAGAGTTATCTTGGTTACAAGATTATCATACGCCCCACGAAGATTTTCCGTTAGTAATTAATACTTCTTAAAAGCCCAGAATTTCTCTTTACACCACCAACATTTCTTACATGGCTTTGTAAACTTCTTTGTCTTATCAGCTTGGCCTTCACAAGATCTTGTTAAAGGAAATAAACCTTTCATTAAACCTTCGCTTTCAAAGCATCTAGCTATAAATTGTTTATCATGATTAGCAAATGGCTTTGAGTTATGTTTTCTATGTGTACCATCTCTGTATTTTGGTCTTTCATCGGTATACATATTATGCTCTTGCATAACAGGTCTTGCTGGGTTCTTTGTAACAAATCCAATATTTTCTTTTAGCTTATACTTAGTTTTATTGTTATCATATACCTTTTGCCATTCTTCATCAAGAATTCTTAAACCAACTTTAGGTGGAGTAGGTACAACAATATGTTGAAACTTCTGGGTCTTAGTTAACTTCAATTCTTTTTCAACCCAAGCCATAATCTTTTTAGCGTGTGTAACATTCCAATCTTTAGCCGCTTGCTTCTGATAACCTGGATTATCGTTTTGGTCTCTCTTCCAAGTAGCAATAACAATCTTATTCTTAAGTTTATTCTCTTTAATATGTTTGGCTATAACATATAAACCTAAAGCTGAATCAAGTCCACCGCTCACCCATAATAGTATGTTGCCAGTCTTTGGTAAATCTATTTGAACGTTCTTATAAATCATATAAATAATAATAAATTGATTAACATAACTTTATTTATATGAAAAAAAATACCTTCTGTCCACTTCCTTGGAATTCTATTAACCTAAGAAATAACGGCGATATGCGGATCTGCTGTAATACAAACTCGTATTCACCGCAACGTGGTATAATGAAGACTGAAGATGGTGAGACTTATAACGCTGGTAAGCATGACTTTAATGAAGCACGTAATGCACAGATATTAAAAGATGTTCGTGCAGATATGCTTAAGGGTGAATGGAATCCTGAGTGTGAACGTTGTAGACAAGAAGAGATAAACGGTATACCGTCTCGTCGTCAATATGAGAATAATGATTGGGAAATAAAATTAGATACAGCTATTCCAATGACTCAGGAAGATGGAACTCTTGATGTAGATAAACAACTAATAGAATTTATTGATATACGTTATGGTAATTTCTGTAATCTTAAATGCAGAATGTGTGGGCCAACTGATTCTCATATGTGGTACCCAGACTTTATTAAACTTACAGACGGTAAGGTAACATCATATAAAGATACGCATACTCGTATACAACTTGAACAAACATCGACTGGCAAATGGACTACAGACCAATATGATTGGTTTAAAGATGCTCCTATTTACTGGGACAACTTTGAAAAGTATGCGCATGATGCAAAGAAACTTTATATTGTTGGTGGTGAACCTTTAATTATTGCTGAACATGAGAAGAGTTTACAGTTATTAGTTGATGGTGGTAAAGCACATAACATAGAGATAGAGTATAATTCTAATCTAACAAATGTAACAAACAAATACATAGAGCTATGGTCACAGTTTAAACAGATTCGTGTCGGTGCATCTGTTGATGGATTTGGTAAAGTATTTAATTATCAGCGTACGCCAGCTAAATGGGAATCTGTATATGAGCATATGAAAAAGCTAAATGATAATCGTGAAGTAAATCTAAAATGTTGGTTTACATTTACTGTTACACCTTATAATGTATATCATATGCCTGAGTTTATGAAATGGAAATTAGAAGAGAGTGAGTTAGATAGATATAATCCTATCGATGGTATGAGACCAACCATAACTCAACACATGTGTCACTCCCCTAAGTACTATAATATTAAAGTATTACCGCAACATCTTAAAGATGACATTGAAGATCATTATGAATTATACAAATCATGGGTTGACGGTAGTAATTATTCAGATAAAGTTAAAGCACATTTCCATGAGGTATGTGATAGCACAATAAGATTTATGCAGTCCGAGTCTTATGAAAAAGATCACCTACAAGGATTCATAGATATAACAAATAAATTAGATAAGATACGAGGTCAAGATGTAAGGGAAATTGTTCCTGAATATATCGAAATGTTCGATGCGCACTAAACCATATTGTAAGGCTCCATGGGTTGGATTATCTTATGTAGGAACTGAAGGTTGCAAGCCATGTTGTGAATGGAAAGGTGGCCAGTTCTTTGGCACTCATAAAGAATATATTGAATCAGATTACTTAAAAGAATTTAAGGAAATGATGTACAATGATGATATGAATGAGGCATGTATAGAATGTATTCATAATGAAAAGATTCAAAAACTAGGCGGGTCGAGAAGACAGCGGTTCATGAAATATGATATTGATGGTGGATTAGTAAGGTTAGATTTTAGGGCTGGAAATAAATGTAATATGAAATGTAGAATGTGTGGTTCACATTCATCATCTCTTTGGGAAGACGAAGATATTAAGTGGGGATCAAATGTATATTTAGATCCACCTCATGTTATTCCAAGATTAGATACATCAGATGTATATAATATCGATTTCACATCTTTGCAGAAAGTTATGATTCTAGGCGGTGAGCCTTCAGTTGATTTAGAAGTAAGAAAGTTTATAGATCATATTAAACATCTAGATTGTTTTGTTGGTATAACTACTAATTGTTCCAACGCATCTGAGAAATGGTTTCGTTCATTAGAAACTATTAAAAAATTAGAGCTTGATTTGTCAATAGATGGCTGTGGTCCTGTAGCAGAATATCAAAGGCATGGTGTTACTTGGGATAAGATCAAAACTAATCTATGGAAATATAAAGCATTATTTAATGGAGATAAAGGTGCTGTTCAAATAGATGATATTATGTATCACAATTCACTTACGAGGTGGAAAGATGCAAATGGCACATGGGGTGATGCTCATATAAACTTTGCAGTAACTGCAATTAACTTTCCTATATTAGATACATGGTGGGATGAGTTAATGGATTTTGAAATACAAACATTTTTTAGTGTAGTTCATTTGCCATTGTCACATAGCATAAATGCAATACCAAAAGAATATTTAGATTATCAAATAGCTTGGTTAAAGAAATGGATTGATGACGGTAAAGCAAATAATATTAACCGTAAACAAGCTGCTGAGATGGCTATAAGTGTAATGGAAAATTCAAAGTATGATCTGTTTTGTCATGAACAATTTGTAAAGATAACAAAAGAATTGGATAAGCGAAGGGATGAAAATATATATGATTTAGATGAAAGGTTTGAGGATATAATGAATGAAAGATAATGGTGTAATATGCATGTTGCCTTGGGTTCATACCACCGTGAGTATGAAAAATACTTTGCGGCCTTGCTGTAGATTTAGAGTGGGTAGAGAAGATGAAGGTATAACCGCTGACTCTGAATCAGATATTAAAGATAAATTTAGATGGTTACGTACAGAAATGTTAGCAGGCAGACCTGTAGAGAAGTGTTCATTGTGTTATCAACAAGGTGACAAGTCTATGAAGTGGACAGCTAATAAAGAATTTGATTTAGAAAATGCAGAGCTTACAGAAGATTTTGATAAGCTAAGGTCAGTAGAATTATCCCTAGATAACCTATGTAATCTTCAATGCAAGATGTGTGATTCATTATTCTCAAGTAAGTTATATGATAGGGACAAGTATCTAATAGAGGTACATAATCTTAAAGGTAGAAACCCAACAAAGATACCTAAACAAAGAATTGAATTCCTCAAGGGCCTTGATATAGATTGGCATGCATTAGAACATATTAAAATTCTTGGTGGTGAACCATTCTTCTCACCTAATTTCCCTAAGCTAATTGATTTTCTATTAGAACATTCTGAAGTAAAGAATGTCACATTAGAGATTGTAAGCAACTGTACAAATAGATTAGATCAAGATATGATTGATAAATTAAATCAATTTGGGTTTATAATACTTACATGTTCTCTTGATGGCTGTAATGAATTTAATACATATCAAAGATGGGGTTCACCTGGATGGGAGGAGACATTAGATACCTATAAGTGGTATCATACAGTGTTAAACAATATGGTTAAAAAACATATACATTCCACATATACTATTCTTAATTTGTCTGGTCTTGCAAATGATATGAAATACTGGGAAAATAATCACCCTGACTGGTCAGTGTCATTTAACTTTGTTACTACAGGTGAATACTCTCCATACATTGTTCCGACATGGTATAGAGATTGGATATTAGAACAATGGGGAGATAAAGACAACGAGAGAATAACTTTAGCTCGTAAGATGTTACGAGAAAATCAGATTAAATATAAACCATGGAAGACATGGGGATTAGCTATGTTAAAGCTTCATGCCATTGACGGCTATTATGATTCTGAATTAGGTGACTATTGTCCTGATCTAGAAATGTTATTATTAAAACACGATAAGACATATCAACATAATCAATACTATGAAACAATAGAGGACTTTGATGTTTGAATTAGAAACATGCTTAGCTCCACAAGCATCCGTTACAGTAAGTCAAAAAGGTTATATAGCTCCATGTTGCCAGTTTAATCTTTGGCCGGAAGATGAATGGTTTAGTATATATGATTTAGATTCATTACATGAAGCACATGGTACAGATCGGTGGAACAAATATGATTCAGAGCTATCTAAATATGATGGCAGTAATAAATGTCGTACATGTATTCGTGAAGAAGAATCAGGGGCACATTCTTTAAGACAGACTTGGAATGAAAAGATAAAAAAAGAAGATAAGCATATAGAACATTTAGAAATCTCATTAGACTTTACATGTAATATGATGTGTAGATCTTGTGGACCAAGTCAAAGTTCTAAATGGAATGGCAGTTCAATACTAGAAGAATTGCAAATGTTAAATATGCCAGATAATGAAGGTGCATATACTGCAATTAAAAACCCTAGAAATTATCAAGATAATATCAAACGTGTTCTTAGTAATACAGATCTATCGCACTTAAAAGAAGTAACATTAGTAGGTGGTGAACCATTATATTCTAAAAGCTTACCTTGGTTTCTTAGTTTATTGCATGAAGATGTTCGGCTTATAGTTGTTACTAACGGAAGTTTATTACCATCCGATGAGATGTTTTCTAAATTTAAATATGTTAAATTCCAAGTATCTATTGATGCTATTGGAGATTTAGGAACTGCAATGAGAATGAAAGTTCCATTTGAAACCATTGATAAAAACATTAGACAGATGATAAAGAAATATCATATTGGTGTCCACACAACCATTTCTGTACAGAATATAAATAGACTATACGAGCTTGATAAATATTGTGTAAATTTAGGACAGGAGAAGGTACAACATAGCGTTGCATTGCTGCACGATCCTTCATATATGAGAATAGATATCATACCTCTTGAAATTAGAATGAAGTGGTTAACTGATAATAAGGAAATAAATCCGTATTTAAATATGCCATATAGAGAATCAATAAGTGATGTGCAACACTTTTTAGAAAATATGGAAATAATGGATGATGAATCATCAATTAAATTTAAAGATGCTAACCCAGAAATAATGGATATACTAAATGAAATGTAGAATGGCATGGTCGCACTTAGACTTTAAGAAGGGAGGATATGCTCCCTGTTATAGGTTTAAAAATTATGCTGGATATTGGGATCACTCTAGTGATGATAAGCTTCCATCTCAAGTAATAAATAATTCAGATTTTATATCTGTTAGAAGACAACTACGTAATAACCAATGGCCCAAAGGTTGTATCGATTGTAAACGTCAAGAGTCAGAAGGTATGTCCTCATATAGAACTCGTTCATTGGAAGAAGAGGATGATGTTAATCGTACCAATAAAGTATTTACTCCTGTAGATTATGATAGTGACACTGCTGTAATAAAAGATTTACAATTAAAAATGTCGCGAGCATGTAATTATAATTGCAGACATTGTGACTCAGCATCTAACTCTTCATTTGAAAAACTAGGTCATCAATTTCCTGAGATAGAGAATGAATTAAAAACTAAATATGAATTTAATCACATATCAATGGCAGGTAATAATAAAATTGTTATACCAACCGATGAAGTTATGGATGATCTATTTGAAAATATTATGCCTACTGTTGAACAACTTGAATTTTCTGGCGGTGAACCATTTTATCAACATGAAATGTATAAGACATTACAGAGATTGATTGATGGTGATTTTGCTAAGAATATAACATTAGTGTTTAATACTAATATGAGTATATTAGAGCATAAGAAATATAAGATAGCAGATTATCTGCCTCACTTTAAAACAGTTAATATCACATGTTCTATGGATGGTACAGGTAAACTGTTTGATTACTTTAGAGTTGGTGGAGACTATAATAATGTTATAAATAATATTAAAGAGATTGCACCATTAGTAGATACATTTTTATTCGTATGTACAACAAGTGCATATCATGCCTTCTATATGAATGAAATATATAATGATCTAACTGAATTGCAAAACTCTATTAAAACAAAATCATCTATAAGATCAACGTTTGTACATTGGCCTAAAGCGTTAGATATTATTAATTTAGAAGAAGATGTTAAAAGTAAAATTATGGAAACATTAGAAGTGAATGAGTTTACTAAAGAGTTTGCTATACGAATGACTCAATCTAAAGGCGAAATTGAGCCTTGCTTTAAAGGATTAGTAAAGACTCAAGATCTATTATATGATAAATCATGCCAAGAAATGGCTCCTAAAATTTGGGATTATATATGCAGTTAACTATTGAAGTAACATCTAATTGTCAAGCTCAATGCCCTGGTTGTATTCGTAAGAATGTTATAAACCCAACTACTGGAGAAATAGGTTATACTAAAGGTGTTCCTAAGAATGTTAACATGACCCTTGAAGCACACAATAGATTAATAGATGAGGCAGGAGAAGATTTAAATTGGGTAAGTTATGACGGTGGATTCGGTGATTCACCATTGCATCCAGACTTTTTAGATATGATAAGACATGTTGTGTCTAAACCACAAATGCAAATCGTTGCTATATCAACCAATGGAAGTTATCAAACCGAAGAATTTTGGTTTGAGTTAGGACAGATACTTAATGAAAATCAACCACATGACCCAGAATATTTCGGTGACTTACCACGAATGGAGAGAGGCCATTTAGTATTTTGGGATTTAGATGGTGTTGATAATGAAACACAAAATAAATATAGGGTTAAAACAAATTTTGATAGGATCATCCGTAATGCTAAAGCTTATATAGCTGGTGGTGGTTATGCTGTATGGAAGATGATTCCATTTGACTTCAATGAAGAATTAGAAGAGCGTGGAATGGAGTTAGCTAAAGAGCATGGCTTTGCTGAGTTTAGAAGAACACGTGTACATAGAGTAGAACAACAAGCAACGTTAATGGCATTAGCTGAAAAGCAAGGACAAGACTTAGGAGATCTTAACGATGGTGAAATAGACAGGGCTGATCCAGCTGACATTAAAGAAAATATAGAAAAAGCTCAAACATTAATACAAGAGATTCCAATAGATCCTTATAAATCTCCACGAGAAAATATGGCGGTAGCTAAAGAGAAAGCTGGCATTACATGTAAGTGGGCAAACGATACTCCTGGTGGTAATTACCAAGTAAGCCATGATGGTTCTGTATGGAGATGTTGTTGGCATAACTCAGCCTATCAATTTAGAACGAGATTAAATAGTGGTGATAGAGATGGGTGGGAAAGGTTTATACAATTCTATGCGGATGACTGGAATAACATATATACTAATAGCTTCCAAGAAATTATAACTCATCCGTTTTTTACAGAAGATTTGTATGAAAGTTTTGATAATGATTATGATGATCCTATTAATCCGAAGTTAAAGGTATGCACTAACAGGTGCTCTAATTTAAATTTACAAGAAAGTGAGAGGTTTTGCTAATGATAAAAGATAAAAGTATAATATATAATAAAGATGAAATAGTTGAAGAATGGAATATAGAATTAAATTTAGACTATGACCATTTATTAGTTGGCATGTCAGGAGGAATGGATTCATCTATTCTATATTGGATGATGGCCTATCATATGGATAAGAATAATTTAAGTGGAACACTACATGCATATTCATGTATCCATGAAGAGAGACCATGGCAAGCACATCACGCTAAGAAAGTAATTAAATATGTGAAAGAACAATTTCCTAATATTAAATATGGAGTACATACAATTGCGACTACGCCTGGAACATCTTATATTGATAATGGTACTGCACTACAATGGAAGACAAGCTATGAGTTAGCGCAAAGCGATGGTGGAACTGTAGCTACGTATAATGGTGTGACACTTAACCCACCAGACGAATTAGGTAAATATATATGGCGACACTCATGGGGTAGACGTGCTGTCGGAAGAGATGTATCTACACTTGACAAATGGGAAAAGGTTGATGGTGAACAGATAGAACATAACAACGAAGATTTTTTTGTGAAGGCTGGTTTACATTGGGAAGAAGATGGTTCGCTTGTACATTGGGGAACAAATGATGAAGAGCAGGAACAAGCAGCGAGAGATCATAACGAATATCATATTCAGCATTATCCATTTTGTACTCAAGATAAACGTGTAGTACTTGCATTCTATAAGAAGTATGGACAATTAATATCTTTAGGAGAATTAACTAATTCATGTGAGGGTCATATTAGTATGAGAGGTGATCCTAAATATTCCAAGCCTTGTCATTGGTGTTGGTGGTGTATAGAAAAAGAATGGGCTACAAGCGAAATCTTTCACTATGATCCAATAAAGAGTATGGAAGACTGGCCAGCATTTCATAACTAATGTATAGCTACTCTGACATAAGACAGGTTCATCTTGAGCCGACGCAGAAGTGTCAGGCTAGATGTCCTATGTGTGATAGGAATGAAAACGGTGGTAAAGATAATAAGTATCTAACTAATGCCGACCTATCCTTAATGGATATAAAAATGATTATGCCTAAAGAATTTGTAAGGCAACTTGATAATCTCTATATGTGTGGTAATCATGGTGACCCTATGATGGCACCCGAAGCATTAGAAATATGTAAATGGTTAAAGGAAGTAAACCCAAAGATTAGACTTGCAATGAATACAAATGGTGGTGCAAGAAGACCAACATGGTGGGCAGAGCTAGCACAAGTTATTGACCATGTAACATTCTCTGTTGATGGTCTTGATGATACTAATCATCTATATAGACAAGGAGTAACTTGGGAAAGAGTTGAAGCTAATATGCATGCGTTCTGTAGAGCTGGTGGTAATGCTAAATGGGAATTTTTAGTATTCAAACATAATGAACATCAACTGGAAGAGGCCGAATTATGGTCAAAGACACTAGGGGTAAAAACGTTTAGCGTAAAGAAATCAGGTAGATATATTTCTAGCGCTACTTTAAAAAAGAAAGATTCACATCAAGCAAAGGATAGACATGAACAACACACACAACTCTTGGAGCCACCTACTATGGCGCGCTTTAAGAACGCCGCAAGTAAAGACTTTGATAATATCACTGCTAAATTTGGCAACATGGATTCTTATTTGGATGTGGCTGACATAGAACCGAAATGTATAAAGAAGAAAGAAATATATATTTCAGCTGAGGGATATGTATTCCCTTGTTGTTGGACCGCTGGTCAAATGTATAAATGGTGGCAAAAACCAGGTGAGGCACAGATATGGGAACACATAGATCAGTACGATATTAATGGAATCACTACACCTATAGAAGAAATTATAAATACTTTTTTTAATTCAATAGAGGAAGCATGGGAAGTTGGGCCGGACCGATTAAAGGTTTGTGCTCTCAAATGTAATAAAGCATTTGACCCATTCGCAGCACAATGGCAGTAATAGCATGGACGCCTGGAATGGGTGGTGATATGATTCGCACATGTCTTATGTGTTTGACAACTCCTGGTAAATGGGAATATAAACCTGCTCGTCCTGAATTTTATGAAGAGAATAAACTGGCTTTACACTTTCAAGGATTTTGGGATGTATTATATCTTGATAATAAGTTTGTAAGCTTTATTGATTGGAGAGGACAAGCGCAAACAAAATTAGGTGAAGGAACTATACATGGTGCACATTATATTGAATCAAACCAAGATACAATAGATAATGTTATGGATTCTGGTAAAGGTCATGTAACCTTTATAACTGTTAATGATATACGTTATTTAAAGTTAGCACAAAAGAATTGGTTAATGAAGTCTAGTGTTACAGATGGAGATAAGAATAGTATAGCTTGGTGGGACAATGAATATGAAAAAGCATTTATTAGGCGGCAGCAAATATATGAACCTAATAAGAGTTTATTTGATTTGGGTGATAGAAAGCATTGTTTCTGGATGGATACAATTTATAAATGGGAATCATTTAAACAAGAGCTAGATAATTATATAGGCTTTTATGATATACCATTTGAAGAAAGACAATATAAGAATTGGGATATAGTACAAAAATTTTGGCAGGAATGGATGGATGCGCAGAGGTTACCATGGCAATAGGAAATAAAATAGTTTTATCTTGGCCTCCTGGTACAGGCGGGGATTTTGTACGGTCTTGTCTATATGTAATTATGCATCATGGTAATTGGGAATACAGGCAATGGGAAGAACATGAAGAACCTATTGACGGCTGGACTGAGATTAGTGCTGATCCATATCCTAAGGCTCTAGTATGGAATAATAATCTTATATCTTTTATTGATTACAAAGGACAAGTACAGTCACCTGTTATGTGGAAACATTTTAGATGGAATGAATTTCTTGAGGGCAAGAAAAATGAATTAGGTATTACTGCTTTAAAAGCAGATTTATATAGACTTGTATTTTGTATTCATAAACGTCATCATACAGAAACTAATGTTGACCAATTAATGGAAATTCAGAATGAAGCATATAGACTTGATGATTTAAACCCAGTCGTTACATATATTTGTGCCAAGGATACTAAGTATCTTAGATTAGCACAAGAAAATTGGAATTTAAAAACTCATGAATATAATCATTATATTGCTAATCAAGAAATAAATTGGTGGGATACAGCGCTAGCTGAGACTATTGATTGGAGAGATAGAAACCCAGAGAAAATTAATCATACTTTATTTGAGTTTGGTGATAGAAAACATATGATGTTTATGGATAGCTTTTTTGAATGGGAAACATTCAGACAAGAATTAGAATGGTTTAGGGGGTTTTATCATAACGCAGGTTGTATGCCAGTGCAAAATGATGCCCATTGGTATGTAGTTAAACAATTTTGGCAGGAATGGATAGATGGACAAAAACTTAAAGTGGAGTGAGTATGACTTCGGTCAAATACCTTTCGACGATATAGAGCATTTTGGCACACGTTCTATGCTGGATAGGGACACGTTTACAGTATCTTGGTTACTAGGAAGATTCTGTAATTACCGTTGTTCTTATTGTTGGCCTTATGCTAGGTCAGATAAGAAAGACCATAGACCACTTAAAGCAACTATAGGAACTATTAATGAAATCAAAAGACAAGCAAGAGAAAGAGGATTTAATTCGTTTCACTTCTCACTTTCGGGAGGCGAACCGACATTTCATCCGCAGTACCTCGATATTGTACAGCATCTTAATAATGATGTTCCTAATTGTAATTTTCATTCCCTTCACATGACCTCAAATGTTTCTCGACCAATACAATGGTTTGAGAAATATTATCAAGCCTCAAAGGATATGCATAGAGTATCTATTACAGCTTCTTACCATAGGGAACATGTCAATACTCCAAAGAAGGTTATTGAGTTTGCAGACAAATTAGAATTTTGTCAAGAACATAATATACAGATTACTATTAATATAGTTATGGTACCTGAATTCTTTGAACAATTTTATGAGGAGGCATTATACTTTCATGATCGTGGTATTAATGTAACGCTTAAACCTCAGAGTGATCCGACAGCTTCATTCGTTGTAGATGGATATACAGATGAACAGTTAAAGACTCTACATAATGGAATGCCTCAAAGGGGATATACTCAGGAAAAATCTACAGTAGAAAGACCTCATTATAAATGGAGAGATGCTGCGGTAGATAATAAGTATGGCAAAGTACCTGCCCACTTTGAAATAGAATTCACTGACAAGTACGGGAAGAAATGGTATATGGATCAGGCAGAAAGATTCAATGCCTTTAACTTTAATAACTTTAATGGATGGGAATGCTCATCAGGTTATAGAAGTATTATTATACGTGAACCAGATGGTACAATCAAAAGAAGTTATTCTTGTCATGATGAACCATTAGGTCAAATAGAAACTGGGTTTAAGTTATATGATGGACCCAAGATATGTACAACAAGCGCATGTGTATCTTCAGCTGATAGCAAGATACCTAAACGCAAACCAGGAAATATGATACCATTATGGACAGTGTAGACCTTTTTGGTCAAAAAGGTCGATACCGTCAGGACGGTGTAGAAGGGCCTTTTGGGCCAATAGAAAAATACCCACCTATTATAAAGACAACACCTAATGTGCCGGTCGACCAGCCAGGTGTGGAAGGCCTTATAAATACTTTTGAGATGAGAGAACTTCAGCTTGAAGCTGCGTTAGTTATAAGCTCACATAATGCAAACAATATTTGGATAAAACAATTTAAGGCAGATCATAACTCGGAGGAATTTTATAAGAATGTCATCAGATGGTATATTAATGAATACGGAGGACTTCCTAGCGAAGTCGAACCCGGAAATAAAATACAACTTCTTTACGTTTAAGTGGGGAGATAAATATGGACCAGAATATGTTAATAGATTATACGCGAGTCTGGTAGAACATTGTGATGTTCCTTTTGCTTTCACTTGTGTTACTGACAATAGTGCTGGGATACGTCCTGAAGTACTTCTTTTAGATTACAATCAAATAGGTCCAGACTCTTGGAGATCTTACGGTCAAGATAAGATTTTTACTCGTGAGAAACTTTGTCTTATGGATCTAGATATTCCCGGCACAAAAGGTTGGATTGATTTAGATGTATTGATTAGAAAAGAAGTCACATCTATGGTGACTAGAGACTTTAAGAAGCCTACCTTTATTCTTAATCATTGGAATATGAAAAAAGAAAATTCATTCAAATGGTTTGGTAAAGGATCTGACTGTCATGTGAATAGTAGCTTTGTAATGTGGAAAGATGATGTTGCGCAATGGTTGTTTGATTATACTGACAAGCATTTAGAGAAGCTAATGTTCACTTATAAATCCTTAGATAAATACTTATATTACCAACATTGGCGTACAGATAGATTAACATTTTGGGAAGAGGGATTAGTAGATAACTTTAATTTTAGTGATCCGCCTCATATAAAAAGGAAAGGAGTGAGAGTAACTTTATTTAATACCTCACATATTATTATACAAGGCATGGATATAGAAGCATACGAGTTACATGAAACAGAAGGTATGTGGCCGTGGGAATATTGGATGAAATATGACAAAAGTTGATGCGTGGATATACACACAAGTAACAACATTTAGCGATGCTGAAACAATTGCTATTGTTGGACCGGCTGGTAAGAGAAATTTATATGACGAATTTAAACAGATAAAATCTTTTAAAGAAGTTAATATGTATGACTATGATCCTGCACGTGGAAAAGATGAGAATATAATTAACAAAGATGTTGTATTTGATATAGAACTAAAAGAAGATCTTATTATAAATTATGCGTGTGAGAAAATGTGGCCCTTAGGTAAGATATATAAGGATAGAGAGTTTATATTAGTGGGTGATAATGAAAGGCATAACGGTGATTGTAATCCTATAACGAGTAATAGAATGTTAATAGAACAGAATGGGATAGAAGAAATTTGGTCATTCAATGAATTTACAAGATGGAAAGGTAAATATTTTGTGGTGTTTGGATGCAATTAGTAGATACATCAACGCGTCAACGATCAAGTGAGGCAGATCATTTAGGTGCTGATTTAAAAAATAATAAAACTCAAGATCTAGACATATATTATAATATGCTTAAATGGTTTCACAGGAATTATCCTGAAAGGCTAGATAGGTTTATTGAGAGTTGTTCGCCTAACCAGATAGAAGGTAAGACCTGGTTAGTAGAAGAGCTAGACAATGTACAGATACCACGTGATGAAGAAGGTAAATTTAAGATTGAAATCGTTGGTGGTTGGTTTGGTTTTCCTATGATAGATTTATTATACGAAAAGTATGGTGATGAAATAAGAGCAATAGATTTTTTTGATGTGGATCCATTTGCTGCTAAAGTGTTTGGTGTATATCTAAGTATGTGGGATGTAGATATGCAAGATGTTAAAATATTTACTAATGCTCAAGGAGATTATTTTAATTATAAAGAAAAGCGAAGAGCACATTTAATAATAAATACATCATGTGAACATATGCCTGATATGATTGATATGAAACAATACTACTTTGATCCTGATAGAACATTGTTAGTATTACAAAGTAATGACAAAGATGATGAGCCTGATCATATTAATTGTGTTGAGAGTGAAACACAATTAGCTGAAAAGAATGGCATAGCTTTATTAAATGGCGGATGGCGAACAATGAAAAGTAAAGTACTTAAACGAGAAATACAGGGTGGAGATAAAAAGAAAATCTCTTGGTGGAATAGATATATGGCAATGGGAAAATGGACTTAGAATTATTTTTGTGGGCAACCTTTTTAGGATTCTTATGGTGTCAGGTAGTTACACACTATGCTGTCTCTGTAGGACTACATAGGTACTTTGCTCATAACCAATTTAAAACAAGCTTATTTCATGAGGTTGGCTTCATAATAGGAATTATGATTGCATGTGTTCGTACACCTATTGGTTGGGTGGCAAGTCACAGAATGCACCATGCAGATACAGAGGGACCATTAGATCCTCACGATGCTAAACAAATAGGTTATTGGAAAGTGGCAACTACCACTTGGGATTTGAAACATGTGCCTATTAAATTTGCAAAGGATCTATATGATAACCCAAGACTTGTATGGGCTCATGAGAATTGGGATACATTCTTATGGTATTACTGGGCTGCATGTATGTTAATCTCACCTTATTTCTGGTGGGCTGCAGCATTTATGCCTTATGTATTTGCTAAGGTTGGATTTGGTATGTTAAATATATTTGGACATTGGAATGGACCAACTGATGGTGTTTGGATGAATTGGATTTTGGGTGGTGATGGATATCACAAAGTACATCATGAACATCCATATAGATTAAAACTTGGTAAGTATGATTTAGGTGGTTATTTAGCGGAGAGATTTTGGAAAAAGAAACTTTAAAAAAATCCCAATGGGTAGATGTACCTATGTCAGAAGATGTTTGGCATCTCCTGAAAGAACAACGTGTATCTGAAACTTATTACAACCGTGGGTCAGGTAAAGCCACACAAGAATTAGAATGGCTTGAGGCAACACATAGAAACTGGGTTCATGAGATTACTGACTTAAGTGACTTTCCATACTGTTATGTTACTAATGGTACAACAGATGCAATTCATCATTGGTTACAAACAGAAGATCGTCAATGGCAATACATTAAAGGCGACTATGAATACCCTAATATAATCGATGCTGGTACAGAGATAGAACATTCATATTTTATTGACCCGCATAAAGTATTATACCTATCTAATCCATTTGCTGGTGATGGTATGTTTAGAGATGTAGAAGTTGATTGCCCTGTTATATTAGACTGTACATATGTGTCTAGTACTGCTATACAAAGAATACACATACCAAAAAATACTGAACAAGTTATGTTTAGTTTCTCAAAAGGATTTGGTATGATAGGAAACAGATGTGGTTTAGTCTATACAAAGAAACCTCATAAGACATTGCACTTATTAAAAGAATTTGAGAATTGGAATTATGCCAATGTTAAAACTATGCATCTTGTTATGAGTAACTTTACTGTTGATGAGATGTTCCATGAAAATAGAGAAAGGCAATTAGAGCTATGTCAAGAATATAGCTTAGTACCAGCTGATGTTTTTTTCCTTGCCCAGAGTGGTGATAAATATTATAAAAGGAGAAGACGAATGCACGACAGTCCAACAGCAAGGCTTTGCTTAACACCTCTATGGTAGTACCAACTTATTTAGGATTATCTCTATCTGAATTAAACCCAGATAATATAGCTGAGTTAATTGGTAAAGCAGGTGTAGTTGTTATACGTGATAGTGGAGCAACGCCCGAAGAATATGCTGAATGGTCATTAGGTTTAGGTTATCATTTAAGCCCAGAGATATGGTGTACAGATAAAGAACATTCTAATTTGTTTTGGACTGTAACTAATGAGATGATGGATGATAGGAACCAAGGATTATTTGGTGACTATGAATTAGATTGGCATACAAACATGACACCAGTCGCTGATGCAGAAGAAGTGATAGGCTTATATGCTAAGACGATTACTTATGAAACTGAGACTTGGTTTGCTAATTCAATACCATACTTTAATCAATTACCTGAATCAGAACAAGAAAGATTGAGAGCCTTAACCGTTGTACTTGACCCTAAAAGAACATTAGGGGTTTATCAGGCAGCTTGGCAACCTGCATTTAAAAAGATATATGGTCAAGAAGTTCTTGATGAGATTAATAAGAATAGAAATACTCGTGAAGTATTCAATAGTATTAATATGGAACCTGAGAATAAAGAAAAGTTTGGGGCGAGTAGAGGTATAATGAATAATCATAGGCTTGTAGTTAATCACCCAATAAAAGGTGTTGAGGGTTTATTCTTTAGTCCATATGAAGTACATGGATTTTTAAAAGATGGTAAACCTTATTATGGAGCAGAGTCATTATATTGGAAGTTATGGAATGATTATGTATGTAATGATAGATACATATATAAACATACGTGGCAAGAAGGTGATATATGTTTGTTTGATAATATAATAGGAATACACAGAAGACCAGATATACTTAAAGATAAACCAAGAAAATTATTACGTACAGCTAAATGGTATAAGTCACATATGAGGAGACACCATGATTATGTTGTATAAATATAACTATGGAAGCAAGAACAAAATATAAATTACCGACACATGGCGAATTAAAGCATATCGATATAGATCTTGATAAGCTTCAAGCAGCAACAGATAAATTAGCTGCCGAATATGTCGATGTCAAGACCGCTAATAAAATGTTATGTGATAATCATATGGCATTGAGTAAATCTGTATACGATAACTTTATGCAAATAAACTTAACTGAATTTGGTGGTGATAAAGAATTAAAATATACAGATAGTATAAAAGAGCGTCTTCGTAGAGGTGAAGAAAAATTATATAATAAGCCTAACGACAAATATATAGGAAGTTACTTTGAAGAAATAACTAGCCAATTTAAATGTGATAAGATGAGAGTTCGTATCACTAAACTTGATCCTGGTACTGATGTACCTATGCATATTGACTATGACCCTACCTATGCAACTAGAGTTGTCATACCAGTATACACAAACCCTAAAGTTAAAAATAGATTTAAGGTTAGAGGTGAAGAAGTTGAAACACATTTAGAAGCAGGCAAAGCATATTTCTTTAATACCGGTTTTGCTCATGGAGTATTTAATGAGAGTGATGAACCACGTATAGCCTTTATGTTTAGCTTAGATGGACAAGATGATATAACTGATATAAAATTATAATATGAATTTAGATATTGAGCACTACGTCTATAAGGCGAAATGGATTGACGACTCTATTTGTGATGAAGCCATTAAAGTACTTAATGAGGAAAACACCTGGCTACCATTCCCTAAAGATGTAATCAATGCATATCCCGATGCTCCAAGAGCACAAGACGGTATTAAAGGATCTACACTCAGTATTGATTGGGCACAATTCTTAGGTGATCCTAGTATACCTGAACAAGATAGAAATTATGGTTTAGCCCATTTAAAAAATCAAGATGTATTAAATAAAGTTAGATCTTGTATGAAGGCAGGATTAGATAATTATATTCACGAATATATGAAGGACATAGAGTGGTATGATTACTATACAGACTTTACTGATCCTAAATTTATGAAGTATACTGAAAGTAATGACATGATGGAACATTGCGATCATGTAAGATATATATTTGATGGTAAAAAGAAAGGCATTCCTACAGTTTCTATTGTAGGTAATTTAGGTGATGACTTTGAAGGTGGTGCAATAAGATTTTGGGATAAGACAGATTACTATATGAAAAAAGGTGAGCTAATGTTTTTTCCTAGTAATTTTTTGTATCCTCATAGGGTTAGAACAACAACTAAAGGTTTAAGATATTCTCTTGTGAGTTGGGTATGGTAAATATATTAGATTATACTGACAAGCAGTTTAAAGAATTAGCAAAGAAAATTATTCAAGATGGTTCAGTAGTACTCCATGACCAAAACCTAACACGAGAACAACACGTTGAAGCATGTGCACGTTTTGGTGAACTCGAGAAACAAAGTTATTGGATGAATCCTAAAGACACCCCTGAAATTAGTATTGTATCTGGTCAAGTTGACAAAGAGGGTAATGCTATTGGTATGTTCAGAGATCAGGAATTAGAGTGGCATGTTAATGGTGCAGGTAGACATAAGTTAACAGAATATTGTGTATCATTATATTGTGTAGAGGAATGTGTAGATACTGTATTATCAATATGTAATTGGACTGATATGTTTGCTGATCTATCCGAAGAACAAAAAGATTATTATAGAAGCATTGATGTTCATTTAGATGGAGCAGGTGTAAGCTTATGGCCCAATAGTAATTATAGAGGTAGAGAGGGTGAGTTTAATGTAAGCAATGAATATTATAAAGAAGTTATTCAAGATGATGATAGACGACCACTTGTTGGTAAGCACCCAATAGATGGTAGAGAATATCTATATTTTCTAATTCAATATTTAAAAGAAGCATATATAGGTGATAAGCAATTAGACATCGATGAATTTTATGCTGACCTATGGCCGAAAGTATTTAGGTCGAAGTATATGTTTCATCATGTATTCAGGAGAGGTGACCTACTCTTTATGGACCAATTACACACAATACATAGGAGATCGCCGATACACTTTATGGACAGAATGTTATGGAGGACAGCGTTTGACTACTCAAATATTAAATTTTAGTGATGAACAATTAAAAGACTTAGCTGAAGAACTTATTGCAAAGGGCCATGTTATACTTTACGATCAGGTTATGACCATGGACCAATATGTTGAAGTGTGTAATCGCATAGGTAATTGTGAGTATTATAATTACTTTATGAATCCACCTGAAAGGCCAGAGATTAGTTTTGTGTCAGGTGAGAGAGATGAGAACGGTAAAGTCTTAGGTGTCTTTGGTGATAGCGAATTACAGTGGCATGCAAATGGTGTAGCTCGTCATAAGTTTGACCAAATAATTGTATCATTATATTGTGTAGAGGAATGTATAGACACAGTGCTTTCTATATGTAATCAATGTGATGCGTTTGCTGAATTATCTGAAAGAGATAAGGAAAGATTTAGAAAGATTGATATACAGCTTGATGATAAAAAAGATGCTATATATAAAATGTCTGACCATGATTTACCTGATCATCCAGCAAGAGAACGTGAAATTAAAACTGGCGCTGAATTTTATAAAGAAGATATAGATAGACGGCCTTTAGTAGGTAAGCATCCGATAGATGGTAGAGAATATTTATATTTTATGGTACCATATATAGTTGGTGCATTTGAGAATGGAGAACGAATTAATCATGAAGCTTTATATGAAGAACTATGGGAAAAGTTATTTAATTCAAGAAATATGAAACATCATGTATTTAGGAAAGGCGATTTATTGCTTATGGACCAGTTACATACAACTCATAGGAGATCGCCCGTTAAAAGAAAAATAAGAAAATTATGGAGGTGTGCATTTGACTATTCAAATATCGACTTTACCTAGAGATAGACTTAAGTGGGAACTAACTAAAACCCAAATAGCAGGTCATAGTATATGGTATGACCAAGGATTAGATGCTAATGGTTTAACAGAATTCATGAATTCAATTGGTGAATGTGAATGCCCTGACCTATTCATGAACCCTAAGAATACACCTGAGATCTTTATAGTCACTGGTAAGAAGGATAAGCATGGTAAGAAGCTTGGCATGTTTGGTGATACTGAACTTGGTTGGCACTCTAATGGTAACTCAAGACACAACGTTGATAAAATATTAATTGCTTTATATTGCGTTGAAGAAGATGATAATACTTGTTTGTCTATATGTAATACAACTCGACCATTCCAGGCTTTAACAGATGAACAACAAGAATACTATAGAGATATTACAATTAAACTCAAATTTAAAAATAATACTATATATAATTTAGAAGAAGGTGATCCAGAATTAGAATTCATGGAAGCTAGCAAAGGATCTATACGTAAATTAATAGGTAGGCATCCACATACTGGCCAAGAGTATTTCTATTTTCCATATCATTTTATAGAGAGAGTTTGGTATAAGAAAAAGAAAATTGACGGTAATAAACTTATACAAGAGTTGAAGCAGGTTATATTTAAATCACAATACCAAACACATCACATATTTAAAAAGGGCGATCTATTATTAATGGATCAATTTACTTCGTTACATAGGAGGACTCCAGTGTATGACAATAATAGATTACTATGGAGAGTTGCCTGTGACTATAGGAAGATAATGTGAAAAAAATAGTTGCTGTAGCATTTAGTTATGCAGAAAATTCTATGAACATGAGAGGCTTAACCCTCATGGATGAATTGTTATTTTTTGATGGCCAATATGATATGAATGATTTTAATATGCCTCTTTGTAATTCAAATAAATCAGATGGAAATGTTCCAGAAGGTGTGAATAAATTCATAAAGGTTATGAGAGATGCTGACATATTAGTGTTTGCTATACCTGAAGCTACAGGACATTATGCGGCTGCGTTCAAGAATGCAATGGATTGGTTAATATGTGAGTCTAAGTTTAATAGTGATATTGCAGTTGATGGTGCATTTTATAATAAACCAGTATGGGTTGTAACATTCACTCCTGTGATTCCCGCGGTAACTCCGGGTGAAAGTTATGAGATAGGTGCTGGAGGCCGACACTTTGAAATGACAAGACACCTATTAAATGAGAAGATGGGTGGAGCTGTGCATCAAGAGATGTTTGTGTTTAATGATGGATGGCAACATTGCAGACCAGGAAATGTTGATTGGGTAAGAGATGCTTGTAATGAAATACTAAGAGCAATAGATTTTGATCCTGGTGAAAGGGCACCATCATATTCTATGAAGGATAGACCAGTAAAGTGGCTTAAACGATACGAAGAGTGGGATGCTTCATGGAAGGAATAGCCGAATACATTAATGTCGATTATAATAAAGAGTATCTAATACGAAAGCATAACGATGCGCGCGGTGCACATGGTAAAGAGTATATCGAATGTGGAACCGAATCTCATATCCTTAGAGATAACCCAGACTATTACAGACAATGGGATCATATACTTACAATCATGTGTGGTGTTCATATAGGTATGTGCGAACATGGTACAGGTTTTAATTTAAATGGAACTCTAAAAGCCGGGGTACCGCCCCATATAGATTTTGATGATAGAGAAGGTAATGGATTTAATTTATTATTACCTATGTTTGGTATAGCTAAGATTAATATATACGAAACCATACCTAGTCAATTAGAATTTAGACATGGCATGACCCATTGGAATATGTTACAAGATAAATATCCACCAAGAAAGATAGGTGAAATAGTTGTAGATAAGCCTGTCTTATTAGATACAATGTACTTACATGATGTACAAGTAATCGATGCGCCTCGTGCAATATTTTGTGTTGCTTGGAGAGGTATAAATAAGACATATAATGAATTTAAAGACCATGCCGAAAAAACACTTACCTGATCCAGAAAAGTATGAGCTAGGCGAGCCATATACCCATCTAGGAATACCATTCCCAAGGTTACCTGCTACCTTTGAAAAGAATTCAGTTCCATTAAAAGAAGATTACAAAATGAGATCTATGGATTACTTAGATACTCCTGAAGCTTATTCGTTATTTGAAAAGCAAGCTGACCTTATAATTGAAAATGGTTGGAAGGGTATTATTGATGTTGGTTGTAGACATGGTCCAGTAGTTGATATATTAATGGATAAAGGATATACTGATTTCAACTATATGGGATTTGATACATCTGCTCAACCTATTGAATATGCTCAAGAGACATGGCAAGAGTTTGATAATATAGAATATCGTGTTATGTCTTGGAATGAATTTGCGCCAGCTGGTGCAAGCAAAGGTCATAAGCAGCTTGGTCAAAACAATAAGAAAGAAACTGATGAGGAATGGTGGTCTAGAGCCGGTGTTAAATTCAAAGTAGACTTCCATGTTGATGTTATGATATGGTCAGGCGTTTTATTATATGAACCAACATATCATTTATGGTTCTTTCATAATATGCATAATGCGTATGGTGCACAAAATGCAATTATACAAGAACCTTTAAAAGACCAAAGGCCAGAATGCTGGAGAGAAGATTTAGAATTAAATACTATTGAGCATAGACTTCATATGTATAAAACTAAATATTATGAATATGAATCTTGGGAATTTGATTTAGATATATTTAGTGGTAGAAGAATAATATCACGTGTTAAATTATGGCAGGATGGTGATTCTAAATGGGAAGATTGGGTAGATACTCATGGTCAGCTAGCCGCTAATCCACACACTGAGATACTTCCATCAGGCTATAAAGTAATACCATATATATTTCGAGGTAAATTAAATTTTGAATTAAGCCAAAGGGATCAGACTTTATGTCAAGTAGCTTTAGAGAAAATGTTTAAAGAGAGACATAGTCATAGGTTAGCAGATAATTATAGCAGAGATAAATTGCATTTAGGCAAAATGTATATGTACAACTTTGTATTTGATGGTGATGAACCAGTCTTCTGCTCGGGTGTACAAAATGTTACTGATAAAGTTGTTAGAGTATTCTCTAGATACTTTGCTTTTGAAAAGTATAAGACAGATGGCACCACACTATTAGAGAAGAATGACAACTTTGAAGAATTACAATATGCTATGCATTGGATCCGTGATAGAATTATATTTTGGAGTAGAGATAAATCTCCTAAGTTCTTTGAAAGGTTAAAAGTTAAAAATGAATTGTTTTCAGAGTGGACTGTACATCCTACAAAGATTAATATAATCTATCCTAATAATGAACAATATATATTTTATACACCAAAGGTTCCAGCTGAATGGTGGAAAAATGGTAACTATGATGGATTTTTTAAATGAAGTTCTATGTTAACGGCACCCGTCGAGGGTTAGGCAAATATATCTATGATAGATTGAATGTAGTCGAGACTCTTGAAGAATGTGATGTATTCATTAATTGTAAGCATGATGGATTCCTTCAGGTGGACTTATTATATAAAGCTTGTGAATTAGGCAAGAGAGTTATCAACATAGGTTCATATGCATCTGACTGGATATTCCATCCACAACAAAAGAAATATACTTATGCTATTGAGAAGAAAGCATTAAGAGATGCTAACTCACAACTGTTTGATAATGGTTATAATACTACATGTTTAAACTTAGGTTATTTGGATAGTGAGAGTGTAGAACATATCACATCAAATAAGATGACACATAGATCTGTTGTAAATAATATTGAATGGATACTCACACATCCTCATCGTGTAAAAGAAATAACTATAACACCTAATGAATCAAAGAAAGAAAATAAGTACAATGACCAGGTCGTTAAAGAAATAGGAACTCTAGCATATGATGAACGTATAACAATATCAGATAACCTACGTGACTATTCAACCATGTATGCTAACTGTTATAAACAATTACACCAGTTCGGTCAATATGATTTAGAAAAGGTTAGAGCTGAAGTAGCTGTGTTATTAGAGGCACATGAATTACATGATAATCAAATTATGTTACAATCATTGGATGGTAAAGACTTCTATACTGGTATCACTCAAGTAAGTAAGATCCCTGAGGGTATAGTTGAGAATGATTTTGATAAGCTCAACGTTCATGAGGATTCAGAGATAGCTAGATTCATAAATGATTTAGGTATAACAAGGGCAAGATTACTTGTCTTACCTGAGAAAACTTGTTATACATTCCATTTTGATCCGACTTCACGAATACATTTAGTGGTAAAAACAAATGAATGGGCCTTTATGGCTGATGAAAAGTGGAGATTATTCCATATGCCTGATGATGGTTATCCATGGTATGTTGACACTACATATCCACACACCGCAATTAACTCAGCACTTGAAGACCGCATACATATAATGGGTCGTGCACCGCAAAAACCTTATAAATAGAAATATGATTGAGAAAATACTAGCGGGGACTCTCGCACTTTCGGTAGGTGGATGTAGCATGTTAGGCGGTTTCAACGCACTAGATCCCAAAAACCTTATTAAGACAGCAGCAACAACTGGTGTCACATACGTAATAGCAGGCCCCTTAGCAGCCGCGGGCAATGCTGCAACATCTATAGCAGTTGATTCAGTTCTACCTGATGACAAACCTGCAATAGGTGATATTGAGGCTGGAAACGAAGAACAATTGAGGGCATATATGTTTCAAAACCTAACACAAACAGTACTATACGCGGTAATCGGATTCTTAATATTTACTAATGTTGTTGGACCATGGGCTGCACAGCGTAGAGCAAAGAGAAAAGCTGAGCAAGTAGCAGAAGACCAACGTCGTAAAGATAAATATGACGCAATGAAAGCTGAATTAACTGCGCGTCGAAATAAAGAATAGTATAAATATACTTGTAAGTAAGCGAGAATATCGAAATAGTCAGTAACACGGAGAGACACTCCAGATCGATCGGTTATGATTGCAATCTTACGTTTTTTTTAACTTAAGGAGAAGTATATGTTTAGACAAATGATTAAGAAGTCTATCCAAAAATCTCAGCATTGCAATCGCAACTGGGATTTAACACAAGAGATGCCTCAGGCAGATATCGATCTTATGATTGAAGCTGCTACACAGTGTCCTACTAAGCAAAACCTTAACCACTATAAAACCCACGTAATAACAGACCGTGCTATAATCGAACAGATTGAAGCTGCGACTGCTATTCCTGATTTTGGTTCTGAAGACAATGACTTCAGAGGCTATGATGGCGTTCAGGGTTATGATGGAGGTTTTGGTCCAACTAACTCACAACTATCTGCTCATGCAGTCTTCGCGTTTGTTGAAGATGAGCCATGGCAAATGGGTGAGGAAGTTCGTGAGCCTTCAGAGTCTACTAAGACTATGCATGGCAAAACAGGTGACGGCAAATTGGCTGAGTCTTATAAAGAAGACAGAGACCAAGCTGTTGGTATTGCTGCAGGATATTTAAACCTAGTATCAACTATGATGGGTTATTCTACTGGTTGTTGCAAGTGTTTTCATATGGACAAAGTTAACAAAGCATTGGGAGTACCGGAAGGTAAGAACACTGTATTGTTAATGGGTATTGGTATTGCTGATCCTAGTCGTCAAAGACAGGAACATCATTCTGATGCAAGCTTTAGCTTCGGTTCTCATAAGAATATGAGAAAGTTCGAAACTCACTACGCTTAAACAGTAACACAAAGCCAGCTTCGGCTGGCTTTTTTTTTCTCTATAAATAATAATATGAATCATATCACTAGTCGTAATATAGATAAGAAAGTACAATTAAAAAAGTTAAAAGAAAAACTACATGTTGCTGGACATGATAGAAGCAACAAAAAAGTTAACATGGTAAAAGCCTTAAAAAATTTAATGAAGAGGGAAAAAAGAAAATGATACAAGCATATGACGAAACTTGGCAGTTCTATATTAGACAACTGACTCTAACTTCGAGACGTCCGTTTGTTCAACCTTATCCTATCATTCGTAGTTTATATGATTTTTTAAAAAGCACTGGTGATACCCCTGTATTAGATATTGGATGTGGAGAAAATAATCTAAAGCATTTCTTTCCTAATATAGATGGCATGGACATGACATGCGAAGCTGATATAAAATCTTATGTTGATAGCCAATCCTTTAAAGACGTACCTAAATATAAGTATGGCGTTGCAGTAAATGTTATGAACTGGCCAGATGGAAATACTATCGACAGTAAAATTAAATTAGCATTATCAAAATGTGATAAAGTGTGGTTCAGCATGAATGACTTGCCTACTTTAATAATGCCAATAGAAGAATATAAAACAAAAGAAGCGTGGGAAAAATATGGTAAGGTAGAATCTTTTTGGCATGGTCAAGATCCAGAAACTAAAAAAGATATTCGTGACTATTTAGAAAATGATCTCTTGTATTCACAAATGATGAAAATGCCACATAGAGATGGAGTCCAAGCAACGAGAGGCTTAACGCAACTCCAACAGGATGTTGCAGAGATCTATACTAATGCCGTAGACCATGATGCATATTATGGTGTAGTTCGTGTATTAATAAGTGCAGAAAAAGATTAAAGGCATTCCACCCCATAGTAAATTTCCGTGTAGTTGTGGACGTTCACCTACTGGTAGATGTTGTGGCTGGCATAAGCTAACAGAAGAAGAATATATGATTAAGTTTAAAGAATTTAAAGAGCTCGATAAATTTCAATAATATCTTCCTTACCCTTCACTTTAATATCACCAATCTTTCTAGAGTTATGGAACATATCAGGCGGAAGCTGGTCTCTTGTCATTGAGGAATATATAGTTGGATATTCTGAATAATCTCCCCTACCTGCTGTTGCTTCTAGTCTTGCTGCTAGATTAACTGCATCACCTATCACACTAAAGTCAAATCGAGTTGAGCTACCCATATTACCGATAATTGCTGGACCAGAATTCACACCTGTACCAACATTGATATCAGGTAAGCCTCTATCCTTATATCGTTGTTTTAGTTCTAATGTCTTTGCTTCTATTTCAACAGCAGACTTAACAGCCATCTCAGCATGATTAGGCATATCAAGTGGTGCACCGAACACTGCCATAATACAATCACCCATAAACTTATCGACCATACCACCATTAGCCAATATAATATTAGTCATCTCATCTAAGAACTCATTGACAAGAACAACTAAACCTTCAGGGTCATCATTGTTCTTATAGAATTCTGAGATAGGTGTGAACCCTATAATGTCCATAAACAAATAAGACATATCCTTTCTAGCACCACCTAACTTAAGTAGATCAGGATTCTTTTGTAGTTCTTTGACTTGCCTTGGATCTAAGTAGTGTTCGAACTGTTTCTTGATCTGTTGCTTCTGCCTAAACTCTAATATGAACCTATTAAATGTGGCATGGAATCCTACGATAAAGAATGTCAACAAGGCCCACGTGATATCTACAAGAACTAATTGTGTACTAAACATATATTGGAAGTAATACAAGGCCCCTGCAAATGTACCTATAAGTGATAGACCAATAAACCAGTATGGCAAAAATCTTGTTATAAGAATGATAGCAATACCCAATACAAGACCCGCAAGCAGTTCTATTAAAGGGTCATACCGCTTTATTGTTTCACCATCTAGGATTGTTTGGAGAGTCTGTGCAGATATAACATAGTCATATTGTTCACCTACTGGTGTTGCAACAACTCCACTTAATCCCTCTGCTGTCATAGCTATAATCACTGTTGTACCCGCAAGCGGCGTGAAGTCTTCAGACGCAGCACTCATAGTTTTAAATTCTTTATTCCATCTTACCCAAACTCTAGCTCTTGTATCTGTATTAATTGTAGCATAAGCAGGAACTCGCATAGCACTAATGCCAGCTTCGTCAGCTTTTACTTGATACGATGGGTCACCAACCGCAACTCGTATTGTTTCTATTGCCATGTTAGGATATACTTCCTCGCCTATCTTCATAAGCAATGGCACTCGTCTTACAACACCATCAATTTCAGGAGCGGTATTAATAACACCAACACCTCCTGCACATTCTGCAAGTTTAGGTAATGGACCAACCATACCATTCCACTCAAATAGATATGGTAATGGATCACCTATCTTTGCCACACCTCTTGGTACTGGATTAGATGTTCTCTTTTGTGCTGTACCAACCTGAGCAATGACTACGCCATAACCTAATGTTTCACAAAATACTTCATCACCACCAAACCTATCCTCTTCACTAAATAATATAGGCATA
>Ga0206679_10000147_pt1 | contig 53885 bp, 43 predicted proteins | sample M110012015metaG_FD_155464 | JGI IMG/M metagenome (GOLD analysis project Ga0206679, IMG submission 155464) | Ammonia-oxidizing marine archaeal communities from Monterey Bay, California, United States - M1 100m 12015 | ecosystem: Environmental > Aquatic > Marine > Intertidal zone | place: USA...
CATCCAGGCCTGTTGTTGGCTCATCTAATAACAGTAAATCAGGCTCGCCAGCAAGCGCCATAGCAATGGCGATTCGCTGTTGCTGACCTCCAGATAACTCGTGCGGATAACGCTTCAGCATTTCACTCGGATGGGCTAACTGGACCCGCTCGAGTAACTCAATACTGCGGCTTCGCCACGCTGCCATTTCTAAAGTAGAGTGCAACCTTAAACATTCGAAAATCTGACTCTCAATTCTCATTGTCGGGGTCAGTGCCTGCCCGGCATTTTGCGGAATCAATGCCATCTGCCCGCCTCGCAATTTCTGCAAATCCCTGGCTGACATGGCCACCATATCCTCGCCATGAAATTCCAACCTGCCACCCAAACGTTGCAGCCCGGCTTTTTGATAACCCATCATGGCCAGTAGTAACGTGCTTTTGCCACAACCACTTTCGCCGACCAGGCCAAGGGTTTCACCCCGCCCTAAGGTTAAATTTATAGACGAAATCACTGCAACGGGTTCAGCTAGATCGTTGACATAGCCTATCGACAAATCCTCGGTAGTTAACAATGGGCTACTCATATAACCGTCCGGGTGGTCCGATCAAGGCCCAGTGATTTGGCCAAGGCATCCGCCGTGAGGTTAATACCAATAATCAGCGAACTCAGAGCAATCATCGGCAGGAGCACCGGCCAGGGTGCCAGAGGTAGGTAGATCCTGGCACTGGCGATCATTAATCCCCAGTCCGGGGTCGGTGGCGTGATACCAAATCCAAGAAAGGAAAGTGCACTGAAAGCCAACAGCATCCAGGACCAGCGCATGGCCGCCTCGACCAGCAAAACATCTCGCACGTTTGGCAATATTTCCCTGAAGATGATACTGAAGATACCCTCTCCCCTTGCTTTAGCTGATAACACATAGTCCTTGACTACGACCTCCAGAGTCGCGGCCCTCGCCAGCCTGACAACACCAATGCCATAGAAGAAGCCAAGCGTCAGAATCATGACATCAGGATCATTACCAAAGGTGGCAATAATCAGCAGCAAAAAAATCATAAACGGCACAGCCAGAAAGATATCAATACAACGCATGATAGCTTCATCCATTCGCCCACCACTGTACCCGGCAACGATACCGAAGAAGCCGCCCCAACTGACTGCCAGCAAGGTACCCAGCAGCGTGATCAGAATCGCCTGTCGCCCTCCTAGCAGGGTCCGTGTCAGCACGTCTCTACCCAAAGTATCCAGACCTGCCCAATGCTGAAAGGACGGGCCAATATGCCCTATGATTTCAGACTGGCTATCAAATGAGTATGGTACTAACCACGGCGACGTAAGGGCGAGAAGAAGATGCAAACCAACCATTGATAGCCCAATCAGGCCTGACCGGGAAGACCCGATTGCGGTCAAAATTAGCTTGAGCGAGGTCATCCTGCACCCCGCTGGCTTCGTAATCTCGGATTCAGTAGCAGTGATATCAGGTCAGCCACGAGATTAAGACCAATATAGATGGAAGCCATCAACAGCGCGATGGCTTGCACCAGCGCAAAATCCCGATCCGAAATCGCGTTCACGGACAGCCGGCCGATACCCGGGTAATTAAACACCACTTCAACGACCAGTACCCCACCCATCAACCAGGCGATATTCAAGGCAATCAGGTTGATAGCTGGCAGCAGCGCATTGGGTAACGCATGCCTTAGTACCAATTGCCATCGAGGCAGGCCCTTGAGGTTTCCCATGAGCACAAATTCTGATGCCAACACATTGATCATGCTGGTGCGTACCATGCGCATAATATGAGCCACCATCACCAGCGTCAGGGTAATCACTGGCAGTATAATATTGGCCAGCACCTCAAGTAGAGGCGCGTCAGCTCGCATGATGACAATGCCGGGTAACCAGCCCAGCCAGACAGCAAAGAATGAAATTAACAGCGTACCCGTTATAAATTCCGGCACCGTCATACAAAAGATAGCGATACCCGAGATCCAAATATCCGCCCTCTGGTCCCGATACAAGGCAGCGACCGCACCAAGCAGAATAGCCATCGGTATCCCTAGCAGGGCTGCAGAAAGACCCAGAATGACGGTATTTCTGAAACGTGGGCCAATGATCTCTTTAAGTGGTTTATCACGCTTGATACTCTGACCGAGGTCTCCCGCCAACAGGCCGCTGGCCCACTTCAGGTATCTGGCCTGAGCTGGCTGGTCGAGCTGATACCGGCTGCGACAATTATCTAATCGCTGGCCCTGTGCCATCTGCCCGAGAAATGCCTGGCAGGCATCACCCGGCAATAATTCGACTGCAGTAAATACGACCACCGAGACTGCCCAAAGGGTCACTAAGGCAAATACAAAGCGTCTGACAATCAATTGCAGCAAAACAATCCTTATTGATGTTGGATAGTGAGTGCCTCGGTCAGCGCTTCGATATCCGTCGGCCCAATGCCACAGCAACCACCAATTATGGTGGCACCTGCCTCAGCAGCTCGCAAACACTTCTCAACGAAATAATCCGTGGTCACATCGGCTCGCCGCCCGGTGTATAATTCGTTGTCGAGCGTCCAGCCCTCCGGGACCTTTCCCATGCGGTTTGCATAGCAGCCTAGTGGCTTAGCGGTCAATCCCTTTAATTCGATGAGACCGCTCTCTATTACTTCTGGACAGGTACAATTGAGCATATAACCTGCGACATCCAGATAATCGATCTTTAGGAAAGCTTCCTTCAGACTTTCACCACTGCGCAATCCAGCTCCAGGCTCCTCATTGAGCGTCCAAGCAACATAGACGGGCTTTCCACCACCATATTGTTTGGCCTGGGTGGCCGCCTGTTCAGCTTCTATTGCCGATGACATGGTCTCACAAATAAAAAAATCAACGAATGGACCAAGGGCCTCAACCATATTGCGATAAACTGGTTTGGCAATGTCCTCAGAGGGTACCAGATCCGGACGATAGCTTTCCGACAGAGGTGGAATAGACCCGGCAACCAGTACCTTTTCGCTGCCGGCATCTGCAGCCTGCCTGGCCAACTTGCCTGCTAATTCGGTTAGCCGGATATACTCTGATTCAAGATTTTCCTTGCCCAGATAACTGGGGATAGTGCAATAGCTATTGGTGATAATGATCCGGGCACCCGCATCTATAAAGTCTCGATGCACGTCGATGACGATCTGGGGTGCTTCAATCAGTGCAGTAGCAGACCACAGACCCTTACCACCGGTACTAACCCGTTTCTGCAATTCACCACCCATTCCTCCGTCAAGCACCGTTACTGTCACGTCTTCTCCTCCATTGATTGGGCCGGCACTATAGCACCGTCTGCAGCAGCCCTATACTCATATAGGGCCTGTTACTGCCAAATACACAAACCCAGGCTTGCACCACCCGCCAACACCGTCTTTAATTGTGACGGCGCGATCAGGTCATTATTACCCGCTTCACAGACCAGTAACTGGGCCCCATATCCAGCCATGTCCAATAAAATCTGGTCCAGATGTCGATATTGCACATCATGGCCTTCTCCTGGGTACTCTCGCAGAATAACTTTGGCTTTGGGATAACTGGTCGGCCACTGATCGGTTTTTTCCGCTTTCAGCAGGCCGTCAGCCAGTCCCCTATAGACATAGACATCGGCGGTCACTCTTGAGGTGTCGATGGGCCCTTCTTTACAATAGAGACTGGACTCGTGGTCTAACGGCTCAGGGTCTGCGGCCTGACCGCGAAGATGATGTGCTCGCGCAGCTTCATCATAGGCCGTATCCTGGAAACCTTCGACCTTATGCAGGGTGCTGTCAGCGGGGAATCCAAAAAACCGCATCGGATAAGCCAGCAAATCTCGATAACCGCTGATTCCGCCATTATTCTCACACCAGCCAGGTTGACCGATTATAGGTGAGGTTGCCGCCATATGAAGGGATAGCAGGCGATGTCCATTACGAGTCGCGATTTTCGCCGCATAAGGTCCACCACCAGAGATGCCAAACAGTATGAACTTATTAATCTGCAGTTTTTTCAATACCAGCTCAACGTCTTCTGCGTAATCTGTCATATCCAGCATTGGGTCAAAGTCAGTCTGACCAAAACCATTGCGTTCAACCGTTATCAGTCGAAGCTGCAACTGCAACCGCAGACTTCTTAAAAAATCGAGCAATCGAACAGCCCTGACTGAAGTTCCGAGACCACCAATAAAGATGACAGGAATACCGTTCTCAGGGCCATCATCAATATAATGGATAGTCCGGCCATCAGGAGTTTTAACCTGCTGTACCGTCGGTCCCAGAGAATCAAACTCGCCAGGAAGCTGGCCAACTAAAGCTGCTGCTTCAAGTGGCCCAAACAGTATCAAAACCAACACCGCCATCTTCATGATTACATTCATTTTTTTACCCAAGCAGCCATTCAGTCAAATTTTATCATGGAGATGAGGTTCCTGGCTTGCAGAATAAACCATCCCGGTAACAAAACCAGGATCATGGCGCGCTGACAATGGCTCGCTCAATCCTAAAATTCCCTGGCTTGGCTACGCAAAACTTACCCCTATTAATTTTAACTGCCGGCGTAATATCGGTAACCCGCACTTTCCAGGGGCCCACAACTGCAACACAAATAACAGGCCTCTCGCCCCCAGGGCAGAGCCCAAGATTCAAATGCAGCGTTAACTCCACCACCAATGCCAGTAGCCAACGAAGCCCAAGGGCATGGGTTACTTGATAATTCCTATCTGACACCGCTTTGCGGCATCACATCGACAATAAAAAAAATCAACAAACTGCTCTTTTTTGTTTCTTTATTTAACAAAGCTCGCACATAATGCCCCTACTTTAAATATGGGGGCGATTAAGATGACGAAATTCTCAACAAAACTGAGTCAAGGTGAGTTTGTCATAACCACTGAACTGACACCCCCTAAAGGGACTGATCTCAGTAACCTGTTAAAAACTGCCGGGGACCTGAAAAACCATGTTGACGCCTTTAACATTACCGACTCCCATAATGCCAGGATGAGCCTTTCACCTTTAGCGGCAGCCTCTGCTTTGGTTCAAGCCGGTTTAGATCCTATCCTGCAGATGACAACTCGAGATCGAAACAGGATCGCCCTGCAATCGGATATGCTGGGAGCAGGCTACCTGGGAGTAGAAAACCTGGTCTGCATGGGTGGTGATCCTCCCCATCTGGGTGATCATCCAGATGCAAAGCCGGTATTTGATTTCAGTACGCTGGAATTACTAGATGCCGCCAGTAAATTAACGACCGGTGTGGATTCAACCGGTAACAAACTTAATGCCTCACCTGTCTTAAACATTGGTGCCGTTGTTAACCCTGGCGCTGACAATCTTGACAAGGAAATCGAAAGGCTGAAGGAAAAAATCGATAATGGAGCGCGATTTTTCCAGACCCAGGCTATCTTCGACAAACAGGCATTTGAAAATTTTTGCAACCGCGTGGCCAGCTTTAATCTACCGATGATTGCAGGAATACTCCCAGTTAAGTCCGCCAAAATGGCTGCCTATATGAACAGCAACGTGCCGGGCATTAACGTACCCGATGACATCATTGCTAAAATCAGTTCAAGCGGCCAGATTAAAGTTACCAGTACTGAAATAAGTGCTGCGATCATCAGGGACATCAGACCCTATTGTGCCGGCGTGCACCTGATGGCAATTGGCTGGGAGGCACTGATTCCAGCAATACTTGAACAAGCCGGTGTTCGTTGATTAAGGCCCGACTTACCGGGCAAAACCTGAATCCGGTTTTAAGGCTGCCTGAGCCTACCTGCTGAGAGTGACTATCGCGCCAGGGTCATTTTGCTGATGCTTAGCGGTTCTGGCCTCAATGCGCCTGCACCATATTCATAGAAGCAATGGTATCGCACTTTCCTGGCAGGGCTTGAATCCAGTCACGGATTAAATCTACCCCTTCGTCATGGACCAGACCCCTGCCCAATTCAGGCATCATTGCACCGGGCTCAAGGCTAACCATACGATAAACCAAAATAGACTCATCAGGTGCCCCCGGAACCACCGAAAACAGGTTGCCTCCCGTGCCCTGGCCTGCGGCAACTGGGGTTTTGCATCTGCCCCAGCGCAACGGATCCATAACCGAGGCGTCCAGGAATAATCCAGAAGTATCAGCCGGACCTGTTTTACTGTGACAATGGCCACAATTGATATCCAGATAGGATCTAGCCCTTTGTTCCAGTGCAACGCCTTCATCCTCCCAGTTAGCAGTTTTCGGCACCCTCAAGGCAGTTTCATAGTCAGCCTCCGCCAACCATCCCCGAGCGCGCCATTTCGATAGCTGATTGTCAGCTGAACCTGGAAAGAGCCGGTTCAAATGCTTTGCTTGGGGACCAATCGGTTCTATCCGCTTACTGCCGTGATCCAGCGTATGGCAACCTGCACACTGATTCTGATTAGGCACGACATAGGCAAATGACCTCACTTGATCATTTTTATGGAGACTGACGGGTAGCATTGCACCAGCAATCTTCAAGGTCGCATCCTGCTGATCGGCATCCCAGACGTAGGGTAATGCATGCCAGCCATCCGAACGCCTCACCAGCAATCTGGTTTCCAGCAGAACCACTCGATCTAAGTTCAGTGTGAGCTCGACTTCCGCTGCCCTGGCGGCGAAGCCGGCTACCCGGAGCGCACCAGCCGGGGGTAATGCTTGCGACTCCGCCCTGACGTAGTAGAAGGTTTTACTGATTACAGTGCCCACAGGGAACTGCATTTCCCCAGTATCGGTGACAGGTACGCGGCTAACCTCAGGGATGGAAACAGTCCGTAGCTTTAAGGCGTAATCGGAGAAAAGGCCACTGGCGAGGTAATAAATCTCAGCATTATCGGCGACACGAAGCCGAGTACCATCCTGGTGTAGGAGCCTCCAACTGGACAACTTAACCGGGTTGTCTTCAGCAAAAAACAGGCTTTCGGTCTCTGGTAATTCCGAGCAACTAAACAGCAGCAATGCCATAAAGCCTAACATCCAATGCTGCACCGATCGTGTCATCCATGCGCTCACGCTGGGGTATCGTTCAATTGAATTAAAGTTCAAGCATGACAGCCGATAACGGCTCATGAGTACATTGATAGCGGGCCTGCTCCAAGCTTGGGTTAGCATAAGCAGCCGGCCCATCCACGTTCAGCAATTGAGTTTCCGGTTCATTAGCAACGCAAAAATTCTGTGCAGCTGGCAAGTGACCGTCAACGGCTGTCGCCGGATTTAAGAAACCATCCCAGAGAATATTAGGAAAGTGACCCTCTGGGCCAAACAGAGCCAGTTTTAATTCAGCCAGCGCATCTGTGCCTGGCGAGGTTCCGCCCCCGGAATACCGATTGTCATGTATGAAGATCCGCTCTGGATAAGGGTCAAAATCACTGGCCGCATCCCTATCTGAATAGTTTGTTGAATATACGCTGGAAATAATGATATGCGCGGTATTGTTATCACGCAGGTCATTGTCGAATATTTCCACGTCATCATTAGAGTTAACGGATATACCGGATCCTGCCGGCAACCCCGCTACAGCGCCCCCGGGCAAGGCAAAATTAGCGGTATTATTACTGATTACCTGGTTTCTGAAGATCCGGGTTCGCGCTCCTTCCTGGGGAAGGTTGGGCATGTTAAACACAAGAATCCCACCAGTATTGTGCATCGCAATATTATCAAAAACATCCGCATCCAGAGTATTTTCGATCTCGATACCAGCGACATTAAATTCAGCTCTGGAATTTCTCACGATGACGTGACGCGATTGGCCGACATAGATACCCGCATCTGATGCACCAATGGCCACCACTCCATCGATCAGCGTGTTTTCGGTTTGCACGGGGTAGATACCATAGGCACCGTTAGCCGTATCCGGCCCATTGGTCCACTCCGTGCGCACCCGCCTGACTATAATATTCCTGCCTTCATTGATTTTCAGGGCATCTCCCTTTGCATCCTCGATAGCCAGATCCTCAATGGTAAAGTCGCTGGCGGTCACCAGGATGCCTTCAGCTCCCGAGACCTGTCCCTTAAAGCTCAATATGGTCTTATCCATTCCGGCACCACGAATAGTAATACCATCGATATTCAGCGATAGAGATCGATTAAACTCAAATGTGCCCTCAGGAATGGTTATGACATCACCTGGCTGGGCAGTTAACAGCGATGTTTGTAATTGGGTCCAATAGTCGTCGTCCGTAACAGGCACCGGCTCAGCAGCATCAGGCTCAATAGTATTAGACGCCACTGCAGTGGAATCGATATTTTCTGGAGGTTGCTCACTGCAGCTGCACAGACCACACCACAGTATGACTAACAATACGGTTTTCATCATCTATCACTCTCGATTCTTCAAATTATAAATTTTATATTCGGCGTTCTGAATTTCAACTAGCGCTATTAGACCAGCTCTATCAAAATGGTATTCAGGCAGATACAAGCCTAATAACAGCGCCTGCCCAGAGCCCCCGTTAATCCAGGAACTGACAGAACACCCAACCGGGCTTTAGCTGAATTGCTATCAAGCAAGCAAAGCCCCGCAGTCCATTCGCTGCAGTGCCGCCAATGACCTGCCAAGAATCACTCGGCCCAGTTCTTTGCCCCGCTCATTACCCGAATCAAGTGTGCCACAGATCGCAATTGGCGTGATCATGGTAATCATAAGATTGATTCGGTAATCCTCCAGGCACTGGTCAAAACTGTAGTCTTTGACGCCATATTCCAGCAGCGTGTCATGGTAGGAACGAAGGCGCTGCATTTCCACATCAAGCTTGAGGTCCTTACTACAACTTTGAGAGCAGAAATAAGCAATATCATGCGGCCCATTACCACCGGTCGTGTTCTGCCAGTCCACGCCGATAATACTGACTTTGCCATCCTTAACCGGTAACAGCATATTGTCGACACGATAATCTCCATGGATAACCGTCTGCGGCCCACTCATAGCTCGATCAAAAAGAACATCGAACTGCTCTCCTATTTTTGTTACTACCTCTGGCAGATTACCGCTGAAGCACTCGCCAAAATTATTTATAGTGGGTTCGACTCCCGGCTGATATATGACCTTCTGCCTGAAATCGGTTACCTCAGGATTGTTCTGATACTTTAACCAGGGGTAGTTTTCTGTCTTGCCCCAGAAGGTGCCATGCATCTCTCCTGACTGCCTGAATGCCAGCGCCATAACTTCGTCAGTACAATCCTGCAGCTGATCTCCTGCTGCAGCATCACCCAGATCCTCCAGAATCAACAGAAAATCCTGCGTCTCGGCATCAATATCGGCAAATAGGCACCTTGGACTGGCAATAGGGTTAATACTCGCTAGATGACGATAATAGTTAATCTCATTAGCATAAAAGTTCAAACTCTTGGATATATCAACGTTGTCTGTCTGGGCAATTACCTTGACGATAATGCTCGTTTCGCTACCGCCTGCGAGCTGCAGTTTTGCCCTGGCTATCGAGGACATTAAGCCCACACCCTCACCTAGCGGCTTTACCGAGACCGAAATCACTGGCTCGGCCAGCTCATCCTTCAACAACTGATTAGCTAATTCAACCGTAAATTCGGTAGCACTCTGCAGAACAATCGCCATCTCACACCTTCTTTGATTTACAATACGGCCTAATAGTAACGTAACCAGGAGTTAATCTAAATGGAACCCTTATTTGAGAGATTCAGCCTTCAAAACGAGGTAGCGGTCATAACCGGTGGTGGTCGAGGAATCGGCGAAGGTATCGCGGTCGACTTTGCAAGAGCTGGCGCAAAAGTCGTGGTCGCGGCGCGGCGCACCAACGAAATTGAGGCTGTAGCTGCAAGAATCCAAGAACTGGGTGGCGAGGCGATCGCCGTTACCACCGATGTCACCGATGGCCAGGCCGTCGAACACCTGGCGAATAAGACCATTGAGGCTTTTGGCAAACTGACTACCTGGGTTAACAACGCCGGTGGCTCTCCAGCCAGGATGCCCTTGACCCAACTACCAAGGGACGAATGGGACCGGACTATCGAATTAAACCTGACCGCCGTTTATATGGGCTGCATGACTGCTGTCGCTCATATGGACAAGGGATCGATTATTAACATCTCTTCTGGGGCGGGCTTTAGCCCGGTACCGGGTAGCGCCCATTATGGTGCCGCAAAAGCGGCAGTCCATTCACTGACCTGGACACTTTCAGCAGAACTTGCCCCCGACATTCGCGTCAATGCTGTTGCCCCCGGTGCCATACCCACGGAAATTATGCTGAAGGCCCTAAATAAAGATGAGTCCCAATTGGACGAATTATTAGACGAGTGGAATATTCCACTGGGAAGACTGGGCACACCAGAAGATATTGGCTCTGCTTGCGTCTACCTGGCCTCGGAAGCATCAAGCTGGGTCAGTGGTGAGATCATTCGAGTCGGTGGCGGAGCAAAACCCCGTTGATCAGATACCGGATTATAGTAACTGGAGTCCACTGCTTTCCCATCGACAGAGTAATCGCTGCCAGGTAGAGAAAGACGAGTCACTGAATGAGCGCGATTTCCTGACATCCGCTTTGCCAGCACAGGCGTCCACTAACCGAGCATAGCAATAAACAGAAAGCGCCCAAAAACCGCAACTGAAAGGTAGAAATGCATGAGTAACCTCGAATCTACATCAAAGAAAATACTATCTGGCACGGAAGGCTTCAAGATTATTGCTGATGGCGTCTATATCCTTCCGGGCCAGGGCAATGCCCTGGCGGTAGAAACAGATAATGCTGTGGTACTAATGGACAGTGGTGGGGGTGGCAGAATGTCAGCAAACATGATCCAACTGTTACGCAAGCACACCGACAAGCCAGTGTCAGCAATCTGTTATTCCCATGGTCATCTCGGCTACAACGACGGTGCCAGTGAATGGATCCGTCACAACCAGGACCGTCATGATACCGCCCCCTTGCTCATCGCGCATGAGAACTGTCTGCACCGTTACCGTAGATACAGAGAAACTCAGGGACTGCAAACGATCCTCGCCCAGATGCAGTTCCCGGGCCTGCCACTTCGCTTTAACCTGGTCGATCCCGACCTGACTTTCAGTGATCGCATTTCCTTGTCAACCCAAGGTAGACGAATCGAACTCTTGCATGTCCCATCTGAAACAGACGACTGCATTGCGCTGTGGCTACCAGACGACGGCATTTTGTATGCTGGTGCTGCCTTTCCAGGAACTACCCTGCCCAATATAGGTACGCCGCTACGCAGCCAGCGCTTCACCGTGCGGTGGGCGGAGTCGCTTGACCTGATGGCGGCTTTAAACCCAACTACACTGGTCCAGGAATTCGGCCCTGTGATCACTGATCCAGCCGAGATACAGAATCGAATCACGAAAACGGCGTCTCTGCTGCGTTGGTTCCGAGATGAGGTGGTTGAAAGGATGAACCTGGGTCTATCAGAGACCGAAATCCTCGCCGATATGCATTACCCTGATGAACTCCAGGAACTGGATTACCTGAAAGCGCGTTACGGCGCCCCTGAATACATGGTCCGGGACTTGTATCGTCAGGAAAATGGTTGGTGGAGCAGGAATCCCACCGATCTACATCCGGCTGACAGCAGCGCAGCAGGTGATGCTATATTGAACGCAGTAAACGGGTCTGACAGCATTATGAGCTATGCCAAACAGCTCGAAGATAGCGGTGAAACCCAACTGGCTATGCATGTCATCGACCTGATTGCCAATGCTGGCACGGTCACCGATCAGGTACTGGCAGCTAGAACTGTCAAGGCAGGGCTTTGTCGCAAAAGGGCCAAGGAAGTGCGCCCTTATGTATCAAAGGCGCTCTATAATTCCTCTGCAGATTTACTCGAAAAGGGCCGTATATCCTGGGTCAAGCCCATGTAGGTAGCCGGTCAATCCAGAAATACAACGCGTGTGCCCAGGTTACCGCCGGCGAGAAGATCAACAAATGCCGCAGGGGCATTTTCAATCCCTCTTATTTCATCAACCAAGCTGGTCATTTGACCCGCGTCTAGCCAACCAGAAATTTCCGAGCGAGCTGAAGCGTATTGTTCAAGAAAGTCAAACACCAAAAAGCCCTGCATTCTGATTCGTTTATTCACTAACAGCCCAGGAATACCTTTTGGCCCAGGCTCAGGCGACGCGGTATCGTATTGTGAAACCACACCACAACAGACAATACGACCGTTTAAATTCAAGCGAAACAATGCCGATCCTAAAACAAAACCGCCGGTATTATCAAAATAAATATCGACTCCGTTTGGAGTAAGCTCCTTCAATGCGCCTCGGTAGTCACCCTGTTTATAATTCACAGCAGCATCGAACCCTAACTGATCTGTTAACAGCTTACATTTATGGTCCTGACCTGCTATTCCAACGACCTGACAACCCTTAATCTTGGCTATCTGCCCAGCCAGATGGCCTACCGACCCGGCTGCTGCCGAGATCATGACTGTTTCTCCGGCGTTGGGTTGACCGATTTTTAATAACCCGAAGTAGGCGGTCAGACCATTCACACCCAATGGCCCTAAATAATGAACCGAGGCCTGCTGCTTGGGGATTTTTTCGACTGCGTGGGCCTTTTGTATGGAGTAATGCTGCCAACCCGTTGCGCAAACGACTTTATCTCCTTCGGAAAATTGCGCGTCCGTTGACTCAACGACGATACCAACTCCTGTACCACCCATAACGATGCCTGTCGTGGGCGCACCGGCATAACTTGCACTACCCTGTAAGCCAGCCCTGGACCCCGCTGCAATGGCAAAGGCTTCGGTCTTAACTAACACCTCGCCGGCTTCCGGGTGGCCTATCTCGTTTTCTTCGAGACGATAGTTATCTGCTGACAATTTGCCATTGGGAAGTTGGTCAATCAAAATCTGCTGGTTTTTCATTCTTAAGTTACCCTGATTTTTGAAGCCACTCTATTCTGCCTGCTTGCTCGCTGCTGGACTAGGATTTTTTTTGGTCGCAGGACATAGCCATCAGATTCAACGAAGCGTTCGGGTAAACTTTAGCGGCTAACTCGGTTATTATCCGTTTCATCACAAAAATGAAAGGCACCACCGTGTTCAACCAATACCGCTTGCCACTAATCACTGCCGTTCTGCTGCTCGGGTGCATGTCCTGTAACCCGATGGGAGAAACTGTCCAAGACCCTGCTAGTAAAGGCACCGAATCAGGTCCCGAGTGGGCTCTGGGCGCCATGGTCAGCGCAGCCAATCCTCATGCCGTAGACGCTGCTACCGCAATCCTGGCTAAAGGCGGCAGTGCCATAGATGCAGCGATAGCAGCACATACTGTATTGGGCCTGGTAGAGCCACAAAGCTCCGGCTTAGGTGGCGGAGCCTTCATGCTCAGCTATAACAACACCACTGACGAGCTTAGTTTCATTGATGGCAGAGAAACAGCTCCGGCTCTGGCCAGCATCGATATGTTCATGAAAGACAGTGAGGTCATGGGCTTTATCGAAGCCTGGCAAAGCGGCATCGCTGTTGGTACCCCCGGCGCAGTCGCACTTTATGCCAGTGCCCATCAGATGGGCGGACGGCTGCCCTGGCCTGAGCTGTTCGAAACCGCAATAGAACTGGCCAGCAATGGCTTCCTGGTTTCACCCAGGCTGGCTGGTTATCTACCCACTATGGCCCGTCGAAGCAGGCTGGCTATCAATCCAGATACGGCGGCTTATTTTTATCCCGAGGGAGAAGCACTCCAGGAGGGTGATCTGTTAAAAAACCCAGCTTATGCCGAAACCTTGAGCCGTATTGCCACCGAAGGACCAACCGCCTTTTATACCGGCGATATCGCACAAGCAATTGTAAACGCAGCCAAAGCTGAGCCCAATGGCGGATCATTAAGTCTTATCGACCTGGCTAATTACCGCGCCGTTAATCGACCGGTTATCTGCGGCCCATTCAGAAATTTAAAGATCTGTACAACGTCACCTCCTTCGTCAGGAGGCGCTCAGATTATGATTGCAAATCTATACGATCACCTTATATCCGAGGACTCGAGTGATGCCGACAGGGTTGCGGCCTTTACAGATGCGCAAAGATTAGCTTATGCAGATCGAGACCATTACTTTGGTGATCCAGACGAAGTCGCGATCCCCCTTGAAGCGTTGCTGAGCCCTGCTTATCTAAGACATCGTGCAACTCAGCGGTTTGCACCACAGGCAGCACCGACACCGGGAGATCCTGCTAGCGTTATTGATGACCTGGCAATGGTCCCACAATGGGCTAGGGACACAACTCAGGAAATGGCCGGTACGACCCATCTCTCGATTATCGACAGTGACGGCAATGCAGTCTCCATGACCGCCACCATCGAGGGGGCATTTGGTTCGCAACGCTGGGCCAAGGGCTTCCTACTCAACAACGAAATGACCGATTTTGCCAAAGCTGTACCCGAAGACGGTACCCGGCTCGCCAATGCCGTGGCTGCCAATCGAAGGCCCAGATCATCTATGTCACCTACCATGGTCTTCGATGGGAAAAACAACCTTCGCATGGTCACCGGATCACCGGGAGGTAATTCCATTCCCGCCTATGTAGCCAAGACCATCATCGGTGTATTGGACTGGGGGTTGAGTGCGCAGCAGGCTGTTGACTATCCCAATATTATTGCCCGCGGAGAAAAGGTCAGGGTAGAAATAGCCGAGCCTGAGGGCAAGGCCATCGCCGAGGATCTCAGCGCTCGCGGCTATAATGTTCAGGAACGAGCTGGTGAAAACTCGGGACTGCACATCATCCTAGTGGCGACAGATGGCCTCGATGGCGCTGCAGACAAACGCCGGGAAGGCACGGTCCGTTCAATCAAACCGTAAGCACCCTAACCAGACACCTTTGCAAACTAAGGATTAAATCATGCGCAGAGCTGCGATTGTTTCACCTATCAGGACAGCCGTCGGTGGCTTCCTTGGCAGTCTCCAGCCATTTAATGCTGAAGATCTTGCAGCCCAGGTAATCTCCGAGCTGATCACCCGGACCAACATAGATCCCGAGAGAATTGAAGAAGTCATATTCGCCCAGGGCTACCCCAATGGCGAGGCTCCCTGCATTGGCCGATGGGCTGCCCTGGCTGCTGACCTGCCTCTCCACGTTGCCGGTAGCCAGGTAGATCGCCGCTGCGGTAGTGGTGTGCAAGCCATCGCCAATGCGGCCATGATGATCCAAACTGGGGCCGCTGATGTTGTTATTGCAGGAGGAGCAGAAAGCATGAGTAACGTCGAATATTACACGACGTCAATGCGCCAAGGTCAGCGAGGCGGCCCTGTTACCCTATATGACCGACTAGAACGAGGACGCGTGCGCTCCCAGCCCGAAAACCGATTCGGGCAGATATCCGGAATGATCGAAACTGCAGAGAATCTGGCAACCGAATACCAAATTAGTCGACAGGACGCAGACAGCTATGCCGCCAGATCACAGCAACGCGCCGCAGCGGCCTGGCAGGAAGGTAAATTTGATGAAGAATTAGTCACTATTAGCGTTCCCCAACGCAAAGGAGAAGCCCAGGCTTTTAATTATGATGAAGGTATTCGGGCAAACACATCCATGACTTCCCTGGGTAAGTTAAAGCCGATCCTGGAAAACGGGATTGTGACAGCCGGCAATGCCTCCCAACAGAATGACGCAGCCGCGGCCTGTCTCATCGTTGCAGAAGATAAACTCGATGAACTGCAATTGGAACCCAGCGCCTATTTTGTCAGCTGGGCCGCCTCAGGATGCCACCCTGCCACCATGGGGATTGGCCCCGTACCAGCGGTCAATAAACTATTTTCAAGAACCGGCCTGGGCTGGAAAGATATGGACCTGGTCGAGCTCAATGAAGCCTTCGCCTGTCAGGTACTGGCGGTACTCAAGGGCTGGGGCTGGAATGATCCGGATAAACTTAATGTCAATGGTTCAGGGATTTCGCTCGGTCATCCTATCGGTGCAACCGGTGGTAGGATACTTGCGACCATGTTAGCTGAGCTTCACCGCCGTGAGGGTCGCTATGCGCTGGAAACAATGTGTATCGGTGGCGGCCAGGGTATCGCTGCTTTATTCGAGAGGGCCGCTTAAGCCATGAAAACACAATCAACTCAACCAGGCCACCTTCGCCCAGTTGCCACAGCACTTCTCAAGGCCTTGCCCGAAGGAACCGTCCTTTTTGATGATGACGTGACCAGCCGTTCAGCAGGCATCTGGCGAACCGACACTCTCAAGGCTTGTATCCTGGTTAAACCCAGGACGACAGAGGAGGTCAGTATAGCCCTTCGAATCTGCAATGAGTTCGGCCAATCCGTAGTCACCCACGGCGGCCTTACCGGACTGGTTGAGAGCGCCATCACTAAGCCAGAAGATGTGGTTCTTTCTATGGCGCTGATGAACGAGATAGAAGCCGTAGAGTCTCTGGAAAGAACCATGATTGTTCAATCCGGTTGCACCCTGCAGAGTATCCAGGAAGCGGCAGAGGCCCAGGGCTTGATGTTTCCGTTAGATCTAGGCTCGAGAGGCTCCTGCACGATTGGTGGCAATATCGCGACGAATGCCGGCGGCAATAGAGTGATTCGCTACGGTATGGCCAGAGACATGGTGCTCGGCCTGGAGGCAGTGCTTGCCGATGGTACAGTGGTAAGTTCGATGAACCTGATGATCAAGAATAACGCAGGTTACGACCTGAAACAGTACTTTATTGGCACCGAAGGTACCCTCGGCGTTATCACCCGCGCGGTACTTCGATGCCGTGAGCAGGTTACTTCCAGCCCTACTTTTATGGCCGGCATTAACACCTTTGACCAACTCAGCCGATTCCTGAAGCACGTCGATCGTGCATTCAGTGGTAATCTATCTGCTTTTGAGGTCATGTGGAAAGATTATTACAAACTAGTCACCACCCCACCTGCTCTGAACCAAGCTCCTTTGCCCTCGGATTACAATTACTACGTATTGGTTGAGGCGATGGGTGCAAGCGAAGAGCAAAATCAACAGGCGCTGGAACAGGCCCTTGAAAAAGACCTGATAGCCGATGCCGTGATTGCCCAATCCGAAACACAACGTTTGCAACTATGGGGCCTACGCGATGACGTCGCCCAGGTCTTCCAGTTTGCTCCAGTATTCTTATTTGATGTCAGCCTACGCATATCCTGCATGCAGGATTATGTAGAGGAAGTAAACAAAACGCTGCGAAACAGCTTCCCTGACAGCAAGAATTTTACCCTGGGCCACATGGGTGACGGTAACCTGCATTTTGCCATTAGTGTTGGCAAGGATGATGCCCAGGTACGCAAGCTGGTCGAGGCAGCAGTCTACGAACCACTCAAGCATATCGCCGGCTCTGTATCAGCTGAACACGGCGTCGGACTGGAAAAGAAACCCTATCTGCATCTGGTCAGAAGTCAGTCTGAAATAAACCTCATGAAACAAGTGAAACACAGCCTGGATCCAAATGGCATTCTCAATCCGGGTAAAATTTTCGACTGAACAGGTTAAGCTGCCCCACCTCTGAATAGGGTTTTAATTTCACCCACTGATTTATCTATTAATGCGGGTAAGGCAGCCGCAAAACTGCCGAGTACAACGATAGCATTTGAAGTTGCGCCATTTTTTGTCGCCTGCGAAAGCCTGGCATTCAGTGCCACATTAACTTTGTTAACTTCAGCATACATGTCTATCAGGCCTTTGAGATCAGATTCAATTTCAAAGCCCTGTTCAGCACGAAACAACTGACGCATGGCATACATGGAAATGGTTCGGTACATGGTTTCATCATCACTAGCCAGGGGGAGATGAAACCTGGCCATCGGCTTGAAGACTTCCAGTCGGGGACAACCGCTGAGCGGCAGAATCAAACCCATTAACGAACTGAACGCTCGCTGGGCACTAACCGTCTGCTTAAGGACACGGTCAGAAGTGATCACTTCAAGCTTTACTTCCTCAAAGGAGCTCATTTTCTCGCTTCGGCGAACCAAATCTACCAGCGCCGCGGCGGCCGGACAGGTTCGAACATAATCCACCTGGAATGGGCAATTGGGGCATTGATGATTACCCAGATCTGTCCATTCCGGCAAATCGTCTGGAACAGCATAGTGTACCGTTTTCAGCTCATCATCAAAGCGGACCTGAATGGTTTCATCGAAACCCGATGAGGTGGTCATGTGATACTGAATCTCTCTCAAGGTCGCTCCTTACTGATCGCTTCATGATAGAACCACAACAGAGCTTTCCATAGCCGTGCAATTAATTCCGGAAAGATATACATTGACTGCCTTAGAAGTTGATCTTTGACCGTACGGAGTAAATATCTCCGACTGATACTTCTTCAAACTAAAGCATAGTACCTTGGCAGGCACATGTCATCACCTAACCAAAAAGAAGCAACCTATGGCAGAACAAGAAAAATCAGCAATATTAGATGCAAAAACCGTCTACTTACACGGTTGCATTGGTCTGCCAATGGCGGTCATTGGCTACCCCCTGGCAATCTGGATTCCTGCTCATTATGCTGGTGGATTGGGCCTCAGCCTGGCAGCCGTTGGAACGATACTCATGCTGGCCCGTTTTACGGATGTCATCACTGACCCGATCATCGGAGAGTTATCCGATCGCTGGCAGACGCGCTTCGGTCGGAGGAAACCCTGGCTGATAGTAGGTGCTCCATTGATGATGGTTGGCGTCTACAAACTATTCATACCAGCCGAAGGGGTTGGTTTGATGTATTTCCTTATCTGGCTGACGTTGTTTTTCCTCGGCAGTACCATTATCTCGCTGCCGCACAGAGCCTGGGGGGCAGAACTATCTGGCGACTATCACCAGCGCAGTAGAGTGACTGCGGCACGTGAGCTATATGTACTGTTTGGCCTGATGGTCGCCGCAGCCGTACCCATGATTATAGAGATCCTGGCTGATCGAGGAGGTAGCGTCGGCGAGGTCTTCGGCGCCCTCTGGCAGGATGCAACCGGTGCATTTACGGGCAATTTAAGTGATACCAAACCGGTCGATCGAGCCACCTTAACGGGCCCGGTTCTGGCCGGACTTGCCTGGGTTATTATCGGCGTACTGCCGGTTTGCGTATTCCTGGTTAACAGCTTCGTAAAGGAACCTGCGAACCACCATCCTTCCAAGCTATCCCTTAGGGAAGGCGCCAGCCTGGTCTGGCGCAACGGCCCCATGCGACGAATCCTTATGATCGCCCTGCTGGTCATATTCGGAGAGTCCTTCCGAAATGCGGTTTCGCTGTTCTTCATTCGCGATATTGTTGGCATACCGACCATCGGCGCTGCGTACTTTTTTTATTTTATAGCTGGACTGGCTGCCATTCCATTCTGGTTGTGGCTGGGCAGAACCATTGGTAAACATCGGGCATTTCTATGCACACTGGTCACTGTGGCAACCGTCAGTGGTGGTAACTTTTTCCTTTCCAATGGCGACTATCTGCCTTTCTTCCTGATGTTTATTATCAAAGGGTTTTGTTTCGGGGGATTACAGTTTCTGCCTGTTGCCATGCTGGCTGATGTAATCGATGTAGATACCGCTCGCAGTGGTGCTAATCGCGCTGGAACCTATTTTGCTATTCTCGGTTTAACTGAAAAACTCGCTGTCGCCCTGGGAACGGGGTTCTCACTGAATGTGGTTGGCTTATTAGGCTTTGATCCTACCGGTGGCATCGCTGCCAGCACCGATGCCGGCATTCTCAGCTTGCGGATAGTCTACTGTGGTGGGCCAATTCTGTTTTATGGCCTGGCGCTGAAACTGATCTGGTCTTATCCTCTGACGCCGCAAAGACAAGAGCGCTTGCGGCAAAGTATCGCACGGAGAAATTTACGCCGGGCAGCAAAATCCGACACTTCTTAACCTGGTACGTCCCAACTGCCAGGCGTCGACTCAGGTCTGAGTTACCCAGTACTCAAACTTGAACCACGGCACCGCCTGGTTGGGCGTATAACGCAGTAACAATATCTGCCCTGCGCGCCTGCACAGCGCCCTGATTAACATAACCCTTCTCAGTTATCTCGCCGTCGCCAAGACTGGCGGGTTCTGACAATAGGATGAATCGCTGTATACTTTTAGACGACCCTGGATGCTGGCGATTATGCTGCTCCAGTTTCTCCCTGATAAGAGCCTGAAGGGCGTCGCTGGCAGCCAGTTCGCCAATGGATAACTCAGCCTCATCTTCATTACCCACCGCTTCGGCACAGGCCGCCTGATTTAACCACAGCATTGCCGTTACATAAGGCTGGTTCAAGCCACAGATAACAACATCCCTGACCCACGGAGAACAGGCAGCTATTAACTCTGCTCGCAACGTTCCTGCCAGAACCCAGGTTCCCGACTGCAATTTAAACTGTTCTGCAACTCGACCCGCAAAGCACAAGCCTTTTTCTGGCTCAGCCGGATCGAGAAAAGACACGGCATCGCCCATTTTAAAAAATCCTTCTTCGTCAAAAGCCGCTGCCGTTTTCTCCGCATCGTTAATATAACCAGGCGTAACCCCTTTTGACCTGACCCTGATTTCAAAACGGTTCGCTACCGGGATCAGTTTGAATTCAGCACCTGGCATAGGCAGGCCAATCACCTCCTGATTATCACAGTCCCAGTACCGGGAAAGGCCACAGGCCACCTCTGTTGACATCAACGAGGTGGACATTGGCATGCGCTGGCCCTTAAATCGAACCACAAGCGCCTGTATGCGCTCAAACAGGCTGACTGGCATCGCCGCTGAGCCAAAAGCCATGCTTTTGATGTTAGCAAAGAACACTCCGGCCAGGGTGGAGTCTCTTTCCAGTACATCCACTAGCATTGCCCAGCCGAGCGGTGCCCCAGCATAAGAGGTGGGCTTTACCTGAGCCAGGTTTTCGAGGGTTTTATGATGTTGGCCCGGGACAGGTTTACCGTCATCCAGGTAAATGCTCCCTCCAGCAGCCATAATCGATGCAAGCCTCAGCACCCCGGCACCAACATGACTCCAGGGCATCCAATCCAGGTAGCGCGGCGGTTCGTCGGCATCATCCTCATGCAGAGCCTGCCGTGATGCCAGCATCTGACAGACCATGCCATGGTTATGAATAACCCCTTTAGGCATGCCTGTCGATCCCGACGTAAATATATACCGAGCCACCGTTTCATGATTAATCAAGTCAATGGAATCGGCGACATCAGCTGTAACAACGGTAGTCACCACCTGCTCAAATGAAAAAGCATCAGCCCGAGACTTACCAATATAAACTAACGGCTGTTCGGCTATGGAAGTTTCCACAAGGGCAGGCCAAACACTCTCGAAGTTAGTAGCAAATACCAACCCGGGCTGAGTGCGATCGAATACCGCCCGCAGCTTCGGATAAGCGGCTGGTATGGAGGTATAAGCAGTACTCACAGGCACATAAGGTATTCTCGCAAGCAATGCTCCCCAACTCATCAAAAAATGCTGAATTGATGCACCAGTTAAAATCATTAACGGCGATTTATCGTTACCCTGCTGATCCAGGAGCCACTGCGCAATCGATTTTGCCTGGGCTAACGCTTGCCCATAGGACAGGGTTTGCCACTGACCCTCGGCCGATTTTTCAGCAATGAGCAGCGCATCCGGTTGTTCGTTAGCCTTGTTAATAAAAACATCGGCTAAATTGCGCGGCAACTTCCCGGACTGGTAGGGACTGGTTAAAATCAGGCTTTTGTCATCTCGCTCAATGATATTAACGCCAGGTTGCATTGCGACCGCCATGACTAACCCCCATTTCACTTCTTAACAAAGCATCCTCCTTGGCACTCGTTAAACTCAGTAATTCTGACTAATCCAGGCCATTGTCGTAAACCCAGATGACGGTATCAAGTCGGCCCAGACAGCCCTCCGGTTGTTACATTCTTATGCCAGACGATATTACCAGTACGCCTCTGGGCCAATGTCGAATTCAGTCACATGACCGTTGGACTAGATTCATGCTATCCCCCCTAACGCCTTTGTTCCGCGAAGCTTCGAGCCAGTTGAATGACCCTGGAATCCTGCCGTATTGTTGCCGAGGCTGATTCAATCAATTTGAGGGCTTGTGGCACTTGGCCAACTTTCTGAAGTACCAGCAACCTGGCAACAAAATAATCAGTATTCTCACGCTCAAGTTCACTAGCAGTCTTGAGCGAACTAAGGGCTTCTTGATAACCCTTGCGTCTTATCAGACTCAACGCTTTGCTGTAATGCAGCGGCGCCGCGTCACTAATCCTCCCTATCCCCTTATCAAGCACTTCAATCACTTTGCCCTCGTTTCCCAGGGACCGGTAGATATCGGCAAGATTAAGGTAGGAGCCAAAAAAATAAGGATCAATGCGCTGGGCCTCAAGCAATTGGTTCACGGCCTCGCTGGTGTCACCCATTTGCAAGGCCTGTATACCGAGTTGTAACCGCCCTTCTCCCCTCCAGGCTACCTGTTCTAAAGAAACTGTCTGTTCCTCCATTGCCAGGTCAACGGAACTATCTCCTCTCAAACCTCCAATCGCTGGACCCAGAGATGTTACAGCGGTCACTCGAACAGCACGCCGACTATCCTTTAATAATGGTGCCAGCAGCGTTGGCTTCAGTGACGCTGGTATGAATGCTGCCTGCTGAACTGCTGCCAGCCGGACCAGATCAGATTCAGACTGCAACGCCTGAGCCAATAGGTCCGGTCTACTGGCGACTATCTGCGGGCTCACCAGGCGCAGAGCGGTCGCTCTCTGTATCGAATTTAAATCAGAATCCTGCGAAAGCTTAAAACCCAGCAAGGGATCAACCTGCTGCCCGGACCTAAGCGCATGCATCATCAGACGACTGGCGTTCGAACTACTAGTCACCGTCAGGTTGGTCTTTGTGCTAGCACGATTGGACCGCCATTTCTGCCAGCGATCTTCATGACAATCAAGACACAAATCTGTGGAACCCGTTAATTCATGCTCCTTCGGATCAGGCTTGGAAAAACGATGATCCCGCCTGAAATCAACGCCCATATAGGTTTTCCCTGGCATGTGGCAGGTGACACACTGCGCTGCTGTACTGGCTTGGTCATGTTGATGATGTTGTTTCTGATTATAGCGCTGTGCGTCATGGCACTGCAGACAAAGACCATTACCGGAAATTTTCAGCTTATTACTGTGGGCATCATGGCAATCCAGGCAACTGACTCCAGCTGCGTGCATTTTACTCTGCTGGAAAGAACCATAGACATAAACCTCCTCGGCAATCTGTCCATCTCCCTCGTAGAAGGGTTGCCGAACCCATTCAGGCATAAAATGATCTAAAAACGGCTCTCCTGGAACAAACTGGCTTGTAATGGGGGCACGAAGGCTGTGGCAGGCATAGCAGGTATCCACTATAGATTGATCCCGACTACGGCCTGTCCAATGGGCCACGCGGTCATCTGACGATCTTTCCCAGTTGCCTTGAGGCGAGGCCTCTACCCTGATTTCAGGTTGGCTTGCATGCCCAGGCGATACGCTGTGGCATGACAAACAACCCACATTCATCTCAGAAAACTGCGTCGAGAAGCGGTCTTGGCTGACATCATAATTTCGTGCAAGTCCTGATGAATGACAGTCAGCACACATGCCGTTCCAGTTCTGCAAAGGTTGCTGCCAATGCAACCTTGCAAATCGGCTTTCACCTCGAGCCTCTTCGAGATGGAACCAGCGCTGCCCACCCAACTCCCTGGTTCTACTGTCCCAGGCAAACGGTACCACCTGCAGACGGTCTAGATCCATGGCGATTAAATATTGCTGCAACGGATAAAACCCAAAGGTATAACGAACCGGATAACGCCCCGTCTTACCATCTTCGCTTAGTTCGACAAAGAAGGATTCTCCCTGGGTAAAAAAGCGTGCGGTTAACCCTTGGTAACCGATGGTCTCGCCCTTAAAGCTGGCGGCAATATTACCTGGATCTGCCAAACCCATTGCCCGGGCATGATCTGACATCTGCCATTGTGCCGCCTGCTCAGTATGACATCCGGCGCAATCTGTATCCGCAGCAACAGGCTGCGGAAACAAACTATTGACCGCCAGTAAGGCAAATATGGTACGAAACATGGTCAAAAAAACACCACCGGCTAACCCTATAGAGCGAATCAACGGATAGAGTACCCCGAATCATCGAGCGCAGCATCTAACCCAGGGAAATTAATCAATAATCAAATCATATCCTGGTTGCGTTGCTGAATAAGCAGCCAAAGTGATGTTAATTCAAATCAGGCAGGGCATACTGGTGGCTTACCACAACCGCAAGAGGGCCAAATCAATGCCTATCCAATTACGTCAGATTGCACTGGTTGCTGAGTATCTCGAACCGGCGATCGATGATCTCACTGAAATCCTCGGCATAGAACGCTGTTACGTCGATCCTGGGGTGGGTTTTTTTGGCCTCGAAAATACACTGATGCCGATTGGCAGGAATTTTCTCGAAGTCGTTGCCCCGGTAAAGGAAAACACCGCGGCCGGTCGTTATCTGCAGAGACGCCAGGGAGATGGTGGTTATATGGTCATCACCCAGGCTGATAGCCGGGCGACTCAAGCCGATGCTATACAACGCGCATTAGATTCGGGCATCCGGATTGCTCACGAGACTGTTAGGGAAGACTGGCACCTTTGCCAGCTTCACCCGGGTGACCTGAAAGCTGCGTTCCTGGAAATCGAATCAGATCAGTTCAATGATTTTAACGGTCATTGGAAGCCAGTGGGTGGTACCGGCTGGGAGGATAAGGTCAATCAGACCCGTACTATCGATATCACAGGTGTCGAATTGCAATGCGAAAACCCGCCGGAACTGGCTGCTAGCTGGGGTCACATCATCGGCACCGAGCCAATCCCTACGCCAACCGGGGCTTCGGTCGCGCTCAACAACGCAACCTTGCAATTCGTACCCATAGAGGATGGACGTGGGCCTGGCCTGTCTGGTCTCTATATCGATGTCCTGGAACCACAGGCTTTGCTGGAAGCCGCCAAACAGAGAAACTGTTACGTCAGCGATAAGCTGGTTTCAATCTGCGGCGTTCGCTGGTATCTCTGAGAAAGCCAATAAAACCAGGCGTGCTCAGTCGGCCAGCCTAAATCGTTCGGCCTGAATCTGACTTATTCAATTTAAGCACTAACGAGTTGACTTACAGACTCAGCGCAGCAGTCTGCCAAAATTAACTTTTCGGCTGGTCCAGATATTCACTGAGTCCATAGCCGACCCTGCCGTCATCAAGTGTATATTCAGTCATCCCTTCGCCAACGTAAGTGTTGGCCCCACTGCGTCTATTACGCAGCGGTATATAACCCATAACACGGCCAGTGAGATTTCTTTGAGTACCGTCCTGCATGACAATGTCGGCACGCAGGCGGCTGTGATATCGACTGTCGTTAAGGTATTCGGTAGTCAATACAGCCGACTTCATGCTAACCAACTCAGAGCCCTGCTGAAACAGACCTCTACCAATACCGTCACCATTGGTTGTAATAACCATGCCTAGATCATCACCAAAATTGCCCGTAATCCATCGGTATGATGGGGTTGCCTGCCAGAACCTTGGTCCCCAGGAGTGATCGCGCATACCCCAGCCACTAAATTGGATCGGTGCTTCAGCTGCAAGAGTCAAGGTCCCCGCCACGCTCATGTGCTGCTCGCTATGTGAGCGCGCAAACTCATTACCATCACCTGCTTTACCGACATGGCCATACAGCGGCCCTACTGCCGTATGAACGAGATCTATTTTAATGGGCTTTCTCGGATTTGCCTTAAAGGCCTTACCAGGATCTTTCATGTCCAGTGGGTTGGACATAAACAGCGGTTCTCCAGAGTATACAGTACGAACTCGTACGCCTGGTTCCTGGACATCTATGGTAAGGCCGCCTGCATTCCAGCTATCGTTATTCGATATATCCGGTTTTGCATAGTTAAAATAGGCCGAGCCATCAGGGTTCCAAACTATGACGGTTACTTCCGCATAACCCTCGTTGGCACGATTACCAATCCTGACAAAGCCGCCGCGGTTCTGCTGACGATCAAAGAAGTTGAAATAAACTGATTCATTAAAATTCGCTTCGGGACCGAGTTCATGCGTGTAATCATCCTCGGGACGTATGTTGCCAATGATCTTCGCCATGCCTTTCCTTTGTCATTCACCTAGTGATTCTTAGACTATCACAACTGATAAAACGAGTTTGCAACACTTGGATTCTGGTCGATAATCGGTTAGAACTCTCCTCCTAGGTATGCATGTAGGAACAAGGAGAGGACGGCGCTATGGCAGCAGCAGATCGAAAAGATACACCAGATCAGGCAGAATTTCGGGCCCAATGCCAGAAATGGCTAACGGAAAATCACCCTGGGAGACCCCCGATTCAACTTCCTCAAGGGGCTTTGGAGCTAAGTGACCCGGCGGCCATGCAATGGTTAAAGCAATGGCAGAAATCTGCCTACGATGCTGGCCTTATCGGCTGTGATTATCCCGTTGAGGTCGGCGGGGGTGGTAAAGAAAACTGCCAGGGCATTGCCAACCAGGAAATGCAGAAAGCAAAAACACCTTATCTACCCAATATTATCGGTATGGGTATGGCCGCCCCAACTATCTTCTTCCATTGCCAGGATGACGTAAAAGCAGAGCTCTTACCCAAACTCCTTTCTGGAGAAGAAATCTGGTGCCAGGGTTTCAGCGAACCCGGTGCAGGTTCTGACCTGGCCAATCAACAAACCTTCGCAGAAAAAGATGGTGATAACTGGATCATCAACGGCCACAAAGTATGGACTTCGCTGGCTCATTTCGCTGATTGGATGATTCTTCTCTGCCGTACAGATAAGTCGGACAAATACAATGGCTTGTCGTACTTTGCGGTGCCGATCAAAGCCGCCTTGGGTAATGGAGTGACAGTTCAGCCACTGATTAAGATGACCGGCCAGACCGGATTTAACGAGGTCCTATTTGATAATCTGGTCATCCCAGACCGTTATCGGATGGATGATGTTGGCGCTGGCTGGAAGGTCGCCATGACAACCCTGGCTCATGAGCGCGGCGCTGGCCCCCTGGTAACACCAGCCTCAGGCGGCATGGCTATAGAGGAAGAAAGTGGAGTCTCAGCGGGTAATATCAATTCACTGATCAACCTGGCTAAACAACAGCGGCGAGGTGCAGGCAGCGCAGCGGATGACGCCACGCTCCGTGATGACATGATAAAACTGATGATCAGGCAGGAAGCATTGCGCCAGAACAGCCGCCGAGCTGCCGTGCCTGAGTTGACCGATCATCCCATGCGCATTCCGTTACAGGGTAAATTAGTTGGTACTGAACTCAACCAGGATGTTGCTGAAGCTGCCTACAGGATCGAGGGTGCCGCCAGCACCTTGTATATCACAGACCCTAATGCCCCTGCTGCAGGCCAATGGCCATTAGCTTATATGAACAGCTTCGGCGTCACCATCGCCGCGGGTGCTAATGAGGTGCAGAGAAATATTCTCGGCGAACGTGTACTGGGCCTTCCCAAGTCTAAATAGGAGACAACAATGGCAATAGAGCCGAAAAATTTTGGATTTGGTGAAGATGAAACCATGCTTCGCGATTCAGCCCGTAAATTTATGGCTGACCATTGCTCTGCAGACAAGCTGCATAGTCTGGTTGCGTCCGACTATCAGATAGAACGAGACAATCTCTGTATATGGGATCAGTCCCTATGGCAACAGATAGTGGACCTTGGCTGGCCCGCGGTTTGTGTACCGGAAACCAACGGTGGAATCGACATGCCCCTGGTTGCTGCAGTGGCCCTGGCCGAAGAAATCGGCAAGGCCGGCTTCCCCTCTCCGCTTCTGAGTATATTCAATTCAACCTTTGTCCTGAAAGAATGTGATTCACCCGCAGCACAACAAGCGTTAACGGGTTTCACCACCGGTAAAACCATGACGCTAGCGATAACGAACCAGGCAGGTTCGTGGCAAAGTGAAGATACCGACGTCATCGTCAATGACGATGGTAGTTTAAGCGGCGCTGCTTATTTTGTTCAGGATGCACGAAAGTGCGAGCAATTCCTGGTCAGCGCGCGCGGCTCTGCTGGCATCGGGCTGTATTTAGTTGATGCATCAGCGTCAGGCTTAGGTATCATCCCCGACTCGATTGTCGATTTAACTCGCGACCAGGCCCACCTGTTATTCGACCATGTCACAGCCCTTGAGGTGGCCAGCCCAGGCACTGGTAGCCGGGCAATTGATAAAGCCATGCCAGCCATTCTCTGTATAGTCTCAGCGGATATGGTCGGCGCAGGCGAATGGTTGCTACAGACGACCGTCGAATATGCTAAGACACGCATCCAGTTCGATCATCCTCTTGGATTCTTTCAGGCCGTCAAGCATCCGCTGGTGAATGTCATGCTACAGATCGACAACGCCAAATCCCTGACCTATCAAGCTGCCTGTGCCTTTGATCATAGCCCGGAAAATGCCGAAAATAGCGCCCGTATGGCCAAGTCAGAAGCCAGTGATATGGCCGTTTTTTCATCCAGTCGCGCCGTTCAGTTCCACGGCGGAATTGGTTTTACCTGGGAATGTTATGTTCATTTATTTTTTAAGCGACAGATGCATAACCAGGTGATGTACGGTGATGCCAAATACCAGCGGGCTGAACTCGCCAACAGCATTATCGGCCCGATCAGCTAAGCCGGTCTTACGACCCACCACAGCCAAGGTTTTGCTGCCAGCAAAGCCTTGGCTGTCACTAAAGATTCACCGGCCTTTGAAAACGGGCGCCTGCTTGTCCACAAAAGCCTGACTAGCCGCCTTATGATCCTCGGTCATAAAACAACGCATCATATGCATGGCCTCCCGGTCAAAAACGTCTGCCAGGGTACCGCTCTGGGCCAGATTCAGGTTCTTTTTCATATAACCCAATGCCACCGTAGGCAACCCCGCCAGATACGCAGCATAAGCTCTGGTTTGTTCCTCGAAGGTTTCAGCGGGCGCGACTTTATTCACCAAACCGAGATGGAAGGCTTCTTCACCGGTAATAATATCTGCAGTGAAATACAATTCTCGCGCTTTCGCCGCACCGACAAGATACGGTAGAAAATAAGAGCCACCATAATCGCCTGAGGCGCCAATCTTAGAAAATGCCGTCGTTATCTTTGCCGTATCCAGGGCAAAACGAAGATCACACGCCAGCGCCAAAGATAACCCTGCACCTGCGGCTGGTCCCGGGATCACTGCCAATGTCGGTTTAGGCATTTCATGCAGCCAGCGGGATAACTCCATACCGCGACGCAGATTATGAACACGCTCCTCCAGAGAGGTCACAGCGCCGCTCTGGCCCTTATCACTGGTGCTGGAAGCAAAGCCCTTAACATCGCCTCCTGCACAAAATGCATTGCCCGCGCCAGTCAGCACAACCACTCTGACACTGCTGTCTGCCGCCACTCGCGGAATCGCCTCATTAAGCTTCCCCATCATAGACTCACTCATGGCATTACGAGCTTCGGGTCGATTCATTGTCAGGGTGCAGATTCCTGCGTCGTGAGTTTCTATCAGGTGGTCTGACATCTCTGTATCCTTTTTCTTTGTTATGACATACCCCAGAGCATACACTGGTCTATCAAACAATGGGAAACCCAGCAGCCACCTGATGAGCTCCGCTGAATTCAAAATTGTCTCTACACGGTTATTCGATGCTGCTGTGACTGCCTTTGCGGTCAGTGATCAACACGAATTTCTGGAAAGTCGATATTTGGACCACACCGGCAAGGTGATAGCCAAAGTGGTACGCCATGAAGACAGTGAAGGAGAACTTTTACCCGAAGCAGACCTGATGATATCTACAGGGTTAGGAAAAAGACCACCTTAGCCACATCCCGGCACATAAAATCGTCGCTACCGTTGCTCCCTTCCGGGCCTGGCGGAGTTCACCACTATTTATTGCGAGAGGACCAAGGTGGAACACGCAGTATAAAACAATTAAGCAGGCTTGGCACTAGCGACTGCAGCAAACGCCGATCTTTCACTGATTCTCAGGCCAACGCTGCATCAAGGAACCACTTACTGCAGGTTGTACCGATTTCAATTTACCGTCAATTTCCCCGAGATAAAGAAAGCCAATGATGTGTTCATTGTCGAGCAACCCCAGCCCTGATTTTACGGTTTCATCATAGGCCATTGCACCCGTTCGCCACATGGCACCATAGCCCAGCGTGAACATGGCTTGGGACATATTCTGCAAAGCAATACCAGCACTGAGCAATTGCTCGATATCAGGAACTTTTGCATGCTCTACTGGACTGGCTATACCAACAATAATCACCGGAGCGCGCAGAGGTTTACGTTTTATTTTTTCAATCTCGGCAGCACTAGCATCCGGTTGCCTGGTCGCCAACGCCAGCGCGAATAAGTCACCCAAACAGGTCAGCCCATCGCCCGAAATGACCAAGCTTCGAAACGGTTTGAGCTGGGCATGATCGGGAGCTCTAGCCGCTGCGGTCTCCAGCAGGGTCAGTATCTCTGCGGGCACCTCTCCGCTTAACCGGGGGGATGAAACCCGTTGCGTAATCCAGTCCAGGCTTTCCATCGGCAATCTCCTGTCAGCAGTCCCGTTAATCCATCTTAACCTGGCTGCTTATCAATCTGCTGGCTACTAACACACCGCCACTTAGCTTCGTACAGAAAAGGTCAATTATGCCAGACCAAAAAAAATCTTGCTCCTATAGAGGCAGACATTGGTACACTTAACCGGACCCGAATTATTAACAGTAGAACAGCACACCACTATGCTTCATGACCACCGCCCATTTCTGGCCAAAAAAGCCTATCACCGCATCGAGCATTGGTATTCGCGCCACTTCATCGAACCACAACTTGCCTCGCTGGGCCTCGGCTCTCACATGATGAAGCCCTGGAACATTGATGTTCACGGTGGTGAAATTCATATCGGCAAGCATATTCATATCGTCACCGCAAAGGATCGACGGGTATCTTTATCAACCTGGCAATTTGAAGATCAGCAAGGGCACATTAACATCGGTGACCATGTCCTGCTCTGCCCGGGCGTCCGGCTCGATTCAGCCTCGGAGATATCTATAGGCAACAACTGTATGCTCGCAGCAGGCAGTTATATTACCGATGCTGACTGGCATGATATTTATGACCGGACTCGCGTCATCGGCACCACTCGCCCGGTCATCCTGGGAGACAATGTCTGGATAGGAGACGGTAGTATCGTCTGCAAAGGCATCAAAATCGGCGCTAACAGCGTCATTGGTGCGGGCTCGGTAGTCGCAGGAGATATTCCGGAAAACGTGATTGCGGCGGGTAATCCAGCAAAGGTGTTGCGGCCCCTAGATCCGGAAATGGAGCTTATAACACGGCAGGCAATATTTCGTAATCCAGAACAACTGCGCGATAGAAACGATAAGATCGATCGCTATGCGCTCAACAGCAATACCCTGGCAGGCTGGTTCAGATCAACATTCTTCCCAAGACGAGGTGATTAGCGGTCAATGGGCCCGGGCTTGTCGTGAGAAACCCCGCCAATAGGCCATTTCAGTCAAGTCCGGCCAATCACTGTCGATAATTACGACGATAATGCCAGTCATGGAAGCCCTTGTTGCGGTAAGAGTTAATATCCAGCCCGCCTCGGCGGGTAAACTCAGCGGCTACCACCAACTTTTCGGGTACACAATGGAGCATAATGTCCAGGAACATCCTCTCTGACACCTGCTCTGCAAACTCGGCGTGTTCACGGAACGACATGAGATACTGGAGCAGGCTATTTTTATCCCATTCAGGGCCGGCATAAGCAATCAGTATCCTGGCATAATCTGGTTGCCCGGTAATGGGACAGAGTGACCTAAACAGGTCGGTATAGAGGGTTTCTTCGACTCGATCACTACTGAGCTGTTTCAATCTCTCAGGTTGATAGGTGAATTCAGGCATATCAATATCCAAGTGATCCAGACACTCTACGCTGGCCTCGAGCTTCTGTATCAAGCAATTGGCGATCGGAACCAGTGTCACCTTGACTGAGGCCTGGGTCACAGCCGACACATCAGCCTGCACTATAGCCAGAACTTGAGATGCCGAATCAAACCTTGAACCACTGAATGAACCCAGGTACAGCTTCATTGACTTTGACTCTATTAGCAGAGGAGAAGTGGCTGGCACCTCCAGGCGAATGATACCAATAGCAGGTTTACCAGACCGGGTTAACCAGGAGAACTCATAACCATTCCAGATATCTTGACCCGAAAACGGTAGGGCCGAGGCACTGATCCCTATCTTTTGCCGTTGAAGGCCTCGCTCAATGGGATAGAGCAGTTCCGGTGCATATTGATTGGTGTAGTCGGTTGTACCCGACCCTAAGCTAAGTTCAGCCATAAATTACCACCTCCTAAAAACCTAGCGAGTTGACTGGATTGGCATGACCTTGTCAACTGCTGTTGCATGGGACTGTCTTCCGCGATGGCAGCGACATCAAATGATACAAATCTGTCCTTAAGTACCTGCTCTGGAAATAAAACAGCTTTCAAGCCCATGATTACAGTCACAGCTGTCTTGAAATAGTTTATGCTTACGCGGCTGAATTAGAAATCACTCCACCAACCCAAATCTAAAGATATCCAATCATGAGACTCGCTGCACTATTCATTAGTTTTACATTTTGCGTGAACTATCCGACAACCGTTTCAGCTAACCAACTAGAAGAAATAGTGGTCACTGCAGAAAGGGCCGAGCAGTCTTTGGCTGAACTGAGCACTAATATATCAATTATTGACCACAAGGACTTGGTCAAGACTGACCATACCCACCTCAATGAGGTGTTTTTCAGAATTTCCGGTGCCTGGATCAGTCGTGGTAACGGCCAGGAGCACCTGACCTCAATTCGTTCTCCGGTCCTGACTGGTGCTGGTGGTTGCGGTGCTTTCCTGATGACGCAGGATTCCATCCCGCTGCGGGCAACCGGGTTCTGCAATGTCAACGAACTATTTGAAGCTCACAGTGAAATTGCCCAGCGCATAGAAGTGATCAAAGGTCCCGGAACGGCTCTGCACGGCTCTAATGCCATGCACGGCCTGGTTAACATCATCACACCGACCCTGGGTGATACTGGTTTCAGCAGCCAAATCGAAACCGGTGTACACGGCTACAATCGAGTCAAACACCAACAACAGACTGGAGACTGGCGCATTGATGCCAGTGCCACACGTGATGGCGGCTATAAGGACGATTCAGGTTTTGGCCAACAGAAAGTAACCAGTAAAATCAGCACCCGGGTAGCTGGGTTTGATGTACTGACCAGTATTTCCGTGAGCAATCTGAATCAGGAAACCGCTGGGTTTATCAAGGGAGATGATGCTTATAAAGATGAGGCCCTGAAAAAATCCAATCCAAATCCTGAAGCATTTCGAGATGCCCGCTCTGCCCGCCTGTATAGTCGCTGGAGCCAGTCCGGAAAAGAAGGTTCCAATTTAACAATTACACCCTATCTTCGATGGACGAATATGACTTTCCTTCAGCATTATCTGCCTGGCCAACCGGTAGAAGAAAACGGCCACCGTAGTATTGGCCTGCAATCCTCTTGGAAACCAAGCCCAAACTGGCTAGTTGGTGCTGACATCGAAAGAACTGAGGGCTTCCTCAAACAAACCCAGGCAGCAGCCACTCAATCCGGTAGTGCCTTCCTGGTAGCCACTATTCCCGCCGGCAAACACTATGATTACCAGGTCAACTCAACTGTCGTGGCTGTTTTTGGGCAATATCGCCACAACGTGTCTGAGCGATCATCAATTGTCATTGGAGCCAGAGCGGAGACCGTTCACTACGACTACGAGAACCGGATGCTTGCCGGTCGTACCGTTGATGATGGCAGCATCTGCGGTTTTGGTGGTTGTCGTTTTAATCGCCCGGAGAGTCGCAGCGATTCATTTACCAATGTTTCGCCGAAACTTGGATTGACTCATGACATTACCGACAATGATCAGATCTACACCCAAATAGGCAGGGGTTTTAGGGCGCCTCAGACCACGGAACTATATCGGTTACAGAATTCCCAAAGCGTATCCAATATCGATGCTGAGGAAATCGACAGTATTGAAATAGGGTTGCGAGGAGGCCTAGCCAGCTTCAGCTACGATCTTTCCCTCTACCGCCTCAAAAAGGATAATTTCATTTTCCTGGATACCAATCGCGCCAACGTTGATAACGGTAAAACCGCTCATACTGGCCTAGATTTCAGTTTCCACTGGCAGATAAACAATCAAACCGGCCTTTCGGCAGCCTGGACTTATGCAAAGCACACTTATGAAAACAACCCCGCATTATCCAGTTCCGCTATAGCCGGAAATGATATTGACACTGCCCCCCGAAACATGGGCTCAATGCAACTCCGTTGGCAACCTAGGAGCCGCTTTTCCGGTGAACTGGAATGGTTGCACTTGGGACGTTATTATACTAATCCGGAAAATACGGCTGAGTATTCTGGTCACGACCTGGTTAATCTTCGTCTCGAATTTAAACTCAAGCAAGATTTAACAGCCTTTTTAAGATTAACTAACCTGACCGATACTGATTATGCAGAGAGAGCGGATTTCGCTTTTGGCAGTGAACGGTACTTTGTAGGTGAGCCACTAGGTGCCTACTTAGGAATACGAATCACTCGATAGAAAGCGGTTACCTGAAACCATCCCAGGCTCAATCATTAACTGAGTCCAAGGCGATAAAATAGGAGTTCAAATGAAAGCACGCGCAGCAGTAGCATGGCAGGCTGACAAACCTCTCAGCATCGAGGAGATCGAGGTCAGTGGACCTAAAGCCGGTGAGGTGATGGTACAGATGGTAGCCACAGGCGTCTGCCATACTGATGCTTTTACTTTATCCGGGGCTGATCCAGAGGGCTTGTTCCCCACCGTACTTGGCCACGAAGGCGGCGGTATCGTCGTTGAAATTGGCAGCGGTGTCACATCTGTGAAACCCGGCGATCATGTCATACCACTTTATACTGCTGAATGCGGCCAATGTAAGTTCTGTACCTCGGGTAAAACCAACCTATGCTCTTCAGTGCGAACAACCCAGGGCCAGGGTGTCATGCCGGATGGTACCAGTCGGTTCAGCTGTAATGGAAAATCGCTTTACCACTACATGGGCACTTCTACCTTCAGCGAATACTCCATCATAGCCGAAGTTTCGCTTGCAAAAATCAACCCCAGCGCGCCGCTGGACAAAGTCTGTCTGCTGGGCTGTGGCGTGACCACCGGCATTGGCGCAGTCCTAAACACAGCAAAAGTGAAAGCTGGCGATACCGTGGCCATATTCGGACTTGGTGGTATCGGCCTGAGCGTTGTTCAAGGTGCGGTCATGGCCAAAGCAGGCAGAATCATTGCGGTTGATATCAATCCCGACAAATTTGAAATGGCTCGCCTGTTAGGTGCAACCGATTTTGTGAATCCCAGCGATTACAGCGATCCCATCCAGGACGTTATCGTCGATATGACCGACGGCGGTGTCGATTACTCATTTGAATGCATTGGTAATGTAAACCTCATGCGGGCGGCCCTGGAATGCTGTCACAAAGGCTGGGGCGAATCTATCATCATTGGCGTCGCCGGTGCGGGCCAAGAGATTAGTACGCGTCCTTTCCAGTTAGTAACCGGTCGCGTCTGGCGAGGAACAGCATTCGGCGGCGTAAAGGGCCGAAGTCAGTTACCTGGGATGGTAGATCAGTACATGAACGGTGAAATCAAGCTCGATGAATTCATTACTTATACGTTACCCCTTGAAGGCATAAACCAGGCCTTCGACTATATGCATGCAGGTAAAAGTATACGCAGTGTAATCATCTATTAGTAAAATAACGGCTCATTAGCCTCTATTCAGCACATCCAATGCAAACAGGCTTGACGGGTGGCTCTAAGATCAATATTATTCGCGCCGTCAGTTATATTAAGTCCCCTTCGTCTAGAGGCCTAGGACTCCAGGTTTTCATCCTGGCAACGGGGGTTCGAAACCCCCAGGGGACGCCATTATCATTAAATGGACGAATTTCTTGACCACAGGTTCAAGTCGTCCAGGTCAGGTGATAACATCTAACGACAGATGCGGGAATAGCTCAGTTGGTAGAGCGGTACCTTGCCAAGGTACAGGTCGCCAGTTCGAACCTGGTTTCCCGCTCCAAATACTAAACCCCTGCTTGTCAGGGGTTTTTTTATGTCGACAACAACCCGTCTCAGCAAAGGGCCCACCCCGGCTTGCCCATTCCAATAAGCCAGACGGGTGCACCGATCAGGGCGTAACTTTTTTAGCTCGAATTTCCCTGTGAGGCGTGAGAAACAAAAAGAGAATATGAACAATGACTGAGTTTAATGTCCTAAATAGGTAGTACACGCGACTCACCAAGAGTATCTGGATACGGTAAGGCGCAACGGACCTTACCCGTTTCAGTAGTTTAACTGCGTATGCCTTATAACAGCCCTCCTGACTCACCATCTAAACTAACGCCTCCGGCTAACCGATAAAATTCTCGACTCACCTGACGATGCTGGGTCGCTGCATTAATATCTCTGAAGTGCTTCTGCATGGAGCAATGCCCCTGTAATGCCGCTCCCCCGGCTGCGCTGTAGAGCATAGCAACAGCCTGGGCGCACATTTGCGTTCCTTGTACTGCCGCAAGTCGTACTAGGCGTTTATCTTCTATCAAAACTTCGGACCGACTGGATATTTTCCCCCATAGCTCAGCGACACTCCCCAAAATAGCCTGCCTGGCGCAGCCGACCAAGGCCTCTGCTTGACCATATTCAAATTGAACAATCGAATCACGGGTTTTGCCGGGTTTTCCTGTTTTTTCGTCAGCGGAAACGAGTACCTCGAAGTCAGCCAGGGCGCGCCTTGCAATTCCCAGCGGGACTGCCGCTACCGCTGCGGCGAAATAACTCAAGGCGGGGAACCTAAACAGCGGCGTGTCAATAATAGGCTTAGTTCCCCCCAAAACCATCCAACGACCTTCCGGGACAAAGACTTGGTTTACCTCAAAGTCACCGCTACCGGTCCCACGTAATCCCGATGGATCCCAATTATCATGTAACACAACCTCTTCGCGCTTAAAAAAAACAAAGTGCACTGCGGGTTGCCCATTGGCTAATCTGACAATTTTACCGTTGTCCTCCACCAAAGTACCTCCCGCGATCCAATCAGCATGGTATGCTCCTGAACCCCAGGCCCAGCGACCTGAAACGATGATTCCGCCATCCACCTTTTTACCTTTTCCAGAGGGAGCAGCCGCGCCGGCAGTGATGGAGCTTAAGCCCGATTCACCCTCAGTTGCATGGCCAAAAACCTGCCTTGCCCAGTGTTCAGGCAGCGCCGCACCCAGATGAGCCGTTTTCGAATAGATCATCGCGCTCCAACCAATAGCACTGTCGGCATAAGACAATTGTTCAATGACCTTCAGGTTATTCAGGACATCCAATTCCCTCCCACCGTAAACCGCCGGAATCGTCATAGCCAGAAGTCCGTGGGATTTCATCAAGTCGATTGTCCTTCCGTTAACGCGACACTTCGCTTCTGCATCTACATTAGTGGCTTCAAGTTCCCGGCTGAACTCGCGGGCAATGTCCAGTTCTTGGACACTATTTTGGTCATTAAATTCCAAACTTACCCCTAGTTGATTACAAACGAGGTTCAAATCATAGATCAAACGCACCTGCAAAAACAACTTACTTGCGCTGTTTTTCTTGATTTCAATCAATAAGACATTACAATAAGCTGGAAACTTAAATAAGCGACCCGCATTGATGTCAGAGTCATCAAGCCAACCAGAATCGAACAGCTTTCTCTCCCGTGCACGTTATCCAAAGGGAAGGAAGAGCTTGCAAGCCATCCTTGATGCGACTTACGAGATTGTCACCTCAGAAGGCCTAACGGGTGCCTCTCAGGAAGCAATCGCACGACGTGCGAAGGTGACACAAAGCGCCGTACGGCACTACTTTCCCACCAAGGAAGAACTCCTACTGGCTTTTTTTACAGTCGGTGTTGAGCGCCTTCAGTCCGTCATTGATACCAAAATGGCCGAGACATACTCAGATTCCAGAACCAAATTGCTCGAGGTTGCAGAAACTCATCTTGACTGGATTATGGGTATAGAAGACATCTACTATTTTGAATCTGCAGCATTTTGGGGAAGGAACCCTGGCTACCGCAACTTACGAGAAAACTGGTATCAGGGGATAACCTGCCAATATCGCGATTTGATCAGCGAAATACATCCTTCCTGGTCGCACCAGGCGTGTGAAACCGGCAGTTTTCAGGTATTAACCATGATTCTAGGCAGCTGGACCACCCTTGGTACCACCCGACCTATTCTTCGTCATCGCAAGCCGAAGACACTAAAAGCCATGACCCTATCCGGGATTAACCAATTGATTTCGGATAACACCAATAAGGCGCAAAGGAAATAGCACATGCAAACCCTCAAGATTGACAAGTTAAGCGGCTCACTCGGGGCCTGCATACAGGATTTCAGTCTTCGTGACCTGACCGAAGCAGATTTTCAACAAGTCGCCAGCGCCCTATGGGAGCATCAGGTCCTTGTATTTAAGCACCAGGCCTTACCCATTGACGACCATATTGCTCTGGGAAAAAGATTCGGCGCACTGCATACACACCCTGCTGCCAGAGGTGTTAACGGTCATCCCGAAGTGTTATGGCTCAATAATCGAGGCAAAAAAAAGAACATCACTCAAGTCTGGCATTCGGATGTAAGCTGTGAGGAAAAGCCACCGTCTATCTCTGTTCTTCAGGCTATTCAAATACCGCCCTATGGTGGTGATACGATGTGGGCTAATCAGTATGAAGCACTGGATCGATTGTCCCCAGCTATGCGAGAAATGCTAATGCCTCTTTCTGCCGTCCATAAAAGTTATGGCCTTGAAGCGGTCCATCCCGTCGTACGCACCCACCCGGAAACCGGTCGTAAGGCCCTTTATGTCAATGGTGGGTTTACCCAACATTTTGCAGGTATGAGCGTTGCAGAAAGCAAGCCCCTGCTTGATTATCTGGTAGCGCAAGGCTCCCAGCCCGACCTGACCATGCGTCATAGCTGGTCAGTTGGCGACATTGTCATGTGGGATAACCGTTGCGTAATGCACTACGCTGTACACGACTACGCAGACTTAGAACGTGAAATGCATCGCGTCACTATTCAGGGAGAGCAACCCAGATGATCAGCACTGACATTGAAAACCAAATTGCTGATCTCCCTTTAGAGAAAATCGACGTTAGCCAACCCGAACTTTTTCAAAACGATACGGTTGGCCTGTACTTTAACCGCCTGAGACGGGAATCTCCTGTTCATTATTGCCCAAGCAGCCGCTTCGGCCCTTACTGGTCGGTGACTCGATTCAATGACATTATGGCTGTGGACAAAAACCATCATGATTTCTCTTCCCAAAAGGCTGGCATACAGATAGTCGATTTTAAAGCGGGTACGGAGCGAGTGAACTTTATCAACATGGACCCGCCGATACATGATGAAAGGCGCAAGGTGGTTACCCCCATGGTCGCGCCGGCGAACCTTGCCCATCTTCAACATACGATTCGCCATCGTGTTATTGACATACTCGAGAGCCTGCCCCGCAATGAAACCTTTGACTGGGTCGACCTGGTGTCTATCGAACTCACCACCCAGATGCTGGCCACCTTATTCGACTTCCCTTTTGAAGAGCGACGCAAGCTGACCTGGTGGTCTGACGTCGCCAGCATGGACCTCACTTCGGATGGTCCCATTAATTCTGAACAGCAGCGACTGGCTGAATTGAAAGATTGTCTGGATACGTTCACTGGACTACTGCAGGAGCGGGCAAGAAAACCCGTCAAGAATGACCTCATATCGATGATGGCTCACTCAGAAATGATCAATATGGATGTCCAGGAGTTTATGGGGACGCTAATTCTACTCATCATCGGAGGCAATGACACCACCCGGAATTCCATATCAGGAGGACTACTGGCACTTAACCAGTATCCCGATGAAATGAAAAAACTCACTGCTAACCCTGCCTTAGTGAGCCATCTAGTGCCAGAGATTATTCGCTGGCAAACACCGCTTACAAGTATGCGCAGAACCACCACCCGACCGGTCAAACTAGGTGGTCAGGACATCCCTGAAGGCGAAAAAGTGATGATGTGGTACCTATCCGGTAACCGCGATGAGGCTGTCATTCCTGAACCCGACCGTTTTATTATCGACCGAGCCACACCCCGGCACCACCTCTCCTTTGGTTTTGGAATCCATCGCTGCGTCGGAAATCGCCTGGCAGAATTACAACTGCGAATCCTGTGGGAAGAAATCCTTTCAAGAGGCTTGCAAATTAAGGTGGTAGGAACCCCGGAACGAACCTACTCTAATGCCGTACGTGGATTTACTAAAATGCCCGTACGTATCAGCGCCTAACCTTAAGCCTGCCATAACTCGACTGACGGGCCTGGATTCCTCCCCCAGCCCGACCGCTATTAGAATCTATTGGTTTTCTACAGCAGTTCCTCAGCAAAAAACTGCAAGGTCGCAAAATCAGATGCACCCACATTGAGCTGAGTCACTGGACTGTCTTTCCAGCCTTGCAGGCGCTCTCGAATCCGTTCTTTAGGACCGCACAGGGCAATCTCATCTACCAACTGATCCGGCACAGCCGCAAAAGCCTCATCGCGTTTGCCTGACATGAACAAGTGTTGAATTTCATCAGCAGCATCACCAAACCCCATTCGTCCTACATGGTCTTTATGCACGTTAAAGGTTTTCGCGCCCATTCCCCCCACGTAAAAGCCGACATTCTGTTTAATAGCGGCTCTGGCTTTATCGACATCATCATCAATCACCACGGGCACGGCGGCGGCGATCTCAAAATCAGCTGATTTCATTTTCATGGCATCAGCATACTGATCATTCATCCGATAAGGCGATAAAAACATGGGTATCCAGCCATCGCAGATCTCAGCCGCCATGGCGACATTTTTCGGCCCCTCAGCGCCGAGATAAACAGGAATATGGTCCCGCAGCGGGTGTTGCATTAATTTCAAAGGTTTACCTAGTCCCGTCCCCCCGTCCAACGGCAACTGATAATGCTGACCATCAAAAGAGACCGGTTCCTGACGTTCAATTATCTTACGGAATATCTGCATCCACTCCCGGGTCCGAGCCAGCGGCTTTGGATAAGCCTGGCCATACCAGCCTTCGACTACCTGCGGTCCGGACACGCCAATGCCCAAGATCAAGCGACCATTCGACAAATAGTCCATGGCAACAGCGTGCATGGCAGCACTGGCTGGACTTCGTGCTGAGATCTGCATAATCGAGGTTCCCAGATTGATCCGGGTAGTATGCGCTCCAATCCATGCCAGCGGCGTAAAACAGTCCATGCCGTAAATCTCCGGACACCAAATTGTGTCGTAACCCAGGTTTTCTGCTGCCTGGGCAAGTTCAATAATTCGCTGACCACCGGGGGCCCCCATAGGGCCAATGCCTAATCCTAATTTCATCACATTACTCCTCTTGTCTGTCTATAACACTTTAACCAGGCCATCAAAGTCTATTTAAGAAACCTCAAATATCACCTGCCCTACTTTCAACCCTAACTATCAACTAAGAGCACTTAGCTGTTTCCCGTCACCTCTACCCCTAATCACTGACAGTTTAGTTTCAGCTTTTTACCACTGATGATCAGCCTAACAATCCTACTGAAACTTAGCACAGATTGATCGAGCTCTCTTTCCTAGATCATATCAACCAACCACACCACCAACCAGATCACAGCCACCAGGATACGATTCATTCAAGCCGGAGCGGTCCTGGGCTTACTACCCAGACAGAAAGAACCGCACACAATCAAGTGTCCTCTCGGCTTTAGAAGCCTCCCGAGCCCGATCTACTCATACTCCTGAAATATGCCGCATGGCCATTATGCTAAGCTCAAGCGGGTCGAGATCACTTTTTGCCCTGGTGATACCTCCGGCACATTCATTAGCCTATTTTTTTAATACAACATAATGTACTAAGATAAACTACGCTAGCCTATGCAAGCGTTGAGCAGCGTCCTTAGACACGATTCTCAGCTATCGACTTCAGTTAGAAACATCTGATATTTGTCTTGCCGGCCCAAAAAAGTCTTTTAGATTAACTATTCTCTTGAGATCAAAAGCAATAACAAACGACGAAAAGTTGAACAGCACTCATGAGTCACGCTGAAGTAAACAGCCAAAGGTTCTATAATCGCGCTAGATCCAAAAAGTGACTAAACTAACATTACCTGACATTACCTAAAAGCCGATAAGGCTCGCTATGAATGCATATTGGAGACATCTCATGAAATATATTATTACGATTCTAGTGACCGTTAGTAGCCTGTCTTTCGCGGAGAGCGGTGTCGACTGCGCTAGCATCCGAGACAAAGGGGCTCGACTGGCTTGCTTTGACCGTCTCTTTCCCATAGAGCCAGAGACAACTAAACCGCAATCAGCATCACCAGCGCCTGAGCTGCCAACCACACAGGCTGCAGAGCCTGAGGCCAGGAATCAAATACCCGTTGCTGCCGATAGAACTGAAACATCCAACAGCCAGACTGCTGCAACAGCACCGCCAGTAAGCAGCCAAGCAACGACCGCTACTCCTGCTATTACTGCCCCCCCGCCAGAAGAGAAGAAAGAATCCTTCACCAGAAAGCTGATAACAAAGACAAAAAGAATGTTTGACCGAGATACTACACAGCAATTCTCCGCAACCATTGAGCAAGTCGTTAACAAAGATCGCAAGAAAATGGTATTCCTATTGGATAACGATCAGATATGGCTGCAGAGCTCACCGCGTAATCTGCCAATTCGTCAAGGTGATACCGTCACCATCAAAAGTGGCTTCATTGGAGGCTACATCCTAAGAAACGACAAGGGGACTTCAACCCGAGTAGAAAGAATCAGGTAAATTCTAGTCCGAACACAGGCTTCACTGAGAAACATAGAGCGACGCAGCACATGACCGTCTGACGCTGAATCAGTATTCTCTCCACACGCAATGTTTTAAAGCAAAAAAAAACCCAGCTTACGCTGGGTTTTTCCTTAGATCACCTAAAGGCTACAAGCTTCCTCCGAAGCGAACGAAGTACATCATACCCCGACCGTCATGCATGGTTCCGTCATAAGCGGTCACATTCGCGATGTAAGGTGCTTCCTCATCAAAGACATTCATAATACCTACCGACATGGCGCTATCAGACAAGTACATTGCCTCACCCAGGTTATAAGTATATTGGACATCAACCGTTGTCATACTTTCGATGATGGTATCTCCAGTAAGATAATCATTTATGTGAGGATTTCCTGCCATGGCAGCAACTGCACCAAAAAAGTACCTGGTGCCAAATGGCACATCACTTTCAATCTCATCTACATACTTGGCAATCATAAATGCTCGATGCTGACCCTTGGTCCAAGACAATGTAGCGTTGACTTTATATTCCGGCAGTGGCCTGGCGACCGGGTTTGTACTGTTATAGCTACCAACCCCGTCATAGATGGTTACACCACCAGAAGCATTAGCAACTTCAACGTCATATTCCTTCAACCACGCAGCCTGCAAACCAACCCTCCAGCTACCGATACCTGTGTCAAAGCTATAGGAAGTATTTAAATCCAAGCCACTGACATTAGCCCCGTTGGCATTAGCAAATTCAGGCAATATACGCAGCAGAATTGCTTGCCCGTTTCTGATCACTTGAGCTGGGTTACCTGCCCCTGCATTCATTGCATCTACATAATCAGAACCGGGGTTTGCCGCGATATAAGCATCCAGTCCTGCAATGTCATCTCGCAACAAGTTCGAAGAGGATTGACGGGTAATAATGTCTGTATATTCGTAGTCATACCAGTCCAAATCGATCTGAAACCCTTCCATCAAACCATCCTGGGGAATCCAGGATATACCGATATTGACATTATCTGCACTTTCAGGCGTCAATTCAGGATTACCAACGGACAATGATGGCTTGAAGGTAGTACCACTCCAATCAGCCTGGTTTGCTACCGTGGTAATGGTTCCAAACGACTGCTGCAATGAGGGAACCCGGAAAGAACTACCCGCAGATAGTCGCAAGGATAATGAATCAGTCGGTCTCCACAGCACCGTGACCTTTGGATCCGTTGTATCAACACCAATTTCATCAAAGTCCTCGTATCGAACCGCGATATTGATATCCAGAGTATCACCGACCGGTATACCAATCTCACCGAATATAGCCGTGGTTGTCAGAGCACCTTGCCAGTCATTAGCACCATAAACGAAATCCAGGTTACCCGTATTCGTTGCAGCATCCAGTAACACGCCACCTGAATCACGACGACGCTGAAACCCTACCGCCAATCCAACAGGGCCTGATGCTGTTTCAAACAGATCACCTGACAGCACTACATCAATAACGCGTTGGCGGAAATCGGTGTCAGAAGTTACCCTTCCCAACAGCCATTCATACAATTCAACGGGGTTGACCAGATTAAGATTATCCTGGCCCAGACTACCATTTCTATCAAACATGGTATTCCCGAAGACATTGAAAAAATAACAACTACCCGCCGCAAAATTACCACCGGATGCAGCATAAGCCGCATTACCTTCTCCTGGCACGCCGGTAAGGGGATCACACTGAGGACCGCCGTAACCATTTATCGCCATGTGCATATTGTTCGATAAAGTGTCCTGGACCTGGGTTACCGCCGAATTATGCTGGCTAGCGGTATAGGAAACATCCATTGTCCAATCCCGGTCAGCTAATTGGAACTCTGAGAGCGCACCAAGCACAAAGCGCTGATCTGAACGACTGGAATTAGTAAAGGTATCAATCGGTCGATACTGTTTTCCGAATCTATCCGCTGTGTATTGAGTACCACCAATCAAACGGGTCAGGTTGGCATAACGAATCGGTTCGATACCTCGACGATAAGCGTCTTCGATACTGCCAGGATTCTGAGCAGTCGCTATGGCTCCATTGGCATCAATATACTCGACCTCATAGGGAACCGTTAATGCAGGAGCATTCGGGTTCAGTGAATTCAACCTGTCAAACTCTGAATAGTTGGCTGCAAGTTCGAAATACACTTCTACGTTTTCGGTAAATTCATAGTGACCATCGACATGAATTTTGCGCAGTGATTCTTCCGCCTGGATCGAAAAGAACGAACCATAATCATAGACACAACGATTGAAGAGATTTCCTAAGGCTCCGCCCCTTTCCAGGGCTGCTGCATCTTCACAGTTAACGTCCGCCTGACCATAAGAGAGCCCCATGGGATCCCGAGGCGGATTTGCATTAGCTACCACTTCTCCGGGATTCAAGCCATGTGCGGCCCATATCACGGGATCTCCAATGGGTAACAATCGACCGGGTTGGCCAGTTGAAGACAATGTAGTCCCGCCATAGCGAGAGTAATTATCGTCAATATTGATTTCATCCCGATTCAGATTTGATGCAGAAACGACTATGCCACCTCGGTCACCCTGCACACCCCATATTACGCCGACCTGGTGAGCATCACCTTCACCACTTAGCTTGTCCGTCGTAAACTGGTAGGACATATCAAAACCTTCGAAATCTTTCTTGGTAATGAAGTTCACAACACCCGCTATCGCATCTGAGCCGTACAGGGCAGACGCACCATCCTTAACGATTTCGATTCGCTCAAGCGCTATATTGGGTATCAAACCATTGACATTGACCGATGCATTACCCCTGCCGTTGTACCAGGATGGAGCCTGCCTTTTACCATTAACCAGTGGCAAGGTGGCGCCATGGCCAAGATTCCGCAGGTTAATCGAGTTACGACCATCGGCACCTTCACCCTGGAAAGTGGCCGCTCTGGACTGACTTCCAGATGACCAAGGCATGGCCTGAACTATCTCAGACACATCGCTCGCACCCAGGTCTTCTATGTCAGCGGCGGTGACCACTGATAAGGGTGAAGGCGAATCCGCTGCATTTCGTTTCAAATAACTACCTGTGACAATCACCTCTTCTAAGGTATCTTCCTCGGCTAAAAGTGTCGGAATACTCAGCAGTGAAAGTGCCGTAACAACTAGCATTCTTATTATTTTATTCACAATCTGCTCCTAGTAATATCCTGCTTTAAACAGCGTTACCTAACCTGCTTCAATACCCTGACGGATAAATCAGTCAATCAAATAACGGTTTTTCAAGGATGCTCTGCTCAAGTTCTGAATCGCTCAAAACACAAATCGAACACTACAGCAATAATCAACTGCGCTGCCATCCCCCCAATGGCCTACCTCAACTCGCTTAATGACTATTTGTATCGTCTTACCTTCATATACAAAAGTCTTTATTGAGACAAACTCTCTTTCCATACTAGAGATCGTCAACTTTTTGTCAACAGCTAATGTGGCAACGGTTATATTGATGCTTAGGCCCTACTGTCTCGCGCGGTTAACTGACTGAAGTCAGGCCGAATGTACCGCAGATCTAAATGGGGCTGGGTGAGCGCCGTCCGGCGTAGCAATCAGTTTAACCATCAGCGCCTGCACCAGACACACAGCGAAAACCGCAACCCTGCCTGACACCAAAAAATCCTCGGGCTGATTCGTCGGCTCAGTTAACTGCCAGCACGCGATCCAGTGCCTGAGATAACGTATCGACCATCTTATCTATCTCAGGTTCTGATATGACAAAAGGTGGGCCCATGCAGACCACGTCGCGCACATCACCGGTGCCGCCACCATAGTAAAATACTCCGGCTTCAAGACCCGCGCCAACCACCTTGTTGGTTATTTCCCGATCAACTGGGTACGAGGACAAATCATCCCTATCACGGACTATCTCGATAGCAGCCAGCAAACCCCGACCGCGTACTTCAGCTACATGTGGGTGGTTAGAGAAGGCATTATTAAGGCTTGTCTGCAGATAATGACCCAATTCAACCACCCGGCTGACGTGGTCTTCCTCAACCATTATCTGTAAAACTTCGGCAGCAGCAGCACAGGCCGCCGGGTGCGCCCCAAAGGTGTTGAACATAACCGGAAACCCCGCATTCTGGATAGCGTCACCTATTTTATCGGTTGCAAATACACCGCCTAAGGGTGCATAGCCCCCGGCCAGACCCTTGCCACCCACCAGGATGTCTGGTTGGATCGGCCAGTGCTGATAACCAAACTTCTTGCCGGTTCGACCGAAACCGGTCATCACTTCATCAAGAATAAGGACGATGCCATATTGATCACAGATTTGACGTACCTGTGGCCAGTAGTCATCCGGAGGTACAATCGCGCCGCCGGAGGAGCCGGTGATTGGTTCAGCCAGGAAAGCTGCTATGGTCTCCGGGCCTTCCTGCTCAATTAACGCTCTCAACTCGTCAGCATAGAAAGCGCCTGCGTCTTCATGATATGCCCCGAGGGGACACCGCAAAGGGTATGGCGTAGCGACTTCAAGATAGCCAGGCAAGGCAGTTTCCAGACCCTTCTTCCTGGCTGGGTGGCCGCTGATGGAGGCGGTCGCTAAAGTCGTGCCGTGATAACTGATTGACCTACCAATAATCCGGGTACGACCCTGTTGACCAATGGCCTGCTGATATTGCAAGGCCATTTTCATAGCCGCTTCATTGGCTTCCGAGCCGCCGGAGGTGACGTGCACACGGGTCAGATATTCAGGCAACCAGTGTTCCTGTAATACCTTGAGCATGGCCTCACGGGAGGGTGTCAGCCAGGGCGGCACGACATAGCTGTAATCCATGGTGGCTCGTGCTACGGCATCTGCGACACGCTGCCGGCCATGGCCGACATTAACGACTATCGCCCCGCCAGCGGCATCCATAATCCGCTTACCGCTGGCGTCAAAAAGATAAATGCCATCAGCACGTTCAATATAGGTATTTTTACCGGTAACGAAGGGCCAGCCAAGCTCACTCATATTACTCATCTCCCGCTATACACTTGCAAATGTCTGCCACTGCCTGCGCACCAGCAGGTGTCTCAGTGCGATGATACCCAACTGCCATGGAATCCAAATGGCACACGCTGAGGCAGCTTGATTTCTGCGACTGGCGTTGCGCTCATATTCTGGGCATCGAGAATCTCCAGGCTGCTTTTATTACTACTACGATCAAAAACGTAGGTCAACAGGTAGCCCTGGTCCTCACTTTCAGCATGCTCTGCCGGCACGAATACAGGCTCTGCACCCATTTTGTTGGTACCAAGTTCATGAACTTCAGAACTATCCCTAGTGAAATCGTATTTGATAATTGAATCAAAATCAGGTTTTAACACACTTTCACCAAGCCCCAATGCATAGCCAAAACGATGCTCCAAACCCTCCAGACCCGGATGGATTCGTGGAAATTCAGCCGCCCTATCATCCAACTGCTGTAGCTGAGCAGTCCCCTTTGCCAGATCTAACTGCCAGCGAGTTAATAATGGTGGCGATTCAGTAAAAGGTCCGTTCCGATCCTTATCAAAAATTCTCTGATAGCGCATGGCATCAAGCACCACGTTACCCGCAGCATCCTCAAAGGCATTGACTGGATGAAAAACATAACAGGGGTCAACATTAAACCACTTAATCTCGGCCGAGGTATTATTGCGATTAAGCAGACCAATTCTCGCCTGGTGCCTATCATTCCACGCCATGGGGAAAAACCCCCGCATCAATCGACGCCAACTGAACGTAATGGAAAGGTCAAGCACAAGCACATAGTTTGCTGTGATAGCGCAGTCATGCACCATGGGTTTACCGGGCACATCAATAATCTGCGACTGCCGTACCCGATCATCATGACCGACAACAATATGCTGAAGTCGGTAACCACGAGAAAAATCATAGCAAACGCCATGTAATTCGCCGGTGGCGGAATCCAATTTGCTATGAGCGGTAAAACCCTGCTTTAAGGTTCCCTTAAACGGCGCTGTACCTAATGAATTCAGGTCCTGGTCGATCTCAACCGGCGCCCCGCCAGCTTCAACAATTGCATAGATCTTACCGCCATGAGAGATAACATGGGTATTGGCTGTAGACCCGTTGGCATTAACTGAACGGTTGCGATACCACAGGGCTTTGCCGGCTTCCAAGCGGACTCCATGCAGCATGCCCTGACCAGAAAACCAGTGATGCTTTGCCGGTTTAGGATTATCCAAGGGGTTAGGGCCATTACGGACAAACAGACCGTTCAGGTCCTGCGGGACCTGGCCAATCACCTCAAGATCCGTTGCTTCAACCTGTTCAAGTACCGGTGCGTAGTTCTCCAACAGATACGGGTTTTCTTGCCTCATTTTGTTGCCCAGCATTGCGCCTCCTGCTTCCCATTTCCCGTCATCCCAGCGGCTACGAACAGGGTTAAAGACCTTCTTAAAACTAGCCTTAAATAAACTAGCCTTAAATAAACTAGCCCAGCGCCTGTCCTTGGCAAACCATGCCACAACCCGAATACCAGTAGTAGTCCCTCAAGAAAATAAACCTCAGTTGCAGGCCGGGGCTAACCTATTGACCATTTCAATTATACTACCGGCCGAACTACCAGGAAAAGTGGATTTTGCCTTACCCACCTGAGTTAGCGTAACCTACCTAGACACCAGCATACGATGACAGGGAGATTGATTCAGTGGAATTTGAAGAAGTAGTCCGGGGCAGACGCAGCATCCGCGGTTATAAATCGGACCCCATTCCCAAAGACGTCATCGAAGACGTCATATCTCTCGCCCTGCGGGTACCCTCTTCCATGAACACCCAACCCTGGCACCTGTTTGTGGTGACCGGTGAACCCTTGGATAAAATCAGGAAAGGCAATACCGAGCGCAATTTAGCGGGGGTCAAGCCGTCCAGAGAAATACGCTCGCATGGGGCGTATGAAGGCGCGCACCGACAACGCCAGATTGAAATAGCGGTACAGTTATTCGAAGCCATGGGTATCCAGCGGCATGATGCCGAACGGCGCCAGGACTGGGTGCTGCGGGGCTTCCGGCAATTTGATGCGCCGCTGTGCGTGGTCGTCACCTATGACAGGGAACTCGAAGGCGGCGATATAGCCCAGTTTGATTGCGGCGCTATCGTTACCGGACTGGTCCAGGCGGCCTGGTCCAGAGGCCTTGGCGCCGTCGTTAATAGCCAGGGCATCATGCAGTCGCCTGTGGTGCGTGAGCATGCCGGCATACCTGACGATCAGGTCATCATGATTTGCGTGGCCATGGGTTATCCGGACGAGGAATTCCCCGCCAACGCTGTAGTATCACGGCGCCGACCGGTGCAGGATGTCGCCTCTTTCGTAGGCTTCAGCGGTGCCGACGGGTGATGGCCTGGCTAAACCATTGGCCTCAGCTGTAGCGTGCCTCGCCGAGGGTGCGGGTATCGCCGGCATTAACTTCATTGAGGCTGGCTTTCAGGTCAGCCAGGTAGACTTCAACAACTTCAAGATGAAACGGTGACAGCATCAGATGCAGGGCCTTCGGCTCGGTGGTCAGACTGGTAATCCAACCCCGCTTGAACATACGCCGGTAGACCGCAAACACATCCACATCCGGATTAGCCAGGGTGGTAATACCGAGCACGGGCTCACCCAGCACGCTAAAACCCAGCTTGGCTGCGCCAGCCTCGATCAGCTCTCGGGCCCGAGTGACCTGGCCGTGTTTGTGCCGGTAGCCTTCGAGGCCGAGGTAATTCATCACCGCCCAGGCTGCCGATATGGCACCACCGGGCCGCGTCCCTGCCAGGGTCGGTGTAATCATACGACCACTGGGCCAGTCCTTGCAGTCAAAGATCATGTGTTGTTGTAGGGCCTCACTACGAAACAGCACCGTGGAGGCCCCTTTGGCACAATAACCATACTTATGCAGGTCAGCCGATATGGAATGAACGCCAGCCACGCTAAAATCAAAGTCAGCAATTGTGGCACCGTTCATTCTTACAAATGGTGCGATGTAACCGCCCACACAGGCATCAACATGGAGCCACAGGTTTTTGGCTTCGGCCAATTGGCCTAAACCAATAATCGGGTCAATCAGGCCATAAGGAAAGCTCGGTGCTGAACCGACCAGCATCACGGTATTGTCATCAATCGCCGCTGACATGGCAGCCACATCGGCGAGCAGGTCATCACCCACAGGAATCCGCCGCAACTCCAGCGACATCATCATGCAGGCCTTGTCAAAAGCCGGGTGCGCTGAATAGGGAATCACCAGATTCGGTTGACCTGAGATGTTTTTATTGGCGAGGGCATAATCCCGGGCGGCTTTCACCGCCATGGTAATCGAATCTGTGCCGCCGGAGGTAATATTGCCCGTGGATCCTTCAGGGCCATGCAGCAGCCAGAGGCCCATATCAACGACATCCCGCTCCATCTGCATGAGCGACGGAAACGCCGCCGGGCCCAGGCCGTTTTCGGACATATACAGCGTGTAAGCTTCCTTCTGAACCCGAGCAACGTCTTCACCGGCGTTGAAAATATAAACGGCGGTCTTGCCTTCCCGCCATTTGGCGTCATCCTGACCCCGGGCAATCATATCCGGCTGTAAGGTTTCCCAGGGTGTTCCTTTCGCTGGCATGGGTAGTGGCATAGTCATTCCCTTATGGATGCTTACCCAAATCATAACCTGCAAAGGCGCTGCGGAACCAGATCACGGCTGCCAGGTACCTCCTTTTGCAAGAATGCCTGCTTAGCTTGCCCAAGCTGACTGGAAGGCCCGATTGCAGGCACTGGCAAAAACAGGGTTTAATGAAGACGCTTGACCTTCTGGCAACGCGGTGCGACAGCGCTCGCGCTTGCTTAAGCCTGACCATGGAGCCCCTATGATAAATACCCTCTTTTTCCGCAGTCTAATGCGTTTGTTACTGATGTCACTGCTATTCAGCTATGCCTGTCTGGCCTTGAGTGAATACTCGCGCAGTTACATGGACGCGCAGCCCATGGCCAGTGTGTCGACCGATGGTATTAAGATTGCCTATCGAGTGCTTGGCCCTGAAGATGCCGAGACGGCTGTTTTAGTGATGGGCCTGGGCGCCTCACACACGCTCTGGGGGGACGACTTTGTTCTTGGCATCATCGCTGCTGGCTACCGAGTCGTGCTGATTGACAATAGAGACACCGGCAATTCCATTAAATACCCGGAGAAGGATAACCCCGTGCTCTGGTGGCAGTTGCTGAAATATCAGATTGGGCTGGGGGTCTCAACCACCTACCTGCTCAGCGATATGGCCGGGGACGTGATTAACGTCATGGATGCGCTGGAGATTGATAAAGCGCATGTCATTGGCGCCTCCATGGGCGGCATGATCGCCCAGATCATTGCTGCCAAGTTCCCGCAGCGAAGCCAGACCCTGGTGTCTATCATGTCCACCACCGGCGCCGAGCATCTGCCTCAGCCGGGCAGGCAATCAACCGATGCCATTCGCGATATGGCCGATGCAGATGACGATGATGCAGCCACCAAACGCACCGAATTCATGAAAAAAATGGGCTTTCACCCTGAGGCGATTCCGCGGCAGATGATGGCCATACTCAAGGCCGGTGACCGTTCTGAAGCCGTCAAAACCATTACCACACCGACCCTGGTTATCCACGGCCGGGATGATCAGTTACTGTCAGCCGAGCACGGCCAGCATACGGCGGAGCTGATCCGCGATTCTAAGCTGGTGATCTATGAGGGTATGGGTCATAACCTGCCGGAAGCCGTTCTACCTGAGATTCTGGCTGAAATCGGCGATCATCTGGCTGCCCATCCGATCGCGCAGCCCTGACTGCCTGCAGCAGTTTACATTCTGCCTAGTTCACAGCCCCGGCGCGCCAGGATCGGCCTGAGCTCGCGGTAAGCCGCCGGTGTCAGGCTAAGCGGGATTCTCGGATAGAGATGGTGGACGATGTGATACTGCATGCCCATGGACCACAGGTTCCCGAGGGCGCTTTTAAAGGCCCGGGTATCGCCATAGCGATCCTGATTCTGCCCCGGGCGATGCGGTGCCCAGCTCAGGTAGTACTGAATATAGGTGAGCCCAATCTGCCTGGGCAGCCACCACAGCAGCACGGCTTCCAATGCATAACCACTCCAGGCCAGGGCGAACAGCACCGCCAAATAGATCAGCTGCAATACCAGGGCATCAATCAGCATATGCGATTTGCCCACCCGCTCGAGCGCATTGGCATAAGCCGCGTTACTGGTCGAGCCAGGCTGCCGGTTCATCAGGCTGCGCCAGAAAAAATCTTTATTGGATGCCGCATGGACCGAATAATCCGGGTCAAGACCAGCATCATTGGTATGGGCATGATGCTCAAGGTGGGTGTGCTTTAGCACCCGGTAAGGTGTGCCCAAAGGGATGGGTGACAATTGCCCCACCAGTTCGTTTAACCAGCGCAGACGGCTCCCCTGCCGGCCAATGATATTGTGCTGCGCCTCATGGGACGGCAGGTAACACAGCATCACATTCAACACGGCAATGGGAAAGGCCAGCCACAACGGCATCAACCCAAGCATGACCAGCGGAAACAACGACAACCAGACCAGCAGATTGATCAATCCCCAGGCCACCGCGCCCCAGGGAACCATATGCATGTACTTGCCGGCGATGCGTCGCTCCAGGGCATCGAGCTCATCCTCACTGAGGCTATCAAGATCAACCGTGCTCATGGTTTGACCCATACCCAGCTACCGCGCAGCTGGGCAATCAGCCCGAGCTGGGCGCCGATGAACAACCCCACCCAAATGTCAGGAATGCCGACCACGGATAAGCCGGCAAACGCCATTATCTGGGCTATAAGCGGCGCCAGCAGGCCAATGCCGAAGGCGATGGGTGAAAACAGGAATCCGATGATCTTCATAGCTTATCCTCCCAGATAATTTACTCGCACTATCTATTCGAACTTATTTCTCTATTCGAACTTATTTCTCTATTCGAACTTATTTCTCTATTCGAACCTATTTCTCTATTCGAACTTATTTCTCGAGCCAATTTCTCGAGCCATTCGATGAAACCAAC
>Ga0206679_10000148_pt1 | contig 53769 bp, 44 predicted proteins | sample M110012015metaG_FD_155464 | JGI IMG/M metagenome (GOLD analysis project Ga0206679, IMG submission 155464) | Ammonia-oxidizing marine archaeal communities from Monterey Bay, California, United States - M1 100m 12015 | ecosystem: Environmental > Aquatic > Marine > Intertidal zone | place: USA...
CTCTTTATGCGCTGAGGGCTCTTTATGCGCTGAGGGCTCTTTACTGCGCTGAGGGCTCTTTACTACGCTGCCGCTGAGGGCTCTCTACCCCCGAGAGCATTGCTTCGGCGTGGGCAAGTGAGAGGTCAGTTTTCTCTACGCCTCCGAGCATTCTGGCAATCTCGTCAACTTTCTCTTCTTCAGTTAACTGGACGACAGTCGTTGTCGCGCTTTTTTTAGTGGTCGATTTAGCGACCACATAATGTTGGTGGCCCTGCGCAGCAACTTGCGGCAGGTGAGTTACGCAAATAATCTGGGCGTGCCCTCCCAGCTTGCGGAGCAGTGAACCAACAACTTCCGCAGTGGCGCCACCGACACCCACGTCAACCTCATCGAAGATAAGCGTCGGCGTGCGCGATGTCCTGGCGGTGATGACCTGGATCGCCAGGCTGATTCTGGAGAGTTCACCGCCGGAGGCTATCTTTGCCAAAGAGCCTGGTTTGGAGCCTGGGATAGTAGATATCCTGAATTCGATATCATCCATACCGGTCTGTGACCAGCTAGCTGATCCGCCGAGTGACACTTCGAACTTTGCGCCATCCATCCCAAGGCCCTGTAATCCTTTTGTCACTTCTGGCTGCAATCGTTTTGCCTTTCCTAACCTGGCTTTGGTGAGTTTTTCCGCCAGGACCTGGTATTCGGTTTCAGCGGTGGCTACCTGTTGCTCGAGTTCTTTGATAATTGTTTCGGCATTGAGTATCTGGTCAAGTTCGTCCTGAATGCGGTTGGTGAGGTTCGCGAGCTCGTCAGGCTGGATTTTGTGTTTCCTGGCGATCTCATAGATATCGCTTAGTCGATCTTCAACTTCCCGTTGTTTTGTTGGGTTTGATTCAAACTTCTCGCTTACTAACAAAAGATCTGAAGTTGCCTCGTCAAGCTGAATCAAGGCACTGGCGAGCATCTCGGTGATCGGCCTGATGGCGTCGTCCTCGATGTCCGAGAGTAGTTTTACCGTGCGGGTTAGTTGTGTTGACGCGCTGCTTTCAGTCTCTGTGTTACAAAGCGCCAGTGCTTCCGTGAGTTTTTCCTGTATTTCACCCGCGGAACTGAGCCGTTTTAATTCGTTCTCAAGTTGCGCGGTTTCATCCGCCTGGATCGCCAGAGTCGCAAGTTCTTCTGCCTGGTAACTGAGTAGTTGAACCCGGGCAGACTGTTCTTCGGCGTCAGTTCGGGTTTTCAAAAGCTTATCCCTGGCTGCGCTCAGGGATCTAAATAACGTCCTCACTTCTGACACCAGCGGAGTAAGCCCGCCAAACTCATCGAGCATTCTCTCGTGGGTTTCTTTCTTTAACAGGGATTGGTGTTCGTGCTGGGAGTGGATATCAAGCAGCATCTCACTCAGCGTTTTGAGTTCCTGCAGGGTTGTGGAGCTGCCATTAATAAAAGCCCTCGATCGGCCGTCCCGGGACACGACGCGGCGAAGAATGCACTGATCGCCATCGATGAGCTCGCGTTCAGTCAGCCAGGCCAATGCCTCGGTGTGGTCCTGCAGGTCGAAGATAGCGTTGACCTCAGTTTTTGCAGCGCCGGTTGCAATCAGGGAGCTGTCTGCCCGATCACCCAGGGCCAGCCCAAGCGCCCCAAGCAAAATGGACTTACCTGCACCGGTTTCGCCTGTAATGACGCTCATACCTGTATTGAATTCCAGCTCCAGCTGGTCAACCAGGGTTAACGATTTAATAGATAGATGGCTTAGCACGTGCCTATTTAACCCTGATGTCACTAAGCCTGGCAATTGAAAAGCGATCCGGAGCCAATCTAAGTGTGTGGTTTGATGATTTGTCGCTTAACAGGCAATTGTCTCCTTGCCGGTCCTTGGTTAGTATCTAATCCCCAATGAGGCAGATCTAATGTCGAAACCAGGTTCACTGAACCAAAAGTCTCGGATATTGCTCAAGACCTTGGTCGAGCAATACATAACAGATGGCCAGCCTGTCGCCTCCAGAACACTGGCAGATTCTGCAAGCGTTTCGGTGAGTCCTGCTACGGTCCGTAACATCATGTCGGATCTTGAAGAATTGGGTTACGTGAGTTCGCCGCACACCTCCGCGGGTCGTGTCCCGACTGCACTTGGATATCGGCTCTTTGTGGATACCTTGATTAAGGTCAACCAGATTGACACTTATGACCTTGCGAGTCTGAATCGAAATCTGGACCCGGATATGTCTTCAAAGGAACTGGTGGAATCTGCGTCGGGGATTCTCTCGGAATTCACTCGTATGGCAGGGCTTGTGACTATTCCCAAGCGCGACCAGGTGACCCTTCGGCATGTTGATTTTTTAAGTCTCGAGGGTAACCGGGTGCTGGTTATCCTTGTCCTCGATGATCACGAAGTCCAAAACAGGGTAATTTATACCAAACAAACATACACAGAGATCCAGCTCAAAGAGGCGTCTAACTTCATCAACCAGCATTTTATTGGTGAGGTACTCGGTAATGTTCATGAACGACTGGTAACGATGATGCGTTCTGATCGTGAAAACATGAACTCGCTGATGCAAACCACGCTCGAAGTGGCAGACCAGGCTTTCGATCGAGAGGAAATCAGTGATTTCGTGGTAAAGGGCCAGGAGAATCTTCTTGCAACCGATCAGGCTCTCGATGACATTCGGCAGCTGTTCCAGGCGATTTCGATGAAAGGTGACATTCTCCATCTGCTCGACCGTTGTATGAATACCGAAGGAGTACAACTTTTTATCGGTAACGAGTCAGGCTACAGTGTTTTGGATGAGTGTTCTGTGGTGACCTCCCCCTACCATGTTGATGGCGATCTTGTCGGTGTATTGGGTGTTATTGGGCCTACCAGGATGGCCTACGACCGGGTTATTCCTATTGTTGATGCCACCGCAAGACTCCTTAGCGCTGCCCTGGAGACAAATCGTCGATAATTTCTCCTCAGCTTTTCGCTAGACCCCTTGAATGGTGGGGCTCTAGTCCCCATATAGCTCTTACGCATAAATCTGTGAATCGTTACGCGGGAGTTTTATATGGCATTGCCCGAGGATGAGGCGAAGCAAACGTCTGAATCTGGAGAGGAAACCTTTGAAAACCAGATCCTAGAACCAGAGGCCCCAGAACAAGAGCCCCTGGATCAAATAGAAGCTGATAACGGGGATGGCCCCTCGGGTCAGCAGGATTCAGGCAATGAGGCGGAGCTCCCGGATAGCGAGGCCCTGGCTAATGCGCTGTCAGAGGTTGAGAGATTTAGGGACATAGCGCTGCGCGCAGAAGCAGAGATGCAAAATCTTCAACGGCGCACAGCGAGAGACGTAGAAAACGCCCACAAATTCGGCGTGGAGAAGTTCGTTCAGAACATGCTTCCTGTGGTCGACAGCCTAGAGAAAGCCATCGAGTCAACCGGTGAAAATGTTGATGCCATTGCCGAAGGCATACAGCTGTGTCACAAATTGATGGTGGATACGCTCAACAAGGAAGGGGTGGAGATTATTGACCCGGTAGGCGAGCCATTCGACCCCAATGAGCATCAGGCGATGTCAATGGTTGAAAACCCTGATATGGAACCCAACTCTGTGGTCGCGGTCGTCCAGAAAGGTTGCAAGTTAAATGGAAGGCTGGTGCGGCCCGCCATGGTCATGGTGTCCAAAGCGCCGGCAAAGGACGCGCCTGCCGACTCGGCGCCAGAGGTCAAAGAATAAATCAATGGCCCGGGACTTGAATTCCCGAGCATCGTAGCAATATATCGGTTACTAATTAATAGATATCCACCAACAGCGGTGGTGAGAAGGGAGAAAGAAAATGGGTAAGATCATTGGCATAGACCTCGGAACAACTAATTCCTGTGTGGCAGTCCTGGAGGGGAAAGAGCCAAGAATCATCGAGAACTCGGAAGGTGATCGAACAACCCCGTCCATCGTTGGCTACAGCGACGACGAGGTGCTTGTCGGCCAGTCTGCGAAACGTCAGGCAGTCACCAATCCCGAGCACACGCTTTTCGCGGTAAAACGACTGATCGGTCGTCAGTTTAAAGATGAAGTGGTTCAGCGTGACATCAAGATGGTGCCTTACAACATTGTGAAGGCAGACAATGGTGATGCTTGGGTCGAAGTAAAGGGCGAAAAGATGGCGCCGCCGCAGATATCAGCCCAAGTGCTTGGCAAAATGAAAAAAACCGCCGAGGACTACCTTGGTGAGTCGGTGACGGAAGCGGTGATTACTGTCCCTGCCTACTTCAATGATTCGCAGCGTCAAGCGACCAAAGACGCTGGCAAGATTGCGGGCCTCGAAGTGAAGCGAATTATCAACGAGCCCACCGCAGCGGCTCTTGCCTACGGCATGGATAAGGCGGTTGGCGATTCAACGATCGCTGTATACGACCTTGGCGGAGGGACTTTTGATATTTCGATCATTGAAATTGCAGACGTCGACGGCGAGAAGCAATTCGAAGTTTTGTCGACTAATGGCGACACTTTCCTCGGTGGAGAGGACTTTGACCTTCGCCTGATTGAGTATCTCGCAGATGAGTTCAAGAAAGAGCACGGCATGGACCTGCACAATGATCCGCTGGCATTACAGCGACTGAAAGAAGCAGCAGAAAAAGCCAAAATCGAACTCTCAACTAGCGGCCAGACGGAAGTTAACCTGCCATACATTACGGCAGACAACACTGGGCCTAAGCATTTGGTCATCAAGGTCACCCAGGCAAAGCTGGAGTCTCTTGTTGAGGAGTTGGTCGAGCGAACCCTTGATCCACTTCGTATCGCGCTGAAGGACGCGGACGTTAGTGTTTCCCAGGTTGACGATATCATCCTCGTGGGTGGCCAGACGCGTATGCCTTTGGTGCAAAAGAAGGTTAAGGAATTTTTTGGTAAGGAAGCACGAAAAGATGTAAACCCCGACGAAGCTGTTGCTTTGGGTGCTTCTATCCAGGCCGCCGTTTTAGCCGGTGATGTCACGGATGTACTGCTGCTTGATGTGACGCCATTGTCTCTCGGTATCGAAACCATGGGTGGCGTGATGAGCGCATTAATAGAGAAGAACACAACGATTCCTACCCAAAAATCACAGGTTTTCTCAACGGCTGACGATAACCAGCCAGCGGTGACTATTCATGTGTTACAGGGTGAGCGAAAACAGGCGGGCCAGAACAAATCTCTTGGCCAGTTCGATTTGGCTGATATCCCCCCAGCCCCTCGAGGTACGCCACAAATTGAAGTCAGTTTTGACCTGGACGCTAACGGAATCCTGAACGTGTCAGCGAAGGACAAGGCCACCGGCAAGGAACAGTCAATTGTAATTAAGGCTTCAAGCGGTTTGTCTGATGAAGAAGTCGAGCAAATGGTTCGTGATGCTGAGTCGCATGCCGATGAAGACTTGAAGTTTGAAGAACTGGTCGGTGCGCGTAATATGGCGGACGGCATGATTCATGCGACCAAGAAGACGTTGGAAGAAGCGGGCGACAAGGTTGAGGAATCAGAAAAGACCGCCATTGAAGGCGCTATCACAGCGCTTGAAGAGGCGCTCAAGTTAGCTGACAAGGACGCCATTGAGGCCAAAACGCAGGAACTGACGGAAGCCTCTTCCTCTCTAGCGCAGCGCATGTATGCTGAGGCCCAGGAAGGAGCTGAACAGGAAGCTGATGCCGGTCCTGCAGATGCCGGAGGTGATCCGGACGCAGTGGACGCTGAATTTGAGGAAGTTAAAGACGAGAAGTAGTCGTCTGGTTTACTTCAAGGCAGTCAACGAGCAACGCGGTGCAAGCTGCGTTGTTTCGTATTGTATTGAAAGGTAAAGAAGAGTTATGGCAAAACGAGATTACTATGAAGTCCTCGGCGTAGAGCGCGGTGCTTCCGAGCAGGCGATTAAAAAAGCCTACCGTCGTCTTGCCATGAAGCACCATCCTGACCGTAATCCGGACGATGCGAGTGCGGAAGAGAAGTTCAAAGAGGCCAGTGAGGCGGCAGAAGTATTGATGGACGCTGAAAAAAGGCAGGCTTATGACCAGTTTGGTCATGCGGCTGTCGATGGTTCTGGCGCAGGCGCAGGCGGTGGCGGCGGGTTTGGCTCGATCTTTGAAGATGTCTTTGGCGATATTTTCGGGGGCGCTGGTGGCGGTGGCCGCAGAGGTGGTCCCAGTCGTGGCGCGGACCTTCGATATGTCCTTAACTTGAGCCTTGAACAGGCCTTTAAGGGCTGGAATCCAACGATCAAGGTGCCGACGCTGGTTGAATGTGTTGAATGCCATGGCTCGGGTGCAGCAAAAGGCACTTCTGCCTCTGACTGTATCCAATGTGGTGGCATGGGCCAGGTGTCGGCCCGACAGGGAATTTTTTCGATACAGCAGGCCTGTCCCAGATGTCGTGGTCAGGGCAAAATCATCAGTCAACCCTGCGTCAAATGCAACGGTCAGGGCCGAACTCAGGAAACCAAGACTCTGTCTGTGAAAGTGCCTCCTGGCGTAGATACGGGCGATCGTATTCGGCTCAGTGCACAGGGTGAAGCAGGCGCTATGGGTGGGCCGGCCGGCGACCTGTATGTAGAGATGGAGGTTCGAGACCACGACATATTCACCCGTCACGGCGAACATCTTTACTGTGATGTGCCTGTGAGCTTTGTTGATGCGGCTTTGGGCGGAGAGCTCGAAGTGCCGACTCTTGACGGCCGAGTGAATCTCAAGATCCCGTCAGAAACCCAGACAGGCAAGCAGTTCCGCTTGCGGGGTAAAGGTGTCAACGTTACCCAGGTAAGAGGCGGTGGCATTGGGGACTTGTTTTGCCGGGTGATTGTTGAAACTCCGGTAAACTTATCGGGTAGGCAAAAGGAATTGCTAAAGGAATTTGCCGAGCATACCAGCGAGAAACAAAGGCCCCAGCAGTCTGGCTGGTTCAGCCGGGTCAAGCGTTTCGTCGATGCCCTGACCGATTAGACACTACCGGTCTCAATTCGCTATCCTCCCTCAACGTTAATTAATTTCAGGAAAGCTCGTGCCCAGAGTAGGTGTAGTCGGCGCTGCCGGGAAAATGGGGAAAACCCTCGTCAAGATGACTCAGGAATCACCGGACTTGGACCTGGCGGCGGCTGTTGATCTGCCGGGCCTGCCGGTTATTGGCCAGGACGCCGGGATCGTTGCGGGTATTGGTGAGGTGGGTGTTTGCATTGCTGATGACCTAGCGGAGGTGGTGTCCGATATCGATGTACTGATTGATTTCACCATTGCTGCTGCAACCGAAAAGAATTTGGAAATCTGCCATAAGGCGGGCATTCGTTTGGTGATCGGCACAACCGGGTTGTCTCAAAGTCAAATAGCCAGACTCGACGAAATCAGTTGCTCTGTCCCGGTGGTTTTCGCCAGTAATTACAGTATTGGGGTTAACGCAACCTTCCAACTAGTTGAGATGGCGGCCGGTATTTTCGGGGACACGGTGGATGTGGAGATTATTGAATCGCATCATCGTCATAAAGTTGATGCGCCATCAGGCACGGCGCTCAGTTTGGGGGAACATGTCGCCAAGGGGCTGGGGCGAGATCTGGCCTCTGTTTCCCAGCATGGAAGGCATGGCTTAACCGGTGCCCGCGATCGCGAAACCATTGGTTTTCATGCGGTTCGCGGTGGTGAGATAGTCGGTGAGCATACGGTGATGTTTATCGCTGGTGGCGAACGACTGGAAATCACTCATAGGGCACAGAGCCGAGCCAACTTTGCCGAAGGGGCTCTTCGAGCGGCCGGTTGGATTGTTAGCCAGGTTCCGGGCCGCTATGACATGCTGGACGTACTCGGGCTTGCCAAGTAACGCTTAGGGCTCTTTGATATTGAACTGCCATGCGGGGTGACAGCTCTGGATATGATCGGGCCAACCTTCGGGCGTGCCAGGCAACGCTGAGGGCTCTTGAATACCCTTCAATAAAGATACCAGTTAATGGGTTAAAGTCAGTCTAAGGACTGGAAACAAAAGTGCACCTCGACTAGAATGCTGCGCTTAAGATGACACACCCGCGAAAACAGAAGTGAAAGGCGAGACGGAAGCAATTTCCGTCTCGCTTTTTTTTGATCGGCAGGTTCATTTTAATTTTTCATGGAGACTCGCGCTTGGATAGTAGAGCAGTACTTGCACTCGAAAACGGTATGCTGTTCGAGGGTACTGCTATTGGTGTAGATGGTCTTGTCGTCGGAGAAGTCGTCTTCAATACGTCGATTACCGGTTATCAGGAAATACTCACCGACCCCTCTTATGCCAGACAGATTATTACGCTGACCCATCCGCATATTGGCAATACTGGCGTTACCATTGAAGACGAGGAGTCTCGCGATATCTGGGCGACGGGCCTGGTGATTCGTGATTTACCTCTGATGGCTAGTAACTGGCGCAGCGAGATGTCTCTTGGTGATTACCTTGTTGCCCGAAGCGTCGTCGCGATAGCTGAGATAGACACCAGAAAACTGACCCGGGTCCTTCGCGATCAGGGCTCCCAAAATGGTGCCATTGTGGCAGGGCCAGATCTCTCGGAAAGTGTGATCTCAGGAGCACTCGAGGCGGCGAAAGGCTTTGCCGGGCTCGAGGGTCTGGATCTGGCGAAAGTTGTGACATCGCCTGTTCCCTATGAGTGGCGGGAAGGAAGCTGGGAGATCGGGCAGGGATACTCAGCCGTTACCGAGTCCGAGTTCCACGTGGTTGCCTACGACTTTGGCGTTAAGAAAAACATCCTCAGGTTAATGACAGACCGGGGCTGCAGGCTGACCGTAGTGCCAGCGCAGACGTCTGCGGCCGAAGTTCTAGCACTGAACCCGGATGGCGTATTTTTATCTAATGGCCCAGGGGATCCCGGGCCCTGTGACTATGCGATCCAGGCGATAAGCGCAATTTTGAAGACGAAGATCCCGGTATTCGGTATTTGTCTCGGCTTACAGCTTCTTGGGCTCGCCGCTGGAATGAAAACAAAGAAGATGGGGCATGGTCACCACGGTGCCAACCATCCGGTAAAAAACCTGGAAGACGGTACGGTGCTGATAACCAGCCAGAATCATGGGTTTTGCATCGATGAAGTCGCACTGCCGGACACCGTGAGAGTGACACACCGTTCGCTGTTTGATGACACAATCCAGGGTATCCACTTGGTAGATCGCCCCGCTTTTGGCTTCCAGGGACATCCGGAAGCTAGCCCTGGCCCTCATGATGCTGGTCCCTTGTTTGATCATTTCATTGAGTTGATGAGGGAGCATAACCACTAGATGCCAAAGAGAACTGACATAGAAAGCATTTTGCTCATTGGTGCGGGGCCCATTGTCATCGGGCAGGCCTGTGAGTTCGATTACTCCGGGGCGCAGGCGTGTAAAGCGCTACGTGAAGAAGGTTACCGTGTCATTTTAGTGAATTCTAATCCGGCCACGATAATGACAGATCCGGACATGGCTGATGCCACCTACATCGAACCGGTTATCTGGCAACATGTTGAAAACATCATCGCGCTGGAGCGCCCCGATGCGATTCTTGCAACCATGGGCGGACAGACAGCATTGAATTGCGCATTGGATTTGGCGCGGGAAGGTGTCCTCGAAAAATATGATGTCGAATTGATCGGTGCAACGAAAGAGGCGATCGATAAGGCTGAAGACCGCCAGCAGTTTGATGTCGCCATGAAGTCAATTGGCCTAGAGACCGCGAAAAACGCCATTGCGCATTCGTTAGAAGAGGCCAAACAGGTCCAGCCCATGTTGGGTTTCCCCTGTGTCATTCGCCCTTCATTTACGATGGGTGGCTCAGGCGGCGGCGTTGCCTACAACCTGGAGGACTTCGAGGAGATTTGTCTCAGGGGCCTCGACCTGTCACCAACTAACGAATTGTTGATTGATGAGTCGTTGATTGGCTGGAAAGAATATGAGATGGAAGTTGTCCGGGATAAAAATGACAATTGCATCATTATTTGTTCGATTGAAAACCTTGATCCAATGGGTGTTCACACGGGCGATTCGATTACCGTTGCGCCGGCACAGACATTAACCGACAAGGAATATCAGATAATGCGCAACGCGTCTATCGACGTGTTGCGGGTCATTGGCGTTGAGACTGGTGGTTCAAACGTCCAGTTTGCCCTTGAGCCAAATACTGGCCGCCTGATCGTGATTGAGATGAATCCGAGGGTTTCCCGATCCTCTGCTCTCGCGTCCAAGGCAACCGGGTTCCCGATTGCGAAGGTCGCGGCGAAGCTTGCAGTCGGTTACACACTGGATGAACTGTCTAATGAAATCACGGGAGGTGTAACACCGGCCTCCTTTGAACCGTCGATCGACTATATCGTGACAAAGATTCCGCGGTTCACGTTTGAAAAGTTCCCCCGGGCAGACAACACGCTAACGACACAGATGAAGTCCGTAGGTGAGGTTATGGCAATCGGCCGGACTTTTCAGGAGTCGCTACAAAAAGCCTTGCGAGGTCTGGAAATTGGTATTGATGGTTTAACACCGATTGTTCCGCTGGAGCAAAAAGACGCCCAGAGTCGGCTTCGTCAGCAAATAAGAACACCTACCGAAGACCGTTTGCGCTACGTCGCTGATGCGATGCGGCATGGCTTTCAGATTTCAGAGATCTATGAGTTAACTGGCATAGATCCGTGGTTTCTCGTGCAGCTAGAGGACCTTGTTCTGAGCGAGCAATCCCTTGAGGGCAGGCCGCTAGAGAGTATAGAACGAGCCGAGCTGTTTCGTTTGAAGCAAAAAGGGTTTTCTGACTCCAGGCTTGCATCCGTTTTGGGATGCGAAGCAGAGCTCATTCGTCAGTACAGGCTCGATTTGGATATTCGTCCTGTTTATCGGCGCGTAGATACCTGTGCGGCGGAATTTCAGTCGTCAACCGCCTATATGTATTCCACCTACGAAGATGAATGTGAATCTAATCCAACGGATCGTGACAAGATTATTGTATTGGGCGGCGGTCCTAACAGAATTGGTCAGGGTATAGAGTTTGATTACTGCTGCGTTCATGCTGCATTTGCAATGCGTGAAGATGGTTTTGAGTCGATCATGATCAACTGCAATCCTGAAACCGTATCCACCGACTATGACACTTCCGACAGGTTGTACTTCGAACCATTAACGTTTGAAGACGTTATGGCTGTAGTGGATCTTGAGAAACCCAAGGGGGTTATAGTTCAATTCGGTGGGCAGACACCGCTAAAACTGGCTAACCAGTTGGAAGCGGCGGGAGTGCCGATCATTGGTACATCGCCCGATGCGATAGATGAGGCCGAAGACCGTGAAAGGTTTCAGAAGCTGATCGAAAAGCTTTCGCTGATCCAGCCCCCTAACAAGACTGTTAGGACCCAAAAGCAAGCTGTGATAGCGGCGGACAATATAGGTTTCCCTCTGGTCGTGCGGCCGTCATATGTTTTGGGTGGACGGGCAATGGAAATCGTCTATGACCAGGACGAGCTGAAATCCTATATGAGAGAAGCGGTCGAGGTTTCAGAGGACTCGCCGATTTTGCTTGATCGTTTTCTTGACCAGGCCATTGAAGTTGATATTGATGCAGTTTCAGATGGGACTCAGGTCGTCATCGGGTCTGTCATGCAGCATATAGAGCAGGCAGGCGTTCATTCCGGCGATTCGGCTTGTTCATTGCCGCCGTATAGCCTTTCCGATGAAATGCAGGCCGAAATGAGAGACCAGGTAAAACGTATGGCGTTGGAGCTTGGGGTGATTGGTTTGATGAACGTGCAACTTGCGGTTCAAAACAACCAGATTTTTGTGCTGGAAGTGAATCCGCGTGCCTCAAGAACCGTTCCGTTTGTTTCCAAGTGTATTGGGGTAAGCCTCGCCAAAGTGGCGGCGCGATGTATGGTCGGTATCTCACTCGAGAAACAGGGATTTACTGAAGAAATCATTCCGAACTTTTTCAGTGTAAAAGAAGCGGTGTTTCCCTTCGGTAAGTTTCCGGGGGTCGACCCGATTCTTGGGCCGGAGATGAAATCCACCGGAGAAGTTATGGGTGCAGGTGCAAGCTTTGCCGAGGCTTATGGCAAGGCGCAGACTGCGGCGAGCGACACAATCCCGAACAAAGGCAGGGCTTTTCTGAGTGTCCGTGACGCCGATAAGGAACAGTTGCCGGAGATTGCCAAAGGATTGGTCGAACTGGGTTTCGCGCTGGTCGCCACGCAGGGAAGTGCAAAGATTATCAGCGAAGCAGGAATGGAAGTTCAGCTTGTGAACAAAGTCCAGGAAGGACGGCCACATATTGTAGATATGTTGAAGAACCATGATGTCGACTTTATCGTCAATACAACAGAGGGCAAGCAGGCCATCGCAGATTCATACTTGATCAGGCGAACTGCGTTACAAAACAAAGTGTGCTACACCACGACCATGGCAGGTGGACGCGCGAGCGTTGCAGCCCTTCGCCACGGGGAAGATAGAACTGTCCACAGCCTGCAAAATTTACAACGCAGATAGCTGGACAAAACACTAAATCTTCTCGACACTAGTCACACTCAATTTGGCACTATTCCGGTTCTGGGATAATAAAGGTAAGAGATAACAAGATGGACAAGGTTCCAATGACAGTGAATGGCGAGAACCAATTGCGCCAGGAGTGCGACAAACTAAAACTGCAGGAAAGGCCCAGGATTGTGCAGGCGATTGCAGAAGCCCGCGCTCAGGGTGACCTTCGCGAGAACGCCGAGTATCAATATGCCAAGGAAGAGCAGGGTTTTATAGAAGGCCGAATTCTAGAGATTGAAGGCAAGTTGTCTAACGCTCAGATTATTGATGTAACGCAGATACCTGAGTCGGGGAGAATCATTTTTGGCACAACAGTTGAGCTTTTAAATGTCGGAAACGACGAGACGCTGACCTATCAGATCGTAGGCGATGATGAGTCAGACATTAAGCAGAACAAGCTGTCCGTCTATTCACCGATTGCTCGAGCGCTGATAGGAAAAGAAGTCGGCGATGTGGTGTTCGTCAAGACACCAGCAGGAGAAGAGGAGTTTGAGATCTGTGCCGTTCGGCACATATAGTTCATCTGCGCCGTTTAAAGGACGTTGGCCCTGGCAATGTTTGACAGTACCGGGTTGGGTTCGCGCGAAGCACGATAGACAAGTGCCATGCCCCCGACTACCTGAACAATCGCCGTGTCAGGGAGCTCCTTAAGCGAAGCAACAACTTCAGCACGTTCCTCCCTGTCGCCAAACACTTTCACCTTTATCAGCTCATGATCATCGAGGGCGCGGTTCAGTTCAGCAATCACATTTTCTGAAAGACCATTACCGGCGACGGTGACGACTGCCTTCAGTCCGTGGCCGATGGTTCTCAGTTTCTTTTTTAGCTTACCGTTCATGGTATACCCAAATTTGTGGGCGGCGATTGTACCCACGTTACCTCAGGTTTGCGATACTTCATTTCATCAGGGAGTTAAATGACCAAAAAATCGAAATCCAGTAGCCAGTGGCTAAATGATCACGAAAAGGATGAATATGTGCTTCGCGCCAGGCGTGAAGGCTATAGATCCCGGGCAAGCTACAAGTTGTTTGAGATCGATAAGAAATTCGGTCTTTTTCGTCCAGGGGCCGTTGTTGTCGACCTAGGTGCAGCGCCCGGTGGCTGGACGCAGATTGCAGTAGACAAGTGTGGGCCTAAAGGGTTCGTGGTTGGCCTTGATCTGTTGGAGATCGCGCCGCTCGAGGGTGCCGTGCTGATTAAGGGCGATTTTACCGAAGAAAAGGTGCTAGCGGAGTTGATGGCTGTGCTACAAGATCGTCCCGTAGACCTTGTAATCTCGGATATGGCCCCCAACTTAAGTGGTATGAGAGAAATTGATCAACCTATGGCCATTTACCTGACCGAACTGGCGTTGGAGTTCGCGTGTTCAACCTTAAGACCGGGTGGTGCGCTGGTGATGAAATGTTTTGAAGGTTCAGGGGTTAATGAGATCAGAGAATTAATTCGTAATAATTTCAAACAGTTAAACAACTTTAAGCCAAAAGCTTCAAGAGGGAAGTCTCGCGAAATCTATGTGCTGGGCCGCAAGTTCAAGGGCAGTTTGATATAACTTGTTGCCAGAATTGTAGTCGAATGAACTAATAGCGCCGTATAAGTATAATGAACGGCACCGCGGGTTGATAACAGCCCAGGTTGGAGGATAGAGCATTGAATGATATGGGTAAAAATCTACTACTTTGGCTGATTATTGCGGCGGTGCTGCTGACGGTGTTCCAGAATTTCAATGTTCGCCCGGAAAATGAAGAGATCGACTACTCTGCCTTTCTGGAAATGGTGGACCAAAATCAGGTTCGGACCGTTGAAGTGGATGGCCTGACGATTCGTGGCGAACGTTCCGATGGGCGGGCTTTCGAAACCATTCAACCGCAGATCACTGACGGTGCGTTGATCGGGGATATGATCGACCGAAATGTGGATTTCAAAGGCAAGCGCCCCGAACAGCAAAGCATTTGGACTCAGTTACTGGTAGCCAGCTTTCCGATTCTCGTCATTATCGCCGTGTTCATGTTTTTTATGCGTCAGATGCAAGGTGGTGCTGGTGGCAAGGGTGGACCGCTAACGTTTGGTAAGAGCAAGGCAAAATTGCTCGACGAGGACCAAATCAAAACGACTTTCGCTGATGTTGCCGGTGTTGATGAAGCGAAAGAGGATGTTCAGGAACTCGTCGAATTTCTCCAGGACCCCAGCAGGTTCCAGAAGTTAGGTGGCAAGATTCCGCGTGGCATCCTGATGGTTGGCCAGCCCGGTACCGGTAAAACGCTGCTTGCGAAAGCGATTGCCGGGGAAGCCAAGGTCCCGTTCTTCAGTATTTCGGGTTCTGATTTTGTGGAAATGTTTGTTGGTGTGGGTGCTTCCCGAGTCAGGGATATGTTTGAACAGGCCAAGAAGCAAACCCCCTGCATTATTTTTATCGACGAGATAGATGCGGTAGGTAGGCACAGGGGCGCAGGCGTGGGTGGCGGCCATGACGAACGGGAACAGACCCTGAACCAGTTGCTGGTCGAGATGGACGGATTCGAAGGTAACGAGGGCATTATTGTTATCGCCTCGACCAACCGGCCGGATGTTTTAGATCCGGCGCTACTCAGACCGGGACGATTTGATCGGCAAGTGGTTGTGTCCTTGCCGGATATCCGTGGTCGTGAACAGATTCTTAAAGTACATATGCGCAAGGTACCGCTCGGCGCAGACGTTGATGCCAGTGTAATTGCGCGAGGCACGCCTGGATTCTCTGGTGCTGACCTGGCTAACCTTGTTAATGAGGCCGCGCTTTTTGCAGCTAGGCAGGATAAACGCACGGTCACCATGGGCGAGTTCGAGCAGGCGAAAGACAAAATCATGATGGGCGCCGAAAGGAAGTCTATGGTGATGTCAGAAAAGGAACGTCAAAACACCGCGTACCACGAAGCTGGGCACTGTATTGTGGGTTACCTGGTGCCGGAGCATGACCCTAGTTACAAAGTGTCTATCATTCCAAGAGGAAGAGCGCTGGGTGTAACCATGTTCCTGCCCGAGGAAGACCGATATTCACTGAGTAAAAGAATGATCATTAGCCAGATATGTTCCCTGTTTGGTGGTCGTATTGCTGAAGAGATGACGCTAGGCCCGGATGGAATTACAACGGGTGCGTCCAACGATATCGAGCGGGCAACCAAGATGGCGAAAGCGATGGTCACCAAATGGGGATTGTCGACGGAACTGGGCCCGTTGATGTACGCTGAAGACGATGAAGAAGTTTTTCTGGGTATGTCCGCAGGCTCGGCGAGGCCCCAGGTTTCTAACGAGACAGCGACGAAGATCGATATTGAAGTAAGAGCAATCATCGATGGTTGTTACTCGACAGCAGAAAAAATTCTTGAAGAGAACAGGGAAAAGCTCGAGATAATGAAAGATGCCCTTCTCGAGTATGAAACCATCGATAAAGTGCAGATCGATGAGATCATGGCCGGACGAAAACCAAGCCCCCCTGAAAGCTGGGATGACAAAGGTTCCGACACGACACCTAAAGTCGATGAATCAGAAACTGGCAATGGCGACCTGGGAGCAGGGCCTGTCGGCGACCCGGCGCCTGATCACTAACTGACAGGAAGATGTCACGCCTGCGGGAGTTGCTGTCCCGTGATCGCCCCCTGATCATGGGAATCCTCAATGTCACCCCGGATTCGTTTTCGGATGGCGGCCGATTTTCAACGATAGACAGCGCACTGACTCACGCCCGAGAAATGACCGCAGGTGGGGCAGATATCATAGACGTTGGAGGAGAGTCGACGCGACCCGGCGCGAAGCCAATTTCCGCCTCCGAGGAGATTGAGAGAGTTCTTCCGGTGATCCAGGCGATAAGACAAGAGTCGGACGTCGCTATCTCAGTGGACACCAGTAAAGCGCAGGTGATACATGCTGTTAAGTCGGAAGATATTGATCTAATTAACGACGTCTGTGCTCTTAGACGCGAAGGCGCGATGGATGCCGCTAGTCAGTCCGGGATACCAGTCTGCCTGATGCACATGCAGGGGGAGCCGCGAACAATGCAGCAGAACCCAGGTTATGGAGATGTCGTCAGCGAGGTTTTTGACTTTTTGGTCGATCGGGCGAGTGCCTGCGAGACTGCCGGGATCCCTCAAAGTCGACTGATCCTAGACATTGGGTTCGGTTTTGGAAAATCCCCGCAAGATAACCTGAGGCTGATTAACCAGCTCCCCAGGTTTTTGGAACTCGGCATGCCGATGTTGGTGGGCCTCTCCAGAAAGAGTACTATTGGCAGGATTGTTGATGACTCGCTGATCGGTAGCATAAGCGGCGCACTTTTCGCATTAAGCAAAGGCGCGCGAATTCTGCGGGTTCATGACGTTGCGCAAACTGTCTCAGCAATCAGGGTCTGGCAATCTTTTGCCGGAGAAGACGTTTTTAACTTTACTATCTGACGACACATGATAAAAAAATTCTTTGGAACCGATGGAATACGCGGCCGTGTCGGGGATGCTCCGATTACAGCGGAGTTCATGCTCAAACTTGGGTGGGCTGCTGGAAAAGTTTTCTCCAAGGAAGGTAGGGGTCTTATTCTTATTGGTAAAGACACCCGGGTGTCAGGTTACATGTTTGAGTCTGCTCTTGAGGCGGGACTAGCATCGGCAGGTGTCGACGTGGCGCTGCTAGGACCAATGCCAACCCCCGCTATTGCCTATCTCACAAGGACTTTTAATGCCAGTGCGGGGACCGTAATCAGCGCTTCGCATAACGCTTACCATGACAATGGCATTAAGTTTTTCTCAGGCCTGGGTGCGAAGCTAGACGATGATGTTGAGTTGGCAATTGAGAAGGAGCTTGAATCGGACATGCAGATGGTAGCTTCCGACCAGATCGGCAAGGTATCCCGAATCAACGATGCGGCCGGTCGGTACATAGAGTTCTGTAAGAGCTGCTTTCCTTCTCAATCTAACCTCCGGGGTATAAAGATCGCGCTTGATTGCGCTCATGGCGCGACCTATCACATAGCACCCAACGTGTTGCGGGAGCTGGGCGCAACAGTCATTGAGCGTGGCACCGATCCGGATGGGTTCAATATCAATGCCGAAGGAGGTTCCACCAAACCCGAGTTGCTGCAGAAACTGGTGCTGGCAGAGGGTGCTGATCTTGGGATCGCCCTCGACGGGGATGGGGACAGGGTGATCATGGTCGACAGCGAGGGTGAAGTTGTTGACGGCGATGAGTTGCTTTTTATCATTGCGAACGCTGAGCATCGATCAAAAAGACTTAGCGGCGGCGTTGTTGGCACTCAGATGAGCAACTTCGGGCTTGAAGAAGCCCTGTCTGAAAAAAATATCCCGTTTGTTCGCGCTGCCGTTGGTGATCGTTATGTGCTGGCGGAGCTAGATAACCGAAACTGGGTGCTTGGCGGAGAAAGCTCCGGTCACCTTCTGTGTCTGAATGTGACTACGACAGGTGACGGAATTATATCGGCTCTGCAGGTACTGGCTGCGATGCTCGAATTCAACAGTTCACTCAGTGAACTAAAAGCCGGGATGAAAAAATACCCGCAGCATATGATAAATGTTGCATGCCAGAAAAAAATCGACCTCGGCAGTCAGGTGGCTGTCTCAGAAGCAGTGACGCAAACTGAAAAAAAATTAGGAGGCCGCGGGCGCGTGCTGCTGCGACCCTCAGGAACCGAACCCGTAGTCAGGGTGATGGTTGAAGGTGAAGATGCAGCTATAGTGGCCAGTCTCACGGAGGAACTGGCTAGTGTTGTCTCAGGTGAACTTGGATAGGTGATCTGGTTTGAATCTTACGGACAAAGCCGTTAACATCGGCCGCCTTTTTCCCGGGACCTATTGATGAGCGACCGAGATCCGCTGGTCGCGGGTAACTGGAAGATGAATGGCAACGCCGGTAGTCTGGAGTTGCTATTGGATGGTGTGCTCAGCGAGCTCTCAGTATTAGCGCTCAAACGATGCAGTGTTCTGGTTTTCCCGCCGTATGTTTATTTGGGTCAGGTAGCTCAAAAACTGCGAGGATCCGTTGTTGGGGTAGGCTCTCAGGATGTTGATCAGCGGACGCAAGGCGCTGTTACAGGGGGCGTCTCTGCGGCGATGGTGAAAGACGCGGGATGTGGGTATGTCCTTGTTGGGCATTCAGAGCGCAGGACATTGTTTGCGGAATCCGATGAGTCGGTTACCGACAAGTTCGAACAATGTAGGGCTCAAGGGTTGGTACCGATAGTTTGTGTCGGTGAGACGCTGGAAGAGCGTCAGCGGGGCCGAACAATAGAGGTAGTCACCCGCCAGTTAAGAGCGGTGACTTCGCGAGTTGGACTCGCAGGGTTTGACGGCGCCATGGTAGCCTATGAGCCAGTATGGGCGATAGGCACAGGGGAAAGTGCGACTCCAGAGCAAGCGGAGGAGGCGCATGGTGGGCTGCGTAACTGCTTGGCGGAGGTGGATGAAGACCTCTCCGGCAGAACAAGAATACTGTACGGTGGCAGTGTGACCGCAGATAATGCAGTGGCACTGTTTAGAATGAAAAATGTGGATGGCGCGCTTGTTGGCGGGGCATCTTTAAAAGCGAATAGCTTTGCTGAGATTTGCAAAGCAGCGGAAGAGTCATAGTGAGTTATGGAAACAATTGAAACCTTAGTGCTTGTATTCCACGTATTGGCAGCGTTGGCGGTTATCGGCCTGGTGCTGATTCAACATGGTAAGGGCGCAGATGCCGGCGCTGGATTTGGAGGCGGTGCAAGCTCGACCGTGTTCGGTTCCGGCGGTGCAGGTAATTTTCTGCAGCGGATGACGACAGGCATAGCTATCGCGTTCTTTCTTACGAGTTTTGGTCTGGCCTTCTATGCGAAGGAAAAATCGCAAGCGGCGCGGGGAGTAGGTATCCCCGTCGTTGTTGAGGCGCCTGTCTTAGGGGTTCAGCAAGACGACGAGGGCGAACTGCCGGCCTTTGAGTCTCTGGAGCAAGACTCAGAGATACCGGAAGGTTAAGAAACAGGCTCCGTAAGCGAGACTCGTTGGAGTTTCGGGTCAAAATATTGCCGAAGTGGTGAAATTGGTAGACACGCTACCTTGAGGGGGTAGTGGGGGAAACCCCGTGGAGGTTCAAGTCCTCTCTTCGGCACCATCTATAAAAAACACGCTACAAGCGTGTTTTAGGGTTTTCCAGGGCCTTCAGCGCAAGTGGTCGACTGTCGATCATGTTGATTTTTCGCGAGCCCGTTTTCGGGTATTTCTACCGACTTTATCCCCAAAATAAGGCCAGAATGTATCCATTCGGTCCCTTGAACTGCGTCCCAAGCCTTTATTTAGAAAAATCAACAAATTACATTCGCATTTAAAGACGATTTCGGGGGTATGCGTGGTTGACCCTGTTGAACGACACCCCTATAATCCCGCCCCTTGTTGTTGCGGGGTGGAGCAGTCTGGTAGCTCGACGGGCTCATAACCCGTAGGTCGTAGGTTCAAATCCTGCCCCCGCTACCACTTTATACAAGCCCCTTATTGGGGCTTTTTATTAACTTCGGTTTCAGATGTCGGAGTACAGGTGGGGCGACAGGCCCATCGTTTACGTAATGGGCTTAATGCCCATTTTTTGTTTTCGCGTTCCGAAAATTGGGAAACAGGCGAGGGGGTATGAGCGATCAGCTGAACGAGCTAATCCAGCCGGTTGTGGAGGCAATGGGATGCGAACTATGGGGAATTGAGCACCTCTCCATGGGGCGGTATTCAACGGTAAAGATATACATCGATTCCAAAGAGGGAGTCGACATTGAAGACTGCGCGAAAGTGAGTCGTCAGGTGAGTAGTTTGCTTGACGTCGAGGATCCGATAAATGGGGAGTACACCCTTGAGGTCTCGTCGCCAGGCTTGGACAGAAGATTGTTCAGACTTGATCACTACGCAGCGTTTACAGGTTCGGAGGTCCGGATCCGACTTAAGCGGGCTTATGAAGGCCAGCGTAAGTACTCGGGCCAGTTGAGAGGTGTCGAGGGAGACGAAATTATTCTGGGTTGCCAGGATGAAGAGATTTTGTTTCCCTTCGAGGAAATAGAGAGAGCAAATGTCGTCCCCTCTGTATAGGGCAAGGTGAGGTAGAAGCGATGAGCAAAGAAATATTGTTGGTTGTTGAAGCAGTATCCAACGAAAAGGGTGTGTCGGAAGACGTCATCATTGAGGCGTTGGAGTTAGCACTTGCGACTGCAACAAAGAAGGGTTACGACGAGGACGTCGAGCTTCGTGTGTCTATTGATAAGGAGTCAGGAGAGTATGAAACTTTCCGGTTCTGGAATGTTGTCGAGGATGATGCGGAAATTGAGTTTCCCGGGTCACAACTGACTTTAACCGAAGCAAAAGAGAAAGATGCTTCTCTAGAGGTTGAGGGTCGTTATGAGATTCCGGTTGAGTCTGTAGAGTTCGGTCGTATCGCAGCACAAACTGCAAAGCAGGTCATCGTTCAGAAAGTTCGGGAAGCAGAGCGCGCGCAGGTTGTTGAAGCCTATAGAAGCAAAGTCGGTGAACTGGTGAGCGGCCAGGTTAAGAAGGTAACTCGCGAAGCAGTCATTGTGGATCTGGGTAGCAATGCGGAGGCGATACTACCGCGGGAAGAATGGATCCCTCGTGAAACCTTCAGAGTTGGAGACCGGCTTCGGGGCCTGCTCGAAGAAGTTCGGCCCGAGGCGAGAGGCCCGCAGTTGGCATTGACGCGAACCTCACCTTTGGTATTGATTGAGCTGTTTAAAATTGAAGTGCCAGAGATTTCTGACGGCATTATTGAAATTCTTGGCTGCGCCCGTGATCCGGGTTCGCGGGCAAAGATCGCGGTAAAAACGAACGACGGAAGAATTGATCCTGTCGGAGCCTGCGTTGGCATGCGAGGTTCGCGGGTTCAGGCGGTGTCCAATGAACTGGGCAATGAAAGAATTGATATTGTTCCTTGGGACGACAACGTCGCCCAGCTTGCTATTAACGCGATGTCGCCCGCTGAAGTTGTTTCTATCGTAGTCGATGAAGAAACCCGAAGTATGGATATTGCTGTATCTGAAGAGAACCTGGCCCAGGCGATTGGCCGAGGCGGCCAGAATGTGAAGCTCGCGAGTGAGTTGACAGGCTGGGAACTGAACATCATGACCGAGGAAGAGGCTGCGGAGAAGCACGAAGCCGAAGCCGGTTCGGTTATGGAGAATTTCATGCAACAGTTGGATGTTGATGAAGACGTTGCCATCGTTCTTGTTGAAGAGGGTTTCACGAGCCTTGAAGAAGTAGCCTATGTGCCGATTGAAGAAATGATTGCTATCAATGGATTTGACGAGGACATCGTTGAGGAACTTCGGTCACGAGCCAAGAACGCTATAACCACCCAGGAACTTGCGACCGAAGAAGAGCTCGGTAGCACAGAGCCTGCGGAAGACCTGCTTAACATGGATGGTATTGATCGACGCCTGGCCTATTTGCTTGCAGGGATGGGCATAATCACAATGGAAGATCTGGCAGAGCAGGCGATTGACGATTTAATAGATATTGAAGAAATGACTGAGGAACGTGCCGGTGAGTTGATAATGACCGCACGAGCGCCCTGGTTTGAAGACGAAGAGTCTGAAGGCACAACGTCAGAAGCCGAAACTGAGGCGTAATTAGAGGTATTTATATGGCAGAAGAATCAGTAGGACAACTCGCGGAGACAGTCGGCACGCCGGTGGAACGTTTGTTGCTTCAGATGGAGGAAGCAGGCCTACCCCAGCGTGTGTCTGATGATGTCATATTGGAAGACGAGAAAGAGATACTGCTCGCGTTCCTTAAGAAGAGCCATGGTGAAGACGAGGGAGCGCCCAAGAAAATAACATTGAAGCGCAGGACGCTCTCTACTTTGAAAACAGGGGGTTCCGCGGGGCGTGGTCGAACCGTCAATGTGGAAGTCCGAAAGAAAAGAACCTACGTTCGTCGTGGAACACCCGAAGCTGAAGAAGCGCCAGAGGCTGAAGAAGCGAAGCTTACCGAAACGCCGGTAGTCGCGGGCAAGGAAACTGATGCTGAAGCAGAACGTAAAAGGCAGGAGGCTGCTGTTGAGCTGCTAGCTGAACAGGAACAGCGAGAGCAGAAAGCTAAAGAGGAAGAGGAAAAGAAACGTCTTACAGAAGAAGCCGCGGCTTCCTCGGTAACAAAGAAAGAGCCAGTTATTGAAGAAGTGGTTGAAGAAACCGGTATTTCCAATCGAAAAGACAAGAGAGATCGTCACGATCTGGACGAAGAAGAAGTACAAGCCAAGAAATCCAAGCAGGGTAGTCGTAAGCGTCGTGTGGAAGAGCTAGCGAGTGATGATTTGCTCGAAGTTGATCTGGCGACAGTGAAGGATCTTGAAGACGATAATGTAGTTGCTGAAGGAAAGGCAGAAGAAGCCACACCGCTGGGTTTGAGTTCACCTCGAACTCGACGGGCATCCGGCGGGAAACCTGCGAAACGGCATAAGTTCAATGCGCCAACAGAAGAAATCAAACGTGAGGTTGAATTGGCTGAAAGTGTCACGATCCAACAGCTTTCTCAAAAAATGTCGGTAAAAGCTTCGGTTGTTATGAAGACATTATTTGGCCTGGGCATTATGAAGACAATCAATGAGTCAATCGACCAGGAAACGGCGACACTCGTAGCTGAAGAGTTTGGCCTTTCAGTGAAATTGCTTGATGTTGATGCAGTAGAGAAGACACTTGAGGATGAGCTGGTTTACGAGGCTGAAGAGCAGCACCGGGCGCCGGTTGTTACTGTGATGGGGCATGTTGATCACGGTAAGACGTCGCTGTTGGACTACATCCGAAGTTCACGTGTCGCAAGCGGTGAAGCGGGTGGAATTACGCAGCACATTGGGGCATACCGCGTGGAGACGAACCACGGAGAAATTTGTTTCATCGACACTCCGGGGCACGCAGCTTTCACTTCAATGCGCGCAAGGGGAGCGAATTCTACTGATATCGTCATTCTGGTTGTTGCTGCAGACGATGGCGTGATGCCACAGACAGAAGAAGCGGTCAAACATGCAAAGAGCGCCGGTGCACCGATGGTAGTCGCGATTAACAAAATTGACAAAGAAGGCGCGGATCTGGATCGCGTCAAAAACGAACTGGTAGCGCGTGAGGTGGTACCGGAAGACTGGGGTGGTGACACTCAGTTTATCCCCTGTAGTGCTATTACAGGCGCAGGAATAGAAGAACTCCTCGAAGCTGTGCTGCTGCAGGCAGAACTGCTGGAGCTTAAAGCAGTAATAGACGGACCGGCTCAAGGTGTTGTTATTGAGTCGGAGCTGAACAAGGGTAAGGGTCCGGTTGCGACCTTATTGGTGCAAAACGGCACGCTGAAGCAGGGTGATCTCATAGTGGCCGGACAGTATTTTGGCCGGGCTCGTGCGCTGAATGACGAATCGGGTAAACAGGTTAAGTTAGCAGGCCCAGCGACTCCGGTTGCCGCGCTTGGACTTAACGGCACCCCTAATGCTGGCGATTCTTTTATTGTAGCCAAAGATGAGAAGCGCGCTCGAGAAGTTGCAGAGTTCAGGGCGCAGCGCGCAACTGATGCGCGACTGAATACCGGTACTGGAGCGTCTCTCGATAGTCTTTTGGAAAACTTTGGGGCTGATGAAGTTAAACGGCTTAATGTTATTGTGAAGGCTGATGTCAGAGGTTCCCTCGAGGCGATCGTGACTGCCCTGAATGACATCGGTAACGAAGAAGTACAGGTTAATGTCGTGATGTCCGGCGTCGGTGGAATAACGGAATCAGATGTGTCCTACGCTGTAACAGCAGGGGCTGTTGTGTTTGGTTTTAATGTTCGGGCTGATAACACTGCCAAGAGAGTGGTCGAGTCGGAAGGTCTTGATCTTCGCTACTACAAGGTTATTTATGATCTTGTCGACGATGTTAGAGATGCTTTGTCAGGTATGCTTTCTCCGGAAGTAAGAGAAGATATTGTTGGAATAGCAGAGGTTCGGGACGTATTCGAGTCCAAGAAAATGGGCCATATCGCCGGCTCGATGGTTATCGAAGGAACTATTTCCAGGTCTAAGCAGATCCGTGTTCTACGGGACAATGTGGTGATTTACGAAGGTGAGCTCGAATCATTGAGGCGCTTTAAAGACGAGGTACAGAACGTTTCGAGTGGAACCGAGTGTGGTATTGGCGTTAAAAACTACAATGACGTGAAAAAAGGTGACCAGATCGAAGTGTTCGATACTCGAGAAGTTGCTCGAGAACTCTAAGGGCGGATGGCAATGCCAAAAGAATCCAGCCGAGGTCGTAAGATTGGTGATCTCATTCAGCGTGAAGTAGCGGTGCTTGTTCAACGTGAGATCAAAGACCCGCGGATTGGAATGGTTACTATCAATGAGGCCACGGTTAGTCGTGATTTAGCCTTCTCTGACATCTATTTCACTGTACTGCCAGCTGAAAACACTGAGGTAGTCGAGGAAGTACTCAACGAAGCAAGTGGTTTCCTGCGCTCACAGCTCGCGAAAGTATTGAGTACCCGTACGACTCCCAAGCTACGTTTTCATTATGATAGTACGATCGAAAGTGGCGCCCGCATGAATAAAGCGATAAATAAGGCGCTCTCGCAGGATGAAAGTCAGCGGACTCCGAGTCAATCGGATGAGTAGACGAGGAAGAAAAGGCAGGAATATCAGCGGGATATTGTTGCTGGACAAACCTGCGGGGATAACGTCTAATACCGCGCTTCAGATCGTGAAGCGGTTATTTGACGCCTGTAAGGCTGGACATACAGGGTCGCTAGACCCACTTGCGACTGGCGTTCTGCCTCTTTGTTTCGGTGAAGCCACCAAGTTCTCTCAGTTTTTGCTCGATGCTGATAAACGTTATCAGGCTACGTTCAAACTGGGAGTTATCACGGATTCTGGAGATGCAGACGGTAAGGTCCTTGAAACAAGGCCTGTTCCAGAGATCAGCGACTCCAAGCTTGAAAGTGTCCTTGAAAACTATCGAGGAGAGATCAGTCAGATTCCATCGATGTTCTCGGCGTTAAAGGTGAATGGACAGCCATTATACAAGCTTGCCCGCCAGGGAATAGAAATCGAACGCAAGTCGCGCCAGGTGACGATTCACGAACTGAGTGTCGTGGAACGACATCAGGATGAAATAACGGTTGATGTGCATTGCACTAAAGGTACGTACGTCAGATCGCTGGCAGAAGATATAGGGATGGAGCTCGGTTGCGGTGCTCACGTGATTGAACTACGTCGACTGGCAGCTGGACCTTACAGGGTTGATGAGGCTGTCTCTATGAAACAGCTTGAAGCATTGGCCGAAGACAAAGCGCAACTGGATGCGAAGTTACAGCCAGTCAGTTCAGCGGTTCAGGATTGGCCGCAGGTTGAGCTGACAGATATTACGGCATCCTATATTAGGCAGGGGCAGCCAGTTCAGATTGCGAATGCACCGACCGCAGGGTGGGTGAGTATTTTTTCAGAGTCTGACGATCCCAACGAAGAGTTCATTGGGGTTGGTGAAGTTACGGATGATGGGCGGATAGCACCCAGGCGATTAGTCGTTACCAATTAGGCTAGTCGTACAACATATTTTTCTATCGAGAGGTTTGGATAACCAGGTTTCTCGTTGGAAAGAGTTCTGCCAGGGAGGGCAGAACCCGCAGAACAAATTGCGACGCGATTTGTTCAGGCGCGACGGGCGAGGCCCGCGACTACTCGCCAATATGCAGGAAAGCATATTGGCGAAATAAGAAAAGCAGGTCATCTATAAATATGCGTGGATATACCTGATTGTTTAACGGCCGAATATCCAGTGATTGGATTAGGGCCAGGGCATATTAAACTGGAGAAAAACTAGTGGCTTTATCAGTCGAAAGAAAGGCTGAAATCGTTAAAGATTTCGGCACATCAGAGAACGACACAGGATCACCTGAAGTTCAGGTAGCCCTGTTAACCGCGAATATTGAACAACTTCAATCGCATTTCAAGGAGCATGCCCATGATCATCATTCACGGGTAGGACTTCTACGTATGGTTAGTCAAAGAAGAAAATTATTGAACTATCTACGTAACAAAAACCCCGACCGTTATACATCTATTATTAAGAGGTTAGGTTTGCGTCGGTAGTGTTAGTGTCGGTGATTGGCACCGACTATGGAGAATAATGTGAGTTATATAAGTAAGAAATTTATGTTCGGTGACCAGGAAGTCCTCCTGGAAACTGGAAAGGTTGCGAGACAAGCAACAGCATCTGTCATGGTAACCATGGCAGAAACAACAGTTCTAGTTGCAGTGGTTGCACGCCCTGAGATGAAAGCAGGTCAGGACTTCTTCCCCTTAACAGTGAACTACGAAGAAAAAACCTATGCAGCGGGTAAAATTCCCGGTGGTTTCTTTAAGCGAGAAGGTCGACCTTCCGAGAAAGAAACGCTGACATGCCGTTTGATCGACCGGCCTATCCGCCCGCTGTTTCCCAAAGGTTTCATGAACGAAGTTCAGGTGACTTGTCAGGTAGTTTCAGCAGCGAAGGATGTAGATCCAGATATCGTTGCCATGATCGGTGTATCAGCGGCTTTGGCCCTTTCCGGTTTACCCTTCGCGGGCCCAATCGGTGCTGCGCGAGTTGGTTTTACGCCGGAAGGTTACCTGCTCAATCCTGGCTATGAAGCGCTTAAGACTTCAGAACTTGACATGGTTGTCGCGGGTACAGAGACCGCTGTATTGATGGTTGAATCGGAAGCGAACGAATTAACTGAAGACCAGATGCTCGGCGCGGTACTTTTCGCGCACCAGGAAATGCAGTCAGTTATCGCTGCCTGTGCTGAGCTTAAAGCAGAAGCAGGTAAAGAAGCTTGGGTCTGGGAGCCAGCTACCCCGAATACTGCGCTGATTGAAGCGATCACGAGTCAGTTCGGTGAAGAGATTGGCGCTGCCTATCAGATCACTGAAAAGATGGCGCGGCAGGACAAGCTTTCTGAGCTTAAATCTGCTGCGGTTGCAGCGCTTGAGAGTGAAGAAACGGCCAAGGACGAGATTAAAGCCGTATTCGATAGCATTGGTAAATCAACGGTTCGCCGCGCTATCGTATCGGGCCAGCCTCGAATTGACGGTCGTGATACTACAACGGTACGCCAGATTGATGTTGAAGTTGGTGTGCTGGCGAAGGCCCATGGTTCTGCACTGTTTACACGGGGTGAGACTCAGGCACTGGTTTCAACCACTCTGGGTTCCATGCGAGATGCAGCAATCATAGATGCGCTACAAGGCACATATCGAGACAACTTCCTGTTGCATTACAACTTCCCTCATTACAGTGTGGGAGAAACGGGTTTTTCTGGCGGACCTAAACGACGCGAAATCGGTCATGGCCGATTGGCTCGACGTGGGATTGCTGCAATGCTGCCAAAGAGTGAAGACTGGCCGTATACGACACGCGTTGTTTCTGAAATTACAGAATCAAACGGTTCATCCTCGATGGCTTCTGTCTGTGGCGCAAGCCTTGCGTTGATGGACGCGGGCGTACCGCTCAAAGCGCCAGTGGCAGGTGTTGCCATGGGGCTAGTGCTTGAAGGTGAAGACTTTGCGGTACTGACCGACATTTTAGGCGATGAAGATCACCTTGGTGATATGGACTTTAAAGTGGCAGGCACGGAAACAGGTGTTACTGCGCTGCAAATGGATATCAAGATTCAGGGCATCACTGAACAGATTATGGAGACTGCGCTCGGCCAGGCCAGAGATGCCAGGCTGCATATTCTGGGCGAAATGAACAAGGTAATTGGCCAGTCCCGTGAAGGTGTTTCCGAAAACGCACCTGCTATGGTGACCATTAAGGTTGAAGCAGACAAGGTTCGGGATGTTATTGGTAAAGGTGGTTCGACTATTCGTGGCATTACAGAAGAAACCGGTGCCTCGGTGGATATCGAAGACGATGGCTCAATCACTATCTTTGGTGAAGATGCCGATTCCCGGGATGCTGCAGTTGCCATGATTGAGGCGATTACCAAAGAAGCTGAAGTTGGTCAGATCTACAACGGAAAGGTTGTTAAGATTGCAGACTTTGGTGCTTTCGTTAACATTTTACCGGGCAAGGATGGTCTGGTTCATATCTCTCAGATCGCGAAAGAGCGTGTAGAAAAAGTTACTGACTACCTGTCCGAAGGACAGGAAGTTAAGGTGCTGGTTCTTGACGTCGACCGTGGTCGAATCAAACTTTCGATGAAAGAGCTGATTGAGGAAGAAGCGGAAGAGGAAGCAGATGACGACGCAGATGGGCCAAATGGCAATGTTGCGGTAGACAACAGCGGTGACAGCGCCAGCTGATCGCTAGCTTCTAGTGTCACAAAACGCCGTCTTTTGACGGCGTTTTTGTTTGTGTCTTCCGTATCCCTTGCTTTTAGAAAACGCCTCTTTATGGGGTCACTGGACTGTTACTGATGAGGTCATCCACGACTGAAGGGTCGGCCAGCGTGCTGGTATCTCCCAGCTTGTCCAGTTCGTTTTCTGCAATCTTACGGAGAATACGTCGCATGATCTTGCCGGACCGGGTCTTCGGTAAGCCAGGGGCCCATTGCAGGATATCGGGCTTTGCGATTGCGCCAATCTCTGTTCTAACAAGGTTGTTCAGTTCACTCAAAAGCGCATCAGTGCCTTCGGTTCCCTGCATCAAGGTGACGAACGCGTAGATGCCCTGGCCTTTAATGTCGTGGGGATAACCGACAACAGCGGCTTCAGCAACAAGGCTGTGTTCCACCAGTGCGCTTTCGATCTCCGCGGTACCCAGGCGATGTCCAGATATATTCAATACATCGTCAACCCTGCCAGTGATCCAGAAATAACCATCTTCATCCCGTCGGGCGCCATCACCGGTGAAGTAATAACCTGGATAGGTTGAGTAGTAAGTGTCTATACACCTCTGGTGATCTCCAAAAATGGTTCTGATTTGACCTGGCCATGAACCGCTTATCGCCAGGTTACCTGAAGTCGCGCCTTCCAGCTCTTTACCGTTTTCATCCAGCAGGATGGGCTTGACGCCAAAAAAAGGCCTGGTAGCTGAGCCGGGTTTTAAATCAGTTGCCCCGGGCAGGGGGGTGATCATGATGCCGCCAGTTTCAGTTTGCCACCATGTATCCACGATCGGACATCGTGCGTCACCCACGACATGGTAATACCATTCCCATGCTTCCGGATTGATGGGCTCACCGACACTGCCTAATAATCGAAGACTCTGGCGAGAGGTTGATTTTACGAAACCATCTCCCTGGCTCATGAGCGCACGCAGGGCTGTCGGAGCGGTGTAGAAAATATTGACCTTGTGCTTGTCGACGACTTGCCAGCATCTCGAAGAGTCAGGGTAGGTTGGAACACCTTCGAACATCAGCGTAATGGCGCCGTTAGCGAGAGGGCCGTACACAATGTAAGAATGTCCCGTCACCCAGCCAACGTCAGCGGTGCACCAGTAGACATCACCTTCATGATAGTCGAATACATACTTATGGGTCATTGCGGCCTGTAACAGGTATCCGCCGGTTGTGTGAAGGACACCTTTTGGTTTTCCCGTTGAACCGGAAGTGTAAAGGATGAATAAAGGGTCTTCGCTACCCATGGGAATAGCTTCGCACTCTGGTGAGACCTGGCTCGTTGCCTCCTCGTACCAGACATCACGTTCATCGAACCAGTTTACTTTCCCGCCTGTTCGTTTAACGACCAGGACAGTAGAAACGTCGGGACAGTCCTCGAGGGCCTTGTCGGTATTTTCCTTGAGGGGGATCGGTCTGCCACCACGCACGCCTTCATCAGCAGTGATCACAGTCCTGCAATCGGAATCCAGGATTCGGTCCTGTAATGCTTGCGGAGAGAAACCGCCAAATACAACCGAGTGTACTGCGCCTATCCGCGCGCAGGCCAACATCGCGTACGCGGCTTCAGGGATCATTGGCATATAGATGCAGACTCGATCGCCCTTGGTAACGCCGCGGTCCAGCAACACGTTGGAAAGTCGACAGACGTGTTCGTGCAGTTCGCGATAAGTAACACGGAGGTCATCACCAGGGTCATCGCCTTCCCAGATGATGGCCGTATGGTCAGCCTTCAGTTCTAGATGTCGGTCGATGCAGTTGTAGCTTGCGTTTAGCTCCGCGCCTAAGAACCATTTAGCCTCGCCTTGATCGAAGTCAGATTCGGTCAGCTTGTTCCAGGGTTTAAACCAGGTGATGAACTCATCAGCTTTCTGGGACCAGAACTCATCAGATCGATTAACCGAGGCATCATACATCGCAAGGTATTGATCGTTGCGAATATGCGTATGGTTCTCGAATTCTTTGGGTACTGGATAAACCTTGTGTTCCGACATATCGGCTCCTTCAAACCATAAGTGATGGGATAGACAGGGTGCCACAATGTGGCTCGGCTTAAAACCGGGATCAGGCAGTAGTTGTATCGGGTATTCTGGATTCCGCTGTTAATGCGAGGAGGCGTGATCGCTGTTACTGGGTTTTCGGCGTGGTTTTCGCTTACGCTTACGCGGGCGACCATTGCTGGTTGCTTGTTTCATGGCAAGCTTCCGTTCTTCGGTGGCTTCCTGGTATTCCGTCCACCACTCTCCTAGTTGTTCTGTTTTCTCGCCAGCCTGTTCTCGCAGTAGAAGAAAATCATAAGCAGCCCTGAAGCGCTTATGCTCCATCGTTCTGTCGGGTTTCTGGCCAAACCGGGAAGGTAGTCGCGACTGAAGGAACCAGATGTCTCTCATCGGACCGGAGAACCGTTTCGGGATAGAGGTGAAAAGCTGCTGTTTCGATATCACATTGTTAGCCGCTTCATGTGCAGCAGCGTATGTGATCTCACCCTCCTGTTCTAGCCGCTGTTTTTCGTCAACAAATGGATACCAGAGTATTGCTGCATATATAAAAGCTGGTGTGACCGGCATTTTTTTCGCAATTCTTTGGTCTGTACTGGTTAGTGCCAGCCGTACGAGTTCTTCAGTCGCATTGTTCTCCATCGACCGCTTGGAATCCGGGAACAACCACCCATAGATATCATTCTCCAGCATGGCATCGAAAGCAGCAGTGCCATAACCAGACAGGAAAAGCTTGAGTACTTCCTCGAATAACCTGGCCGGGGGCACATCCTGTATAAGGTAGCCCAGTGATCTTATTGAGCTCTGGAGGTCGGGTTCCAAACCGAATTCCAGTTTCGCCTGAAACCTGATGGCACGAAGCATCCTGACCGGGTCTTCCCTTAGTCGGCCTGTTGGGTCACCGATTGTCCTGATAATCTGGCTTTCAATATCGGCAGTACCGTTCGCAAGATCGATGATTTCCTTTCCCTGGGGCTCGTAATAGATGGCATTCATCGTGAAGTCTCGCCGAAACACATCCTCTTCGAAGGTGCCATAGACATTGTCGTTCAGGGTCATACCGGAGTCAGAGTGATTCTCATCGTACTCATCCGCGTGAGGTCCGCGAAAGGTTGTAACTTCGATTATTTCGCGTCCAAACCGGACATGAACAATCCGAAATCGTTTCCCAATGATGCGAGAGTTACGAAACAACTCACGGACCTCTTCCGGGTGAGCATCTGTTGCGATGTCAAAATCTTTTGGGGTTTTGCGCAGCAACAGATCACGAATACACCCGCCGACGAGATATGCCTGGAAACCATGGTCCTGCAGGCGACTGATGACCTTGCTGGCATTGATACTGATGGCACTTTCTTCAATAGAACTTAAAGCATTCATCTTTGATACTGTAAATCAGTCATTTGGCAGGAGTTGACCTGGAAGTCCCAGCTTACTGTTGGGAGTAAAGTTGAAAATACGAGTCGTAAAAACCGGTTTAAAGGGGTACGTATGTGGAATCACCGATAGTTTAACAGAGCGAACTGATTCTTACGGTAACGTTTTTGTGAGGGGGGAAAGAAAATGGGAAAAGCGAACTTTTCCCATTTAGCGAGCCAGAACATTCTTATTATTATGTTTCTTATTATTATTATGTTTCTTATTATTTTTTAACTTAACACCCGAACGTAAGGGTCATTTGCCAGCATCTTTCTATTTGTTCAATGTTGACCGGCAGTTACTACTATCCCAGATTTGTGGAAAAATGAACAACTTGATAAAAATCAACAAGTTATGAAAATTCGCGCCCTTATCGCAGAGTAGAGTGTTACTCAAAGCCACGTTGATGGGTAAAATGGTAACACTAACGTGAGCGGCTTTTTTCGCGAGGAATGCCGAGCTTTTGTCGCTTCTGCCAAAGGGCCTTGCGGGAGATGCCTAATTTCTGTGAGAGCTCGGTTTCAGTCATTTGGTCCTGATTATCAAGGACGAAACTCACAAAGTAGTCTTTAAGCGAAACATTCTGTTTATCGGTCTCATAAGACGGGAATTTTTGCTTTTGTGCCGGTTCTATTGCAAGGAGGTCTGGAGCGATTGTTTTTCCATCACAAAGAATCACTGCACGTTGAACAGCATTCTCCAACTCGCGTATGTTGCCAGGCCAGCTATAGCAGTGGATGCATTTCGATGCTGCATCGGTGAATTTCAACCCGGGTTTTCCGTGCCTCTCTGCATTGATTGCAAGAAAGTGCTCAGCAAGCATTGCAATGTCGCCACCTCGCTCGCGAAGGGGCGGTAAAGATAACTTCACAACATTTAAATGGTAGTAAAGGTCTTCTCGAAAACCGCCTTCGTTCACCAGGGCTTGCAGGTTTCTGTGGGTTGACGAGACCAGTCGCATTGAAACTTTTTGAGCTGCTATGGAGCCCACGCCGTTCACTTCTCCATCTCTTAGAACCTGAAGTAGCCGCGCTTGCGCACTCAAAGGTAATTCAGCAACCTCCTCAAGGAACAGGGTAGTGCCGTCAGCTGCCTCGATGAGACCAGCCCGATCAACCGTTGCCCCAGAGAAAGCGCCTTTCTTGTGGCCGAATAACTCGGATTCGATAAGTGAGTCAGGTATAGCTGCGCAGTTGAGCGATATCATCTGGCGATCCGTTCGGTTGCTTAACTGGTGGATTTTTCTGGCGACCATTTCCTTGCCTGTTCCGGATTCGCCCTCTATCAGAACGTTTGTATCCGTTGGAGCAACTTTATCCAGTTGGCCTGAGAGTGAGCGAATTGAGCCGCACTTACCCAAGATCTTAATGGCATCAATGCTTGGTTGGGTGATGAGAGACTCGAGGATCTTCTTCAATTCATCCAAGTTATAAGGTTTGGGGAGGTAGTCGGCCGCGCCGCGTTTCATAATCTCAACAGCCGAGCGAAGACTGGCCTGGGATGAGGTAACGATGACCGGTATGCCGGGAGCAAGCTTGATGATAGCGGTGTTAGTCCTACCATCCGAGACAATAGCATTGAAGGTCGTTAAATCATGCTTGATAGCCTCTTTGACTGATTTGGCTTCGCAAACTTTGTAGTTATGATTCTCGAGGAAGGTTTTTAACGATGCGCGAGAGACAGTGTCGTCGTCTACAATCAGGATGGTCTGGCTCATCATACTTGAACAAATATCCAATACCGCGTGTCAGAAACGGAACCTATCATGCTTGCAAGACCTCCATGAACACGATTAGCTACTAAGATAGGCGTTTGGCGCGCAGATGTCATGAACATTTGGAATAGAAGCGGGATTCCAGGAGGAGGCGGCCTTCTCAAGCAGTTCTTTGATGTTTGAAGAGTATTCGTGTGTATTCTGGCCCAGGTCTGATAGCGCGCTACGGATAGTGGTTAATGCATCACGGGTATCTACTGGTTTTGCATGAGCCTGCTTACTTAGTTTGTTTCCCGACTCGTCCACCAATACTGGGATGTGCAGATACTCGGGTGGTGGAACCTTAAAATGTTCGTAAAGCGCGAGTTGGCGTGGTGTCGAATCAAGGAGGTCATTTCCGCGAACAATATGGCTGACGGAATAGTGGATGTCATCAACGACAACGGCGAGCTGGTACGCGTGAAGTCCATCCTTACGCTTGATGACGAAGTCTCCAACCTCCTTTTCGAGATCCCAGGTCTGCAAACCAAGGCAGCGGTCATTGATTGATACGCTGCGTCTGGGTACCTGGAGTCGAACTGCGGTTGGTCTGTCCTGCGTCAGATGTTTCCTGAGACGGCAGGTGCCTGGATAAACATCAGGAACTACTTTTCGGGAACAGGCGCATGGAAAGGTAAATGGTTGAATAGATTTAAGGGCGGCGTCATAGGAACTCAGCCTGCTGCTTTGGCAGAGGACCTCAAGGTCCCAGTGCAGACCAAGGGCGAGTAGCTGTCTGATGATTTCTTGGGGTGCGTCTATGGATTCGCGAGGTGGGTCAAGGTCCTCAATCCGGAGTAGCCATTTACCACCTGCGTGCCTGGCATCAAGGAAGCTCGCCACGGCAGCAACCAACGATCCATAGTGTAACGGGCCGGTCGGAGAGGGAGCGAATCTACCGACGTAATCCATTTTACAGAGGTATGTTTGGCATCATAGGGTGATCACCATTTTACCCGTGGGTTTGACGCTCCTTGATTTCATCGAGCGTTTTACAGTCAATGCACTGGGTTGCGGTCGGGCGAGCTTCCAGCCGTTGCACACCTATTTCAATACCGCAGGACTCGCAGTAACCGTAATCATCCTGATCGATCAACTCGAGAGTTTTGTCGATTTTTCGAATCAGTTTTCGTTCGCGGTCGCGGGTTTTCAGTTCGAGACTGAATTCTTCTTCCTGACTGGCTCTGTCGGCTGGATCAGGATGGTTAGCTGCCTCGTCTTTCATATGGCTGACAGTTCTGTCTACTTCTTCCATCAGCTGGTATTTCCAGCCCTGTAGGATATCGCTGAAATGAGCTCTCTGCTCTGCGTTCATATACTCCTCATTGATTCTTGTTTTATAAGGAGTAACGGTAGGTTCATTAGGAACAGTCCTTGGCCTTGCTGCGCTAGGTGGTGGCCGTGGTGCTTTCTGCTTTACTTCTACTGCTTTTTTTGGGGCTGCAGCTTTCTTTATTGCGACTTTTGCTTTCGCTGCGGGTTTCCCTGCTGTTTTTGCTTTAGAGCTCAACTGCTTCTTGACCTTTTTAATGCTGGTTGAAGTTTTCTTAGTGGCTTTTGGCTTTGTCTCAGCTGGTGATTTCTTTACCGCTGCTTTTTTTGTTACTGCCTTGGCCTTGGTTGCAACTTTTGCCTTGACCCTGGGTTTTGTCGTGGACTTGGTTGTTGCTTTAGCCTTTACGTTTGCCTTTGCCTTTGCCTTTGCCTTTGCCTTTGGTTTGGCTTTTGCCGTCGCTTTGGCTTTGAGTTTCGGCTTGGCTTTTGCCTTTGGTTTGGCTTTTGCCGTCGGTTTGGCCTTTGCTTTCGGCTTGGCTTTTGCTTTCGGTTTGGCTTTTGCCGTCGGTTTGGCTTTTGCCTTCGCCTTCGCCTTCGCCTTGGATTTGGCTTTTGCTGTTGGCTTGACTTTAGTTTTTACGCTGGCCTTCTTTTTTACAGCTGCTTTTTTGGCAGGTGCTTTTTTGGCCTTAGACTTAATTTTTGCCTGGGCCTTTGCCTTGTTTTTTGGTTTCGCCTTTGCGGTTGCTTTACGCTTCGCTGCCATTGATCTGTCCGTATCAACAAAGTGGGTTCTAAAACGAGCGGCGAACCTTACCAGATAGAAATCCATTCGCCAAGCCTATTTCCGGCGACCCTAACCCTTGTTTTTTTAGGGTAATATCCGTTGCTTGATGTCCTCTGGATAGGGTTTTGAAAGTAGCAAAAAGGCTTAGCAAAATAGATCCATTTCGGGTGATGGAATTGCTCGCTCGTGCCAATGAGCTCGCGTCACTTGGCCACGATGTGATTCACCTCGAGGTAGGGGAACCGGACTTTGATACGCCGGCCCCGATCCTGGCGGCCGGTGTGCGGGCTATTTCACAGGGTAAAACAAGGTATACGGATGCCAGGGGTACTCCTGAACTCAGGCAAGCGATTTCAGGCTTCTATAAGCATAGCCTCGGCATTGAAGTGAAGACCGAGCGGATCTTTGTTACTGCAGGTTCCTCGGGCGGTTTGCTGATGTTGAGTGCTTTGTTGCTGGATCCGGGTGAAAACCTGTTGATGCCTGATCCAGGCTATCCCTGTAACCGTCATTTTCTATCTAGCTTCAATGCTGAGGGATTGTTGGTGCCCGTTGATGCTAGTCATAATTATCAGCTAACGCCTTCATTGGTTGAGGAATATTGGACCGGAACCACTCGAGGGATTCTGGTTGCATCCCCCGCTAACCCTACAGGCTCAATCTTGAGCCAAAAGGACATCAGGGAGCTGGCTGAAGTCGTGCGGCAAAAGGATGGCATTATGATCGTGGATGAAATCTATCAGGGGTTGGTCTACGAAAACCACGCCGCTTGGTCTGCGCTGGTACAGGTGCCCGAAGCGATTATTATTAACAGTTTTTCAAAATATTTCGGGATGACCGGGTGGCGTCTTGGCTGGGTGGTTGTGCCCGAGGGAATCGCTGCGGATCTTGAAAAGCTCGCCCAGAACCTCTTTATATGTCCCTCGTCTATCGCGCAGGAAGCTGCGCTATCGGCCTTCGATCCAGAGTCGATTGAGACAATGGAGACGCAAAAGGCAGAGTTTGCAGTTCGCAGAAACTATCTTGTGCCAGCGCTAAAGGAACTCGGATTCGAGATTCCGCTAACGCCGGCAGGGGCATTTTATGTTTATGCGGGTTTACCGGACAAGGAGCCAGACAGTGAGGAATTCTGTCACCGTCTACTCGAAAACCATTTCGTTGCTGTGACGCCGGGAACTGACTTTGGTTTTCACAACGCCAACAGAACGATTCGAATTAGCTATGCAAGAGACTTATCGCAGCTGAAAGAGGCTGTTTATCGGATTGGGAAAATGTTGGGATGAAGGGCTTGGTTCGTGCTCGATTGATCAAAAGATATAAACGTTTCCTGGCAGACGTAAGGCTAGATAATGGTGAAGTAATAACCGTGCATTGCCCTAATACCGGTTCAATGAAGAACTGTGTTGAAGAAAATGCAGAAATCTGGCTGTCAGACTCGGATAACCCAAAAAGAAAGTACCGATATACCTGGGAGTACCTGACGACATCGCGTGGTCATCACATCGGCGTCAATGCGGGGAAAGCCAACCAACTGGTCCAAAACGCGATTCGCGATGAACTGGTTGAGTCACTGGCGGGGTACAAAACGATCCGGCCTGAGGTGAAATATGGAGGTGAGAACAGCCGAATCGACCTGCTGCTGCAGGACAAAAAAAGGCAGGACTGTTATGTCGAAGTTAAGAGCGTGACATTGCTTGAGGATCCACCTTCAAGTGGTATTGGCTATTTTCCGGATGCGGTGAGTGAAAGAGGTGCCAAGCATTTAAGGGAACTTATGAAAATGTCGCAGTCGGATGCCAGATCGGTTTTATTTTTTTGTGTGCAGCATACGGGCATACAGGAAGTCAGGCCTGCTGACCATATTGACCGTGAATACGGTAAGCTGCTTCGAGAAGCACTGGATAGTGGCGTTGAAGTGTTGGCGTATAAGGTTAGGAAATCGAACAAGGGGTTTCGGTTGTGGAGAAATCTCCCGGTCATCGTATGAAAATAGCAGCTCTTGTGTTGGTGGCGTGTGTTCTCGCCGTCGCATCTCTCCTGTTCGGCAGCGCCGATGTTAGTTTCAGAGACCTATTGCGGCTGCTTAGCCACAATGACGACCCAGGGCTGAGCACGATCGTGCTTGATATCCGACTGCCCAGGACGCTCCTGGCGCTGCTTGTCGGAGCCGGTGTGTCGGCATCTGGTGCGGCAATTCAAGGGATGTTCCGTAATCCGCTGGCTGATCCAGCGTTAATCGGGGTATCTGCGGGTGCGGCATTGTTTGCTGCTATTTATGTCGTCCTGGACGGTAGCCAGGGACTGTCTCTGATAGGCATGACCGGTAGCGCTTTTGTCGGCGGGCTTTTTACCACCTGGATAGTCCTCGTAGTGGGAGGCCGCGGTGGAGGGCTATCGACAATTTTATTGGCTGGCATCGCGATCAATGCGATAGCGCTGTCCGGGGTAGGCATGCTGTCGTACCTCTCGACGGACATGCAGCTTCGCTCTATCTCATTCTGGGCGCTGGGCAGCCTGAACGGAGCGAACTGGGTTTCGGTGCTGCTAGCACTCGCCATTCCGGTCGTAGTGTTCCTGATCTTTCTAGAATCTAGAAACCTGAATGTGATTACCCTGGGCGACGAGGAAGCAGAGCATCTTGGTGTATCGCATCAAAAGCTTAGGGTCCGCATAGTATCTTTGTGTGCAATCGCGGTAGGTATTGGAGTTGCGCTAACGGGCGTCATCGCGTTTCTCGGTTTGGTCGTGCCACATCTGATCAGAATGACGCTCGGCTCTAATCACAGGACCGTGGTTCCTGCCTCTGCTCTATTGGGAGGCATGCTACTGCTAGTGGCTGATGTGATAAGCAGAACTATTCTTGCACCCACTGAGCTTCCCGTGGGTATTTTGACGGCGCTGGTTGGCGGTCCATTCTTTATCTATCTGATTGTGGTTGAGCAAAAGGGAAGGTTAGTGATTTGAATCTCTCTGCACGCAACATCTCGTTCGCTATAAAAGGCCGGCATATCCTCCATGATATGGACCTTGAGGTTCAGGGGGGCAAGACTACTGTACTGCTTGGCCCGAATGGTGCTGGTAAATCAACCCTCATGAAGATTTTGAGTGGCTATCTGAAGGCCTCGGATGGAGAAGTTATGATTGCCGGTTGTGATCCGGCAAAGATCTCTCTAAAGGCGCGGGCCAGAATGTTGGGTGTCTTGACGCAAAGGAGCTCGCTGGAATTTCCATTTACAGCCCGAGAAGTCATCGCAATGGGCAGGATGCCATTTGGCGTAAGCGAAGGCTTCGATGAAGTGACACAGGAACTGCTCGGTATGTTCGGTGTAGCCGCCGATCAATCCTACCTCACTATGTCTGGGGGTGAGCAGCAGCTGGTTCAGCTTTGCCGTGTATTTGCGCAGGTGTGGGGTCGTGGCTCTGAGGCTTTTCTCCTGCTAGATGAGCCTATGACGGCTCTTGACCTGCGGTACCAGTCGAAGATTGTTTCAATTTTAAAGAAATTCTCATCGCAGGGGCTGGGTCAGCTGGTTGTGATGCATGATATTAACCTTGCGGCTGAACTGGCGGATGAAATTGTACTGATGTCGAGTGGCAAGGTGATTGCAAAAGGTTCGGCTGCAGAAGCGCTTAAGGTTGATAACCTTGAGCGCACTTTTGACACGGTCATCAACCAGCTGGGTGGGGGTCGCGACCGCTATTTTCGAGCTGAACTTGAAAAGTGAGAGCACAACACTTCAGGGGTTGATCCTTACCAGGCAATGGTGCGACTCCGTTAATGGGCAATCGCTCGTTTACTGGTTAGCAACTAACCATGGTTCCGTAAGAATTGAGTTTCCTGATCAGGAATCGGTGTTTTTTATCCCTGCATCCAGTATTCCCAGAGCCGAGCCAGTTCTGGCAGCCCAACTCAAGTGGCGAAGCGCGCGGGTGGAGCTTTGCTGTTTCAGCGAGACAAATGAGCCTGCGATTGCCTGCTATTTCAGAAACCAGCGTGATTTGGGGCTGGCAAGAGCACTTTTACAAAATCACCATATCCCCACCTATGAAGCAGATATTCGGCCTACGGATAGATATCTGATGGAGCGCTTCGTGCAGGGAACACTGGAAGTCTCAGGAGATTTCAATTTTGCAGAAGGTTACCTGACGGCTGAAAACCCAAAGATTCGGAAGGCTTCGTACGAGCCCAGGCTATCGGTAGTTTCTCTGGATATTGAAACGTCAATTTCCAATGGCAACATTCTTAGTATTGCTGTTGATAGCGACGACGTTAGGAAAGTTTTCATGCTGGGCAAGACGCGACCATCGTCACTTCCTTATCTCGAATTCATTGATGACGAAAGCTCATTACTTCGAAGGTTTATGGCCTGGTTTGCAGAGCTGGATCCCGACGTAATTATTGGCTGGAGCGTCGTTGCTTTTGACCTTAAGTTTCTCCAGGATCGGGCAGACACCCTGGGTTTGGAATTCAATATTGGTCGTGGCAGGTCTACGGTCAGCTGGCGCTTTCTGGATCGAGGCCAACAGAGGGTTTACGCAGTGGTTCCCGGCAGAGTGGTCCTCGACGGGATAGAACTTCTTCGAACCGCGACTTACAGCTTCGAAAGTTTCTCTCTTGAGAATGTTTCCCGGGAACTGCTCGGAAGGGGAAAACTAGTACACGATGTAGATTCGCGTGCTGTTGAAATTGAAGACATGCATAGCACTGATCAGGAGAGCCTAGCCAGATATAACCTTGAGGACTGCACACTTGTTTTGGATATTTTCAAGCACACGGGTCTTATCGATTTCGCAATAAGGCGGTCGTGCCTGACTGGATTGGAAATGGACCGGCAGGGCGGGTCGGTTGCCGCTTTTGATTTTCTTTACCTACCTAAACTGCACCGAGCGGGGTTTGTCGCGCCTGTAGTCGATCAGGAAACCATCGTGCATAGCCCTGGCGGTCATGTGCTTGATTCTTTGCCCGGTTTGTATCGCGACGTCATCGTGCTCGACTTCAAGAGCCTGTATCCCAGTATCATTCGCACATTTCATGTCGACCCGCTTGCCATGATCAAGGCAGGCGGAGATCGCATCCCGGGGTTTCTTGAGGCGAGCTTTTCAAAGAACCATCACATTCTTCCGGGCATTATTGAAGAGTTGTGGCAGGCTCGTGACGAGGCAAAAAAGAACAGTGATGCCGCGGGTTCTCAGGCGATTAAGATCATCATGAACTCGTTCTATGGCGTTTTAGGTACACCGGGTTGTCGGTTCTTTGATTCAAGGTTGGCGAGTTCTATTACTATGCGTGGACACGAGATCCTCCAGAAAACGAGGGATTTGATTGAAGACCAGGGTTACACGGTTATCTATGGCGATACTGATTCAGTATTCGTTTTACTGGATCAGGTCGAAGGTGAGGTGGAAACCGCAGGCTCGCGGCTGGCAGATTATCTCAACGATTGGTGGACCAGTGAACTAAAGACCAGGTACGACATTCCCTGTTATCTGGAGGTCGAGTTCGAGACTCATTTTGAAAAGTTTTTTATGCCGACGATCAGGGGTTCCGAAAGGGGAAGCAAGAAACGGTACGCGGGTATGGTGAGGGGCAGCGGTGGAAAATCGCAGCTTATCTTTAAGGGACTTGAAAGTGTTCGAAGTGATTGGTCACCGCTGGCGCGAGAGTTTCAAATAGAGCTATATCGTCGAGTATTTACAGACGAGCCCCATCTAACTTACATCAGGGAGACCGCTGAACGACTATTGGAAGGTAAGTTGGACGAGAAGCTATCACTTCGAAGGAGGCTTCGGCGAAAGCTCAACGATTACACAAAGAACGTTCCGCCGCATGTCAGGGCGGCGCGGCTTGCAGATACAGAGCGGCTCAGACGGGGTCTAAAGCCGACCTACGAGCATGGCGGCTGGATTGAATACCAGATGACTCTGAATGGCCCTGAACCTTTGCCCTATGTTAATTCAGCGATCGACTATGATTTCTATATGGACCGACAACTGGCGCCGATCGCTGACGCGATTCTTGGTCTTCAGGGTAACTCTCTGGCCGTGCTCATGGACAAGCAGATAGGTCTATTTGATTAGGGTATCGACCTCTTGCTGGGTAAGTCGTGCGCCGAAGCATGAAACCAGTTTCGAAGCGAATTTGTTCGCTAGCTCATTGGCTTCACTAAACCCGAGGCCTTGACAGAGGCAATGCAGAAATGTGCCGGCAAAAATATCACCAGCACCCGTTGTATCGACAGCCTTCGTTGGGACACCGGCCGCCCTGGTAAGATCCTGGCCATCAAATGCTACCGAGCCGTTTTTGCTGCAGGTGATGACGAACGTTTTACATATTTTTTTCAACGCTGCGGCACAGTCTTCGACTGATCCTGCACCAGTTAATAATCGGGCTTCTTCGTGATTGCAAAATAGGAGGTCAACACCGTTACTTAACAGTTGATCGTAGTTTGTCCTGAAGTTTTCGATCATCGCCGGGTCCGAAAGGGTGAGGGAAATCAGGACACCTGAGTTGCGAGCTATCTCTTGTGCCTCAAGTGCCGCCTGGAATCCTGTCGGGGAACTGACCAGGTAACCTTCGATGTACAGGTACGATGAGTTCTGAAGCGCATCCCGGTTCAGTTCATGGGGAGACAGGAAGTTCGTAATACCGAGGCAGGTGGTCATTGTTCGTTCTGCGTCCGGGGTGATAATGGAGATGCACTGACCGGTGGCGCCCTGTTCACGGTCATCGCTAAGATTGGTGTCAACGCCTGCATCGCTGAGATCCTTGACGAAAAAATCCCCAGCGGGATCGGCAGCGACTTTGCAGCTATAGAAAGCTGCGCTGCCAAGCTGGGAAACGATGGCCATGGTGTTTGCGGCCGACCCGCCGCCAGCCTGTTTGACGGCAAGAGACTTATAATCATGTTCGAGAAGCCGAATTAATTTTTTCCTGTCGTCTTCTTCTATCAGGGTCATGATGCCTTTGGTGAGTTTGGCATGATCAAGAAAGGCGTCGTCCGCTTTATACTCTGTGTCGACCAGAGCATTTCCAATTCCATAGATATCGTACTGTTTCATGTATCTAGTTCCGTGAATGCAATTTGCGCTGCGTCCAGTGTGTCTTTGATTTCTTTGTCTCCGTGCGCTGCTGAAACAAATCCGGACTCAAATGGGGATGGCGCGAGGTTAATACCCTGGCGCAACATCGCGTGAAAAAAGAGATTAAACATTTTGCTGTCAGCGTTCATAACCTGGGAGAAACCTGTCACAGGCGTCGCGTCAGTAAAGAAAAAACCGAACATACTGCCGACCCGATTGGTCGTAAAAGGGATGCCAGCTTTATCGGCGAGCAACTGAAGACCGTCGACGAGTTTGCCGGATTGCTGCTCCAGAAGCTCATAAAATCCAGGTTCGTCAATAAGCTCAAGTGTCGTTAAACCTGCCTGCATCGCGATCGGGTTGCCGGATAGGGTTCCCGCCTGATAAACGCCGCCAAGAGGCGCGACGACTTCCATTACTTCGCGCTTGCCCCCGAATGCGCCTACGGGCATACCCCCGCCGATGATCTTTCCGAGCGTAGTGAGATCTGGGTCAACGTCGTAAACAGATTGCGCGCCACCCTTTGCAACCCGGAAGCCCGTCATGACTTCATCAAAAATAAGTAGTGAGCCGTGACTGTCACATGTGTCTCGAAGACCCTGGAGGAAGCCGGATACCGGCGGTACACAACCCATGTTTCCAGCAATAGGCTCTACAATTACGGCCGCGATTTCGCTTCCTTTCTCTCGGAAGACCTTTTCGATCTGTTCAAGGTTATTAAATTCCAGAGTGAGAGTGTGACGTGCAAAACTTTCCGGAACGCCGAGTGAGTCTGGCTCGCCCAGAGTCAGCGCCCCTGATCCAGCTTTGACCAGTAAGGCATCTGAATGCCCGTGGTAGCAGCCTTCGAATTTAATGATGGTGTCTCTGCCGGTATATCCGCGGGCAACCCTGATGGCAGACATAGTTGCCTCGGTGCCTGAATTGACCATTCGAACCATATCCATGGAAGGAACCAGCGAAGTGAGTTTTCTGGCGACCTCGGTTTCTATCGCAGTGGGCGCGCCAAAGCTGAGCCCATGACCGATTGCTTCCTGAACTGATTTGAGCACCTTGGGGTGGGCATGACCAACGATCATCGGACCCCAGGAGCCGATGTAGTCAATATATCTTTTACCGTCTTCGTCAGTCAGGTACGCGCCGCTACCACTTTCGAAAAAGACGGGTTGCCCGCCAACGCGAGCAAAAGCCCGAACGGGAGAGTTCACCCCGCCAGGAATATATTTTTTAGCGTCCTCAAAGAAACGCTGCGATCTTGTCATGACTTGCTCCAGGATTGTGCCGCGGGCATTCAAGCATTACTTGTGAGTTGATTCAAATGAAATACCAAAGCCAACTTACGATTGATAGAAGCTTTCTATGTCTTCCCGGGTCAGGATACCGACTGGAGAATCCAGAAGTGGCGCGCTGATGCGGTTGACAAAGAGAGCTTGCACGCCGGATTGATTCAGTGAATCAAGTGCTTCACTTAGCGTTGCCTGCAGGTAAACGCCTGTGACATCTTTTCGAGTCGCCGGGATGGCTGCCAGGTCAATCTGTTCCTCGGATTCGGGGGAGAGATACTGGGCGAGGTCTTCAGTTCTTAAGATAAAAGCCGGTCTTTCTTCTCCATTGACCAGCAGCCAGTAAGGTTTCTGTACAACCAGCAAGCGGGCAGTTTCCAGATCAATCACAGGCGCTACCGATTTGAAGCTTCTGGTCATAATACTCGCAACCGATGCTCTGTTTAACGTCATCGATAGTGGGTTCTGTCGAAACTCAATTCCGAGTATCTCCATTTGAAGGACGAACAGTGAGCGAACCCCGAAGACCTGGCTGGCAGTCATGTTTGCGATAATGATGACAAGCATGGCAGGCAGGATAATACCTGGACTATTGGTGAGTTCGAGAACTGCCATCAATGCCGCCAGCGGCGCTTGAAGTACAGCTCCCATCATGGCGCCCATACCAAGCATTACGTACAGTGCATCTTCTGACAGGCCGGCATCAATGAGCCTGGCAAAAAAAGCGAACATGCCGCCCGCCATCGCACCAATAAACAGGGTTGGACCAATAAAGCCCACGGGCACCCCAAGAGCAATAACTGCAGAGGAAAGTACAAGCTTCAGCGTGAACGCGGTCAGCAGTAAGGCCAGCGATAGTTCTCCTATCAGCGCCAGGTTGACCGTGTCGTAACCGATACCAAGTACCTCGGGAAGGACTAGTGCAGCGCTCCCGGTAAGTAACCCGGCGATCATAATACGTTGCCACATGGGATCCGGTGATATCTTGTAGAACAGGAGCATGCATCGAACATAAGCGGCAGCGATGACACCGATAAATGCCCCTTCCATTACCAGAATAGGGATATCTACGAAGGAAGACATTGCTACCGTTGGTACATTAAATGCGGTCAGCGACCCGAATACAATCTGCGTCATTACTGCGGCGACAACCGAAGCCAGGATCACCGGTATGAAGCCAGCGATCGTGTATTCCATGACGATGACCTCCATTGAAAATATGACCCCTGCTACCGGTGTATTAAAAGAGGCGGAAATTGCGGCAGCCGCCCCACACCCTACCAGCACCCTTACACTGTTGTTAGGTAATTGAAGGTATTGCCCAATCAGACTGCTTCCTGCGGCACCGAGATGAATGGCGGGACCTTCCCGGCCGCCAGAGTGTCCTGACGCCAGAGCGACAACGCCGGTGATGAATTGGGCCACGGCATTCCTGAGTGGCATGTGACCCTGGTGTCTGGCAAGTCGTTCAATGACGTGAATGACCCCGACACGCCGATTTGTTTTGGATAGCACGCTAAATATCAGCAGCAGCAGTATTGAGCCGGCGACAGGCAGCGAAAAAGCGGCTACTGGATCCAGAGTTTCAAAGCTTTCCGGGCCCTCTTCAAGTAATTGGTCCAGTGGCCACTCGATAGCGAGCCGAAAGGCGATAATCACCAGGCCTGTCAGAAACCCTGAAGCGATGCCCAGTATCGCAAATTGAGGTGCTGAATCGATGGAGGCGAGCCGTTCACGGAACGTCCTGATGGAAAGTTTGAACAGTTTCATAACCAGTCTACAAATCGGCGTTTCATAAAATTAAGCAAAAACAGATGAATGAAGTACAGCATACGGGAACTGAAAAGTAATGATGAAACACAACCAAGGCTGAACTTTAACGAATTGTGCTAAGCTATACGGCCCATTTTGTCACTTACCTCGCGGCAGCTATGGCAGCAGTAAAAGGCAGTAAGCTACATCGGATGGTCGTAGTCCCCTACCGACCTTTATATAAGACTATGATCTTTATAGTTTTTTTATGCGCGATGGCCATATTTGGCTGGTTGACCTACCAATATGGGAATAATCAGGGTCTCGAACTGAAGGTAGAGGTGGTCCGGGAAAAGGACCTGATCAGCAAGGAGTTGAAAGAGGCCAGGGCCCTGATCAGCGAAATGAGACAGGAAATCGCTGATCTCACGGTGGGAGGTGAGATTGATAACCAGGCAAATGAAGAAGTTAGGCAGACGATTGAAAACCAGCAAAATCTGCTGGCAGCGCAGAATGAAGAAATCAGCTTTTACAAGGGCGTCATGCTGCCAAATGTCGCGAACAAGGGGCTTCGTATTGAGCGATTGGATGTGACCTCAAACGTGCCCGGCAGGGTGAGGTACTCGCTATTGCTCACCCAGGTAGTGGACAAGCATGATTATGTGCAAGGTGGGGTGCGAATATCGCTGCTTGGTCAAAATGATGGCGAGGAAGAGACTATTCAGGTCAGTGAATCGGGCCGCGATGGAGCTGAGGCGATTAAATTTCGGTTTCGCTATTTCCAGGACATCGTCGGTGAACTGCGGCTTCCCGAAGGCTTTGCACCCCGAGAGGTTATGGTTGTGGCGCATTCATCAGGATTAAATGCTCAGCGATTGGAGAAAACGTTCGACTGGCCATTAAAAGGAGAGTAGGCATGTTTAAGAAAGAAGGGCGAAGTGAGTCAGGGACAACTCTGATTGCAGGCAACTGTGAGCTGGAAGGGAATGTGCATTTTAGTGACGAACTGTTGGTGAACGGGATTATAAAGGGCAATATCTATGCCGAACCCGGATCCAAAGCCGTTGTCAGGATCAGTGAGAAGGGCTGTGTTCATGGTGAAATTCGAGTTCCCAGAATAATTGTCAATGGCGAAGTATTCGGTGACATTTGGTCGGACAAGCACATTGAACTGGCGGCAAAAGCTGAAGTAAAAGGTAATGTTTACTACCATTTAATTGAAATGGTACAAGGCTCGAGAATTGATGGGCAACTAGTTCATCTGCAGAATGGTAAGCAGGAAGTGGCTGAGCCGCAGGAGTTGAAAACTGCGAAGGCTGCAGAGAAAGCCAACGAAGAGGCCGCGATCGTTGTAACGGCGGTGAAGAATCAGACTGCCTAGCTCTTGTAGGCTGGTATCGGCGTAAACTTATCTTGAAACTTAATAGCAAAGGCGCAATTTAATAGATTATGGAAGCAACGACATTTGACCCAATTTCAATGACCTTTTCAGATGCCGCCGCCCTTAAGGTAAAGGCGCTCATAGAAGAAGAGGAAAACGAGGATCTTAAGCTCCGAGTATTCGTCACGGGTGGAGGCTGTTCTGGGTTCGAGTATGGTTTTACTTTCGATGAAGATGTCGAAGAAGATGATACCCAGGTCAGTAAAGAGGGGGTGGCGTTACTGATTGATCCTTTAAGTTACCAGTATCTGGTTGGCTCAGTTATTGACTACCAGGAAGATTTACAGGGTTCACGGTTCGTCGTAACAAACCCGAATGCGGCAACAACCTGTGGTTGTGGGAATTCTTTTTCTATCTAGCCGCCACTTGAGCGATCACTTAGGCGATCACTTGGGGGCAACGACGCGTACCCCTTGCCTGAAATTGATTCGAGTCGAGCCAGCACTGATGACACACTATCCCTGAATCTGACCAGCTCATCCTTGGCGATGGGTAATGCTTTTGGCAATGATACGGTCTTGGGGTTGCGATGCACGCCGGAGACCAAGAACTCGTAGTGCAGGTGTGGCGCAGTCGCCCATCCGGTAGCGCCGACGTAGCCGATTGTCTGCCCTTGCTTAACCGACTTGCCAGGTTTGATGCCTTTGCCAAACGCCGACAGGTGGAGATATTTAGTAGTGTATTGCTCCCCGTGCTGGATAACGATGTACTTACCCGAAGCGTTGTTTTGTCGTCGAACAGTGACTTTGCCATCACCGGAGGCCGACACAGGTGTACCTCGTTTTGCGGCGTAATCAATTCCGCGGTGGGGCATGACCTTCTTATGAATTGGATGCAAGCGACGCAGGTTGAATGAGGAACTCACGTAGGAAAAATGGACCGGGTCTCTTAGAAAAGCCTTACGCATACTGAGACCCTCAGGGGTGTAGTAGTCGGAGTGACCCTCTATGTCGGTGTATCTTACTGCTTCGTGACGTTTACCCATATTGGTAAAAACAGCAGCGATGATACTGCCTTCCTTGACGAGTTCGCCGTCCACATAGATCTCTTCGAACATCAAGCTAAATGAATCCCCGGCCCTAAGGTCCAGTGCAAAACTAATGTCCCACTGATAGATGTGGCTCAGTTTCATGATGATATTGTCGGATAGCCCTGCGGCCTTTCCGGCATGATAGAGAGAGGGGTTTTCTTTGGTGATTTTCGCTGATTCAAAAGCGACAATCGTCTCTGGCGTCGCAGACTGCCAACTAGCAACGAAGCTCTGGTCTTGCCTGTTAATTAACAGCGTATCGAGAGCATTCTTTTTGTATCGAATCGCAATAAGCTCACCGCTGGTTGTGATCTTGAAACCAAGTGTCTGTCCAGGGAGTATTTTCCTGAGTGATGAAACTGTTTTTCCAAGATTGACAATATTTTGCAGGTCCGCGGCAGGCAACTTGATTCGCTTAAATATGTGCGCGAGGCTGTCGCCAGGTTGGATGGTTATGTTGATCCAGCGACTATTGCTGGCCTCTATCTGTTCCTGTTTTACCGGCGCTTCGTTGACGCTGACAAAATCTGCCGCTTCAGCTACTTCCAATTGTAGGGAAACCGGTGCCTTGGGGCTTGATTCGCCTTGATGGGAGGGCAATGCAGTGATTACGACCACCAGAAGGACGGTGAGTAACAGGGCGGCTTTTACATGTGATTTAGGATAACTGTGCATAAGAGCCGAAAGGTAGAAGTGGTCTACAGTCAAGTCTGAGGAGCTAGCGCTAACCATATAAAATATATAGAAATAATGGAAGCCTTCGCTGTTTGTTCAAGGCGAGATCAGTCGAAAATGGGCGAAATTATCGAATCGCTGATTGAGGGTTGCTTGAATTTGCTGTGATATGCGGTATGTTTCGCGCGTGTGAAGGGCTGTCACCGATACCCAGGTGGCCATACAGATGGAGTTTGCTAGAACTAGTGGTTATTAAATGAACATTATTGAACAGTTGCAGGCGTTGGGCCTTGTCGCGCAACTCAGTGCGAACGAGGAGTTGAAGAGCCATCTGGATTCCGCCTCCAGAACGGTTTACTGCGGGTTCGATCCGACCGCAGACAGCCTGCAGGTTGGCAACCTGGTGCCCCTGTTGGCCCTAAGAAGGTTTCAGTTGGCTGGCCATAGACCCTTGCTCTTGGTGGGCGGCGCTACAGGGATGATAGGAGACCCGGGCGGTCGTGATAGCGAGAGAGAGCTGCAGTCTGCCGAAGTTGTTGAACGAAAGCTGGCGAAAATTCGAGCACAGGCCAGCCGGTTTCTTGACTTCGACTGTGGAGAAACTTCAGCGGTGGTCGTCAATAATGCTGACTGGACGAAGGGTTTGTCGGTTATTGATTATCTGCGTGACATTGGCAAACATTTTTCTGTGAATGCGATGATCCAGAAGGAATCGGTGCGACGCCGAATCGAGGATGACTCACAGGGTATCAGTTATACCGAATTCAGCTACATGATTCTTCAGTCTTACGATTTTGTTGTGTTAAACCGTCAGTATGATTGCACCATTCAAATGGGCGGCAGTGATCAGTGGGGCAATATTACGGCAGGTATCGATCTTGTTCGCAGGATGGAGAGCAAACAAGCGTACGCGATAACCTATCCGCTGGTTACAAAATCAGACGGCACAAAGTTTGGAAAGAGTGCCGGCGGAGCTATCTGGCTTAATCCGGAAATGACATCGCCGTTTAGTTTCTATCAGTTTTGGATTAATGCTGCAGATTCAGAAGTGATCAACTACCTCAAGATATTTACCTTTTTATCGGAGAATGAATTAGGTGAGTTGGCGAAATCGCATGAGTCAGACCCCGGCCAAAGAACAGCACAGGTAGCCCTTGCAAGGGAAATTACGAGGCTTGTGCATGATGAAACAGGGTTGGAAGCTGCAGAGAGGATTACCGCGGCGTTGTTTAGCAACAGTTTGAATGAGCTTGCGAAAGAAGATCTGGAGCAACTAGCGCAGGATGGTATGCCATCGTCAACAGCGTCCGGTGACGTCGCATTGGTTGATGCGCTGGTGTCGTCTGGTCTTGCTGTGACGCCAAAAGGAGAAGTGACTGTCGGTCAGGCGAGGAAGCTGATTCAGGGAAACAGCGTCTCGGTCAACGGTGAGAAGCAGACTGATGTCGGATTGACGTTAACATCAAAAGCGGCGCTATTCGGGCGCTTTTTTGTGATTCAAAAAGGTAAAAAGAATCATCATTTACTGGTGCTTGATAGCTAGTCGCTTAGCCACGTTTTAAGTGCAAAAAAAAGGGATGCAGGTGCATCCCTTTTTTGTTGGTGGAGCCAGGCGGGATCGAACCGCCGACCTCCTGCGTGCAAGGCAGGCGCTCTCCCAGCTGAGCTATGGCCCCATGGTCACTTGGCTAGTTTCATTAAACTCTGACAAGATCTGGGTCCTTACCTGGTGGGTCTGGGAAGATTTGAACTTCCGACCTCACCCTTATCAGGGGTGCGCTCTAACCAACTGAGCTACAGACCCGGGTAAGATTCTAACCTGATGCTTTGCATCCGGTTGAGGGCGCGTATTATACGCAGAGCGTTACTTTTTACAAACGACCTTAATGATTAAAAGCACACATCCTGAATTTGAGAAATTGATTGCTGGTAACCCGGTGAATTCAACGCTTGAATTGGTAGATTTTCTTGAGGGCATTGATGTTCCTTATATGACGCAGGGCTCAGTTTTAGCGCTAAATCCCGGGATAGAGCCTCTGGACGAAGCTGCCATTCGCTCCGAATTACAACGTTTAGTGTCGGAGTCGCAGATGTCGATATTGGATCTGGAGATCCACCGGGTAACCCAATCGACAAATGATGTAGTGATGCAAAGGCTCGCTGAAAGCCAAAGTACCGCGATTTTGTGTGCCGCAGAGATGCAGACCGCGGGTAAAGGTAGGCGTGGCAGGCGATGGATCTCTCCCTTCGGTAGGAATATTTACCTCACATATGGTCGATTCATTGATCGCCAGTTGTCGGAGCTGGGTGGATTATCGCTGGTTATTGGCATGGTTGTAGTGGATGTTCTTCGGGCGATGGGTTTGGAGCAGGTGGGGCTAAAATGGCCAAATGACATTCTGCTAGGCGGTGGAAAACTTGGAGGAATACTGCTGGAACTCCGGACCTCTGATACTGGTGGTATCGGTATAGTGGCAGGTGTGGGCCTGAATCTTGCGCTCGACGTGAAGGAGTCCTTGAGCATCGATCAGCCCTGGAGTGCTATCAGCTCTCAGCTGGAGATGCCGCGGAACACTTTGCTTGGGGCGCTCGGCGGGAGGATAGTAAATGCAATTCAGGCTTTCGAGGATGTCGGGTTTGATTCTTTTGCGGAGAAGTGGAGTGAATATAATCTCTATGCGGGACAGCAGGTCAACGTTATTCGCGGTAGCGAGACAATATCTGGAATCGATAACGGCGTTGATCAAGAGGGTAATCTGTTGTTGCGAACCGGAGCCGGCCTGGAAGTGCACAATTCGGGAGAAGTCAGTTTGAGGCCCGTCACCAGAACATGAAATCGATTTTTTATTCCCTATTGCTCGCTAATCTTGCTTATATGGTACTGAACCTGAGTGGTGCAGGAACAGCCCGGGTTGGCGATACTGGCGCGGGTGTTGGTCAAAATGCGGACCCGCGGGGTTCCGGTTTTGAGCAAAAAAGCACCCGGGCGCTGGTTCTATTGAAAGACAGCCACCCCGGTAATAAGCCGATCCCGGTGGCGGTGATAGAACAGCCCAGGCTGGTGGCTGCAGAGGATCGTCTTGAGCCCTGCGTGGGCTTGGGACGATTCGAAAACATCCTATCGGCGCAGGATGTCGCTGAACGGTTAAAGGCTATTGGCTACAGGGTCGAGATGACCGCTGTTGACAAGCCCAACGGGGAATTCGATTACAGGGTTGTGATGCCTCCCATGAGCTCCCAGCAGGAGGTATATCGTAGGCATCGTGAGTTTAAATCGCGAGGCATCGATAGCTTCGTCATTACCAAGGGCGTAGATGCGCAGGGAATATCATTGGGGGTTTTTTCGTCCAATGGCGCAGCTGAAAATTATCGACAGACGCTTATCGGTTTGGGTTACGACGTACTCGTGAAAGTGATACCGAGAGTCAACCGGGGCTACTGGGTTCAGATTAGTCAGGAAAAATTCCCTGAAGCACTACTTTTAGAGGTCGCTGCTGAATTTATTGAGGTTGAAGTGACTGAAACTGACTGTATGAACGAGTAGCAGCTTCACATTTAGCGCCATTACAATTGATAGCGGCGTCACAATCGCATACAATCCGCTTCGCTCGTGGAGCTGGCTCGTTTGGCCATGGACAAATTCTGTCTTAACTTATTGTTTTTAAAAGTTTTTTGCCGCTATAGCTCAGTTGGTAGAGCAACTGATTTGTAATCAGTAGGTCCCGAGTTCGACTCTTGGTGGCGGCACCAGATTTTGTAGCAGTGTTACTGCCGAAGGTTTAGCGAAAGAAAGATTGTAGTAAAAGGCACCCAGGGGTGCTTTTTTTATCGATTAAACCGGCAAATGAACAATAAGAGATATCGGCTCGGAAATATTAAGAGTAGTTTCACGAAAAACGTATATTAATCAGACTTATCGGAAAATTAGATTTGACAAGCACTAGACTCGAAGGCAGAATCTAGCGCCTCTTTTTGGAGGGGTTCCCGAGTGGCCAAAGGGATCAGACTGTAAATCTGACGCGTAAGCTTCGGTGGTTCGAATCCACCCCCCTCCACCAAGGTGGGATGGATCATTGGGACGTCATTAACAGCAGGATTGGCGGGTATTGTTTAATGGTAGAACCTCAGCCTTCCAAGCTGATGATGCGAGTTCGATCCTCGCTACCCGCTCCATAGCGAAGGAGAAGTATTTACACGCTCATATAGCTCAGTCGGTAGAGCACTTCCTTGGTAAGGAAGAGGTCACCGGTTCAAATCCGGTTATGAGCTCCATTAATAATCGGCGAATACTGGGTTTTCATATCAATTCAGGTGTCATAGTAAGGAGAGGGCTGGAATGTCCAAAGAAAAATTTGAGCGGACGAAGCCGCACTTAAATGTAGGAACCATTGGTCACGTTGACCATGGTAAGACGACGCTGACAGCGGCGATCACTATGGTCTGTGCAGATACATGGGGAGGC
>Ga0206679_10000152_pt1 | contig 53523 bp, 37 predicted proteins | sample M110012015metaG_FD_155464 | JGI IMG/M metagenome (GOLD analysis project Ga0206679, IMG submission 155464) | Ammonia-oxidizing marine archaeal communities from Monterey Bay, California, United States - M1 100m 12015 | ecosystem: Environmental > Aquatic > Marine > Intertidal zone | place: USA...
TTTCTTTCGAAATCGGACAGTGGGTATATTTACAAATTGTTTTCAATTGTGTATATTTAGCTTCTCAAAAATAAAAATAAACAAGATGAACAAAATTATATTATTGACCTCAGGGATTCTTTTCTCTATAGTTAGTCTATCACAATCAGTCCAAATTGACGATGTGAGAGGGATGAGATTTAGTGGTGTGCAACCAATTATGGATAACAATGGAGAATCTGTAGCAGGGTATTATACTTATTACCTTGCAGAAAAAGGGGAAAAAGGAATGAGAACTCTAGAGTTCTGTATCATAGACAAAGGGGTTAATAAAGTTTCTAAAGCTCAAATTGAGCTTCACAAATGGGCCACGTTAAATGCAACTGTTTTTAATGGGAAAAACTTTTTAATTTCTTATGATGACCGGAAAAACAAGCAAATTGTTTTTACTACTCTGGATTTGGATGGAAACATTGTTGCTACGGAGAACATACAGGCTGACAAAAGAAGAACAGCTTATAGTGTTGTATATCCCGGGTCAAATGGTAATGGGTTTTATGTGGTTCGACCAGCATTGGTTAAAAATAGAGTGAGAGGTCATTATCTCGAAAAAATAGACAATGAACTGAAAAAAGAATGGTCTATTGAAGATATTACTGATAAGGGATATATTGGAATAGCAACACTCGTGAATAATGATAATCGAGTTGTTGTTTGGAGAGAGCATGGAAAAGGAATCAATAAACTCAAGCCTCAAATTATATGTTATGATGCGAATACAGGAGAAACTGTATTTACCAGAGATGGTTATGATGGGGAAAGCACAATTCTTTATAATCAAATAAGAATTGATGCTACAAATAATATTTTAATAGGAGGAGCCTATGTAGATGGAGAGAGGTATAAGTCTGTTAACAATACAGGAGTTTACCTGCTGAAGCTTGCTGCTGATGGAGAGGAGGAATTTTACACCAAAATTATTACAAAAGAAGAAATTCAACCAGTCCTTAAAAAGGTAAGTAAAGGTATTTCTGTGGGGAGTAAAGATAAAATATGGTTGGAGGATGTTGTTATTGATGGAGACGAGATTGTTCTGATATCCGAAATGTTTAGAAAAAACTTCAATCCAAAGCCACAGGCCTTTCAGGGACCTAGAGATTTGATAACTGGAAAATGGATTGGAGATATGAGCTACAGGAACGAACAAGGAAAAGCGCCTAAGGTTACCTTTGAGATCATGGATTATATCCTGTTTAAATTTGATTCAGAAGGAACTTTATCTGAAATCACACCTATTGCAAAGGATGGATATAACAAGTTAACCGTATACACACCATACGTTAATCTTTATGGAATGAGTATGGCTGCAGTAGTAGAACGTTTGGGTTGGTTTGATTATGGTTTTACCACCACCAATTCTGCAGGTGAAAAAATTATGGTTTGTTCCAATAATGCTGAGGCCAGAAAACCTCAGGTTTTCACTTATCAGCTTAAAGGAGATTTTGCACAATCTCAAATAGATTTAAAACAGGAAGCCAAAATAAATTTAGATGAAGGAAGGGTAAGCTATTTTAACCCAATGAGAAATGAAGGCTCTAATATTGCTGTTGCGTATTACCAACGAAAATTAAAGAGAATAACTGTAAATATCGAATCAGTTGAATAATCAAGGGCCACTATTAGAAATAAATAAAGGGTGCTGTGCGCCCTTTTTTAATTCTAAAACTCAATAGTTGCGATTCATGAATTATAATTATTGATTTTCACACAGAGTATTTTACATTGTATACATGATATTTGATTTCAATGCTTTGTTGTATATTAATTCAGCGAATCTTCCTAATTTTGACACCTGTATAATGAATTGACAATGAAGGTGAATTACCCCGAATATAAAGGATTGAATCTATCCAAAATATCTGACGATATTCAGGAATTGTGGAATGTAGATTCTGTATTTGACAAATCGGTGTCTTCCAGAGAAGGAGCGAAGCCTTTTGTTTTTTTTGAGGGGCCTCCTTCCGCGAATGGAATGCCGGGGATTCATCATGTGATGGCCCGATCTATTAAAGATATCTTTTGTCGTTACAAAACCCTTAAAGGATTTCAGGTCAAAAGAAAGGCGGGCTGGGATACCCATGGACTTCCGGTAGAACTTGGTGTGGAAAAAGAGCTAGGAATAACAAAAGAGGACATAGGCACAAAAATTTCTATTGATGAGTATAATGCGGCTTGTAAAAAAGCGGTAATGAAGTATACGGACGTCTGGAATGACCTGACCATTAAGATGGGATATTGGGTTGATATGACATCTCCGTATGTTACCTATGAGTCAAAATACATGGAGTCTGTATGGTGGTTGGTTGCGGAACTTTATAAAAAGGGATTATTATACAAAGGCTATACCATTCAACCGTACTCTCCAAAGGCCGGAACAGGCCTCTCTTCTCATGAGCTAAATCAGCCGGGATGCTACAAAGATGTAAAAGACACTTCTGTGGTTGCTCAATTTAAGGTTAAAAATCAGGAAAAGAGTCCATTTCAGGTCGAAGGCGAGATGTTTTTATTAGCTTGGACGACAACACCCTGGACTTTACCTTCGAACACGGCTCTTGCAGTTGGAGAAAAAATTGAATATGTCTGCGTGGCTACATTTAATCAATATACATTCGAGAGAACTCATTTAATTCTTGCCAAAAACCTATTAAGCTATCAGCTTTCAAAAGGGTATAAACAGGTGGACACTGAAGAAGAATTAGGGAATTATCAAAAAGGAGACAAGGTCATTCCTTTTTATCTAAATGGCGAGTGTCTGGGAAGAGATTTAATAGGGATAAACTATGAACAGCTGCTTCCGTATTGTTTACCTGCAGAGAATCCAGAGAAAGCATTTCAGGTGATAGTCGGTGATTTTGTAACTACTGAAGATGGTACGGGAATCGTTCATGCCGCACCGACATTTGGTGCTGATGATGCGCGTGTTGCGAAAGAGGCAGGGGTTCCGGCTATGCTCGTTTATGATGATAATGATTCCCTGGTACCTTTGGTGGATTTGCAGGGACGATTTCGAAAAGAGGTTTCGGACTTTGCTGGGATGTATGTTAAAAATGAATATTACAAGAATGGAGAGGCTCCTGAAAAGTCAGTTGATGTCCTGATAGCGATAAAATTAAAGGAAGAAAACAGGGCCTTTAAAGTAGAAAAGTATGAGCACAACTATCCCCATTGCTGGAGAACCGACAAGCCGGTTTTATATTATCCATTGGACTCCTGGTTTATTAAGGTGACAGAGAATAAAGAAAGAATGGTGGCCTTAAATGATACAATAAACTGGAAACCGAGCAGTACGGGTACGGGTCGTTTTGGTAAATGGTTAGAAAATGCAAACGACTGGAATTTGTCGCGTTCGCGATTTTGGGGAATTCCTATCCCGATATGGGCGACTGAAGATGGTAGTGAATCCGTGTGTATTGGATCTGTTGAGCAGCTGAAAACGGAGTGTAGTAATGCGGTTGAAAAAGGAGTAATGTCTTCAAATCCACTGGAGGATTTTATTCCAGGCAATATGTCTGATTCCAATTATGATGGTATAGATCTACACAAACACAAAATGGATTCGATTGTACTTGTTTCTCCTACAGGTAAAGCAATGAAACGGGAATCGGATTTGATGGATGTGTGGTTCGATTCTGGCTCGATGCCTTATGCACAATGGCATTATCCATTTGAAAATAAGGAGCTCATTGATAACAATCTGGCGTACCCGGCCGATTTTATTGCGGAAGGAGTGGACCAAACAAGAGGCTGGTTTTATACCCTTCATGCTATTTCATCTATGGTTTTTGACACGGTAGCCTATAAAAATGTAGTATCCAATGGTTTGGTTTTAGATAAAAATGGTCAAAAAATGTCTAAGCGACTGGGTAACGGAGTAGATCCATTTGAGACATTGAAAACATATGGTCCTGATGCAACACGCTGGTATATGATTACAAATGCTCAGCCGTGGGACAACCTTAAGTTTGATATTGAAGGGATTGTGGAAGTACAACGAAAATTTTTCGGAACCTTATATAATACATATTCATTTTTTGCCCTGTATGCTAATGTAGACCAATTTGATTTTACTGAACCTGAAGTACCAGTTGATAAGAGGCCAGAAATTGATAGATGGGTTCTGTCTAAATTAAATTCACTGATTAAGGAGGTTGATCTTAATTATGAGAACTTCGAACCTACAAAGGCAGGAAGGGCAATTCAGGAATTTGTTACCGAACAGTTATCTAATTGGTATGTTCGATTGTGTCGAAGGAGGTTTTGGAAAAATGATGACCCAAAAGACAAAACTGCGGCTTATCAAACATTGTATACATGTCTAGAAACGATATCTGTAATTGCATCTCCAATTGCACCATTTTATATGGATCGTCTGTTCCTAGATTTAAACCAGGGGAGTAAAAAGGCTAACTTAAAATCTGTACATCTCGCGAATTTTTCAGTGCCAAATGAGCAAATCATTAATAAGACCTTAGAAGAACAAATGAGACTCGCGCAGAATGTCTGTTCTTTAGTTCTGGGTTTAAGAAAAAAAGAGCGAATTCGAGTAAGACAGCCTTTACAGAAGATTATGATTCCAGTGTTAAATCAAGCTGTTTCGGAAAACCTAAGACATGTGGAGGGGCTTATTTTATCTGAACTCAATGTCAAAACACTGGAGTTATTAGAGGATAGTAAAGGGATTCTGATTAAACAGATAAAACCAAATTTTAAGACTATTGGTCCTAAATACGGCAAGCATATGAAAGCTATTTCTGCTTTGATTGCGAGAATGACAGAAGATGATATTACTCAAGTTGAAGTCGATAAAGCATGGAAGGGAGAGATTGAAGGCGAAAAAATAGAACTGAATTTTGAAGACTTTGAAATAAGCACAAAGGATATTCCTGGTTGGTTAGTGGCTAATGAAGGGCCATTAACTGTTGCACTGGACATAACCCTTACCGAAGAGCTTAAGTCGGAAGGCATTGCAAGAGAGGTAGTAAACAGAATCCAGAATTGCCGAAAGGAAAAGGGATATGAAGTTACAGACCGTATTTCCGTGTGCGTTGAATCGAATGATAAGATTGTAAAAGCAATTAGGCAGAACGAAAAGTACATTTCGGAAGAAGTTTTGGCGAATACTATTACGTTTAATACGCTAGGGTCCGATTTCCATGAAGAAACCATAGAAAATGAAAACGATGTAAAATTTAGTCTTTCGAAAGTAGATTAAGAAATAATACCTTTGTATTCCATGTCGAAAAAAAACGTATTCATTATAGATGGCAAAGAAAAAACATCAGAAGGGGAAGCTACTTTAGAGTGGATTGACAACATTTATTTTGTATTGCACTATAAGAACAAGTCATTTAATGGTGAGATAGTAGATCAAAATCTTGAAGGACATTATCTAAAAATTAAAATCAACCACAGAACCTTTGAGATAAAAAGAAAATATGCGCTTCACGATTTAATTACTCAAATGGGTCTGGACAAACCAAAAATCAAAAAATTAAAAGAGCTCCCTTCTCCGATGCCTGGAAGGATTTTAAAAATAATGGTATCAGTGGGGGACTCAATAAGACCTGGAGATTCGTTGATGTCTCTTGAAGCCATGAAAATGGAAAACATCTTAAAATCTGACGGGGAAGGTGTCGTTAAAGAAATTGTTGTGAGTGAACAGCAGGTTGTTGAAAAAGGAGAGAGTTTAATTGAATTTCAATAATCGAAATCAGAATTTTATTCTGATTATTTATGTTTCAAAACACCTCTTAAAACTCCGTGTTTGTTGCGATAATTAATTGTATCTGTTAAACAGATAGTAAAGGATACAAATGATGGTGATTGCGTATACAATTAATCGAATTAAAACCATCCTTGATGCTTTTTCAGGTATACGAGATTTGAAATCAAATTCATTTTCTTTCACACCTTAAAAATAACTGAATTTCTCTACCTTTGACGTATGTCAAAGAAGGTATTGGTTACGGGAGGAGCGGGCTATATAGGATCACATACAGTTGTAGAGTTGTTTAATTCCGGGTATGAAGCTATTATTTTGGATGATTTTAGAAATTCAGATATTTCTGTCATTGAGGGTCTAACAAAAATACTGGGAAGAAAGCCACATCTTGTGCAATGTGATGTCTGTGATACGGAACAACTTGAGAAGACGGTTGCATCTTTCGACATTTCTGGGATAATTCATTTTGCCGCATATAAGGCAGTCGGAGAGTCTGTAGAGAACCCCCTGGATTATTATTCAAACAATATTACAGGACTCTTATCTGTTCTTGATGTTGTTAAGAAAAATCCCAAATTAACTTTTGTGTTCTCATCCTCGTGCACAGTGTATGGAGAGCCTGAAGGCCTAAAAGAGGTTTCGGAACAAACGGAGAAATCAATTCCAACCTCGCCATATGGCTATACAAAGTGGCTGGGAGAACAGATTATAGAAGACTTATCGATTCCAGAGAGTGATTTGCGAATGATGAGCTTGAGATATTTTAATCCTATCGGTGCTCATAAATCATCACTGATAGGAGAACTTCCTATAGGAAACCCAAATAATTTATTGCCCTTTATTACCCAGACTGCTGCAGGAATTCATAAAGAAGTGACGGTTTTTGGAAATGATTATCCTACTTCAGATGGCACATGTATTCGAGACTTTATTCATGTGGTAGATCTTGCCAAAGCCCATGTAAAAGCGGTGGATTATTTGTTTTCTAAGGAAAGCGGATTATATGAAGTAGTTAATATTGGAACGGGAAAAGGAACGAGTGTCCTGGAACTGATTCACACCTTTGAAAACGAAAATGCCATCAAGCTGAATTATTCTTTTGGTCCTCGGAGACCTGGAGATGTCATCGAAATATATGCAAATGTGGATTATGCACAGCGTCTTTTGGGATGGAAATCGGATAGAGATATAAAAGATGCGGTCAAAGATGCTTGGAACTGGGAAAAATCTATACGAAATATTGAATGAAGCTGATCGTAATTTTATTGTTTTTCCCTTTTGTTCTTTTGAGCCAGAAAGACGATAATCTTGTGACAAGGAGTCGTCCGGGATTATTTTGGTTTTTTAATGGAAACAGGCCTATCCAGGATGCGGATTTTAGAAAATATGACCGATGTATAGTTGAAGTAACCTACAATGATTGGTTTGGAGATTTAAATGTTTTTCAAAACAAATGGAATTCACTTGGATATCATTTTAGCCTGAATAAAGACATTCAGCTAGAATCGACTAATCGTGTGACATTTGGGATTGGATTGGGATACAGCTATTTAAATCACTCATTGGAGCGCGTGTTTTTCAACACACAACACCAGTCTGTGGATACAGAGCTTCCAAGTCCGGCAGATAGCTTAATTTATTCGAAACTTACCATTCACCAGTTCTATATTCCTTTGGAGCTGAGGCTGAGGTCTTTAGGATGGAAGCATGTGAAATTGATATTGGGTACAAGGCTTGGAATTCAGCCTTTGGTTTTTTCTAAATCCTTATATAAAGAAAATGGCATTGAACAGTATTATGAGCACAGACTTCAAGATGCAGCTTGGTTTTATTCCGCTGTGTATGCACGTATTGGAATTAGAAACTGGTCTATTATTGGATTATTTCATCCAATGAAAATTTTTAAACAGGATGAAAGTGTGCGATTGTATCCATTTCAATTAGGCATCAGCCTTTCTTTGTTTTAAATCATGATAGATACGCATGCGCATATATATAGCTCAAAATTTGATGAGGACAGAGAAAACGTTTTAGAACGAGCATTCTCTTCCGGGGTTGAATATATATTGCTGCCTAATATAGATGAGGGCTCTATCAGCTCAATGCTCGAGATAACAAAGCTTCACGGCAAATGTATACCCATGATGGGTCTTCATCCCTGTAGCGTAAATAAGGAATTTGATTCACAGCTGAAGAATATAGAAGCTGAGCTGTTCGGGAATACAAATAAATATATAGCGATAGGTGAAATAGGAATTGATTTGTACTGGGACAAAACCTATATAAAAGAACAGATAGATGTGTTCAGATTACAGATCCAGTGGGCAAAAAAGCTAGAGTTACCTATTGCCATTCATGCCAGAGATTCGTTTCAGGAAATTTTTCAGGTCTTAAATGAAGAACACAACGACAAATTAAGCGGGGTTTTTCATTGTTTCTCTGGAAGCGCCGAAGAAGCAAAACAGGCTCTTTCATATGAAGGGTTCAAGCTGGGAATAGGAGGTGTAGTGACTTTCAAAAAATCAACTCTACCTTCCATATTGGAAAGCATTGACTTAAGTCACCTTGTGCTTGAGACAGACTCTCCATATCTCGCACCTAGACCATTTAGAGGAAAAAGAAATGAAAGTATGTATTTGACCTATATTGTAGAAAAGTTGGCTGAGGTGTACGGGATCAAGGAACAGGAAATTATCAATAGAACGTCTTTAAATGCAAAAGAGTTATTTAATTTGGATAAATTTTTAAGAAATGAGTAAGGTGCTGGTTGTATATACTGGAGGAACTATAGGAATGATTAAAGATCCTGAATCAGGACATCTTGGAAATGTTGATTTTAATAGTGTGTATGAGCATATTCCCGAATTAAAAAGACTTCAAATAGAAATCGTCACAAAGAGCTTTGAGCATCCCATAGACTCATCTGAGATGAATCCAAAGCATTGGATTGAAATTGCACATATTATAGAGGCCGAATACTCTGATTTTGATGGCTTTGTTGTGCTACACGGAACCGATACCATGTCTTTTACTGCTTCGGCATTGAGCTTTATGATCCGGGACATAAAAAAGCCAATTATTTTTACAGGTTCTCAATTGCCCATTGGTGTGACTAGGACGGATGGCAAAGAGAATTTAATTACCTCCATAGAAATTGCGGCAGCAAAAGATTCGAATGGCGAATCCATAATTCAGGAGGTTGCTGTATATTTTGAGTATTCCTTATATCGAGGGAATAGAAGTTCGAAAATGAGCTCCAATCAATTTGAAGCTTTTCAGTCTCCTAATTACCCGGAAATTGCTATAGCAGGAGTAAACATAAACTATCGTTGGGAGTCTCTTTTGAGAACTCAAAATAACGAACCCGCCTTTTTATTCGGGATGTCAACAAAAATTGCACTGATTAAGCTGTACCCAGGTTTTGATATTGAAATTTATACTGAGTTGTTTGATGTCAACAGAACAAAAGGAATTGTTATTGAAACATTTGGTTCGGGAAATGCTCCTTCACAGAACAAACTGCAAAATCTGATTCAAAAATTTATAGATGATGGTGGCATTATTATGAACGTAACCCAATGCATATCAGGAGAAGTAAAACAGGGAGCATACAAAACAAGTTCTTTTTTTAACAGAGCGGGAGTGGTAAGCGGGCTGGATATGACTACGGAAGCCGCAGTAACAAAACTTATGTTTCTTCTTGGAAATTATGAAGACAGTGACTTCATCCGTGAACAGCTCTCCACATCAATTGCAGGAGAGATATAGATTTAATTATCGCTCAGTATACCATCCTTAACAGTCACAATTCGATTTGGAAATTTTTGTACGATGTGCATGTCATGAGTTGCCATAAGGATTGCTGTTTTTTCTTCTCGGGCGATGTCAATTAATAATCTTATAATTTCTTCAGAAGTATCTGGATCCAGATTTCCAGTGGGCTCATCTGCAAGTATCAATTTTGGCTTATTCAGTAAGGCTCTTGCTATTGCGAGTCTTTGTTGCTCTCCTCCTGAGAGCTCATGAGGCATTTTTTCTGCTTGGGTTTCAATGCTCACAAGCTTTAAGCATTCCAATGCACGATTGTGTATTTCCTGCTTGTTCTTCCAGCCGGTAGCCTTCAAAACAAAATACAAGTTTTGAATAACAGAGCGATCCATAAGCAGTTGAAAGTCCTGAAATACTATTCCTATTTTTCTCCGTAAAAAAGGGACTTCCTTTTTTTTAATCGTTATCAGGTCAAAATCATCAACACGACCCTGTCCCTCTTCTAGTTTCAGCTCTCCATAAATGGTTTTTAGTAAGCTACTTTTACCGCTCCCTGTCTTTCCAATCAAATAAACGAATTGAGAAACTTCGATTTTGAAATTGACATTTGACAACACCTTGTTCCCCTTTTGGAAAATTTGAGCATTTTGGATAGTAACAACTTCAGACATTGGAATTATTAGTTTATACAAATGTGCAGAATCATATTTGTAAAAATTGACTAAAGCATTATTTATCTTAACATAATGAGGTTTAAAACTTTTGAGGGTTTAATGGTCTTTCGTTGTTTGACCGTTTAAATTTGTCAGGTGCATATGAGAGGTCTGAAATTTTGGTTTCTTGGAGTCCTTTTTACTCCACTATTTTTGTTTTCGCAAAAAACACAAAAATACAGCAGCATTTATGAAACCTATTTTGATGCTGAAGAGCTATATGCACATATGCAGTATAGCGCTGCGAAAAAAGAGTTTAGAGACTTCATTGATCTCTGTCAAAATCCCAACGATCCTTTGTATCAAAAGGCACTTTACTATGAAGGTGTTTCAGCCCTGGAATTGTATAACGGAGATGCCATTGAATTACTCATGGGGTACAATAAGCTCTATCCTGAGAACATTCACAGAAAATTAATCAATTTTAAAATCGGCAGATACCACTTTCAGGATAGCAGGTATGAAGAAGCTCAGGAATGGCTTGAAAAAATAACTTCCAGGGATTTAGATTCGGGATATAGAGAAGAGTATCAATTTAAGCTTGGTTATTCAGCTCTTCAAAACCTGGACAAAGAGGTAGCAATAGAAGCGTTTAGAGAAAATCTAAACGGGACGTCTCAATATGCCCCTCCGAGCAAGTACTTTTTTGCTCATTTATGCTATGAACGGGGTTCGTATCAACTAGCTCTTGAACAATTTTTGATTTTAGAAAAAGATGTCAATTATTGCGGCATTGTACCTTACTATGTAGTACAGATATACCACAAGCAAGGGGACTATGACAATGTAATAGCCTATGCCCCAAAGGTTCTCGCTTGTAAACTGGTAAATCACGAGGCTGATGTAAATCATATTATTGGGAATGCGCATTACAACAAAGGAAATTTTGACGATGCGATTGATTTTTTACTAAAGCATGCCAGTAAATCAAAACTCACCAGACAGGATGCTTATGAGCTGGGGTATTCGTTTTTTATAACTAAAGATTATGAGCATGCCATTCATTATTTAGATCAGGTGGCTCGATTTGATGACAGCCTTGGCCAGATAGCGATGTATCAAATAGCAGAGAGCTATCAATTCAGTAATAAACCTCTGGCTGCAAGAAGCGCATTTGAAAGCGCCTCGGAAATGTCCACCATTGAGAAGATCAAAGAAGACGCGCTATATAATTTTGCGGTCATTTCGTTTGAAATTGACATTAATCCATATGATGAATCTGTACGTGCATTCGAGAAATATCTTGAGAGCTACCCAAATTCTAGTCGAAAGAAAGATGTCTATCAGTACCTAATAAACGTATATTCTTCTACAAGCAATTACAAAAAGGCGATAGAATCTTTAAATAAGCTACCAAAATTAGACGCACGATTAAAACGCGTATACCAGACCATATCGTATAATCATGGAGTGGAATTATTTCAGAAAAGACATTACAATTCCTGTATTAAAGCTTTTTCAGAGGTATCCAAACACCCTATAGACCCCCAACTTGTTGCCATATCAAAGTACTGGTCTGCAGATGCTTATTACCGCTTAAAAAAGATGTCTGAGTCCATTACATTCTATAAAGATTTTGTGGCTTCTCCCGCTTCAAATTCAATTCCCGAGAAAATTGATGCCTACTATAATATGGCTTATGCCTACAAGGAGAGAGAAGAAATGAGTCGAGCTTCAGAAAATTTTAGAATTTATATTCAATCCAAACCCGACAACCAAGAAAAGCTTGTTGATGCCTGCTTTAGAGTGGCAGATATTTTTTATGTGGATAAAGAAAACAGCCTGGCTATCGAATTTTATCAAAAAGCCCTTTCGTATAATTCAGGCCTGAATGATAAGGCATTATTTTATTTGGCAAAAACGTACGGTTATAGCGGAGAGGTAGAAAGGAAGATTGAATATTTAAATACAATATTGTCTGATTATTCCTCTTCAAGGTATGCAATGAATGCGACTTATGAGCTTGCAAAAACATATTCATCGATTGGTGAAAATGACAAGGCGCTTAAGCACTATGAGGACTTACTTTCTGATTTTCCGAATTCACCATTTGCACTTGATGCTCAAATTGGTATTGCGAATTCATATTATAAAAAATGGGAATATGTTAAGGCAGAAACTGCGTATTTGAAAATTTTATCTGAGCATGTCAATGAAACAGAAGTATGTGAAGTAGCGGCAAAAGGATTGGTTGATATATATACTGCTCAAAACAAGCCGCAGAAAGCAGCGGAGGTTGTTGAGAGATATTCCTGTATTAATTATTCAGATGACGAGAAAGAAAACCTGTTCTATTCCCCGGCATTACAGGCCTACCTTGACACAAATTATTCTGAAGCGGCAGATAAGTTTCTCATTTATCTGGAGCACTTTTCCGAAACAGGCAAGTATGTAAACGAGTCATATTATTATTTAGGCAATTCCTATTATCATCTAAATGACACCTTAAAATGGGTGTCGAGCTATGAGGCCTTTTTAGAGAAACCAGCAAGTACATATAGTGAATCGGCTGCAACCAAAGTGGCCAATTATTACTACAATAAAAAGGAATACCTAAATGCACTGAATTATTATTTAAAGCTGGAAAAATTAGCTTCAACTCCGGCTTCTTTGTTTGATTCCAGATTTGGAGTGATGAGATCTGCATTTTTCACAGAAGACTACAACCTAAGTAAAGATTATGCTGCGCTGGTATTGGAGTCCACATCTCTCAATGAAAACTTAAAAGCAGAAGCGCATTATGCACAAGGAATTTCATGTTACAAACTCAGTCTTTTAGAAGAAGCAATTCCGTCTTTGGAATGGCTTGTTAAACACACCACCACATTTATGGGTTCAGAAGCACAGTTTACTCTTGCTCAAATTCATTTTGTTCAAGAGGAGCTTGAAAAATCAAAAGCAGAGATTAAGGAGCTATTAAAAATGAAACCGAGCTATGATTTTTGGATAGCAAAAGGGCTTATTCTAAAATCAAGAATACTCGTAAAAGAAAATGATTTGTTTCAGGCCGAACAAAATCTAAAAGCAGTAATGGAACATTATCCTATTCAGGATGATGGAATAATTGAAGAGGCCAGTGTGCTTTGGGAAGAAATCATGATATTAAAAAATCCGCCTGTAGAAAAATCCACAGACGATACAGAAACTAAAATTGAAATCAATGAAGAGTAAGCTCATTGTACTCCTGTTTTTTTCCTTCATCATCCAGGCTGTTGGGTATGCACAGCCCCCGGATGTGGTTATTGACGGTAGAGGGAGTAGAGTCGTTGAGCCTTCTTTCAGAATAACGGAATCACCTGAAATAATTGACTCTGTCAGGCCTTCACAGGTTCCTTCATATCCCTTACTGGTTTATCAATTTCCTACACAAATTGGATTCAGCAATATTAAGGCTGCCGAAATAGAAACGACTGATAAATTGAAACAGATTTATCCTTTTTACGCGAAAATAGGGATGGGATCTGGAATAATGCCTTTAGGGCAATTGGTGTTTAATTCCACTCGATCTAAGGGGTATCAATATGGAGCAACCATTAATCACCTGAGCTATTTTGGTTCAATTGAGAACAGAGAAGGGATTGTATTTGCGCCGTCAAATTATGACCGAACTTCGTCGTCTTTGTACGGGAAAATAGTAGACAATCATTACAGTATAAGAGGGCAGATTGATTATAATAATTATGGATTCAATTATTATGGCGTACCATCTGATACTATTTCAAAAAGCTCCATAAGTCAGCGTATTCAAAGTATTGGAGGAGCATTTAACTACACCTCGGATTTTGGAAACAAAGAGGTGCTAAATTACAAGGTCGATTTGGCATATAGGTATTTGTTTACGAAACCACCATCTGTAGATTCTCTGTCTGAATGGCGGACACAAGAGCACAACATCCATTTTAAAACCAAAGGATGGTACAATTATAAAAGTGAAACTTTTTACGGAATTATTGGAACGAGATTTAATAACTACCGTTTTGGATTAGAGGATTCAGTGTTGAATGTCATGAATACAGGAAGACTAAATAACAACACTATTATTGATTTGAAACCGGGAGTTCTTACACACTTAATGGATAACAAATTCAAACTGGATGTTGGATTTGCACTTGCTTTGGATATTGCTTCTGAAAGCAGACTATATATTTATCCTCAGGCGGAGATTAAATATTCTTTGTTTAATGACATATTCATTCCTTTTGCAGGTATTGGTGGAGGACTGACTCAAAACACTTTTTCAAAATTAGCTGGAGAGAATGAATATATTAATGCCTCCCTGCCTCTTGAAAATGAAAACAACCCATATGATATCTACGGTGGAATAAAAGGAACATTAAGCAAAAAAATGGGCTTTAATGTAAACGCGAGTTTTAAGAAAATAACCAATAAAGCATTTTTTATTACCGATACAAACGCAGTATATAACAATACCTTTGATGTTTTATACGACAGCTTAATTCACACACGAATAGAGGCCTCCATTTATTATCAAATGGATGAAAAGCTGAAAATAGATGGCCTGGCAAGATTTAATAGTTATGAAATGATGCATCATGCATTTGCATGGAATCTTCCTGTTCTGGAATTTCAGTTAAGAGGGGCGTATAATTTATATGACAAGTTTTTATTGAATATTGATGGTAGAATTGAGACGGGGAGAAAGTCCTTGGTTTACGAAGCTGGCGAAGGGGTAATGGAGGAAAATGATCAGTACTATGTAAATCTCGGGTCTATTGTCGATTTCAATCTTGGAGTGGAGTACAGATACAATAAACGCATTACAGCTTTCTTCCAGCTAAATAATATATTCTCTCAGCGATATAGTTCATGGTACAATTATCCAGTTCAGCCTATACAGGTAATGGGAGGGGTTTCTTTTAGGTTTTAAAATGAAATCAGAAGCTGTAATTCTAAAAAGAAAAGGAGAGCCAAATAAAGCCTTTGAATTAAAACAGATCACACTTCCTGATCTAAAATCAGATGAGTTGCTTATAGAAAGCGAGGCTTTCGGATTGAACTATGCCGATGTCATGGCGAGAAATGGACTTTACAGAGATGCTCCGCCGATGCCATGTGTAATTGGGTATGAAGTGGTTGGAAAAGTCATTGAAATTGGAAGTGATGTGAATCAGTCATTAATGAGTTCCAGAGTATTGGCTTTTTGTCGATTTGGAGGATATGGTAAACACGTGATTACAAAGAGTAATGCGGTAATTCCAATCGAAAACCTTCCGTTTCAGGAGGTTCTGGCATTGTCTACACAGGCAGTCACGGCTTTCTATATGACAGATGTATTGTCTCCAGTACTGGAAAAGGATAAAGTGCTGATTCATGCGGCGGCAGGAGGAGTAGGGTCAATGCTCATTCAGCTTGCTAAAAGAAAAGGAGCACAGGTTATTGCAAAGGTAGGAACCCATGAAAAGGTAAAAGTCGCGAAAGAATTAGGTGCAGACTTTGTCATCAATTATAACGAAAAGGAATATTCCAAAGAGGTACGAAATGTCCTTAATGGTGCTGCTTTAGATGTTGTATATAACCCTGTTGGAGGATCTACTTTTAAAAAAGACTGGAAATTACTTGGCTCTGGTGGAAGGCTCTTTATTTTTGGCGGCTCAGAGCTATCAGACGGGAAATTTGGACTTTTATCTTCATTAAATTTTCTCCGCAAAATGGGCTTGGTAATTCCCGCTACTTTGATGATGAGCTCTAAGAGTATTTTAGGAGTTAACATGCTTAAAATTGCTGATACTCGGCCTGAAATTATGCAATCCTGTCTTCTGGAACTCATGAAGCTATATACTTCAAATAAAATTCAGGTGTGTGTAGGAGGGTCTTTTAATGTGAGTCAAATAAGTCAAGCACATGAGCTTCTTGAAAGCGGAAAATCAAAAGGAAAGATATCCGTATTCTGGGGCTAATTCTGTTTTGCAAAAAGCCTAATGAAAACCTTTTTTATCTGTTCTCGAAACAAGAACATTAAAATTAAATAAGGAATGATCATGAGGAAAAGAATCCCTACGTTTATGTTACTACCAAAAGAAGACTCTTCCAATTCACTTCCCTGCTCCGAAAGCAATTTGCACTGTGAGCATCCCTGGGTAAATGCATTGTAACAGACAATACCGGTGAACACAATAAAAAGAATGATTTTGTTATACATAAAAGGCCTTATCAGATACGGCAAAAATACAAATTAAATAAGTTACTTTTGTGCAAATGAAATGTAAATTAGTTCAGCTTGTTGTAATCAGTACACTATTATTAGCCTGTGGGGAGGAAATAGAAGTCGTTGATAATGAGGCTTTTGTTACCCAATCTACTACAAAGAACAATTATAAGAAAGAATTACAAAAGCTGAATAATATTCTCGAAACCAATCCAGATAATGTGGAGGCTCTTGTGGAGCGAGGTAATTTGGAATTGAATAATTATGATTTTTTGAATGCTTTTGCAGATGCAGCAAGGGCATATAGACTCGATAGCAGCAGGGTAGATACAAGATTGTTATATGCCTCAGCTTTAATTAATAGACCGAATAGCAGCGAGCAGGATAAGCATGTTGCACATGAACATTTCAAAAAATTATTGGAACAGGAACCGACTAACACAAAGGTCATGACTGGACTTGCCAATACCTATATATTTCAGCAGGATATTGAAAATGCACGCTACTGGATTGATAGGGCTTTAGAAATTGATCCTAAATTTATTGATGCACATAGCTTAAAAGGAAGCATTTATAAGATGTTGTATTCTGCACTCCAGGAGGATCCTGAATCCCAAAGGTTGGCCGGTGCATATCTTGACACGGCCATAATGACCTATTCAAAAATCACCGAAATATATCCGGAAAATCATGTGATGTATGTGTATTTAGGAGTTTTATTGCAGCAGCAAAACAACCCCATTTGTATAGATCATTATTTATCTGCTGTGCAACTGCAACCCGACAGTATTGATTACAAATACAGTTTGGCGTTTGCTTATGGAGAATTTGAAAGAGAGCGTAAGGCAATGAGAGTATACGAGGAAATGATAGAACAGGATTCAACGTATTATGAAGCCTACTGCCAGATAGGTCAGATTTTACAGTTCAAATTTCAGGAAATCGATAGCGCCCTTAATTATTATTCTGAAGTTATTGAATTGGATCCATATCATCTGGATGCTTATGTTAATATTGGAATTGCCTATGAGGATAAAGGAGATATTACAAGAGCTCTTCAGAACTATTCTAAAGCCATTGCTATTGATCCTCAATTCCGCAAACCGACTATGACTACTGCACAGTTTAATGAGCAGCGACAAATGGCACGTGATAGAGCCGATAAACTCAGAAGGAGATTGTGAAAAAAATAGAAATTATAAGCGCTCTGCTTGGAGATGTAGCGATTCCAGTAGTAGGGTTTCTGTTTTGGGATTGGGGATTTTATTTCATTGCTTTATTCTTTCTTTTTGATCTCTTGTTCAGGACCTTATTTCTAAAAAAAAGAGTCTCAGCCTTACCGGATTTTTCACGAAGAAACAAGTTCTTATTTAAGGGGTTTCTATATCCGTTTATTGAATTTGTACTTATCCATTGTATTGTCGTTGTTTCCTTTTCTTCATTGAGTATAGGCGATGCATTCATTGATTTTTTAACCTATGAAGATCTTGGTATACAGCAGGGAATAGTTATCATCCCCCTTCTTTTACTGAATGAAATCATGAAAATCAGAAACGAAAAGAAAATGGGAGTTCCGGCTTCGTTTCGGACACAAATTCTTTTGAATGGCCAAAAAGTCCAGCTGTACAGAACAATATTTTGGGTAATCTTATATTTACTGGTATTATTCCTGAATATTCCTGAAACGATTTTAATCACTGCTTTTTTCATCGTGTTGACAGTTCAGCCATTTGTTGTTTTTCGAAATGTGCATTGACTGTTCATTAAAAAGTTCCGACTCTAAATTTTACCTATTTTTGTTCATTGTGAAATCATAATGAATAAGAACGAAGAATTAGAAAATAAAAGAGAACAGTCTCAAAAGGGCGGAGGCGAAGAACGCTTAAAAAAACAGCATGCTCAAGGTAAGCTATCTGCTCGGGAGAGAATTTCTGTTTTACTTGACGAGAATTCCTTTCAAGAAATAGGAGGCTTTGTAGAGCATCGATCGACTGCATTTGGATTGGAAAAAAACAAAATTCCCGGAGATGGGGTAGTGACGGGTTACGGCACAATCCACGGGAGATTGATATATGTTTTTTCTCAGGATTTTACAGTTTTAGGAGGTTCGTTGTCAGAAACTCATGCAGGAAAAATTTGTAGAATCATGGATTTGGCTACAAAAAATGGGGCGCCTCTTATTGGATTGAATGATTCAGGAGGAGCTCGAATTCAGGAAGGAGTAGTCTCTTTAGCTGGGTATGCAGATATTTTTTATCGTAATACGAGGGCTTCGGGAGTGATTCCTCAGCTTTCGGTTATTATGGGCCCTTGTGCTGGTGGAGCAGTATATTCTCCCGCTTTAACTGATTTTATTTTTATGGTGGAAGAGACCTCATACATGTTTGTTACTGGACCGAATGTGGTAAAAACCGTAACTCACGAAGAGGTTTCTTCTGAGGATTTGGGTGGAGCTAAGGCTCATGCAGAGAAATCAGGGGTGAATCATTTTACGGCAAGTAATGATGTAGAATGCCTAAAGATGGTTCGTGATTTATTGACTTACCTTCCTCAAAACTGTCAGGAAAACCCTCCACATCCTTCGAATTTTGAGTTTGATGAAAAAAACACGGAAAAGATAGGGTCAATTATTCCCGAAAACGCAAGTGTTCCTTATGACATACGACATATAGTTGATTGTGTGATTGATCGGGATACTTTTAGAGAAGTACATAAGGATTTTGCCACAAATATTGTAGTTGGTTTTGCCAGAATAGAAGGTAGAACGATAGGAGTTGTTGCAAATCAACCAGCCTCTTTAGCAGGGGTGTTAGATATTGATTCGTCTAGGAAAGGAGCACGATTTGTTCGTTTTTGTGATGCCTTTAATATCCCTCTTTTGGTTTTTGAAGATGTTCCGGGGTTTTTACCAGGGACAGACCAGGAGTGGCGTGGTATTATTACACATGGAGCTAAATTATTATATGCTTTTTCTGAAGCGACAGTTCCAAGAATAACTGTTATCACAAGAAAAGCGTATGGAGGGGCCTTCGATGTTATGAATTCCAAAAGTATTGGGTCGGATCTCAATTTTGCATGGCCTACTGCTGAGATTGCCGTAATGGGAGCAAAAGGAGCTGCAGAAATCATTTTCAAAAAAGAGCTTTCTTCAGCAAAAGACAGAAATAAAAAATGGCTTGAAAAAGAGGCAGAGTATGCTGCTATGTTTGCCAATCCATATCGTGCTGCTGAACGGGGAATTGTGGATGAGGTTATTTATCCGAATGAAACCAGGAGCAGGCTCATACAAGGATTTAAAATGTTAGAAAATAAATTCGAAAGCACACCAAATAAAAAACACGGAAACATTCCACTTTAACACAGGTTTAAATGAAAGAACTAATCGAAGCATTCTCGGAGAATATAAAAGAAGCTATTGATATTGCACAGTCTGCTGTACTGCGAAAACCTTCACAGGAGATTCACAATATTGTGATGTGCGGCCTTGGAGGATCTGGCATAGGAGCTAAAATGGTGGCCAACTGGCTTATGGATGATATCACACTTCCTATTGCCTTAGTTAACGATTATACTTTACCCGCTTTTGTGGGTAAAAACACATTGGTTATAGGATCGAGCTATTCTGGTAACACAGAGGAAACAACTATGGCCATTTCAGCTGCAAAAGACAGGGGGAGTCATATTATATGTATTTGCAGTGGAGGAAAGCTAGAGGGCTTTTGTTCTGACAATGATTATGATTGTATTCTCGTGCCGGGGGGAAATCCTCCCAGAAGCGCATTGGCCTATTCTGTGATACAATTGCTTCATATTTTTGCTGAATTAGGTTTTGTTTCCCATGAACATAAAAAGGATATGCTAAAGGGAGGTGAACTAATTGTTCGAGAGAAAGAGGAAATTCACAGATTGGCAAAGGAAATGGCAGAGCATTTATTTGAAAAGGTTGGAATCTACTATGCTGAGGCTAAATATGAAGGAGTTATCGTTCGAGCACGGCAGCAGTTCAACGAAAATTCAAAGTACCTGGGATGGCATCATGTTATACCAGAAATGAATCATAACGAGCTTGTGGGATGGACTGGTGGAGATCACCGCTTTGCTCCGATTTTCTTTAATACTGGAGACCTCCATCCCAGAAATTACAGGAGATTTGAAATTTCTCAGAATGCAGTAGAAAAAAAATGCGGAAAGGTATTGGTGGTATCTGCAAAAGGAGATTCATTTATTGAGCGTTCTGTTTATTTAATCAACATTGTTGATTGGGCGTCTTATTATCTATGTGAAATGAATGGCGCCGACATCATCGATATTGAAATCATTGATTATTTGAAAGGGGAATTAGCTAAATTTTAATGAAGTCCGTACCTGAAGTTACTGTTGAGAATTTAGGGCTCATTGATTATAAAGAAGCCTGGGACTTACAGGAGCAGTATTTCAAAAAAGCCATTGACCTTAAAATTGCGCGAAGAAATGGAGAGGACGTTCCACTGCCAAGGAATTATCTGTTGTTTTGTGAACATCCAAACGTTTTTACTATAGGAAAAAGTGGAAAACAGGAAAACTTATTATTGACGTCAAAGGAAGTGGAATCTAAAGAAGCGTCATTTTATAAAATCAATCGGGGTGGGGATATTACGTATCATGGTCCAGGGCAATTGGTCGTGTATCCGATTTTGGATTTAGAACAATTTTTCACAGATATACATCAATACATGCGTTACCTTGAACAGGCGGTAATCAATACACTATCTGAATTTGGGATACAAGCCAGCAGAATTGAAGGGATGACTGGAGTATGGTTGGATTCAGGAAATGATAAGGCCAGAAAGATTTGTGCTATGGGAGTTAAAAGTTCAAGATGGGTCACTATGCATGGGATAGGGTTTAACGTCAACACCGATTTGAGTTTTTTTTCTCACATAGTCCCTTGTGGAATAGACGATAAAGCAGTAACTTCAATTCAGAAAGAGCTTGGACAGGAAGTAGAAATGGAAAAGGTGAAAGAAATCATCCTGGATGAATTTAAGAAGCTCTTTTGCTTTGAAGTAAAAAATCAACTTGAGTTTTGATTCGGAAAATTCTTAAATATCTGGTCTATTCCATATTCACCATTATCGTATTGGTCAATGTGTTTATTCTTTTGACAGGAAGATATTATCTGTATTCTGGAATAGTAAAAACATATTTTGTTGGAAAAACTGGACCAGGTATATACGACTTAGATGTATTTCCAGTGAATACAATTAAAAAATCGAAATCTCCTTATCAATTTGTCTTAGCCAAAAACAAGTCTGAACTTACTTTGAGCAAAACGGATTTAGACTATCATACTCAATTTGACACAAAGGCTTTTCTTGTTTTTCAGGGAGACACGCTGATTTTTGAAAAATACTGGGATGAGCACAATGTGAATCAGGTTTCTAATTCCTTTTCGGCAGCCAAGACGGTTATAGGCCTGTTGATTGGTATCGCAATTGAAGAAGGGAAAATTCAGAGTGTTGATGATTTTGCAGGAAAATATATTCCTGAGTTCAATAAAAATGGAAGAGAGAAAATCACTATTCGTCATTTGCTGACGATGTCTGCGGGATTTGATTGGCATGAAAGCGGAAGCAATCCTCTTTCAGAGGCTGCAGAAGGGTATTATGGAAATGATTTATTCGGTCTGGTCACAAGGTTGAGAGTTATAGAAACTCCTGGACAGAGATTCAATTACCAAAGTGGAAATTCTCAGATTTTAGGATTTATTCTTGAACGTGCCACAGGTAAATCACTGCATCAATATACCGAAGAAAAACTATGGCAGCCATTAGGAGCGGGGAGTAATGCATTTTGGAGCCTGGATAAAGAAAATGGAGCTGAAAAAGCATTCTGCTGTCTGTACGCAACAGCTAGGGATTTTGCGTTGATAGGACAGCTTATTTTAAATAAGGGAAAATGGAACAACAAACAAGTAGTCCCTATATGGTTCATGGAAAAAATGGTTGAAACTCCAAAAATGTCCACAAAAGAAGGTGTGAAAAACATGAGGTATGGATGGCATATTTGGATCTATAAAAACCATGGAGATCCTGTGTATTACTGTCGCGGGTTAAAAGGACAATATATGATTGCCATTCCAGGAAAGAACCGTGTAATAGTCCGTCTGGGAACCAAAAGAGACGAGCATTATTCCATGCCTGAAAGTAGATTAAATGACAAGGCTTATCGAAAAGAGAATAACGAAAAGTACGGACATACCTTAGATTTATATCGGTATTTAGATATGGCCGAGAGAATTGTAGCCCAAAGACAGTAATCAATGAAGAAGGAATTAAGAGGACCAAAGGTGGAGAATGTGGCTGTCGCTGTTATCGAAACATTGCACGAAGGAGAAAAGGCGTATTATGCCTACTTATTGAATCTTCGTGACGACATAATGGAGGGGATCATTGTTGCGAGTACCGGATACGGACAAAACCTGAATACAGGTGAAAAAATAAGAACTTCAACGCTCCGTCATTCCATTGAGGTATTATTACCTAACGAGGCAGCTAAAATCGAACCGATAATGCCGGAAGTCTTTGGCTTATCTAATGAATACTGGGTGAGCTTCTGGGTCAATGAAGTAATGTACGATAAGCGCTTTGTGTTTCCAGCAGAATCTATATCATCATCCAATATGACGATGATAAATCAGTTGGGGAAACCTGGGGTAATTATTAAATGACTTCTTTGTAGTCCTACATAGAGGGGCATACTTCAAGGTAAAGTTTCTTTTGAGTACATTTGTATCCTTAAAACTCAACTCCTCTTAAAATGCCCTTATCTAAAATCAGTTTTTTATTCATGTTCTTCTTGGCTAATGTTTGTTTTGGTCAGAATCCTGGCATGACTTTAATTGGCTTATACAACCATAATCTGCCAGCCGGTGGAGAAGTTGAAATTATTGCTCCTTTCGACTCCGTGAGCAATCGTTTGTTTGCCAATTTGGAAAAAGATAAAATTACCATAATAGATATATCTAATCCCTCATCACCGGATTCCATAGGTACTATCGATATTACACCTTATGGCACATTGGCCTTAAATGTTGCAGTCGGCAATAATCTTGTAGCTGTTGCAGCTCAAGGGGTCACAAAGCAAGATAGCGGAAAGGTTGTTTTCTTTGACCTAGATGGGACATATATTAATGACCTTGCTGTGGGACCAGCTCCCGGGATGCTGTCATTTACACCAAATGGAAGATATGTGGTAGTCGCCAATGAAGGAGTTCCTTCTGACGATTACTCCATTGATCCCGAAGGAGGTATAACAGTCATAGACTTAATTAATGGGCCTACCGCTCCAGTTGTTAATCACATTGGCTTCTCAGACTATAACATAGGAGCGCCTGGACAAAATTCTTTTCCGGAAGGAGTTCATTGTTATGGGCCGGGAGCAACGAGAGCAATGGATATGGAGCCAGAATTTGTAACAATAAGCAATGACGGTCAAAAAGCGTATATTTCTCTACAGGAAAATAATGCAGTATTGGTTATCGAAATACCATCAGCATCTATTGATACTATTTTTGCTTTGGGTTATAAAGATCATAATATCCCAGGCAATGAACTAGATGCTAGTGATCAAGACGGAGTAATTAACCTTAGTTCTTACCCGGTATTTGGAATGTATCAGCCCGACGGATTAGCTTATTTTGGAACACAAGGGAGCTCTTATTTCCTTACTGCAAACGAAGGTGCAGCAAGAAAATACACGGCTTTTAACGAAACTGAGAGAATTTTCAATTTAGAATTGAATCCTTCGTCTTTCACAAATATTGCTGCTCTGCAAGAACCAGAAAATTTAGGAAGACTTAATGTCACAACGGCATTTGGAGATGTGGGAGATGACCAGATTATCGATACATTATATTCATATGGTGGGCGGTCATTCTCCATTTGGGATGCGGTCACCGGAAGTTTAGTTTACGACAGCGGAAGCGAATTTGAATCTCAAATAGAATTACTCCACCCGGAGATTTTTAATTCAGAAGGGGGAAGCGGAACTTTTGACAGCAGGAGCGATAATAAGGGACCAGAACCTGAGGATGTAGTTGTTGGTCAGGTTGAAAATCGATACATAGCTTTTATAGGACTAGAACAAATAGGAGGAATTATGGTATATGACATTACCAATCCATTGGCACCTGAATTTCTGATGTATGAACCTTCTGCTCCTGGGGATTTTGGCCCAGAGGCTTCGGTGTTTATTAATGCAATGCAAAGTCCAAATGGAAAACCGTTATTAGTTGTGGCACATGAAGCGAGTAGTACGCTTGCCATATATGAAATAGCCGGCAATATTGGTGTTGATGAGGAAGTCCAAGAATTACAATTTTCCCCCTATCCAAATCCAACAAGTTCATTTGTTACGATTGGACATGTCGGTTCAGCAGGTTCAGAGTATTCATTGTACACGATTTACGGAGCTTTTGTACAATCGAAAAAACTTCATGGATCTGAGACTCAGATAGACATGTCTCATATACCGCAAGGGACTTATCTCCTCAAGATTAATGACGTCGTCCATAAGATATTAAAAACAGAGTAAGCCTCATATTGTCAATGAAATTTATTGAACCAGAATTAAAAATTGCTTTAAGCTACCTTCGTAATCTAGATGTGGACCAAACACCGAAATGGGGATCTCTTTCATCTATAGGAATGGTTGAACATTTGACTGATTCTCTCAATATGGCTTCAGGAAAATCGAAACATGACATAGAGGTTCCTGAAAAATACTGGTCCAAAATGAATGAAATTTTAGCTTCAGAAAATGGAATGCCCAAAAATTTTAAAGCCACATTTGCCCCTGAGAACAGAACAATTCGAAATGAAAACCTGACTGATGCTCTTGCAGAATTTGAGAGGGCCTGGATTGAATACGACCGCGTTTTTGAGGAAAACGAAAGACTCATTAACAATCACCCGAATTATGGTCCCTTAAATAAAAGTCAATGGAAAAGACTTCTTTCGAAACATTTGACACATCATTTTGAGCAATTTTCGATTCATCTACGCTGTTCGTCAGCTCCTATTAATATTACGTAATCATTAAATCCATTATTGTCTTTAACCTTTACGGACCCTTTATATTCTTCCACAATATTTTTCACTACTGCAGTTGACAAATTGAAGGTGTTTTCCTGCTGATTCATAATCATGTCATATACGCTGTCCTCAAATATGTTCTGTTTGCCAGAAGTATTTGTTTGAAAGGTGATTTCGTAAAAGCTGTCTTTGCTGATTGATTGTATTTCAATAAGAATCGGCCCATCATTACCGCTTAATAAGATTGCAATCATATTTGACCAAAGCTGAAAAAATTTATATTGATTGCCATTTTTGATAATGTGATTGTTGTCAATGGATAAATTGATTTGCGCTCTTTTATGAAGATCCTCTTGCAAGACCTCGAGTACAGCTGAAATACTTGTTTTGATATTAACATCTGATTTTTCTTCAACCCGACCTTGTTCCAGCGCTTTTTTGAGCGATTCTACAACTTTTGAAGATTGTTCTGTAGCATTTAAAGTGTTTGCGGTAATCTGTTGAAACGACACCAGGCAGGTAATCAAATTAATGACTTCTTTTCTGTTTTGTTGTTTCAAGATAAATGCAATCAATGCATCCGATTCACTGTCGATGAATATTTTATTCAAATCGAGGCTTAATGTATGTGCTTCCTGCTCATTTAAATGATAATCGCGCATCAATATTTCTTCAATTTTTATTGTTCTATTACGTATGGTTTTGCCGGACGGGAATAGTTCTCCGTTAAATTTCTTAGCGTATTCAAAGCCAAACAATACCTGCTGGGTAGAGCATTTTTTTATTCCGTTATTGAAAAGATCGTTATACAGAAAGTGCAGCCCTTCAGCACCTGCTTTTATAGCTCCTAAAGGGCTGTTAAGTCCATGAGCAAAAGTTTTGGCCGTTTCGCTTAAGATGATTTGTTTATCCTGCTCAAGAATTCTTTTAGACATTTCCAGATTGGAGTTTTTCTGTCTTTCTACTTCATCCTTTTTGTCTCTAACCTCCTTTGTTGCTTTTTTGATTTCTTTTACTAAACGAAATTGGCGCAATTTGAGATTTCTTGTTCTAAGCAGAATAATTCCCCATACCAATAACATTCCTAAGACTATATAAATAGTTTTTGCCCAAAGCGTGAGCCACCATGGTGGATGAATTGTAAAAGGATACTCTAAAGGCTTGGACCATGCTCCTGAAGACCCTTTGGCCCTGACCATAAAGGTATAGCTTCCATAAGGGATGTTAGTATAATCGGCAAAGGTTTCTTTCGTTGAATGACTCCAATGTTCATCCAACCCTTTTATTTTATAGCTGTATTTGATGTTTTGAGGGCCCCTCCAGTCAATTGCTGCATAGTGAAACGTTAGGTGGTTCTGGTCATAGTCAAGAACCAGGTCTTTTGGGAGATTTTCAAACTTTTCAATTGAAGAGAATGAAAGATTATTTTTCAAGGAATCATGAGGCGACCTGTAGTCGATGTGTTTATCGTTGACATTTATGCTCTTTAAAAGAAGTTTAGGCACGCCTGAAAGCTTATGTATAAAGTTTTTTGAATCCAATTTGGTAAGCCCTTTTCCTGTTCCCCACCACAAAATTCCATTTTTATCGAATACAGCACTATTTGCTAAAAAATCTATGCTTCTTAATCCATCATTCCAGCTGTAATTCGTGATTTTTGTTCTATTTGATTTTTCAAAAACCTTGAGATCTAACTCTGATAAGCCTTTTTCTGTTCCGAACCACATGGCATTTACTATGGTGTCTTCTATTATTGACCAGATTTTGTTATGGCATAATCCGTCTTTAGTGGAGAAATAATGGAATCGTTTTCCATCAAACATACAGGCTCCATTTCGTTGTGAGCCAAACCAGCAATTCCCTTTAGAATCCACAAAGGATGAGATAATAATATCACCTATCAGCCCTTCTTTCATCGTAATTCTTGTAAATGTACTACCGTCATATTTTATTATTCCGTTGAGACCTCCAAACCATAAGTTCCCCTTACTATCTTTACAGACACTTTTGATTCCAGTATGCTCCGAGTTTTTAAAGCGGCGAAATTCTTTTCCGTCAAATGAATAGATTCCAGATATTTTAGAGCCAAACCACATGAGCCCGGAGTCGTCCTCGATAATAGAGGTAAAGCCATTATTGTATAAACCATTCTCTTCTTTGTAGATGGTTAATTCATCTCCACTTAATTTTAATATACCACTATGTTCCGTGGTAAACCAAAGGTTACCCTTTGAGTCTTCGTAAATATTTTCATAGGTTAAGTTTGAAATAGACTTAAATTCAGGATAAAAATAAAATTGTCCATTTAACAAGGACATGACTTCACCACCCTCTCCTCCAAACCATATGCGTCCTTCTTTATCCTCACAAATTGAAAAGATATAATCACTTCTTAATCCGGATGAAGAGTGAAAATTCTCAAACGAATTCAGATTAATAATATTTACACCATCTCCATCCGTGCCTGCCCAGAGATTTCCTGCCTCATCGAATTCGAGACTTAAAATATGGTCTCCACTCATTCCATTTTTTTCATTAAGCCAGATAAAACGATTTTTATTGAAATGACAAATTCCACCGCCATATGTCCCCATCCATACATAATTATTCTCATCAACAAGAACATCATATACAGCATCATGTGGCAAAAAATTGGTCGAATTGTAATTGGTGAAAGACGTTCCGTCGAAGACATCAACCCCAGCATCCCAGTATCCTATCCAGATGTGTCCAAAGCCATCCATTGTTATGGAAGAAATATCGTTTGAAGACAAGCCATGTTCCCTTGTGAGATTTACAATCGAGTCTCCATCAATTATACTTATCCCCTCGTTAGAAGAAACCCAAATTCTGTGCTGAACATCTTCAATAATACCTCTGATCTCACCTCCAATAAGCCCTTCATTTATCGTAATATTTGTAAATGTTCTCCCGTCGTAAAAAGCAACCTCTTCATTTGTGCCAAACCACATTATTCCTTCAGAGTCCTCATAGATACATTGAATATCTTCATTTATTAAGCCTTGTTCTTTTCCGAAATGCGAAAAGTGACTTCCGTCATACTTGGTAATCCCACCACCCCAGGTTCCAAACCACATATTCCCTTTTCGGTCTTCATTAATGCACCAGACATTATTTGAGGAAAGGCCTGTTTCCAAGGTAAAGTGTCTAAAGTTGGAGCCATCATACATGCTAACACCACCGCTATTCGTCCCCAGCCATATTAATCCGCGACTATCTTGAAAAACATCCCATATATAGGAAGAACTTGTTCCCTGTTGAATGTCGAGGTATTTAATGTTTCGTACAGCTTTCCCTTTATAAATTGGGAGCTCTGAAGGAGACAAAAGAGGCATTTTTGCTTTTACAATTTTCGGTTTAACAATAGTCTTTAGCCTGGATTTATTAATTCCAAGCTTTCTTTTAATGAGTTTACTTGAATCCAGTATTGTGGACTTAGCTGTTCCCGAGTTTAAAGTGATAGAATAAAGTGCATTATTCTCACTTGGTATAGGTTGTGAAAGACGAATCACCTTTGGTGCCTTCATTGTGTCAATTGAAGTTACCACTGCTTCAAATTTTAAAGGTATTCCAGTAATTAAAGTGTCATTATTACATATAAGCGGATTAATGGGCTTCCCATAAATAGGCCCCTTTTTATAGCCTTTGGTTGGATTGTAAACTCTTGACTTTGCAGCTTGATCTATTGAGTTCTTTGGTGCTTTATTAGACTCGCAAGACGAGAAAGCAAAAAGACATAAAACAAAATATACTCGAACAATCCCTTGAATATTTTCATACATTCTTCGAATCATAGTAGAATAGTGATTATATAAAGATAGGCTATTCAGACAGAAAATTCAATCAAATAGCACTCTTAATTGTCGGGGACATTAGGTCATTATTTTTTAAGGCTGAAACGGCTTTTGTTTAATTTGATTTGTCAAGAAGCCCGACAAACACCTCAAATGACTTAATTTGAGGTATTATATCCTCGGTTTTCGTTATTCCAACCCCACCAACAATTAAAATCTCCTTACCATTACATTCAATATGCTCAATGGGATTATTAATGAAATAGTCGAGCATGTCATCAGTAAAGAATGCTTTTATTTTTTCTTTCTCATCTCCTTTTAAATAATACTGCTTTGAGAATTCCGGATTAGAATTAAAATTGATATCTCTCATTGACCCAAAAACCCGTACCCGATCAAACACCCGATCGACCAGTTCCTCCCTTCTAAGCATAAACTGTGGGGCCTCATAGGGGAGCTTGATATATTGCATGGATGAGTGATACACCTCCTTGGCCAGCATTGCTCCTTCGGAAAAGGTCACGTCCGAAACCTCCCAGTCCACCTTTTTTTTAAGGTATTTCCCCTTAATCAGGTTTTCCTTGTATTCAATGGGTCTGGAATCGAAAAAGTGAAAATTTTGTAATCGTACAAAGCTGCTATCCTGCCCCAGTTCAAAAGACCAATTATTGGCATTCGCCAGTGCCCGTAATATTTTTTGACGGGGTGATGTTTTGTTTGCGATTGGAGCCGTACTACTCTTTAAAGCAAATTTATGCTTAGTTGATGCCACGTGTTTATGCAAACCAATAAGAGCAACGGAGCCGCCTGTGAGCTCGTGCCCCCTCTTAAAATTAGCAATAGCTTCCTGAACTGTTAAATCGATTATTTTCGCTCCGGAGAAGTCTATCTGTAGTTTTGAACCTGGAGCGACAAGTTCGAGCTTCTTGAGGAGCTTTAAAAGAGTGAGGAAATTAGCCACTCCCCGAACCTTTATTTCAAAATCATTGCCCTTGTTTTTTAGCTCAATATTTCTCGGCGAAAAGACATATACGAAGAATTGAGGAACTGAGATTCTTGCAATTAAAATATGGGTAATGAGTGTAATGAGAATACCTGCAATTAAGCCAAATAATAGATTATTATACAAGGTAAATAAAAGTGTAGAAATCATGAAAACCAATTGTTCTACTCCTTCCTTGTAGACCTCGCGAAATACTCTTGGAGAGGCTAGCTTGATCCCTGCAAATACAAGTACGGCAGCTAAAGCAGCCAAAGGAATCATATTCATAACGGGTTGAAGGAGAACAATAAAGACCAAAACTAAAACACCATGAAAAAAGTTCGACCATCTTGTTTTGGCATGATTCTGAACATTAACTGTACTTCGTACGATGACGTTCAAAATGGGAAGCCCGCCGAGCATACCTGAAACAATGGAGCTTAAACCCAATCCCATTAAATCCCTGTTCAAATTTGTTTTTCTTTTGTAGGGGTCCAATTTATCTACAGCCTTTGCTCCCGCAAGACTTATCACAGAAGAGATTATAGTTAAGGACAATACAACTAGCCAGAAGACGCCGCTATCAATTCTTGAGAAATCGGGATAGAGAAATACATCTGTCAAATCTGAAGGGATGGAAATTAAATAGTTGACAGGTTTTTCAAAGGCAACTCCCATCACTTCAATCTGATGTGAATCCAGATAATTATATATTAGAACAATTGGAATTGAAATAGCTAAAACCCATACCGGAGCAGGGATGATATGAAATACCTTATAGCTTATTTTGGAATGGAAGAAAAGCAGAAAGATGCCAATAACGGAAATTATCGCGATATAAGGATTTGCATGTGGAAGCTGATCAATTAGGTCCCTCAAAATTCCTACTGCATTACCTGCATCAGATGAGGTGCCTATGGCGACATGCATTTGTTTGGCAAAGATGATTACTCCAATAGCTGCAAGAATTCCATGAATTACCGAGGAAGGGAATATCTCTGCAATGCGACCTAATTTGAATAATCCCAAGATGACTTGAAGTATCCCTGATACAACAAATGCCGCTAATACATAATTTATAGCATGTCCGCTACCATCGTTCAAAGAAATGATAGCGCCAAATATGACAGTAATCATTCCAGCTGCAGGCCCGTTTATAGTGAGCTTCCCACTTCTAAAAAAAGTAGTAACCAATCCGGCAATTACACATGACAATAATCCCGCTAAAGGCTGGACTCCAGAAGCCACAGCAATAGCCATTGATAACGGCAATGCCACCAATGCGACACTCAATGAGGCAATGGCATCATCTCTCCAGTGATTTTTTAACCCTGAAAATCCATCCTTGGGAATATCTTCGGTTCTTGATTGAAACATGGAATTCTAAATTAAAAAATTAAGGAGTACAAAGACCAAAAAATTGAATAGAAATCAAGTTAGCCCTGTTATTCAGAATAAAATTTATGCCAAAAGAGAATTTCCAGTCATATCATCAGGCTGCTCAATACCGAAAAGATGCAATATAGTCGGAGCGATATCAGCCAAAATCCCATCTTGAATAGGCTCGGATACTTTGTCAGAAACATGCACTACGGGTACAGGGTTCAATGTGTGAGCCGTATGTACAGTGCCATCCTCATTAATTGCTAAATCGGCATTGCCATGATCTGCAATAATAATAAACTGGTAACCTGTTTTTTTTCCATGGTCAACGATTTTACCTAAACACTGATCTACAGTGTTTACGGCTTTAACTATGGCTTCAAATACTCCTGTATGACCTACCATATCTGGATTCGCGAAATTTAGACAAATGAAATCTGAAGGAGCTTCAGACATGTGATTGAGTATTCGGGAGGTGACTTCTGGAGCACTCATTTCGGGTTGCAAATCGTAGGTAGCGACTTTTGGAGAATCTACTAGAATTCTTTTCTCCTGGTCAAATGGGGCCTCTCGTCCTCCATTGAAAAAGAAGGTGACATGCGGGTATTTTTCGGTTTCGGCAATACGAACTTGAGATTTACCTGCTTTTGAAAGAACTTCTCCTAAGGTGTTTTGTAAATTTTTCTTATCAAAAATCACATGTATACCTTTGAAGGCTTCATCGTATCTGGTCATGCAATAATAATCTAATTCGATTTTCGACATTCCAAATTCCAGAAAATCTTTTTGAGTCAATACAGTGGTAATTTCTCTTGGGCGGTCAGAACGAAAGTTAAAGCATATCACGGTATCACCAGATTCAATTATTCCATTTTGATCCAGTAATATTGGGTCAATGAATTCATCCGTTATTTCTTTACCGTAAGAGGCTAAAATGGCTTCCCCAGGGGAATTGAATTTTTCTCCCACTCCTGCAGTTAAAAGATCATAACACTTTTTTATTCTGTCCCACCGTTGATCTCGGTCCATAGCATAGTACCGGCCTATGATACTTGCTATTTTAACCCCGTTTTCACTTGCGGTTTTTTCAAGAGATTTTATACATTGTAGCCCACTTTTAGGATCGCAATCTCTTCCATCTGTAAATGCATGTATATAGACATTTTCGCTTTGTTGTTGCTTGGCCATCTTGCACAGAGCATTAACATGTTCCTGACTGCTGTGCACACCACCATGAGAAACCAGACCAATAAAATGAACTTTTTTATTCTTGCTTTTTGCAATTGTAAAAGCATTTAATAATGTTGGGTTCGTATAGAATTCCTTCTGTTCAATTGAATGATTAATTCTAGAAAGTTCTTGATGAACAATTCTTCCGGCTCCAATATTCAAATGACCTACTTCAGAATTTCCCATTTGCCCTTCAGGTAATCCCACGTGATTTCCAAATGTTTTCAATGTCGAATTAGGATAATTTTTGATTAGAGAATCGAAAAAGGGGGTATTCGCATGGGCAATTGCATCAGTATGGTCTCCTTTGCCAATGCCCCATCCGTCAAGAATTATTAAAGCGACCTTATTTGTCATTTGGTAATCTTATAGTAAATATTGAGCCCTTGGGGAGGTTCTCTTGGTACGTGATTTCCCCCATATGCAGCCGTACAAATTCTTTTGCAATGTAAAGGCCTAAACCACTTCCTTTTTTAATTCGGGTTTCTTCATTTCCAATACGATAGAATTTATCAAAAATATTTACTTTTTCTGATTCTGGGATTCCCGGGCCTTTGTCTTTTATAGAAATTTCATAAGCATTATTAACGGCTTCTCCTTCAATAATAATTTCATCATCCCCACCGTATTTTATGGCGTTTTCAATAATATTAATCAAACTTGTTTCTATCATAAAGGCATCCACGGTAATAGAACCTATATTTGCTATTAATTTAATCTGTTCTTTTTGATGTCTTTTATTTGCTTCGCTAACAACCCTTTTTAATAAGTCATTTAAGTTCACTGTTTTTTTATCGGGAACAAGGCCTTTATTTTCTATTCTAGAAGCATTTAGAATATTGTCTATGAGTAAATTCAATCTGTTATTTTCTGATATAGCTTTTTCTATGAGGTCTTTTCTTTGGAGATCATTTAAATCTCTTTTTGAGAGTGTTTGAAGCGCGAGTTGAATGGAAGTCAAGGGAGTTTTGAGCTCATGCGTTATGGAGAGCATGAAATTATTTTTACTCTTGGACAATTCTATTTCTTTTTGAATAGATTTTTGAATTTGCCAGAACCCCGCCATTAAAATCAATATAAATACTGCTCCTTCACCCAGAATCATAACAATACGTCGAGAGTTTTCAGTATCCGAATCAGCCACATGAGATCCGAGATCTATGATTTTGTAACCCCACCAAAAAAACTGTATGACAACGTAGAGGGCCAGTAAATAAATAAATAAGTTTGCTCTTCTAGACATATCAGCTAATCGATAATTGTTTTAAATCTAAGGCCTTTATTTTTGACAATCTTAATAACCTGAGGAAGACTGTCTTTTAAATTCTTTTCTGATTTTTTATTGTTATGAAAAAGAAGAATATCACGACTTCTTATGGAATGGGCTTTATTAATTATTGTTTTGGCGTCTACCCGATGATTGTAGTCATGAGAGATCCAGGACCACATGACTATTTCCTTATTTAATTTCTTTAACTTTTTAACTTGAGCTCTGGTCATACTCCCATATGGAGGTCTGAAAAGTTCAGAATTCATAAGTGCATCTGTTTTTGTAATTGATGAAAGATAATCCTCACTCTTTGTTTTATTTCCTTTTTCATGATTGTATGTATGATTTCCAATAGCATGACCCTGGTCAGTGATATATTTGAAAATTGAGGGGTGTCTTTCCATTTGATTTCCTAGGCAAAAAAAGGTAGCCTGAATCTGTTCTTTTTTCAATAAGTCCAGAACCCACGGAGTTGTAGTATCATCTGGCCCGTCATCAAACGTTAAGTAGACACAATTTTCATCTTTTCCTTTCCATAGCTTACTCCAATACATCAATTGAATAAAGTAGGGAACACGGAAAAAGTTCATTAGACTTATTTTTTCTCGATATTGTATTCGTAGATGATTTTCATTTCCTCCAAATACCTTTCGATTGAATTTAATTTCTTCACAAAAACCGCTCGCGAGGCCTCATCACTTTCATTACTTACCATTGTACGGGCCTTATTAAGCAAACTGTTAATTTGCTTGTGCATTTTACTAAGTGAGATTTTTAGTGCCTTGCCGGTGCCATTCGGGTCTACTGATTGTGCTGTTCGATTCATCATATGAGTGGCATGCAATGCTGCAAATAGGATGTCTGAATTGGTTTGATCCGGGCTATTGAAAAGAAGGATTTCCACATCGCTCTTTACAAAATAATTAAGCACACTTTCGTATTGCTTAATCAATGTGTTAAGAAGTGTTTTCGCTTTTTTCTTTTCTCCGAGCAAGAGATACAGTTGTACGTATTCATGAATTGTTCCCTGTCCACTAAGCTTAGGCCTGTGTTGCGTACCACTAAATGAATCAGAATTAGCTCCCCCCATAATATATTGGGCACCTCTAAAGGAAGGGCTAACTTGTTTCAATATGGACAAATTAATCCGATTAGTTTTAGGATCAAAAACACCTTGTACTGAGGGAACCGGAATTGGAGTTACATTTTCTTCCCCAATAATATCTGAAGAAATAATAGAATTGGCGCCCGTCTTTTGATATATAAACACACCATAACTGTCATAATTACTTTGCAAGGTAGGCTGGCCATATAAGTCATCCCCAAAGCCTAATACAACGTCTGCAGGCATCAGAGAAAGAGACCTGTCAAGCACTTTAAGTGCTCGAATAGTATCTTTGTTTTTGTATAGTGTATTTGCCAGTGACAAGAATAGTTTTCTATATGTAGAGGTATGTCTTCTTGCATAATAATCAGTTATTACAGAGGGGTCAGACATATTCCCAAAGCTGTAATTTTTCATAAGATTCGCATACATTTTCTCTAGGTTTACTCCTCCTCCCATTGGATTGAGTTCGTAGCCCACTCCGTTTTTCTTTAGATAGGACTGAAGGCTCTGGGCAACATCATTTCCTAGACTTGAAAAGTAGATTCCTCTTTTCCAATCAAAATTTGCCAAGATGTCCAGGATCATGATTTGATCTCTTTGCAAGGTTGAAGAGATGTTGAATGAAATGTTATCAGGACAGGCATCAAATTCATTTTTTGTAATAATCTTAGCCTTTAGCGCATTTTCTTTATTTACTTTCAAAGTAAAAGAGGTTGAGGGACATAGATTCACGTTTCTGCTAAAGCTGCCATTCGCCTCTCTTGTTTTGAGATAGAAATAGTCCTTTTCCATGTATGACATCATGGTAGATAGATCTACTGTACTCCAGTTTTCATCAAATCGATAAAACATGTCAGATAAATCTACTGGAATACTCTTCCCTACTTCATAGGCGTTAACAATTGAACTGGCAAGAGAACTGGAGTCTTTATTTAAATAATTGATATATCTAGTAATGTCCTTTGTTGCCACCCTGCTTTTAATGATATTTAACAATTCGCTTTTTAGAGTTAAATACTTGGATTGTGCGATTATCTTATTGTTTGGATTGTCCAACCGCAGTGCGATAAGCCTTTTGAAGTTCTCCGCAGTGATATCAGTACCTGCAAATAAATAATACAGGTCGTCTTGAAAATACATTACATCTGTGGTTCCTCCATACATCAAGATTTGATCTTTTGTAAACTTAATTGGAAGCGGGTCTGATTCGTATGCTTTCATTTTCATCTGATTGGTATACCAGTCTGTTCCCATTAAGGATAAATTACACACCCGTACATCTGTACGATACCCTTCGACTTCCTGCATGTACCATAAGGGGAAGGTGTCATTATCTCCAAAAGTGAAAAGGATGCCGTTTTTTTCACAGGACATCAGATAGTTTTTTGCCAGATCTCTTGCGGTGGTTTTTCCAGACCTGTTGTGGTCATCCCATCCCTCAACAGCCATAATTAGAGGAACAATTAATCCAAGCGTACCGGCAATTCCAATATTAACTTTCATGTTTTTAAGCTTGACTTTTTCTTTGAGAAAGTCAATAAGTGCATACACCCCGAAGCCAATCCACATTGCGAAGAAATAAAAAGAACCTGCATAGGCATAATCTCGTTCCCGTGGTTCAAAGGGTTTCTGATTAAGATAAACCACAATGGCAATTCCGGTAAATAAAAAGGCCAGAGTTAATACAAAAGCGTCTTTTGGAGCTTTTGAATAATGAAAGACCAATCCAATTAGAGCGAACAATAAAGGGATGAAATAAAATGCATTGTTTGATTTGTTTTGTTTTGTGTAAAACGGCGCATTGCTTTCGTTACCCAATCTCCAATTATCCACAAATGGAATCCCAGAGATCCAGTTTCCTCTCATATTATCACCGTGTCCCTGTATGTCGTTTTGACGTCCTGCAAAATTCCACATGAAATACCTGAAGTACATCCAGTTCAGCTGGTAATCGAAAAAATACCTCATGTTTTCCCCAAAAGTAGGTAGTCGTTGTTTATTCTTGCCTTCTGGACGGTCTACTCCTTCATCCAAAGGGTTGTATCCTGACCAATATTCATAACCCGGCTGTCTTTTTGCATCCGGAGAATACATTCTGGGGAATAAAGTACTTTGTTCATCGTCATAGGTGGGAATTTGATTCAGTCGATCCTCCTTATTTGTTTCAAAATATTTTTCCTCCAGCTCCAATTCAGTGCTGTTTGACTCCGCATTCATCCACTTCTCCGCATCGGTCTTTTCCACAAATCCCTTTAAGTCTGCATCTTCGTCTTTCACTACCCATCTTCTCAGTAAGACAGGGCCCATGTCGTCCCATTCGGATTGGTCACTACGAACCCAAGCCCCTCTTTGATTAAATTCGCCTCCTTTCTCTTTGGAATTAAAGTAAGGGCCAGAAACGATGGGTGCACTGCCGTATTGCTCTCTTTTTAAATAGGAGTGAAGAGTGACCAGATTTTCGGGATCGTTCTCGTCTAATGGAGTATTGGCGTTTGAGCGAATTACAATCACAGCAAAAGACCCATATCCTATTAAAAGAAAAACCAGACCCATCAGAGAATTACTCAGTAAGGGCATGTTTTTTCTTCTTGAAAAGCGTACACCAAAAATGCAAAACGCAATTAACAAGGCAAAGAAGAACAGGGATCCAGAATAAAATGGAAGGCCCATGGAATTTACAAAATACACCTCAAAGCTCGAAGCGAGTGAAATGGTTCCAGGAATTACGCCTTCCTGAATAAACCCTAATATAATAATTGATAAAATTCCAGCAACAAAAAATCCGGTTGTTGTTGTATCTTTCACTCTAAAGTAGATTACATAACCGATGGCTGGAATGACCAAAATACCAAGAAGGTGTACTCCAATAGCCAGGCCTAATAAAAACATGATTAATAGCAGCCATTTATTAGGTGCTGCCTCATTAGATAGCTGATTGTTTTGTAGAAGAGCCATTTCTTCATCCCATTTTAAGATGGCCCAAAATATAACTGCCGTGAATAATGAGGCCATCGCATACACTTCCCCTTCTACCGCTGAGAACCAGAAAGAATCTGAGAAGGCATATGCCAAAGAACCAATTGTTGCAGATACAAATATTCCAATTTTGTCCATATCATCAAGCTCCTTTTTACTCCTTAATACAAGCTTTTTTAACAAAAGAGTCAGCGACCAGAACATGAATAAAATCGTAAATGAGCTAGAAAGAGCTGAAAGCGCATTGATATAATACGCCACATTTTCAGGAGCCGCAAAAAAGGAGAACAAACGGCCAAGTATCATATATAGAGGAGCCCCAGGAGGGTGTCCAACCTCTAGTTTATAGGCTGCTGTTATGTATTCACCACAATCCCACAAACTGGCAGTGTCCTCTATAGTGAGCATATAAACTATGGTAGCAAGAGCAAAAACGGCCCATCCGTTGATTTTATTAATGAAATTATAATTCATGTTTCCTCGATTCGTTAAATAGTGCTGCGAATTTAAGAATATTCATCTGTAGTTAAAAGATTTAGTCCTCAAAACGACAATACAGGATTAATATTTTTAATTCTAGAGAAGATTAAATAAAATTAAGTTCTTAAATTTGCGGGCTGGTTAATTACTTTAATCAAATTTTGACCCATGGTGTAACTGGCAACACATCTGGTTTTGGTCCAGAAGAGTCTAGGTTCGAGCCCTAGTGGGTCAACATATATTTAGAGTGAATGTGAAGGCATTCACTCTTTTTTTTAAGTTTATAAAATGAGCAAAAAAGAACACCAGGAAATTGATTCATTAGGTGAATTTGGATTAATTGATGTTTTAACAAAAAATGCCGTACTGGCTAAAGAATCTAGTATAAAAGGCGTAGGTGATGATGCTGCAGTAATTCAAAGCTTTGCTGGAGAATCTAAATTACTTTCATCAGATATGCTGGTTGAAGGAGTTCATTTTAATTTGGCATATGTTCCATTAAAATCGCTTGGCTTTAAAGCTGTTTCTGTGAATGTCTCGGATATAGTAGCAATGAATGGAACCCCTGAGCAGCTAACCATTTCTTTAGGCATATCAAGTAAATTTCCGGTTGAGGCTCTTGAAGAGTTGTATAAAGGAGTTTACGCAGCTTGTGAATATTATGGGGTTGATTTAGTCGGTGGAGACACCACTTCGTCGTATTCGGGACTGATTATTTCGGTATCAATTCTTGGGACTGTAAAACCTGAAAAGGCAACCTATAGGAGCGGGGCAAAGGAAAATGACTTATTAGTGGTTACAGGAGACCTAGGGTCTTCTTATCTAGGGCTGCAAATTCTTGAACGTGAAAAAGGAGTATTTAATGCGAGTCCGGATATCCAGCCTAAATTGGATGGATACGATGAGCTAATTAAAAAACAGCTGCAGCCTATAGCAAGACAAGACATTATTGAATTTTTTAGAGAAGTTGAATTCACACCCACGTCCATGATTGATATTTCGGACGGACTGGCATCTGAAATCATGCATCTGTCAAAAAACAGTGCCTGCTCGATTTCAGTATATTCAGATAAGCTGCCCATATCAGAAAAAAGTATGTTAACGGCTACAGAATTGGGGTTAGATCCCTATGTGGCGGCAATGAATGGGGGAGAAGATTATGAACTGCTCTTTACAGCAAATCAAGATGATTATGAAAAGCTGAAAGGGAATCCAAATCTCTCAATTATCGGCTTTGTCACCGATCAGTCAAATTCAAATCTGTTAATTGATAAAAATGATGCAGCAGTAGAAATATCGGCTCAGGGCTGGAAACATTTCTAATCTATTCTCGGTAGATTCACTTTTTCATTTTGAACGACACTTATAACGAATTCCCCAAAAATTTCTCTTTTGATTTTTTCGGCATCGTCCCTTGACCGGAAATCTCCAACCTTTAATGTAAAGTGAGGGTTTTCAAATGTAATATAAGTGTCTGTGAGAGGATAGAGTTTGAGGAATTTGTCTCTTGATCGGTCAACGATAGCTTTATTTGCGTCCTGACAAATTTGAATACGGTATCCATTAATTTTATCGTTTCTTTTCTCAATGTTCAAGTAATGGTCTATACGGCTGTCTTTAAAAACAGCAATATGATTCCCATCGTCATTTTGAGATAAAGCATTGTTTATTCCAAATAAAACTGCAAGTACAAGAAATGATTTACACATGAATTAATTATGAATCTATAAAATACCAGTTTGATTCTATTACGAAATTAATTAAAATAGTTTCATATTTAACTTCTCCTTATTTAGAATGGTTTTAAATTAATATATAAAGGCTTCTTTTGTCATAAAAGTGTCATTTAAACACGGATTCTTCATTATTTTTGCCCACGATAAAATGTGTGTACAAGGTTTTATTTTAACCAATTTAGTTTAATTTTCATGAAAATAGCTAATTATCAAAGGGTTATGAGTTTCAGTTTCCGTTTTATCGGTGCGCTCATAATGAGTTTCATTGTGTTTACTCCAGCTTATTTATCTCAGGGAGAGAGTCTTTTTAAGGCGAAATGTGCAACTTGTCATCAAATCCACACAAGTGGGACCTATCCTAAACTTTTCAATGTAAGACAGAAGTGGGACGAAGCCGGTGAAGGAGATTTGATTTATGAATGGGTAAAAAATAATGCTGCATTAAGAGCTAGCGGAAAGTCAAAAAGGGCGGCTGAAGTATTTTCTGAATACAACGGTACGAATATGACTTTGTTCAATGATTTAACTGAGGAACAAATAACGTCTATATTCGACTGGGTAGATGAACAGGAAGAAGTTTTGGCTTCGGGTCAGGCAGGAGGTGCTGGAGCTGAAGGCGAAAATGGCGGAGAAGAAGAAGGAGTCTCCTGGGTCTGGATTATATTGGGCGTGCTGTTTGTTGTGATTATACTTGCCGTTGGCGGTGTTCGTCGCCAGCTTAAAATCGCCACAAAAGAAAGTGGGGAATCTCTTGAACGGCTTACCTATGTGGAAGAATTTAAAACATGGGCATGGAAGTACAGATTATATGTAGGAATCATGTCTTTGGTATTAGTAATTGCCTTATTGGTTGCCCTGTTCAAGGTATTATATACTATAAATATTATGGAAAACTATCAGCCATCTCAGCCGATTGCATTTCCTCATGATGTTCACGCTGGAATTAATGGCATTGACTGTAAATATTGTCACAATTCAGTCACTAAATCTAAAACGGCTGGTATACCATCAGTTAATGTATGTATGAATTGTCATAAAAATATTGATGGCAGTGGCAAAGAGTTTGAAGGCGAGATAGACAAAATTTATGCGGCAGCAGGATGGGATAAGGCAGCCAAAAAATATACGGGGAAAACGTCTCCTATTGTATGGAACAAGGTACATAACTTACCAGACCACGTGTATTTTAATCACTCTCAACATGTTGAAGTTGGAGGTTTGGATTGTAAGCAGTGTCATGGAGATATGACAGTAATGAAAGAAACGGCAAAAGTACAGCCGCATGAGGCATTAAATAAAATCCAAGAAAATATTGAAAGTAAAATAGAGTTTACAAAACCAACTTTAACGATGGGCTGGTGTATCGAATGTCATAGCCAATCAAAAGTTAAAATTGATGATGGGACAAACAAATATTATACAGAAATACATAACAGACTTAAAAAGCACGGTTACGATTTATTAAACAAGTACAATGATGATGGCAAAGTTACTGTAAAAGAACTTGGAGGATGGGAATGCTCTAAGTGCCATTATTAAATAAGGATTTTTCTATTGTAAGGATTATAAAGTATGGCGAATACGAAAAAATATTGGAAACAATTGGCTGAGTTAAATGAAACGAAGGCCTTTCAAGATTCTGTAGAGTCTGAGTTTCCACAGTCAAATTCAATTGAGGGATTTTTATCGGATGATAAAATGAACGAAGCATCAACAGGGAGAAGAGATTTTCTGAAATTTCTGGGATTTTCTGTTGCTGCAGCTACTGTTGCAGCATGTGAGGCACCAGTCAATAAGGTGGTCCCTTACGTCATGAGACCAGAAAATATAACTCCAGGTATGCCAACCTGGTATGCCTCCACCTATTATGATGGATCTTCCTATGCGAGTATTTTAGTTAAAACTCGCGAGGCGAGGCCAATTCTAATTAAAGGAAATAAAAATTTCGGGATCACTAACGGATCAGTTAGCCCTCAAATTATCGCGTCAGTACTTGAAGTTTATGACAGTGAAAGATTAAAAGGTCCCAGCAAATCCGGAAAGGGAGCAAATTGGTCTTCTGTAGATAAAGAAATAAGAAAGGCAGTAAAATCAGCCGGGAAGGTGGTGTTGGTGTCTAATACGGTTATTAGCCCCTCAATACAATCGACAATTGGCGAGTTAAAGTCAGCTGTTTCTGGTGATTTTGAGCATATTCAATATGATCCCGTATCGTATTCGGCAATTAGAAAATCTAATCTATTGAATTATGGATCGTCCTTTATTCCTAGTTACGATTTCTCAAAAGCGAAGACAATAATCAGTGTAAATGCAGATTTTTTGAGTAGCTGGATTATGCCAACAGAATTCGCTTCTCAATACGGAGCAACAAGAAATCCTGATGAAGAAGACGGATGGATGTCGAAGCATTTTCAGTTTGAGGCTGTTATGAGTATTACTGGTTCCAATGCGGATTACAGAGCGATGACTAAGCCATCTGAAGAGGTTAAGGTATTGCAGTATATACTTGGAAAGCTTAATGGAAACACGACAAGCCTGCCGTCTCAATTGAAGAAAATTGCGGATAAGGCAGTGCAGTCTCTGAGAGAAAGCGGAAGTGAGTCATTGGTGGTTTGCGGGACCAATAATGTGGGAATGCAGCAATTAGTGAATGAGATAAACCACTTGATTGGAGCCAATGGCACTACTATCGATTTATATAACGAGATCAATCTTTTTCAGTCTGAAGAAGTAAAAATGATGGATTTTGTGGACGAAATGAGTAAAGGAAATTTACCGGATGTAGTTTTATTTTATAATTCAAATCCAGCCTATACTTTGCCAAATGCAAATGCATTTAAAAAAGCACTTAAAAAAGTGAAAGTTTCTGTCTCTCTTAATTCTCATGCGGATGAAACGGGAACATTGTGCACGTATAATTGTCCTGACCATCATGCACTTGAATCTTGGGGAGATTTTCAACCTAAAACAAATCATTATTCTTTGGCTCAGCCAATGATTACAACCATACATGATACCTCTTCTGCAATGGAGTCATTCATGGTTTGGGCAGGAAAAAGAACAAGAAAGGACAAGAATTCTTCATTTGCATATGATAGAATAAGAGAAACAGCAGGATTAAGTGAAATGGATTTCAATATGGCTATACATAATAGTGTTATGCCGTCTGCACCGTCTGCGATTGATCAGGAATCCAAGGTGTTTAGGTCAGCTGAAATATCGAGTTATCCAGAATTTAAAAAAGGGCTGGAATTTATTGCTTATCAAAAAACTGCCATTGGATCAGGTAGTCATGTAAATAACCCCTGGCTTCAGGAATTACCAGATCCTATTACTAAAGTGACATGGGACAACTATATTACTATGAATCCTGTGGAAATGACGAAAGCTGGTTACAATACCACTTTTGATCAGGAAAACGGATTGTCTATGGCTAAACTTTCGGTAAGCGGGGTGACACTACAGCTGCCGGTTTACCCTGTTCCAGGTCAGGCTTTGGGTACTGTTGGAATTGCCTTGGGATATGGTAGAGGAGGAAATGGAGAAAAAATTGGTAAAGCCGCATATCAAACACAAGAATATGGAGGATATGTTACAGGAGACAACGGAAAACCCAAACCTATTGGGATGAACGTTTACCCGATGATTTCCACAACGAATCAAGAATTTAACTACGCCAATTCTGGAAGGATATCTAAAATTGATGGAGAATATATTATAGCAGCAACTCAGATTCATCATACTGTAATGGGTCGACATTCTATTGTCAGAGAAACTACAAAGGAAATTTTCGACAATAAAGGAAAAGAGGCATACAATCCTGCATTCACTCTTCAAAAATTGGACGATCATTTAAATCATGTAGAAAAACCAGTTGGAGAATTTGATATTTGGAAAGAGCACCCTATTGAAAATATAGGACACCGCTGGGGTATGTCTATTGACTTATCAACTTGTATCGGTTGTTCAAATTGTCTTGTGGCTTGTCAGTCTGAAAATAATGTTCCTGTGGTAGGCAAGGATGAGGTCAGAAGGGGAAGAGAGCTCCACTGGATTCGAATTGACAGATATTTTGCAAGTGATGAAGAAGCTACTGTCGGTACAAGAAAGAATAAAGACACATTTTCTTTTGACAAGGCTGAAATTGCAGCATTGAATCCCAAAGTGGTTCATATGCCTATGATGTGTCAGCATTGTAATCATGCACCATGCGAAACAGTATGCCCTGTAGCGGCAACAACTCACAGTAGTGAAGGGTTGAATCAAATGACCTACAACAGGTGTATTGGAACAAGATATTGTGGGAATAACTGCCCTTATAAAGTGAGAAGATTCAATTGGTTCAACTACCCATCTTACAAGAAATTTACGGAAATCAATCCTGCGCAGGATGATTTGGGTAGAATGGTATTAAATCCTGATGTTACTGTAAGAACGAGAGGCGTCATGGAAAAATGTTCATTCTGTATTCAGAGAATTCAAGCTACGAAATTAAAATCCAAAATTGATAATTCTACAATTGAGGATGGCGAGTTCTCGACAGCATGTTCGGATGTGTGTCCAACCAATGCAATTATTGTAGGAGATTGGAATGATGTGAATTCAAAAATCAGAAAGAGTTCTGAGGATAAACGTTCATATCAGGCCCTAGAGGAAATTGGGATTAAACCAAATGTTTGGTATAAAGTTAAGGTTCGTAATGAAGAGAATAATTTACTTGCAAAATTGCAGGTGGGGAAAAAATCTGAGCACGGATCAAATAATAAACATCATTAAGAAAAAACAGTATGCAAAAGGAAGCTGCAATTAGAGAACCCCTCATACTTGGTCACAAAACCTACCACGATGTCACAGAAGATGTCTGCAGACCAATTGAAGACAAGGCACCGAGAATGTGGTATATTCTATTTGGAATTGCTCTGATTATTGGACTTTATGGTATCGGTTGTATTTTGTATTTATTAGGTACAGGTGTTGGAGTTTGGGGACTAAATAAAACAATTGGATGGGCCTGGGACATCACAAATTTTGTTTGGTGGATTGGAATTGGACATGCTGGAACGCTTATCTCAGCCGTTTTACTTTTGTTTAGACAAAAATGGAGAATGGCTATCAATAGATCAGCCGAAGCAATGACCATATTTGCTGTGTTTATGGCCGGTCTTTTTCCCTTAATTCACATGGGGCGGCTTTGGGTAGGATATTGGGTGCTGCCTATTCCAAATCAATTTGGTTCTTTATGGGTGAATTTTAATTCTCCGCTGTTGTGGGATGTATTTGCCATATCGACTTATTTATCTGTTTCAGTCGTGTTTTGGTATATTGGATTAATACCAGATTTTGCAACTATTAGAGATAGAGCTAAAAAACCAATTTCAAAAAAAATGTATTCTATTCTTTCCTTTGGATGGTCTGGAAGGGCTAAACATTGGAATAGATTTGAAATGGTTTCATTGGTTTTAGCCGGGTTGGCAACTCCTCTAGTTTTCTCAGTTCACTCCATTGTATCATTCGACTTTGCCACGTCTGTTATTCCAGGTTGGCACACTACGATTTTCCCTCCATATTTTGTTGCTGGGGCTGTTTTCTCAGGATTTGCCATGGTACAAACACTCATACTTATTATGAGAAAAGCCATGAAACTGGAAGCCTATATTCACACAAAACATATTGAATATATGAACATCGTGATTATGGTAACGGGCTCCATTGTGGGTACGGCATATATAACAGAATTGTTTATTTCCTGGTATTCTGGAGTAGAATATGAGGCTTATGCGTTTATGAATAGAGCCACTGGGCCTTATTGGTGGGCGTATGCTGCTATGATGACATGTAATGTGGTATCGCCTCAATTGATGTGGATTAGAAGACTAAGGAGAAGCTTGTTATTTACATTTTTTATATCAATAGTCGTAAATATTGGTATGTGGTTCGAACGCTACGTCATTATCATGACATCTCTTCACCGTGACTATCTTCCGTCATCGTGGAGTATGCATTACCCGAGTCCTATTGACATTGGAGTTTATATTGGAACAATTGGATTGTTCTTTGCATTTTTCCTTCTGTTTGCTAGGTTCTTTCCTGTTCTGGCATTGAATGAGATTAAGTCTATTTTGAAAGGATCTGGACAATCGTATAAGGAATCACCGGATTATCACAAAAACCATTAAGATTAAAAATATGGCTGATAAAGTAATTTATGTAATGTACGACGACGACGGGGTGTTGAAAGACGGCGCGAAGAAACTCGTATCTAAAGGGGTAAAAGTAGCGGATACCTTTTCACCTTTTCCGATACATGGAATTGATCCAATCATTGGAGTGAAAAACACAAGGTTGGGCATTATGGCATTTATATACGGCCTTGGTGGACTGACTTTAGCGACAATAGGAATGCGCTATTTTATGATTGTAGACTGGCCAATGAACATTGGTGGTAAACCGAATTTTTCGTATTTGGATAATATTTTGTCGTTTGTGCCAATTTCTTTTGAATTTACGGTGCTGTGTGCAGCTCATGGAATGGCTATAACTTATTTGTTGATGAACAAAACCCTGCCAGGTATGCCTGCTCAGAATCCAGACCCTAGGACAACTGATGACAAATTTGTTATGGAAATTAGAACTGCTGAAAACTCTATGGAGGAGAAGGAGCTCGAAAAACTAATTAAGGAAACTGGATACATTGAAATTGACAAAAAAAACATTTAGTAATTAGAGAAATTAATACAAAATGAGTAGAAATTTTATTTTAATACGTGGGGCATCTTTAATGCTATTTATCTTATTGATTATGTCCTCTTGTATAAGTGATCCGGATAGTCCCGGGCTGGAGTACATGCCTGATATGTATCGTTCTCCTGCTATTGAAACTTATGTTGATTATGGAGAAGTACGAGGAAGGGAAAATAAAGATTTAAAATCGAGATTATCAGCCAGACACACACCTAAATATACTATACCGTTTTATGAAGATCCGCAGATGGCAAAAATGATGCTTCCAACTCCTTATAAAGGAGCAGATTCTTTACAATGGACACATGGTTTGAAGGGTTGGAACTTAAGCCCTGATAGTGTTGATAATTACTTATTAGCGTTGAATGATACTGTAAATCCAATAGTCCTAAATCTCGAAACTGCAAAGGGAATTGAGAAAAGAGGAGAAAAACTTTATACCTCGATGTGCATGCATTGTCATGGTAAAAATGGTGACGGTAATGGTTCAATGGTCCAAAGTGGCGCTTATGTGAGCTCTGGAATACCGAATTATAAGGAGAAAGCAGAGCTATCAAATGGACAGATTTTCCATTCCATTTATTATGGAAGGAACTTAATGGGCGCACATGGGTCTATGCTGAATAAAGAAGAAATATGGACTTTGGTTCATTATGTAAGACAGTTTCAAGATAAGAAATACTTTGATTTAGAGATGAATGATTCTGAAGGTCAGGAAGATTCTGATGAACAAGAGATGCAATAAAATTAGTTTTAAATGGAATTTCAAATCACACAAAAAGCAAAACGAAATACATACCTGATATTGGGAGGAGGCTTGTTATTGACCCTCATTGGTGTATTATCTGGAATGAACGATCATCATTTTACTACCAGATTAATGGCAAATGGGCTCATTAATGCCTTTTTCTTTTTCGCCCTTGGACTAGGTGCATTGTTCTTTCTTTCTTTGGCTTATGCCACAGAAACAGGATGGTATGCTTCAATCAAACGGGTTATTGAAGCTGTTGCAGGATTTTTACCATATGGCATTGGCTTTTTTGGATTGATATTACTCACAATTACATTATTGGACGGGGCCCATATATACTCGTGGATGGATCCTGCAGTTGTTGAACATGATGAAATAATTCAGGGTAAAGCAGCTTATTTGAATAAACCGTTTTTCTGGATAAGAACCTTAATCTACTTTGCGGTGTATTTGATATTTTTAAATGGCTTTAGAAAAAGATCTATAGAGGAAGATAAAATAGGAGGAACAGAGCTTCATTTTAAGAATTACCGTCGTGGGGCATTGTTTTTAGTGTTTTTTGCGGTATTCAGTTCGACCTCATCATGGGATTGGTTAATGTCTATTGATGTACATTGGTTTTCCACCCTTTTTGGCTGGTATACCTTTGCAGGTATGTGGGTCTCTACAATGGTCGTTCTTATTCTGGTAACCTTGTATCTGAAAAAGTTAGGACATCTTGAAAAAGTGAACGACTCTCACATTCATGATTTAGGGAAATGGGCCTTTGCTATTTCATTTCTATGGTCCTATCTGTGGTTTTCACAATTTATGTTGATATGGTATGCAAATATTGGAGAGGAAGTAGTGTATTATCAGATGAGAATTGAAAATTATAAAATATTATACTTTTCTATGTTCATTATCAATTTTGCCTTTCCTATGCTGATATTAATGTCTCGGGAGGCGAAACGACATGTAGGGATATTAACTTTTGTGGGACTCGTTATTCTTTGTGGACATTGGTTGGATGTGTACATTATGGTATCCGGAGGCTCTCTAGGATCTACTGCTCATATTGGAGCGCTGGAAATAGGGATGGCTCTTTTACTTACAGGGATATTTATCTGGGTTATTTTGAGAAATTTAACCAAACTGCCGTTAACCCCAGTTAATCATCCCTTTTTGGACGAAAGTGTCCATCACGAAATTTAATGAACTACTAGATATACAAAAATGGAAAAATTAATAATTCTTATCGTTCTCATTTTCGGAGCTATTGCTATAGCACAGCTTGTAAGAGTTTATGAGCTTACCTCTAAATTGAAGAAAGGTGGAGCACATGAAGTTACAAATCGAGATAACAATTTGAATGCAAAGCTAATGCTAGGATTCATGATGTTTCAGTTTTTGGGATTCATTTATTTGATGCTGAAATATGGCTGGACAGGGCGAGGAGAAGCGGCTTCTCTTCAAGGTGTAGAAACAGATTGGTTGCTGAATTTGAATTTGGTTATAATCATATTTGTGTTTTTTGTAACGAATTTTTTATTGTTTTACTTTTCATATAAGTATGTTCGTAAGCCTGGAGTAAAAGCTACTTTTTTTGCCCATGATAATAAATTGGAGCTAATATGGACGGCGGTTCCTGCAGTTGTTATGGCAGGAATTATCGTTCTCGGATTAAGATCATGGAGTGAATTGACATCAGGGCCTACAAAAGATTCAGAAAAAATTGAATTATTTGCTGAGCAGTTTCAATGGACGGCTAGATATTCTGGAGAAGACAATGTTTTAGGGAAGTTCGATTATAAATTAACCACGGGAACCAACGGTCTGGGATTAGTTACAAAAGAGACAATCGATTCTTCTATTTCGGAAATAGCAATTGCAATATCTAAAACGGAGCGTTCTCTTCAATTGATACATTTGGATCATATGTCTTCTTTTTATCGCAATCTGGACAGATCATCTTCGTATAAAAAATCTGTAGATTCTGTGTATGATGATGTTTTAGCAGCTGAAAGCTTTAATCTTGTTGAAGCAGAGGAAGAGTTAATGAAAGTTTACGCCAAAGAAATGGATGCTGATGGTCATTTATCTGTTGAGGTGTCAAGCCCAAATCAAGAGACGCAAAAAATAATTGATAAGCTGGAAGACGAATTAATTGTGAAGGGAGAAATTTTACGTTCATTAGTTCAAATGAAGAAAAATCACAACTCTAAATTTGACAATCAAGTGTGGAATGACATCATTCAAAAAGACACCTTGTATTTATGCCAGGGAAGAGAATATGAAATGAGTTTTCGCTCTAAGGATGTGATTCACTCTGCCTATTTCCCCCATTTTAGAGTTCAAATGAATGTGGTTCCCGGAATGCCAACTAGATTTAAATTCACCCCTTCTTTAACCACCAAGGAAATGCGTGAAAAGAAGAAGGATCCTAAATTCAATTTTATTTTGATGTGTAATAAAATTTGTGGAACCTCACATTATAAAATGAAAATGATAGTTGTTGTTTATCCCAAGAAGGAATACCAGAAGTGGATGGACAATAAAAGAGAGAATACATTTAAAGATCAATATTACCCAGCTGAGGAAAATACTGACGCTTCAAATACAGAAATATAAAATATAAAATATACTACGATGTCTACAGTATCACACGAAAATAATCATCACGATGCGCATCATCATGAAGAGTCCTTTGTATCAAAGTACATCTTCAGTCAGGATCATAAAATGATTGGTAAGCAGTTTTTGATGACAGCCGTCTTTATGGGATTGGTTGCAATGATGCTTTCCATATTTTTTAGAATCCAGCTGTCATGGCCGGGAGAGGAATCTGGATTTTTGAATGCTTTTCTTGGAGACGACTGGGCTCCTGAAGGGATTATGCAGGAAAACATGTATTTAGGCCTTGTTACTATTCACGGAACTATCATGGTGTTTTTCCTTCTTACGGGAGGGCTTTCCGGGACATTTTCCAATATTTTAATTCCACTTCAATTGGGGGCTCGTGATATGGCTTCTGGATTTTTGAATATGTTGTCGTATTGGTTCTTCTTTTTATCTACCTTACTGATGTTCTCATCATTATTTGTATATGACGGTGCCGTATTTGGCTTACAGATAGGAGATCCGACATCTGCTCTACCGGATCATACGGTTTGGGATGGCTCCGGTCCTGCAATGTCGGGATGGACTATTTACCCTCCACTTTCGGGATTACCTAACGCAGAACAGGGGTCTGGATTGGGAATGACCTTATGGTTATTCTCCATGGCAGTTTTCATTGTATCCTCTTTGCTCGGGTCACTAAATTATATTGTAACCATCATTAATCTTCGTACCAAAGGAATGAAAATGAGCAGAATGCCACTTACAATCTGGGCATTTTTTGTCACTGCTATTTTGGGTGTTCTATCATTCCCGGTTTTACTTTCTGCAGCTCTCCTGCTCATTATGGACAGGATGGCAGGGACCAGTTTTTATCTTTCCGATATAATAGTTCAGGGTGAAATGTTGTCAAATCATGGAGGTTCTCCAATATTATATCAGCATTTATTCTGGTTTTTAGGTCACCCTGAGGTGTATATTGTACTCTTGCCAGCCCTTGGTTTGTCCTCTGAAATTATTGCCACAAATTCCCGAAAACCTATTTTCGGTTATAAAGCCATGATTGGTTCCATTCTTGCCATTGGGTTTTTGTCCTTCATTGTGTGGGGACATCATATGTTCGTTACAGGGATGAATCCGTTTTTGGGCTCCGTATTTGTTTTCACCACCCTATTAATTGCCATCCCATCGGCTGTTAAGGTATTTAATTATTTGACCACACTATGGAAAGGATCTTTAGTCCTGACTCCTGCAATGATGTTTGCCATTGGTCTTGTGTCTACGTTTATTACAGGAGGAGTTACAGGAATTATTCTTGCTGATTCCGCTCTGGATATAGCGGTTCATGACACCTATTTTGTCGTAGCTCATTTTCACATAGTTATGGGAATGTCTGCGGTATTAGGAATGTTTGGCGGGGTATATCATTGGTTCCCAAAAATGTTTGGCAGGATGATGAATATGCGACTTGGCTATATTCACTTTTGGATTACTATTATAGGAGCATATGGCGTGTTTTTCCCCATGCATTTTGTGGGATTGGCAGGAGCTCCTAGACGTTATTATGATTATTCTGTATATCAGGACTTTGACCAGGGAGCTTTCGATATGATTATGGATCTCAATGGTATAGTGACTTTCTTTGCCATTTTTGCTGCATTAGGTCAAGCATTGTTCCTCTTTAATTTCTTTTACAGCATATTTAGAGGACCTATAGCACCGCAAAACCCGTGGAGATCGACTACACTTGAATGGACTGCTCCAGTGGAACATATGCATGGCAACTGGCCAGGAGAATTACCAACGGTTCACAGATGGCCATACGATTATTCAAAACCTGGAGCTAAAGAAGATTTTATTCCTCAGAACGTACCATTAGCCAAAGGTGAAGAAGAGCATTAAATTGATTTTTTCTTTTCATGTGTTAACTCTTTTTCTATTTTTTCTAGTTCATTAAAGAAGGCCTGTCCAAAAACCCGAATTAGAGGTTCTTTAAGGAATTTATATACAGGGACCTTTAATGATTCTCCTAGGGTGCATGCTGGATTGCAAATATCCCATACCTCATAATTAATGGCCGTAAATTCATTAAAATCTTTAATTCTAATCGGGTATAGATGGCATGAAACGGGTTTATTAAAGTCAATATCCCCATTTTCATATGAGGTTTCTATGGCACATTTTGCCGTACTCGCTTCATCAAAATAGACAAAACAACATTCCTTTTTGTCAATTAGCTTTGTGGCTGGAGTATCATCTTCATCAAGATAATATATCTCTCCCTGCTCTACAAGATCAATCCCTTTATTACTCATATAAGGTGTAATCTTCTCAAGATTTTTGGTGATTTCATTCACCTCATTGTCTTTTAATGGAGCTCCACCAGTACCCTTCACACAACAAGCGCCTTTACACTTACTTAAATCACAAACAAATTCCTTGGAAAAGAGTTCTGTGGATACGATTTTATCTCCAATTTCAACCAGCATTATATAAAAGTAAAGCTTATTTCCTTTTTTATTCTGATAAAATGTATATCTTTGTGACCATAATTACATATGGTTATAGAAAGAGGGGACGAAAGTCCCCTCTTTTATTGAACAAAAAGATATGATTTCAAAGGATAAGGTTAAAGAGCTAATTGATGAACGAATCAATGATTTGCAAAAGGAACTTTATGTTGTTGAATTAACGATTTCAGCAAAAAACTTAATTCGAGTCGAACTGGATAAAATAGACGGTTCAGTTTCTGTTGAAGAATGCGTATCCGTTTCGAGAAATATAGAGCATAATTTAGATAGAGACTCTGAAGATTTTGAATTAGTTGTTTCTTCAGCGGGATTAGACAAGCCTTTGCGTCATATCAACCAATATAAAAAACACATTGGAAGAACGGTAAGAGTGAAGCCATTGTCCTCACCAAAAATTGAGGCCATGCTCACCGAGGTAAGCGAAGAGGGAATAACATTAA